>Ga0181535_10001683_pt1 | contig 28445 bp, 24 predicted proteins | sample PEATcosm2014_Bin_44_FD_119774 | JGI IMG/M metagenome (GOLD analysis project Ga0181535, IMG submission 119774) | Peatland microbial communities from MTU Mesocosm Facility, Houghton, MI, USA - PEATcosm2014_Bin17_30_metaG | ecosystem: Environmental > Terrestrial > Soil > Wetlands > Peat | place... | reverse complement strand
TCCTCACCCGCAGATCGTCCGAATAGGCTCGTCCCATCCTCGTCATCGCGGTTACTTCGCCAGAGAAATCAAGGATGACTCGTAGAATCGCCGCTGGGTATAGCTATCTTGATTCTGCTCTAGTATTCTGAAATGTGACTACACCGCCATACACACCCACCAAGACCCCGCTTCGCAAGAGTTTCCTCCGATCCTTTGTTCGATGGCTTGCGATCGCTGTGGCGCTTCTTTGGTCGCTTACCGCGCTGATGCTTGTGGCCGCACGGTGGATCGACCCACCGACAACCGCGGTGCACATCCAGCGCCGCGTGCAGGCCTGGATACACCACACGCCGTATCACGAACGCTACACATTTATTCCGCTCAGCCAAATCTCGCCCAATCTCCAGCACGCTGTTGTCGCCGCGGAGGACGCGCGCTTCTACCAGCACCATGGGTTCGATTGGCACGCGATCGAACTTGCGGCCCAAGAAGATTTGGAAGGCGATCGGACGCGCGGAGGTTCCACCCTTACGCAACAACTCGTAAAAAACCTGTTCTTCGGAACGGGCCGCTCTTTCCTGCGCAAGGGTGCGGAGACCACATTGGTACCGGTGGCAGAACTCGTCCTCGGCAAGCAGCGCATTCTGGAGCTCTACCTCAACGTGGTCGAATGGGGCCCTGGCATTTATGGTGCAGAGTCGGCGTGTCGCGGCTACGACCGAACCGCGGCCCGGAATATCGGCCGGGAACAGGCGGCACGGCTCGCCGCGATTCTGCCGGCTCCCCTGAAGCGACGTCCCGAGCGCATGAATAACTACAGCACGGTCATCCTTAAACGGATGCGCCAAATGAGTTGGTAATTGTGAGCAGCATTTCGATGCCCCCGGCAGCCGGCGCCGCGGAGCCGGCAATCCCCTTGCGGACGATCATTCACATCACTTCGTGTTCGCGGTCCGAGAGCGACTCACACAGCGGCTAGTCGGCGGGCCCGTCAAGCCGGTCAACCAGCTTCTCCGCGAGGCGCCCGCTCACGTAGCGGCCGCCGCCCAGGATCTTTCTGGTTGCCTGCGCCAGTTCTTCGGCGGCGCTGTCCTTATTGATATAGGCGGCTGCGCCGGCCCGCAAGCAACGCATCGCGTACTGGTCTTCCGGCTGAACGCTGAGCATGATAACGGGCAATCGCGGGTAGGAGCGCTTCACATCCCGCAGCACTTCGAGCCCGTTACGCCCAGGCATATTGATATCGAGCAGGAGAACGGAATATTCAGTTCTGGCCAGATGGCTGAGCACCTCATCGCCGTTGCAGGCTTCGGAAAACCCTGCAACGGGAATCGCGTCGGCCAGAATCTCTCTGAGTCCGCGGCGCACCACGGCGTGATCGTCTGCTATCAGAATTCGCATGATGTTCACGCTCTCGCCGGAGTGCCTGGCTGGTGTCGAAGCAAGCTGGAATGCCGGCTTTCCAACGCCTCGGCCGCCGCATCGGCGTGGGCGCAAGGAATGCAACAACGCCTGGACCGAGTGGATAGGAAGATCATGGGCTGCTCTTCGGACATTCAGTTCACCGTGGATTCAATTTTGGCTTCGATCGGAGAATGACGCCTGCTGCACAAACTGGATGAATTTCTTGGCGATACTTGCAATGGTTGCGACGACTGAAGTCTCAGCTTACAAAAGCAGGAAAGGAATTGAAGTCGGCGAAAACTGCTTGTACTGTAGGTCCTCTCAATCGCGCTTTGTAGGGTTATTCCTACAAAGGCCGCGGATTCAATCGATCAATTGGTGTGTCATCGCGTAGCGGGTCAGTTCGGCATTGCTCGTCATCTGCATCTTCTCCATGATGCGAGCGCGGTAGGTGCTTACCGTCTTCACACTGACATGAAGGCGGCCGGCAATATCGGTCAACGGCACACCGGAGGCGATCATCCTCATCACCTCGTGTTCCCGGTCAGAGAGCGACTCATGCAAGGGTTTGTCGATGGGCTCGTCAAGTTGATTAACCAGCATCTCCGCGAGGCGGGGGCTGACGTAGCGGCCGCCGGCCAGGATCTTCCTGGCCGCCAGCGCCAGCTCTTCGGGGGCGCTGTCCTTGTTGACATAGCCGGACGCGCCAGCCCGCAAACAGCGCAGCGCATACTGGTCCTCCGGCTGAACACTCATGATGATCACCGGCAATCGCGGATAAGCGCGTTTCACATCGCGCAGCAGGTCGAGCCCACTGCGCCCAGGCATATTGATATCGAGCACAAGCAAGGCAACCTGAGATCCGGCCAGGCGGCTCAAAGCCTCATCCCCGTGGCCAGCCTCGGAAAAGCGCGCGCCGGGAAACGCCTCGGCCAGAATCTCCTTGAGGCCGAGGCGCACCACTGCGTGATCATCTGCTAGAAGAATGTGCATGGTCCTCATACCCGGCGCTTGCGGCGTGCACCGGCACGCGCACAGTGACCGTCGTCCCTTTTCCGGGAGAACTCGATACCTGTACGTCGCCGCCGCACACCTGCGCCCGTTCTTTCATTCCTAGAATTCCCAGAGAGCCGCCCGCAGCGGATTCCCGGAAGCCCTTTCCGTCGTCCTCGACGATCAGCAGGAGATTGCCATCCTGCTCCGTCAAGGAAGTGCGTACCGACCGTGCTTCGGCGTGCCGGGCCACGTTGGTCAGGCACTCCTGGAAGATCCGGAAAAGCGCCGTGGCCCGGTCGCCCTCCAGTTGCAACTCGACAGGCGGGACGCAGACCGTGCAGCCGATGCCGGTTCGAGAAGCAAACTCGTTCGCCTGCCATTCAATGGCTGCCGCCAGGCCAAGGTCGTCCAATACCCCCGGACGCAAACCACTGCAGATGCTGCGTACCGATCGAACGCCGTCGTTGACCAACTCCATCGATCCCGTCAATCGATCGTGCAGTTCGCCTTGCGAGCGCGGCAAATGCCGCACAACCCATGCCATGTCCATTTTGATCGCAGTCAGAATTTGTCCGATCTGATCGTGCAGGTCGCGAGCTACCTTTTTGCGTTCCTCTTCGCGCACTTGCTGCAGGCGTTCGGCCAGGGCATGAAGCTGCTGGCGTTGCAAGGCCATCTTCTCGCTTCGCAACAGCGCTGCCTCTGCCTCTTTGCGTGCGGTGATGTCCATGACGACGCCGTATGCGCGCGCCGGCTGGCCCAACTCGTCCAGCCGCGTGTGGCTGCGGAACCATACCCAGCGAATCTCTCCATCCGCCCGCTTGATCTGCGTCTCAAAATCCCAGATTCCGCCGGCTTGCGACGATTTGAACCACTCGATCACTTCAGCCCGATATTGAGGAAGGATATGGCTGAGAAACGTCTCGAAGTTCCACTCCGATTCAGTGGACGAGTAACCGAAAATCCGCGCGTGGCGCAAGGAACGGGAGCCGGAGTTGCTCTTGAGGTCTCGTTCCCATTCGCCCAGTTGTGCCACTTCCAGCGCAATATTCAACCGCTCCTGGCTTTTGCGCAACTCCGTTTCAATCTGCTTCTGCTCGCTGATGTCGGTATTGGTTCCGAACCAGCGCACCACCTGGCCGTCGATGTTCCTTACCGGCATGATCCGCGTAAGGAACGGGCGAAAGACACCGTCGGCGCCACGCAGCGGGATCACCATGTCGAACGGGCTTCCGGTAGCGATGGAGATGCTCAAGCGCTCCATCACCTGCGGTAAGACATTGGGGTCATGAGCGCTCTGCCAGCCCGATCCTTTCGCCTGTTCCGGAGTGGCGCCGGTGTATTCGTACCATCGTTCGTTGTGCCACAAACGCTCGCCGTCGGCGTTCGCCATCCAGCACAATTGCGGGATGGTATTGGCGAGGTTGCGGAATTGCTCTTCGCTTGCGCGCAGGGCCTCCTCGGCTCGGAATTTTGAAATTGCCGTAGCCAGATGCCCGGCCAGCCTTTCCCACAAAACGATGCTTTGCGCGGAAAACCGCCCTTTGCGACGGTCATTCAACTGAAGCAGACCAATTCGTTCTTCGCCAACGTAGATAGGAAAGAGACCCACCGACTCGTATCCCTCTCGATTGCACCGGTGGCGCGTACTGGAAGGCAGGTCGCCTTCCTTGGCGATCGCAATCAGATCCGTGGTGCTGTTGCTCCAAAAACTCCCATGCGCCGTGTAGAACGGCTTCGAGGGCTCAACACGTCCGCGAATGATGTTCCCGCAGAGGCATTCGAGGACGGAAGTGCCGGCGCTGTCCTTGATGACCCTGCCGGAGGCCGCCCGCGCACAGATATGGTTTTCGAGAAAGACAAACTCTTTGGAGAATCCGCGGGCTTCAAAGTATGGATAGTCCTCCCCCTCGCGGAGCCGAATGCCGACCGCCTCGCAGCCGGATCGCTCCTGAAAAAAGGCAGTGGCCCGCTGAAGCAAATCCCTGGTTCCATGGCTCTGATTCACCATGGCGAGAAAGTCAACCGTAATCTGACGCTCTTCCTGGGCCCGTTTGGCCTCGGTGATGTCGAGAATGAACGTTATGCCTTCGTCCCGATTGTCCTCATAGGCCGCGGCCGAGAACAACCCCCAAACCCGCGCGCCGTCCTTGCGGATGAATTCCTTTTCATACGGGAGGTGAACTCCGGTTTCTCTCACCTGGCGGCGCGCGTCTTCGTCAAGCGCCCAATACTCCGGCGGCGTGATTTGCGCCCAGTTCACGAGTCCGGCGCGGACATCTTCGCGAGAGTACCCGGTCATCTCAAGGAACTTGTTGTTTACGTCCACCACGCCGCCATCGATCTTCCAGTAGAGGATCGCGAAAAGATCGGTTTCATAGAATCGGCGCAGGCGCGTTTCGGCCCGCTTGGCCTCTGTGATGTCGCGCGCGGTGATCACCGCCCCGGTGATCGTTCCGTCTTTGTCGCGGATGGGGCTGAACGAAATGCTGCCAATCCAGCTTTCGCCGGTGTCCTTGCGCCGCAGAGTGTATTCAACGTTCGTCGCTGTCTCGCCGCGCAGCGCACGCTGCGTGGCAAACATCTCTCGCGGCTCCGGTTTTCCGGTTGCCGTGGATACCGCGAAGAGGCTCGCAAATTCGGCAAAATCCCTGGCGCATTCGCCCTTGTTCCTGAACCGGTAAAACCGCGCAAAGGCGTCGTTGAATTCGACAAAACGGCCTTCGGCATCGGTAATCAACACGGAGTCCGTCATACTGGCCAGCGCCGCTGACAGCTTCGCCCGGCTCTTCTCAAAACCTTGCTCTGCCAGCTCCCGTTGGCGTATGTCGGCTTCGAGTTTCGCATTGGCGATCTGCAGTTGGACCGTCCGCTCCGCAACCAGCAATTCAAGGTGTTCGCGATACTCCTCGAGTTCGGTTTCCGCGCGCCTGCGTTCAGTAACATCCAGATCCATTTCCAGGATCAGCGACGAACCATCCAGGTCGGTAAATGGATAATCGTAAGCCTCAAAGAGACTGCCGTCCGGGAAGATCAACTCCCAGTGGTTGGACTGCCCGGTTGCCAGCACCCTGTAGCTCTGGCAAAATTCGCACGGCTCGGTGCGGCTAAAACGGGCTTCATAACAGCACCGGTCATAGGAGTCGCCGAACCTCTCGCGAAAGCTGCGGTTGGCAAAGGCGATGCGGTGATCCGGAGTGAGCAGGCTGATCATCGTGGGCAGCGCTTCCAGCACCTCAAAGAATCGCTGCCGCTCGGCGCGGATGGACTCCGTCCGCCGGCGTTCTTCCTCCGCCTTTGCGCGCTCATTCCGGACGGCATCTTGCAACCGGTAATCCGCCAATTTCTCCAGGCTGCGGTGGTAAAGCCCGGCAACGACAGAAGCGGAAACGCCGGAGATGCAGAAAATAACCATGCCAACGATATCGGAGGTCGAACCGATAGCGAGGCGCCCAATTGGCGGAAGCAGCAAATAATCGACCAGCAGCGCGGAAAGCGCCGTGGCGAGAATGCCGGCCCACATTCCGCCCAACACGGCAGCAAAAAGGACAACTGGATAAAAAGTGATGTAGGTGGGCAGCGCGATGGATTGCCGCTCCAGCGCCACGCGCAGCAAAAGGGCGAGCAGGACCGCGATTGCGGCGGCGAGCTGTCGCACAAATTGGCCACGGACGATCCGGGCGAGCGTTCCCGATCGATCAACCGCCGCGAACAGACCGTCCGCGCTCCGGCCCGAATCGGATACCGTGCTCTCCGATTCCGCCGTGGCCGATTGGCAATTATTTGTACCTTGGGTAGCAAAAGGCCCTAGCATGACGCACCACGATCTCTCACCACGAACCGGCCAAAAAAACCGCACAGTTGGACGACGTAGGATTGACGAATCTAGCTAAGTCGAAGCTAAGGGCTGAAAGCGGTCGTTGTTTGTGCCGCACGTCACTGACTTGCGGTAGATGGACGGCCGGGAATCCCTTGCATCGCGATTTCCGGTGTCTTGCACAAGCTCCCTTAGGCCTGCTTCCTGTATAACACTCCGGAGTTGGACGCAAGGTCCGAGTTTTATCGTATTTGGCAGACTTGCCTTCGACGAAAGTGCGAACTAAGGTAACTCGCCAGTGGGCTCCACGAAAAACTTTGGGAACGCGGGAGTCACCGGAATTACCGTGCTGGCCGCAATGGCAGGAAAGATAGCATCGGCGGATTCATTGCCCCGCCCTCTGAGGTGAATCCAGCGCCTGGAATGTCAACCAGGGCAACATTCACCTTCGCGACGGCTAACCTGCGGCAGGCTGCACGGCACGTCAGGCGGAGTGCGCGTGGGGGCGCGCGACCTTCTCAACAAAGTAGGTGATGAAGCCGACGGGCAGGAAGCGGACAAGGAAGGCCGTGAACCGGCCGCCGAAGTAAGGGACGATGGTCCGCTGACCGCGAGCCAGGGCGGCGACAGCCAGGCGGGCCACGTCGGGAGCGGGCTGCTGGCTGCGGCCTTTGAGCGCGCCGGCGTGGGCCACGTCGAAGAATTCGCTCTCAGTGGGGCCAGGGCAGAGCGCGGTGACCTTGACGCCGAAGCGGGCCACCTCGGCGGCCAGCCCCAGAGCGAAGAAGCGGTCGAAGACCTTGGTGGCCGCATAGGTGGCGATGTAAGGCACGGGCTGAAAGCTGGCCGTGGAGGCGAGCACCAGCACCCAGCCGCGGCGGCGCTCGACCATGCGCGGGACAAAGAGCCGCGAGAGGCGCACCATGGCCTCGCAGTTGACGCGGACCTGGCTCAGCTCCTGATCGATGGGGGCGGCGTAGAAGGCGCCGAATTGGCCGAGGCCGGCGTTGTTGACGAGAATATCGACCGCGAGGCCGGCGCCTTCGGTGGCGTCGTAAAGCCGCTGCGGCGCGGCGGGATCGTTCAGGTCCGCGAGGACGATGCGGACCTCGGTTCCCCTGGCGGTGAGTTCGGCGGCCAGCGCTTCAAGCCTGTCCTGGCGGCGAGCGGTGAGGATGAGCTTGGCGCCGTGGACCGCCAGTTCCCGCACCAGCGCCGCGCCGATGCCCGAGCTGGCCCCGGTGACCAGCGCCCATTTGCCGTTGAAATCCTGTGTGTTTGCCATTGCGGGACCATGATAGCGGATGGAGGGCGGTGGAGAGGTTAATTGATCCTGCCGTGTTGGGGCGCGCCGGAGATACCCACCCTAGCCGCAAAAACAAAGACGCGGCAAGGGTGGAGTACCCAGCGAGTCAGCGGGCCGGTCCAGCTAAGAGCCGGCAGCGATCAGCTCCCCTTCGAATTCCTCGTTCAGCCAGGCGGAAAACGCCGCGAACTCTTCGTCGCGGCCGAGGAAGTCGCGGACCAGTTGGCGGCCGGGCTTGGAGCCGCCCTGCTCGAGGACGGTCTTGCGGTAGCGGCTGCCGGCGTCGCAGCCCAGCAGGTCCCGAGGGTCGAACTGGGCGAAGAAGTCCAGGGCGATGACCTTGTCGAAGGCGTAGGTGTAGTAGTTCGACGAGTAGCCGGTGAGATGGCCGAAGCTCGCGTACATGCGGTTGCCTTCGATCCAGGTCCAGGGCTGGAGGCTCTGGTGGAGGGTCTGGGTGACGAGGTCGAGGTCGAGGGCGGCGGGGTCCTGGTCGTGCAGGTCGAGCGAGAGGGTGGTGTAGTAGAGCTGCGAGCGGACCCAGTCGGCGCGCCCAAACGAGCCTGCTCGTTTCATGTTTTGGATGAGTTCATGGGGCAGGACCTCGCCGGTTTGATAGTGCCTGGCGAAGGCCTGGAGCAGCTTTTCGTCGCGGAAGAACTCCTCGAGCATCTGCGAAGGGACCTCGATGAAGTCGCCTTCGGTGGCGAAGCCGCTGAGGCCGGCCCACTCGGTGTGGCCACCGAGGATGGCGTGCATCAGGTGGCCGAATTCGTGGAAGAAGGTGACGACGTCGTTGTATTGCAGCAGGCCGGGATCGCCCTCCGTGCCGCCGGGGAAGTTGCAGATGAGGGCGGCTTCGGGCAGGGCTTGGCCGCGCACGCCGGTGACGATGGGCGCGGCGGAGAACCACTTGTCCTTGCCTTCGCGGGGGTGCATGTCGAGGTAGAAACGGCCCACGGCGCGGCCGGCGTCGAAGACCTCGAAGACGGAGACGGTGGGGTCCCATCCGGGCACCAGGGAGGGACGAAACTCGACTTTGAAGAGCCGCGCCGCGGTCTGGAGCACGCCGGTCTCTACCTGCGCATAGGGAAAATAGGGGCGGACGGACTGGGAATCGAAGTCGAAGGCCGAGCGGCGGAACTGCTCATACCAGTAGCCGCGGCTGGCGCTGTCAATGGCGGCGAGGCCGGGCTGGCGGCGGCGGGCGAATTCGAGAATGAGTTCGTGTTCGCGGTGCGCGCCCTCGCAGCTGGCCTCGTCGAGCTTGGCCAGGAAGGTACGGACGTTGGCCGCGGAGCCCATCATCTGGTCGGCGGTGGCCAGATCGGCCCAACTGCGGAAGCCGAGGACCGTGGCAATCTGCTGGCGCGTGGCCAGCAGATCGAGAAGAATCTGTTTGTTGGCCGGATAGGCGCGGGTGTTGTAGGCCAGGAACATGCGCTCGCGCAGCGCGGCGCTGGCGGCAAAGGTCATGACCGGCTGCATATCGGGCTGGTCGGTGGTGAGGGTGATGCGGCCCGCGAAATCGGGCTGATGGCGGGCGAGGTAGTCGGCGGGCAGACCGTCGAGCTCGGCCGGCGTGGCCTGGATGGTCTTGGCGCCTTCCTGAATGTTGCGGCTGAACTCGAGCGAGAGGCGGGTTGCCTGCTCGTGGAGGGCTTGCAGGCTGTCGCGCGTGGCCTGGTCCTTGTCCACGCCGGCCAGACGATAGCCGAGCAGCGTGCGCTCAACAAAATGCTTTGTGGCGGGGCTGGCGCCTTCGAGATCGATGGCCGCGAGCGCCTCATAAACCTGGCGATTCAGGCTGAGCGCGCTGCCGGCCATGGCCACCCGCTGGGCTTCTTGCTGGGCCTGGTCGCGCACGGCGCTGTCGGCGGCGACGGAGTTGAGCACCCCGGCCTGCGCACCGGCCAGATTGAGCTGCTCGATGGCCGCATCGTAGAGGCGCAGGGAGTTCTGCGGCGTGCGCGGCCCTTCGACCGCGAGCAGAGCGGCCAGCGCCGCTTCGTGAGCAGCGAGGCGGGCGCCAACCCAGGCAGTGAGCTCCTCGGCGGATGCGGATCCGCCAGCCTCCCAGGCGTGAAGGTCTTCCGATGCGGCAACGACAGCGGGGTTCTCAGTGGGCATAGCGGACAAACTCCTCCCCACCTCTAGGTTGCCACAGCGGAGCGGGTTGGGGCGCTGGCGCCTGTCAACAGCGGGAAGTTGATTCCGTTGTTGCATCCTGAACAGAAGCCCTTTAAGATGCGTCAATTGACAGCTATGACTCCCACAGCTCACAGTACGCATGTTTCAGCACCCGCGCCGGCGCCCCGGCTGCGCGTGGGCAAGCTGTGCGTCGCCGTTCAGGCAGGCTCGCCGGCGGAGATGATGGAGCGGGCCGAAACGGCGCTCAAGGACGCGAAGTTTCTGGAGTTCCGGCTGGACGCATTGCCGAAACCGGCGGCGGCGCTGGCGCAACTGAAGGAATTTTTGGCCGCCCGCCGCGACGTGACGGCCATCGCCACCTGCCGGCGCCAGGAGTTTGGCGGGCACTTCGTGCGGTCCTTGACCGCGGAGCTTGAGGTGCTATTGGCTGCCGCTGAGGCGGGCTGCAAGATTGTCGATCTCGAAGTGGAGTCGGCCGAAGAGGCCAAGCCGGCGCAACTGAGCAAGTTCCGGGCCGGGCTGCGGGCGGCGGGCGCGGCGCTGCTGGTGAGTTTTCACGACTTTTCCCGCACCAAGGGCCTGGAGCAGGCGGCGGAGCGGATCGAGGCCTTCGATCCGGATTTTGTGAAGGTGGTTTCGACGGCGCGGACGCTCAGCGACAATCTCGCGGTGCTGCGGCTGATCGAGGACCGGTCGCTCTCGGCGCATGTGGTGGGCATCGCCATGGGCGAGGAGGGACTGGTAAGCCGGGTGCTGGGACCGAGGGCCGGAGCGGCGTTCACGTTTGCCTCTTCGGGCGACGGCGTGGAGACTGCGCCCGGCCAGGTGACCGCGCGGACGCTGCGCGACCTCTATCGCGTCGAGCATCTGGACCAGGCGACACGCATCTTCGGCGTGGCCGGCAACCCGATTGCGCATTCGCTTTCGCCGCTGATGCAGAACGCCGCCTTTCGCCGCGAAGGCGTGAACGCGGTGCTGCTGCCGCTGAAGGTACGCGCGCTGGACGACCTGCTGACCTTGGCGCGCGAACTGCCGCTGGCCGGAGTGGCCGTGACCATGCCGCTGAAACAGGAAGTGCTGCCACACCTGGCCAACATGGACCCGCTGACGGCCCGCATCGGCGCCTGCAACACGCTGAGAACGGGCGCGGACGGCAAGCTCTACGGCTTCAATACCGACGTGGCCGGGGTGGTGAGGCCGCTGGAAAAGCGCATCGGCCTGAAGGGCGCGCGGGTGGCCGTGCTGGGCGCGGGCGGCGCGGCGCGGGCCGCGGTGTTCGGGCTGGTGGAGAAGGGCGCGGAGGTCTTTATCGTCAACCGCACGCACGAAACCGCTGTGGCGCTGGCCAAACAGGCCAAGGCCAAGGCGCTGAAGCACGAGCAATTCGCCAAAGGCCATTTCGACGTGCTCATCAACACGACACCCTGCGGCATGGCGGGATCGAAACAGGCGCTGCCCATCGCGGAAAACGAACTGAACGCCGGGCTGGTCTTCGACCTGGTCTATAACCCGCTGGCGACGCCGCTGCTGAAGCTGGCTGCGGGGCGTGGGATTCCGGTGGTGAGCGGGGTGGAGATGTTTGTGCAGCAGGGCGCGCGGCAATTCGAGATCTGGACCGGGAAGCCGGCTCCCGAGGCGGAGATGCTGCGGGTGGTGGAGCTGGCGCTGCGCAAGCGCGGATGAAGATGGCGCCAGCGCCTCCAAGGTCACTACAGCGGGAACTAGGGCAGCCAACACCAGGTCTGACGCCACACAGCTTCGCAGAGGCAGCGAGATTGGGCGCACAATGTGCTCCGGCGAGGGAATGCAAATCCTTATCCGGTTCAGCATACGATTTCTAAAAAAATATGCCGCATACTAGTACAATATTCGTGCTACTCGTGAAATAATTCATTTCAACGCGCCATATCTGTTTCCGTCTTCGAGCCGCGTCTCGCGAGAGGAATAGGGAGCGGGTGCGTCAGGGCATCGTTGTTCGCCTTCGTTTTTTCCATCTGGAGTTGCTTCGCATGTTCCCGAAGAAGCTGGCTTTATTTTTTCTTGCGCTGACGCCTTGCCTCTTAGCTGCCCAGGAGGTTTCATTCTCTGGGCGCATCGTCGATCCGCAAGGGAAAGCACTGCCCAAGGCGAGCATTCAACTCACGAACCAAGGACAGATCGTGGCGAACACGATCACCGGTCCCGATGGCCAATTTGAGTTCAACCTCAAGGCGGCGGGCGATTATGTCTTGAAGGTGGAAGCTGTGGGATTCCGCGCGGTAGGGCGGTCCGTCGTTGTTCGCACCGGCAGCAATGTACCGTTGGAGATTCGCCTCGATCAGGTTGCGTCACGCAGCGAGACGGTGACGGTTGCAGCGGATGTGACGGAAGGCGATGTGCTCTCGCCCGACCCGGCAGTGAAGGTTTTTGCTTCGGAAGACCTGATGGACGCGAATCCGGGCCGTCCCGGCGCGCCGATCTCGATTCCCGGCTACCCAATCGAGACGGCGTCGAGCGGCATCAAGGCGCCGCAGTACTTTGCGCCGGGCGTGGCAGGCGACCATGGCGAGCCGATTGCGCAGTATGTGCAGGTGGGCAGCTATCTGGTTCCCAACAATCTTTCCGCCAACGCGCATGGCAACGGTTACGCTGATCTGAATATCTACATTGCGAATGCGATCGAGAGCGTGCAGGTGGATGGCGGCGCGTACAACGTGCGCGAGGGTAATCACGCGCTGAATCTGGCGGCCATCTACGGGCTGCGCTCGCATCTGGACCCATTCCTTACGCTGACCGGAGACGACCGCGATTTGACGGCGACGGCGGGGATGAGTCCGACGGAGAATTCGTGGATTGCGATGGAGGGCTCCTATGGCAACGGATTTCTGGACCGCCTGGAGCACCGCAAGCAGTTCAAGTTCAATGGCGGGCGGGTGGTTCACGCGGGCGATCACACGCTGACGCTCTTCGGAATCGCCTATCTCGGCTACGGCTATGTGGCGGGACTGCGGCCGATCTTCGGATTCAATTCCGTGGATGCGGCAGCCGGATGGAAGGCATTTCCAGACACCATCGATCCCCGGCAAAGAGATCAGACACACACGGCGCTGACAGCCCTGAACGATGAGTGGAAGCTCGGCGAGAATCGGGAACTTCAACTCTCCGGCTTCTTCCGCAGCTACAACCTTTCGCTCTTCTCCGATTTCGGCCTGGGACTGATCCGGCAGAGCGAGTTCCGCACCGTAGGCGGCGCAAGCGCGGACTATGTGAACAAGTTGTCGAAGGCCTTCACGCTGCTGGCGGGAGCCGACTACGAGCGCGAGGCGCCGCGGCGCGACGACCTGGACCACTACAACTTCTTCAATCCCGCTCAACCGTATTCCTACGGGCCTTTCGTCAAGATCGACGGCAACGATGTGACCATCGCGCCGGTGACGCCGTATGTGGCCGGCCAGGGCGACCTGGGCAAGCATTTCAGCTATTACGCAGGCTGGCGGCGCGATGAAATCAGCATCGACAACCGGGATTTGATCGCTCCGGCAAACTCCTGGAGCAAGCTGGTGGGGCTGAATTCTCCCAAGGCGACGTTCACGTTCGTACCCGACCCATCGTGGCTTGCTCCACTGGTCTCTGTGAGTTTCGGCAAGTCGTTCTTCACGGAAGATCCGCGCGAGGGAACTGCCCTCGACGGCCCGACGACCGCCGATCCGGTGGAGACGGCACGCTCCTATCAGTTGGTGGCGAGCAAAACCCTGCACACGACGGACTTCAAGGTAACTCTGGGCCATGAGACGCAAACCGCGGAGTACGGCAAGATCGATCCGGACCAGGGATTGCAGTTCGATCTGGGTCCCGGCCGCATCCGCTTTCTGGCGGCGACGGTGCGCCAAAGCATTCCCAACGGATCGCTGCAGGCGACCTTCGAGCAAGCCGATGCGCGTCTTGTGAACACCTCTTTCTCTGTCGTGCCGGAAGCGCCGCGGCTGATCGGCGACCTTTCGGGGACCTACCAGAAGCTGCCGCTTCACATGCAGGCGAAGGCCGAATACGAGTACGTGGGCAGGAAGGTGGTGGGCAACGGATGCAGCGAGAGCAGTTACCTGAGCGGTGACCCGAATGCGCTCAACTACTATTGCCTGGGCGTGCCCAACAAGGAGTTCCGTCTGGCGGTTGCGCGTCCGTTTCTCGAGGGAAGAATCAATGTCGGCGTGAATACCATGATCGCCAGTGGCTGGACAGGACAGACCACGGAGAACTTTGCCGTTGCCGGCGTCTATGGGCCAGGACTCACGGGTTTGGGGAGCAATGGACTGGTTGCCGCGAATTCCGTCAACGAAGTCGTGGGCGTGCGCATTCCTTCGTACGCGAGCGTCAGCCTCACCTATCGCTTTGCGAAGACACCTCGGCAATAAGTAAGACGATGGCAAAATGAACGGCTGAGAGACGACCGCCCCCTCAGCCGTTTCTTCTTGCCAGATGCTCAGTGCTTGTGCGGATGCTTATGCTTCGGCTCAGAGGGCGATGCCAGCGCCTGTGCGGGGACGGTCTTGACCAGGCGTCCATGCTGCACCCCTTTCAGCGCGATGAGATTGCTGGCAAACTCTTCCACTGCCTCCGACTTACCGTGCACAATGAGCACCTCCAGGCAGGAGTCGTGGTCCAGGTGGGCGTGACTGGTGGAGACGACCAGATCGTGATGCTCGTGCTGAAACTGGGTGAGCTTTTCGCCTACGCCGTGCGCATGGTGGTCATAGATCAGGGTGACGGTTCCCACGACAATGGCGTGCGGAGCGGCGGTTCGCTCGCCGACCAGGCGGTCGCGAATCAGATCGCGAAAAGCCTCGGAGCGGTTGGTATATCCGCACCTGCCCATCCACTGATCGAACTGCTTGAGAAGATCGGAATCCAGCGCAACGCCGATTCTGCTGAGAACGCCCATACACACTCCTGCGACAACTCCTGATTGTATGCCAGGGCAGAGAACGCAACACGATTTTCATTGGCGGATCAATCGATGGAGCACCCAGCCCAAAGGCATTCGAACCACCGAGTGCACGAGTGTCAGAGCCGCACTTCGATCTCGTCCAGCCGCTGCCACTTATAGATCATCAGGGAGACGATCCAACTCAGCGCGAACAACCCGACGATGCAGTAGCCAAGCACGCCAAAGTTCTCATTGAGCCTTTGCACTTGTGTCCAGATCGTTCCTGTCAGATGGAACTGATCGGCCATGAGCCCCAGTGCCTCGATGCCGCCGACGACCAGGGCCACCAGAACCGACACAAAGGTGATGGTCAGGTTGTAGTAGAGCTTGCGCACCGGCTTGATGAAGGCCCATCCATAGGCGCCCAGCATGAGGATGTTGTCGGTCGTGTCGATCAGCGACATACCGGCGGCGAAGAGCACGGGGAAGACCAGAATGGACCACAACGACAGTCCCTTCGAGGCCTCGGCGGCCGAGATGCCGAGCAGTCCGATCTCGGTTGCCGTATCAAAACCCAGGCCAAAGAGAAAGCCCAGCGGATACATATGCCAACTGCGTGTAATCAGATCGAACATGGGCCGGAAGAGCCGGGAAAGAAATCCGCGATCCGCCAGCAGCATATCGAAATCTTCCTCAACGTACGGGGCACCGCCGCGCACCCGCACAAAGGCACGATAAATGGAGCGCAGAACGATCAGGTTGGCGATGGCGATGGCGAAGAGAAACAGAGTCGATACCAGTGTGCCGATCACCCCGCCAATGGCGCGGGCTCCGTCCATGCGATGCTGTAGCGCCAAGGCCGTTGCCGCAATGGCCGCGGAGCCCAGCACCACGATCGTCGAATGACCAAGCGAGAACAGGAAGCCGACGGCGACAGGACGCTTGCCTTGCTGCATCAGCTTGCGTGTCACATTGTCGATGGCCGCAATATGATCGGCATCGACAGCATGGCGCAACCCAAAACTGTAGGCGAGCAGCGCTGTGCCCAGCAGCACCGGGTAATGCCGGAAGGCAACGACGGCCCAAATCCATGCCGCTGCATTGAAGATAAACAGGATTCCGTAGATGCCGATGACCTTGCTGCGAAGATGGCTGGCCGAGTCGTTGAATATGCTGAGCAGCCCATGCAGCGGGAAGTGTTTGAGGCGCTGAGCGACTTCGGCCTTTGTGGTTACTGCACCCATCGACGGACTCCTCTGTATTCCCATGCCCAGTGGCGACTCCACTGCGACCAAATCCTCTTCCTCAACAGCGACTTCAGCGCCATTTCGCGTACGGATTGCCGTCTCCGCAGGGCATTGTGCCGGTATGGCGGCTGTTCTTCCGTTCTTGCTTGCGCCTGTCTCTATCGTACCATTTTTAAAAACGTGCTACTGGCAATGGGAGATCGAATCTCACCGAGTGCGGGGCGTTCCCGGTACCGATCCAGGTCATGCGGAATGCGACGGATGTGGCGAACGCACGTCGCTTCGATCACTCGGAAGGGGGCCATGCGACATCGGCGTTTGCCGGCTGCGCAGAGCGCTCGGATAAGGTATCCGGAATCTTTGCGGTTCGGCGCTGAAAAAGGCGAGCAAGGAAAACCTTGTTCGCCGCAACCCGCCTTGAAAGATGGTTGATGCTTTCCGCACCTTTTTTGTCACTTGCCAGACATTCCCTAAGTCTCTTGGAATGAATGGCGGGGACGACGGGGCTCGAACCCGCGACCTCTGCCGTGACAGGGCAGCGCTCTAACCAACTGAGCTACGTCCCCACAAAAACTATGACAGCCCTATGATATCGACCGGGAAAGGAAGTTTGTCCCATTGCCTGGGCTTCGTCCGTTCCACTGGCTGGCTGCTTTCAGCCGCATTCGAACCCTGGCGGGCGCGAGGCGTTTTTGCTTCAGCAACATGAATGAGTGTATCAGAAAGAGAAGCCTTTGGGTGGCCGCCACCGGCACAGAAGACCCTGCTCCGTTCCGGCCGGAAAGACCCGGCGGCGAGGAAGAACCGCAGTCCCTCTCCGCCGCGCAAATTGGGTTATGCGGACCAGGTAGCGCGATTCCCGCGGCCGCTAGAGACGTAGCCCATGTCCACTGAAATGCCGCGCACGCACTGGAGCAGATGGTTGGCGATCGAGGGTAGCTTCTGCGCGGTCACGCGGAAGGACGGCCCGGAGACGCTCACTGCGGCCACGGGCTGGCGCTGCGCGTCAAGAAGCGGCACAGCGATGCAGCGCAAACCTTCTTCAAGCTCCTCGTCGTCCACGGCGTAGCCGCGGCGGCGGGTCTTCTCGATCTCCACGCGCAATGCCTCGGGCGTGGCGATGGTGCGGTGGGTGAAACGCTCGAAGCGGGTGCGGCGAATCACGTCGGCGACGCGCTCCTCGGGCAGAAAGGCCAGAATCGCCTTGCCCACCGAGGTGCAGTGCACCGGATTGCTGGCGCCGATGCGGGTAATCATGCGTACCGAGCGAGCCGGCTCGATCTTGTCGATATAGATGACGCGCGCTGCCTCAAGAATGCACAGATGCGCGGTTTCTTCAGTTTCCGTAACCAGGCGGCGCAGGTGCGGCTGGGCGCGGTCGCGCAGGTCATATTGCTCGATGGCGCGGTTGCCGAAGTCGAAGAGGCGCAGACCCAGGCGAAACTTGCCGTTGCTGGTGCGCTCGACCATGCGATGGCGCTCCAGCACCATGAGGAAGCGGTGCGCGGTGCTTTTGTGAAGTTGGAGGGACGAGGCGACCTGCGCCAATCCCTGTGGCGTATCGCTCTCTCCGAGCAGATCAAGTACGGCAAAAGCCCGGTCCAGGGCTTGAACTTTGTAGGTGCCTTGCGGTGCTGCGTCTCGCATAATGGTCCTCTATTCCGTCTTGTGGCTTCATTTCATGTTTGCAAGGATTGAGACGGCGTGTCAAGTCATGGTACGCGATTTCTTGTATTGAGACTGTGCACCGGAGACTTTGACGTGTGATGGGTATGCGCGAAGACGGTTGGCGCACAAATGGGCGGCGGCCTGGCGCGGCGAAAATCGCGCCTTTTAAGACGGCCAGGCAGGCTAGTGTGGCGTCTCCAAAGTTCCCCCATAAGAATGAAGGCGAAAAGGCCAAGGCAACCGCAGGCCCTTCGACTCGCTGCGCTCGCTCAGCGACGGCGAAAAAATCACCACGGGATGAACGGGAGCCGTCCGCCCGCGGGGGAACCGATGCCTCGGGTCCCCCCACTGCGGCAGCTTCTTACACTCCATGTCGCTGTTCTAGAGATACAAGGATGTGGTTCATGGCGCCAGTAGTCGCGGTGGGCCACGCGCACACGAACGGCAGCAAAACGCGAATGCATCATGCCGCGTGTTCCCTCACGGCAGTTCACCTTGCGCAGATCGGTTGTGCTCAGGCACAAGGCAAGGTCTTTCGCCCGCTGTTCATCTCTTCGCAGCAAGCGGGGAGGACGGCCCATCTTGCCCTTCGCTTGGGGCGGCAGCGGTGCGATGCCCGAAGGCCAAACCGAGGTCGAGGATTGGATGCCAATTGCGTAAGAAAGCTCCGGCGATGCGAGCCCTTCGCGAAAGTCGTTATCGTTTCCGTAGGCGGCATCGGCCATCCAGATAAGCCTGGAGGCGGTTCGCCTGAAGGGTGAATTCCCGTTGGCGAAGGCTCATTCCATGAACGTACTCCCCAACAATCTCCTCCCCCACATCAATCAGCCCTGAGGCGTCTACTTTATTACACAGTAGTCCTAAGCGCCGCGTACCTGGCCGCGCCCGTGCGTCTTTACCTTGTACATGCGGGCATCGGCGGCGCCGATGATGGCGTGGACAGTGGCGCCGTCGGCGGGTGCGGTGGCTAGGCCCACGCTTGCGCTCACCCTCAGGTTGAGTCCGTTCTTCATGGGAAAGCGGGTTCCCATCAGCACGCGGTGCACTTCGCCGGCCTGCGCCAGCGCGGCCTGGGCGCCGGTTTCGGGCATCAGGATCACGAACTCGTCGCCGCCGTAGCGGAAGCAAAGGTCTTGCTTGCGGATCAGGCTCAACTCCCGCAGCCGCTGCCCGGTGCGGGCTAGCAGTTCGCTGCCCACCAGGTGGCCGTGCGCGTCGTTAACTAGCTTGAAGCGGTCCAGGTCGAGAAACGCCAGGCTCACCGGCTTCCCCAGACGCCCGCAGCGCTCCAGTTCCCGGCTCAGGACATCGTAGAGATGGCGCACGTTGTAGAGTCCGGTCGTGTCGTCGGTGATGGTCAACTGCTGGATGCGGGCCACGTCGCGGGCGTTTTCGATGGCGATGGCCGCGTGGTCGGCCAGAATGTGGAGGAAGGCGATGGTGTAATCGGTCATCTGCTCGGCGCGCGGGTTGAAGATCTCAATGACGCCGTGCGTGCCTTTGCGCCCGCGCAAGGGCATGGCAATCACCGAGCGCGCCTTGTACCGTTTTGCCGCGAGCGCGTCCTTCAGCCGCGGGTCGTTCTCGGCTTCGGGAACGATCAGCGTTTCGCCGTGCTGAGCCACCCAGCCGGCCACGCCCTCGCCCACCTTGACGCGCAGATCGCGGAGCGCCGCCTGTTCCCCGCCCGCGGCAATCGCATAGTAAAGCTCCTGGCTGGCTTCGTCGAGCATCAGCAGCGTCCACAGCTCCGCATCGATCGTGCGCTCCATGTGTTCGATAATTGTGCGCAGAATTGTGTCCAGATCAAAGCTCGAGGTGAGCGAGCGAGTTAACTGGTGGAAGACAAGCAGATCTTCGAGCGGGATGCGGCTTTCCGTCTCGTGCTTCATCCTTGGACCCATGGGGTGGTGTCTATGCAAGCAATTCTTGCACAAAAGGGGGCGCGAGGATTGCCCCTGCGAGGCCGACTCAACGTTACTTCGGTGCGGAGACTCGATCAGCCGCCGATATGCACCATCGATCGCGATGGCTTGAGAAATCCCGGCTCCCCGATGTGATGGCGGGCTTCCTTCCCCTGGACGGTGCGCGCGATGTAGCCGCGCAGCTCCTCGTCGCCGGCTCCGGCCCGCAAACGGCCATACAGATCGTGTTCCACCTGCGAGAAGAGGCAGGTGCGAATCTTGCCGTCGGAGGTGAGCCGCACCCGGCTGCACGCTCCGCAGAAGGCCTGGCTCACCGGCGCAATGATGCCGATCTCTCCCACGCCGTCGGCAAAGGTATAGCGCCGCGCCGTTTCGCTGGTCTCGCGCGGTGGCAGCTCAACCAGCGGAAGCACGCGGCCGATGCGCGCGACGATCTCTTTGAGCGGCACCACGATCTCAGGCGACCACAGGCGGCCTTCCTCCAGTGGCATGAATTCGATGAACCGCACCGCGACGCCCTCTTCGCGCGCAAACCGGACGAAGCCTTCGATCTGGCCGTCGTTGAAGCCGCGCAGTAGCACGCAGTTGATCTTGAGCGGCGTGAGCCCGGCCGCGCGGGCGGTGCGAATCCCTTCCAGCACAGCCGTGAAACTTCCCGGAACCCGCGTGATGCGTTCAAAGGTGGGCGCGTCCACGGCGTCCATGCTCACCGTCACCCGGTTCAGTCCGGCGGCTTTGAGCCGCACGGCGAGCGAGCCGAGCAGATGCCCGTTGGTGGTCAGCGCCAAATCCAAGGGTTGGCCGTCCTGGGTTCGCAGCCGCGCCACTTCCTCCACCAGTTCCACCAGCCCGCGGCGCAGCAACGGCTCGCCGCCTGTCAGCCGCACTTTGGCGATTCCAAGGTCCACAAAAAGCCGGATCAGCCGCAGGTACTCGTCGATACCCAGTTCAGGATACTGGGCGCCGACCTCTCCGGTGCGGCAGTAGACGCATTTGTAGTTGCAGCGGTCGGTGATGGAGACGCGCAGATCGTGAATGACCCGGCCCAGGCTGTCGGTCAGCCTGGGCGCGAGCGCCGGATTGGGGGAGGGGATGGGGGAAGCGGTCGCCATGGGCAGCTTTAGGACTAGACCAGGTTGACTGCGTATGCAGATGCTTCACTGGGTCTGGAATCAGTGCGCCTACTCCTTCGCGGTCGTTCGGAGAAACATACGAAGGGTGGGAGGTGAGCGCCGGATCGCCTTCAGTCCAGCCGCGGCGTTCCCCGGCGCAGCAGATAACCGGCTACGCCAAAGACCGCGATGATTGCCAGCACGAGGACGAAGTAGTAGGCGATGGGGTGCGCCCAGCCCGGCGAGTAGCTCAGGTCCTGGCCCACCCACAGCAGCAGAATGGCCGCAATGACCGCAAACTGCCCGGCGATGACCAAAAAGGTGTGGCCCAGGTCGCGCCGCTTGTCCAGCGCCTCCACCTGGTCGGGGGTCAGATTGCGCTCCTCAGGGGGAAGAAGGGAATTTGCCATCGTATTTCTCCAGTTCATGGGGCGAGCCCTGCTTGTGGCCTCCGGCCCGCTCACACTCTCGATTCAATCACATGCCGCCGGGCCCGCGCCAGCGGAAGGCCGTGGATATGCGCCGCGCCCGCAGAGTCAAACACCGTGAATATCGGGTCTTGGAAGATTTTTCACGTTCCTTTCCGTCACCCAAAGGAAAACGGGCGTGGAATGCGCTCGGCTTTCTCGCCGATCCGCATTCCACGCCCGTGCGAACCTCAACTGGAGCGTCGGACTCCAGCTAGAACGTGACCGTAACGGCGATGGGAAAATCGGGGTGCATGCGGTTAATCAGGTAGTACCCGTCCCCGGTATAGTCCAAATACACATCGTCGGTCCCATACCAGTTCGGCGCCCAGTCTTCAGGCCACGGATCCATCATCGTCACCCAATATCCGTCGTACTGGAAGCGCGGCTGTCCGCCCACGAAGACCAAGGGAAGGCCGCCGATGCGGAAGAAGTGATCGCGGCCAAAGTAGAGCCGGAAGCGGGCATCGGGAATCCGGTAGCCGTTGTAGCCGCCGCGCTGGGCCCAGCTCTGATGTTCGTTCCTCCACGAACCGGCGCGCGACTGAACAAACCCGCTGTTCACCTGTCCCTGGTGCTGCGGAACGCCGCTATGGTGCACGCCGCCGTTGGTTGGCCCGTTGTATTGCACGCCGCCGTGATAGGCGCCGCCGGAGCTCTGTTGCGGTCTTGCACTCTGCGCCGGCCTGGCAGCCGGTTGAGATTGCGACGCCGGCTTCGATTTGTCCCGATCGCTTCCCTGATCGTGCTGGGCGTTGGCGATGGCCGCGCCTCCGAAGAGCAAGAGCAGAATCGCTGCACTGATCGCACGGACGTTCCTCATTTGTGGTGCTCCTTTCAAGCGCGCTTGGCGCCTTTCAAATTGAGTCGGTGCTTCCGATTTCCCATCATAGCCTTGGCAGGCGAGAAACAGGAACCATTGCGACCATGAATATACCGCTCACTTCTGGGAAGTGTACGGCGGCCATCCAGTAGCCGTCGCCGCGGTGCGCGCAAAGCCGCGACTCGGGCTGGTCCGCGGATCGCCTGCACATGGAAACGGATTGACTGCCTGAGATCGCGCTACTTGGGCGGAAATCCAACCGATTCCGCGTAGAGCGCCCGCTTGTCCGCGGGCAGCTTCAGGGTCGCGGCTACATCCGCCCCATGAAAGGTGTAAAACCAGGCATTCAGCCCCTCGCTGGCCGCGAAGAGATATACATTCTGGCCGATGAACCCTACGTCCACCTGGGCGAAATCGTCCTTGGCGGCAGCCACATAGACCAGGGTCACGGCGGCGTGGGCAGCGGGCGCGGGACTGATCTTGCCGCGCACGTCACCGGCCAGGAACGGCCGAAGCAGGTTGCGCTCGGCCTCATATACGTAAGCTCCGTCGGCCAGCACCACGTCGAGTTCGATGTCCTGGCTGTTCATGGCCGAGGGCGCCGTGCGGCCCAGTCCCGGCTTCACGTCGCGCGACCGGTTGACGCCAAAGGCCGCCCACAGCAGGTTCGAGAGCGTCTGCAACGGGAGCGGCTGGTCGCGGAAAGCGCGGGTGGTCTGCCGCTGGGCCAGCGCCTGCATTAGCGGCATCCCGGCGGCGATCTGCGGCTTGGGCAATTGAATGGGCTTCAACTCCTGTGCGGAGAGAGCGGGTATGGTCCACAAGACGGCCAGGACGCTGAGCAGGCACACTGATCGCCTGAGCTGGAAACGGACTGAATTGTGCATGGTTCCTCCTCGAAGCACGCGGCTACGCACGCCAACCTCCGAGGGTGTGCGAATGAGGGGAAGCAGCATAGAAACTGCCGGGTTGCGCGCGGGCAGCGCGCCGGTCAATCGGTCAGAAACGCCAGCGACTGCAACTGGGTGATTTCGAAAGGTTTGCGGCAGCGGATGTTGGCGCAAGACAGCTTGTCGTCCCGTCTTACCATGTAAGACTGCGCCTTGGCGAAGCGGGCGCGATCGCGCTCGTCGGCCCCGCGGGGCAGTTGCGCCCGCTTGCGCCGCACCACCCAGGTCACCTTATATTCCCCTTCCTGTCCGCACTTGGGGCAGGTGAGGGTGTGTGTCCGCTGTTCCGTCGTCTCGTTGAAAAACTCCCGCTCTTCCATCTCTCTCCAGCTCTCTGGCTCATCCCCCACGACGAAGGACCGGTCTGTGGGAGCGCCGGGGCTCTTCCGCTCCGGCAGATTTTATTCCATACTCATCCTTGCCATGACGAAACGCAAGCCAGTCCCATTCTCGGCCACCAAGGCCGTCAAGGCCAATGCCCGGGCGCGCGTCGGCCAGCCCAAGCCCGCGCGCGTGGTGGATACCGAACCCCGCACCGGCCGCGAGGCCAAACACAAGCCCAAGCTCGAGGAAATCATCCGCCAGGAGGAGTAGCAATGGCCAAAGCCGTAGGCATCGGCGGCGTCTTTCTCAAGGCGCGAGACCCTCAGGCCCTGGCTGACTGGTATGCCGCCCATCTGGGCATTCAGCGCGGCGAAGGCGGATCGCTGGTCTTCGACGGGCCGGAGTCGGCCGGAATGACCGTCTTCGCCCACTTCCCCCTCGATACGTCCTATTTCGGCGAACAAGCGCAGCAGGCGATGGTCAACTTCCGCGTGGACGATCTGGGCCAACTGCTGACCCAGTTGGCCGCCGCCGGGGTCCGCATCGATCCCAAACGCGAAGACGCCCCCTATGGGCGCTTCGCCTGGATATGGGACTCGGAGGGTAACCGTGTGGAGCTGTGGCAGCCTTTGGCCGCGAGTTGAAGCTGGGGATTTGTGATTCGCCCGTTGTAAGACACAAGGATAATTTGTGGGGCGCGCTTTCTGGCTTGTCTTACGGCGTCTCACCGCCTGGCCGAGTGTCTTACGGATGCCCGTGAACCGCAGGACACGCGCTCCGCCCCATCGCCCCATGCCAGCATTCCACGCCTTCGGCGTAACCCGGCCGTTCCATTTTCCCCTCCGTGACCAGGATCACATCCCTTTCCTCTACTCGCGCCTAGCTTCATACTGTTGTGCTCGCCGCCGGCTGCATTCGCATGTGGCGCAAGCACGGAGGAATCGCAATGAGTAAGTTTTCCTTGCGTTTTTTGCTGGTCTTGTCTTTCCTGGCTCTGGCGCCGGTTGCGCTCATTGCCCAGGCATCCGGTCAAGGCATCATGTTCGGCAATTGGAAGCTCAACCTTGCCAAAAGTAACTTCGGCGGCGGATCCAAGTTGATGGCGATGACTTCCAAGGTAACTTCCGATACTCCCGCACTTATCCAGTTCTCCGTTGACCAGACGGTCGAAAGCGGCTTTCAGGTTTCCTACAGCTTCAAAGGTGCGGCCGACGGCAAGGAGTATCAGCTCACCGGCAGTTCCAGCGTCTACTCTTACACCGAGGAGCCGGGCGTGGTGCATGAGACCCAGAAGGACGCCGACGGAACCATCACCAAAGGCGACTTTACGGTAAGCCCCAACGGCAAGGTGGGCACCTGGAATTACACCATCACCAATCCCGACGGCACCGTAATCAAGCAGAAGCTGGTCTTCGACCGCACGGCCTGACCCACTGAATTAGTTCTGCAAACTCCGGCTTAGTGCTGCACGCTATAGGGGCCGGGAAGCGACGGCTCGGCCGGCTTGCTTCCATCCTCCGGCTTGCCTGCCACCGCGGTTCTCTTCGAGTAAATGCGGAATTGCACCACCAGGTCCAGCAGCACGGGAACCGGTTGGCCGTCCTTGATGGCCGGCTCGAAGGTGGCTTTGCGAATCGCGGCCACGGCGTTCTCGTCCAGTCCGAATCCGATGGGCCGGCCTACCGCGATCTCGCCCGGCTTGCCGTCGACGCCGATCACCGTATGATACAGAGCCATCCCCGCCACGCCATTCGCCTGCGCATATTCGTTCGACTCCGGTTCGAAGGTCGACACCAGCCGTGCCTTCTTGTCCACGGTGTTCTGGCGCAGCACGGAGGGATCAGTGGGCCGGTAATCGGCTTTGGCCGCCGCCGCCTGGTAGTAGAGCTTCCAGAATTCGGGCATCGAGGCCATCAGACGATCGTCGAATCCCTGCGCAAAGATGTGGTCCAGAGCGTCTTTCAGCACGCCCGCGGCGTGCGCCGGCGAGATGGTGGTGGTCACGCTCGCCGGATCGGCCGGGCGTTCGGCCGCGGGCGTGGCGGCCATTTCCGCCTTCGCCTGTTCCTCCTCGCTCAGCTCGGGTGGCTGAGCGGCTGGCGCCGGAGCTCCGGTCTTGGCCGGCCGGTCTTTTCCCTTCTTCTTCTTGGGAGTCACCACCAACTCGCGGTCAATCGTGATTTTAACTACCTTCTTTTTCGGCGTGATTCTCACCCGGTCCACAGCCTTGGTCGGGTCCTCATAAGGCAGAGCGCCGAGAAAGTGCAACCCGTAGCGCGCCCCTTCCAGCTCTACCTTGTGTTTGGTCAGGTGCACCCGGTCGATCTGGATTCCGCTCAGTGTGTAGGAGCCCTGCGGCGAGTGACCGATCAGCGCGCCATGCTCCCCGAAGCTCAGGGTGTTGTCGAGATAGCCGCCGCGCAAGTAGAGCGGCTTGCCCACCAGCATGCGTTTCAGCTCCTCTTCCGTGATGCCGCCCGGCTGCGGAGTCTCGGCCTTGGATTCTTGCTCGGCGGCTGGGGCTGCGGGTGGCGCTTGTTCCGCCGGCGCGGCCGCCGGTGCCTGATCGGGAGCCGGTTGTTGCGCTGCCGGCTGCTGCGCCGCATCCGGAGCTGTGCTGGGAGGTGCGGGCGTGGCCGGCTGGGAAGGCTGCTGCGCGGGCGTCGGTTCTTGCGCATGCGCCGGTAAACTCAATGTCAAAGCCAGCGCACAGCAGCAAAAGAAAGTGGCGGACCGGGCCGTGGCCGCGGCGGAAGACTTCACGCGAAGACGAATTCGACGGTTGAGCATGGGGGGCCTTTGCCGCCACTCTAACAGGATTCCAGATTCCGGGTGTAAAGATTCTTACTCCGACTTGCCGCCGCGGTCCCCGGCCTTTTGCAGATGCCGGAGCCGCCATAGAATGCGCCGGAAAACTCCCAGGATGCGCCGTGTGTCCCGCGCCGTGGGGTTCAGCCTGCGCAGCAGCAGACGCAGGTCGTGACGGTTTGCTGCCCGCATTGCACGCGGAGAGTAACCGGCCGCCGTCATCGTCTCATCGACCAACGCGGCCAGAATGTCCAGTTTCCCTGACTCCGCGCCCAGCCCGCTCTCGTCGATCGCAGCTCCCGGCCTGCCCTCATCGGGTAGAAATGCCCTCGACGCCAGCTCATACAGGCACACGGCCACGGCTTGGCCCAGGTTCATCGAGGGCTGGTGCGGGTCGGTCGGGATCTCGACCATCACATGGCAGTAAGACAGGTCTTCCCGCGTAAGACCGTGTTTTTCCGGGCCAAAGACCAGGGCCACGCGTCCGCCATGCTCCATCTCCCGCCGCACCAGCGGGGCTAGTTCGGGCAGCGGAACCACCATCTGCTCCGGCTTGCGGTAGGTCAGTGTTCCGGTTCCCACCACCAGCGTGCAACCGGCCACAGCCTCCGCCAGGGACTCCGTCCTTTTCGCGTTTTGCAGCAGTTCCTCGGCGCCAATGGCTGACCGCGCCTCGCGCCAGTGCGCCTCGTAGGGCGCCACAACCGCCAGCCGCGCAAAGCCGAAGTTGGCCATCGCCCGCGCCGCCGCTCCTATATTGAGTGGGTTCCGCGGCGATACCAGCACCACATCGAGCGAGTCGCGTTGGGCATCGGGAGGCAAGAGATGATTCTAATGCGGCCCGCCGAAGCCTTTTGAAAGATTCCGGCGCGGGTGCAGGGTCGCACACGATGCAGTGCTTGCCACACGAGTTTCCGTTGGGCTTTACACAGGGGCCCGTTCGTGCGATAGCCTCAGGATGTGATCTGGACCAACCCAGCCGAGGTGGCGTTGAACGAGTTGAGCACCGCGCCCCTGGTGCGCTTCTCGGTGCTGGCGCTCAGCTCGATCTTCTTTCTCGTCGATCCCTTCGCCGCCATCCCCTCGTTCCTGGCCATCACCGCGAGCGCCGATCCGGCGCGCCGCAAGCGAATGGCGCGCAAGGGCGCGCTCACCTGTTTCATTGTCCTGACCACCTTTGCCGTGGGCGGCCAACTCATCTTCAAGATGTTCGGTATCACCCTGCCCGCCTTCGAGGTGGCCGGCGGGCTGATTCTGCTGCTCATCGGTCTGGACATGCTGGAGGCCAGGCGTTCGCCCACTCAGGAGGCATTGGGAGACACCGAAGAAGCTGCCGGCAAGGAGGACGCCGGGGTTGTGCCCTTGGGGATACCCATGCTGGCCGGCCCAGGTGCGATTTCCTCCGTCATGGTGTTGGTGGGCCAGGTGCCCGGCCTCTGGCATTGGGAGATGGGCGCCATTCTTGCCTCGATTACCCTTACCTGCCTCGTCAGCTACTGGGTTCTGGCCGGGGCGGGCCGGGTGCGCCAAGTGATGGGCGAAACCGGCATCCGCATCCTCGTCCGTATCATGGGCCTATTGTTGGTCGCCCTCGCCATGCAGTTTTTCGTCAATGGAATCACGGACTTAGGGCTGATTCCACGCCGTTGAGACCGAGTTTCCCACAGAAAGCGCCGCTTTCCACAGGCCGGGCGCTTGCTTTCCGGTTGGAGGGTTGCTATTCTCGGGAAGTTGCAACGAGGTGAACACGGCTTAGCCGGGTGCGAATCGGAACAACGCTTGCAATAAGGAGTGGCCTGTGCTACTCTTTGAAAGTTGCAGATGAGCAGTGGAGCCTCCCGGTGGACGTGTGTCCTGCCCGATGAGGGAAATGGGAAGCTGGTTCGTTGGGTCAGGTGAGGCGGTTTGCCCCTGAACCCCTGTAGGGAATCCCGCAGAGAACAAGCCATTGCAAGACCCAGGAGTTTATCTCCTGTGAGCCCTATCGGCTCAGGCGCATGTTGCTGGTCGCTCTTTGATATTTTGCGCTGTGCGACATTTTTGAACGGGACTTTCTCTTGTCCGCCGATCGAAATCCGCAACTGAGGAACGTCCGCCAACAACGAGTTTGAGCGGCCTTAGACGGGGAAAAGATTGAGCTTGACACGAAGATGAAAGTTCGATAAGTTTAAAAAGTTCGCGTAAAAACGCCGATGGATGCGGTCAAACGCAGAAACGGCGAGCGCAACAAGTTCGAGGACTCCCCGGCGTAACAGCTTGGGCCTCGATCCAAGAGGGTCCCGCCTAGGCGGTAAACCCACAAGGATCTTTGACAAATTGGTTGAACGTGCCAGTCGTGAGATGTGATCAGGTTTGGCTTGATCATTCTCACAAGGTAAGAATGCCCTGCGCTTTCGAGCGCGGGCAAGTCGAAACTCTCTGACCTCCGTCAGAGGGTCTAGACATCAGGTTTCAAACGAGAGTTTGATCCTGGCTCAGAATCAACGCTGGCGGCGTGCCTAACACATGCAAGTCGAACGAGAAAGGGTAGCAATACCTGAGTAAAGTGGCGCACGGGTGAGT
>Ga0181535_10001680_pt1 | contig 28497 bp, 12 predicted proteins | sample PEATcosm2014_Bin_44_FD_119774 | JGI IMG/M metagenome (GOLD analysis project Ga0181535, IMG submission 119774) | Peatland microbial communities from MTU Mesocosm Facility, Houghton, MI, USA - PEATcosm2014_Bin17_30_metaG | ecosystem: Environmental > Terrestrial > Soil > Wetlands > Peat | place... | reverse complement strand
TGATGCTCTGCGCTTTCTACTGAAAGAACGGCGTGGTGGATCTCGGCGATCCACTTGGCAATGGCCAGGCCCAGTCCGCTCCCCTCAACCTGGCCGCGAGATGGATCGGCCCGATAAAAGCGCTCGAAGATGTGCGGTACATCATCGGCGGCGATCCCGATCCCGCTGTCGCGCACCTGCAGCGTGGGTACTCCTGCCGTTGCATTCAGAGTGACATCGATTCGGCCTGGCGCATCAGTATACTTGAGCGCGTTATCGAGCAAAATCCAGAGGAGCCTCCGCAGGCTCGAAAAATCTCCTAATACATTGACCAAGCACGCCGAACTTGTCGATACAGACAGATCGAGGTGACGCTGAACAGCCAACGGCCTCGCCATTTCGCATGTCTCCTCAACCACAGCGGCGAGATTCACAGGCTCAAGGGATGTATGACTCGTACCGGCATCTGCGCGCGCCAGGGTAAGCATATCGTCCAGCAACACCGAGGCTTTGGCTGCTTCCTCAACAATATCGGCGAATGCCTGACGGCTCTCAGCGTCGATGCGGGGGTTACGCATAGCCACTTCCGCCACCGTGCGCGTGAACGACAACGGACCCCGAAGTTCATGCGACGCGTCCGCAGTAAATTGCTCGATACGTTTCACCGACGACTCAAGCCGGCCCAACATGGCATTGCAAGTTTCGGTGAGCCTTTGCAACTCGTCACCCGTCTTGTCTACGTGAAGGCGCTCGGAGAGATTCCGGATACTTATGGAACGGACTGCGGCGTTGATCCTATCCACTGGTTTAAGCGCGGTGCGACTCAGCAAGTAACCGCCTGCCGAGGAGATCAACAACAAGATCGGCGCAGAGGCGAGCAGGCCTTCAAGAAAGTGCCCGAGCACAAGCAAATTGCCTGACTCCGGGGCAGCCGTAAGTAGATAAACTGTCTGATCATCGAGCGCGGATCTGCGCGTAAAGACCCAGAATGATTGGCCTCCATCACTCGCGTGCACAAACCGCTCTTGATCGCCGCTCTGAACAACGGGCCAGGGAAAGTTCTGCGCCGCCTTGGATGGAGACGGAAACACTCTGCTGCCATCCGCGCGAACTACCTCAGCAAGACCGTTCCCTGTCGCGTTGGCAAAGTCTTTGAAGTCCTGATCGCGATCTGCCTGGTCTTCCCCTTGAGTTTTGCGCAACAACTCTTGCAGCCGGTCAACTCGCCGGGCGAGCGTCTGATAGCGCTCTCCCGTCAAGGTACTCTTCAGGTTGAACCACATGGCGGCGCCGAAAAGGACCCAGCCTGCGAAGAAAATGCCGCCGAACCATGAGGTGAGGCGAAGAGAGATCGAGGCACGGCGTTTCAGCACGTCGCGCTCCGCAGCGAGTAACCCACGCCGCGAACTGTATGCAGCAACTCCGGTTCCTCGCATTGGGTGATCTTCGAGCGTAACGCGCGAATGAAGACGTACAGGCTGTCAAAGCTCACGTCTGCATCGCTGCTCCAACCCTCCTCAATGAGGGCGGCGTGAGGAACAACGGTGCGCGCTCGGCGCATCAGCGTCTCCAGCAACGCACATTCAGTGCGCGTTAGAGAGGCAATGCGAGAGCCGCGCTGCAACTCAAATTGGTGCGGCTTGAGGATCAGATCTTCAAATTGCAGTGCTTGCGGCTCTCGAATGGGCACTCGGCGCCCTGCGGCGCGAACCTTAGCCAACAGAACATCGAGAGCGAATGGCTTGGTGAGATAGTCGTCCGCTCCCGCATCCAGGCCATAAACGATATCGCGCATCGAGTCGCGCGCGGAAACAATGATAGCCTGCGTGCGCATCCGCATCTCGCGCAGTTTGCGAATCACGGTGAGCCCATCCATCCGAGGCAGCATCACATCCAGCAGCATCACATCGTAGATATCAGACTTGCCGAGACGCAGGGCCTCCTCGCCGTCGTAGGCAAAGGACACACGATAACCCTCGCTCTCGAGAGCGCGCCCAAGATGGCCGGCAAGGCTGCGCTTGTCTTCGACAACTAAGACGTGCATGAAAGGATTCCTAGACTTGATCCTAGCCGGCGTCGATGAATTCTCTGTGAATCCGCCAGAACACATCGGTTTCCTTAGATTCGTTTTAGAGTGTCCAGCCATACTCTTCCTGCGATTCACCACCTATCTCAACGCATCATTCGCCGAGGAGTTCATCATGAGATCCAGGATTCCGCACGACAGGATTGCCATCAGGCATGGCTGGCTATTGACCCTACTGATGTTTTCTTCCATGGCTTTCGCGCAGAGCACCAGAGGGCTGATCAGTGGTTCTGTCGCGGACGATTCCGGTGCCGCACTTAAGGGAGCAAGCATCCATGTGCTTCCACTTACTGTTTCCGGTGTGACCGACAGTGATGGCGAATTCACGCTTCCCGAGATTGCGGCCGGGCATTACACATTGACGGTCTCATTTGTCGGCTTTGAAACATATCGCCAGGAAATCGACGTCGCCCTCGGGCAAACCCTGAACCTGAGCATCACTCTCAAAGTAGCTACGGAGAGCCAGGAAATTCTGGTGTCCGCCGAGCGCGCTCATGGAGAAGCCGACGCAATCAATCAGACGCGGACAGCGGATAACATCGTGCAGATTCTTCCTGCCGAGGTCATTATGAGCTTGCCCAATGCCAATGTCGCGGATGCACTTGGGCGCCTCCCGTCAATTACGCTCTACCGTATTGAAGGCGAGGGAGTTTATATCCAGGTGCGCGGCACGGAACCGCGCCTGACTAACATCACGGTCGACGGCATAACCATCCCCGCTCCTGAGCCGGACGTTCGCCAGGTGCGGCTCGACGTGATTCCCTCCGATCTTGTGGAGTCGGTACAAATCAACAAGACTCTTTCCGCAAGCCAAGACGCGGATGGAATCGGCGGTTCGGTCAACCTGGTGACCAAAACCGCTGGCGAGCACCCTTCGCTGAATATCTTTACCGATGGCGGCTATACGCCCATTCTCAACGGCCGCGCCGCCTATGAGACCGGTGGCACGTACGGGCAACGTTTTGGGAAAAACAAGAAACTCGGCATCTTGATAAATGGCTCGTATGACTATAACGGTCGCGGAATCGATAATATACAGCCGGCTCTCGATCCCCTGTCCACTCTTGTGGCGCCATTCTATGACAACGACACAATCCGCGACTATCGCTATTACCGCTACCGTTATGGTTTCGCCGGCAGCGCGGATTACAAGATGAGCAACAACACTAGCCTTTTTGCTGATGGCATCTACACCGACCTCAAGGATTGGGGCGACAAATGGTATTACGAGCCGGTGTCGAAGGCACTCACCTGTCCGTCGGGCGATGTGTGCAACAACGGAGCGAATGTTGTAGCTCCCAGCCCGACCGCGGCTTCATCCTCGCCAAAGTTCTACACATCGAGCAAACGTCCAAATGCCTCGATCGGCAGCCTGATTCTCGGCGGCCGCCATTTCGATGACAACTCATGGCTTACGGTGACGTTGTCTGCTTCGCGCTCCTATGAGGTTGACTCAGCCGGTAATCCCAAGGCCGATTTTTCCTGGATTGGTCCCACGGTTTATTGCAACTACAATCCCGCGTCGCAATTTGATATCAATCGCCCGACTTTTAATACTTGCGACCAACCCGGATCGGTGCTACAAACAGCGACCGACTGGGCCTTTAAGGACATCACAATCTCCAAGGGTCTCGTTGCCGAGCTCGATCTGACCGGCGCGCTGTCCTATGCCAGGAATTACACCGCCGGCGGTCACTTCGGCACCTTCGAGGCCGGCTTCAAGTTCGCCAATAACCACAAGTCGCAGGACTCGACGGAGAATGTTTATGACGGATGGTCAACTAAGGCAGCATCTCCGCAAGCCACAATGGCGCAACTGGAAAGTGGCTTCCGGAATAACGACTACTACAACGGCACGTATTTCGGCGGAAAATTCGGTCCCGTCTCGGATTTCAACAAAGTGGAGGCTTATACGCTCGCGAACCTCACCAGCTACCTAGACGGATACAAGACGGCTTCCGACACCTACCCGAATATCTTCCACTATGTGGAACAGATTCCAGCTTGGTACGCCATGAACACGATTGAACTCGGCCGATTTCATCTCCAGACAGGACTGCGCTTTGAAGATACACGGATGAATACTTTCGGTAACCTTGTGACCCTCTTTGCGGCCGGATCGACACAGTGCGGTGGGCCAACCAACACAGGCTGCGGCGTTCCCACCGGCGTAACAAACAATCCTCATTATCTCGACGTGCTTCCGAGCATACAACTCCGCTACAGAATGCCCGATCAGTCCGACCTGCGCCTCGTTGTTGCGCGAGGCGTGGCCCGTCCCGATCCCTATCAGCTGGTGCCCTACGTTACCGAGGATGATTCGACCAATCCGGCTTCGGTTTCGATCGGTAATCCGGCCCTCCGGCCCGAGCACGCGAACAACTATGATCTTCTCTATGAGAAATATCTGCAGCCTCTGGGTATGATTCAGGCAGGCTTTTTCGCCAAGCAACTCACGGCCCCGCAATTCGAGTTTCAGATTCCTGCGGGAGTCAATGTTGCTGCTTTGCCGGCAGGGTCGCTGCCTCCCTCGCTGTTGTCCACGATCGAACAATATCAAAACTCCCAGTTGGGCGACTCCTCGGTTATGGAGTACATTAATGGCGAGAACGCGTTCCTCTACGGATTCGAGGTCAGCTTCCAACAACACCTCAATTATTTACCGAGTGTGCTTGGAGGTCTGGGCATTTCGGCGAACTACAGCTATACGAGTTCCAAGGAAAAGGGATTTCCGCTTCGCACTGATCAGCCGCAGCTGATCGATCAGGCGAAGAATGACTGGAACGTCAGTCCGACTTACGACACGAAACGCTTCTCGATGCGTATGGGAGTTAGCTTTAACGGCGCGAGCGTCTTTTCATATAACTGGATCTCTCCTACTCTGGCCCCTGGAGCAGGTGCGGACCCGAGCGGCTTGGGACCGAAGGGCCCTTCCGGAGATGTATGGACCCTGCCGCACCTCCAGGTCGACGCACAGGCGAGTTATCGCACCTGGCGCGGCCTCAGCGTGATCGTCTCAGGCCTGAACCTGACGAACGAAGTCTTCGGCTACTACACAGGCAGCACACAATTCGTGAATCAACGCGAGTATTACAAGCCGACTTACTCGGGCGGTCTACACTACACGTTCTTCGAGCACGAGAAATAGCCGCGCTATGGTCGCTTTGTTTTTCACGGAGCTGTCGCGGCCATCTAACGCAGCCCCACTTCACCGATTGACTTTGAGGATCTGGGTGATGCGAAGGTTTCTGCTCCTTGCCTGCGCGATTGGCTCTTTCGTTCCTCTTCCCGCACAACTATCGGGCCAGTCGACCGGGAACCATCCAGATGCCGACCTTAAGTTCGTCGTTTATCTGAGCCGCCACGGCGTTCGTTCACCCACCGGAAAACCGGAACAGTACAATCCTTACTCCGTCGCACCCTGGCCGGCCTGGGATGTTCCGCCCGGCTACCTCACGGCGCATGGCTTTGAGCTGATGAAGCTCTTTGGCGCGTACGATCGGATCGAATTGGCGAGCCAAGGTTTGCTCGCCGCCGACGGTTGCGCGGACGCGGGTCGAGTGACTTTCTACTCGGATTCCGACCAGCGCACAAGAGAGACGGGCAAAGCGCTGGCTGCGGGATTTTTCCCGGGATGCGCGACTTCCGTACGCGGCCTCCCCGAAGGAACACCGGACCCGCTCTTCCACTCAAGCCGAGTGGGCAGAAACCCTGGAGAATCATCCCTGGAGGCCGCAGCGATTGCAGGCCGCATTGGAGGCAATCCCGACAACCTCACTGAGACCTACCGCCCCCAACTCTCTGCGCTCGACAAACTTCTTGCGACTTGCGGCGCGAGCGCATCCGATCCAAAGCCTCGCATTTCTCTTTTCGCTGTTCCGGCTACCTTATCGGGAGTCCAGGAAAGTCATCGTGCCGAGTTGAAGGGCCCACTCAACACTGCCGCAACGCTCACCGAAAATCTGCTGCTCGAATACGCTCAAGGCATGGACAACGCCAACGTGGGCTGGGGTTGCGTGGACGGAGCCAAACTCCGTTCGCTGCTAGTCCTTCACACGGCGGCGGAAGACTTCACCGCGCGAACACCGGCCATCGCCCGCATTCAGGCTGCCAAACTCCTCGACCAGATTCGCTCCTCTCTTGAACAAGCCATGAGTGGGAAGCGAATTCCAGGAGCGCTAAGCAAACCCTCCGATCGCGCGCTCATACTTGTCGGGCATGATACCAATCTGGCCAATGTCGCAGGGCTGCTCAACCTGGACTGGATTGCCGACGGACGTCGAGATGATACGCCCCCAGGTGCAGCACTGATCTTCGAGCTTTGGCGGTCTCGTACGAACGGCGGATATCTGGTCCGAACCTATTTCACCAGCCAGACTCTCGAACAGATGCGCTCAGCCGCTTCACTTTCGCTGGAGAACCCTCCCCAGCGCGTTCCCCTCTTTGTTCCCGGCTGCAGCAGCGCGGACTTCTCCTGTTCATGGCCCTCTTTCGTTCAAACCATCCATCGAGAACAGGGAATAAGGTACTAGGGACTTAGGGATGAGGGGACTGAGGCGGGCACCCCACGGATCAGAAGGTACCCGTGGGGCTGTGGCGGCGGCGGTCAGCGTTTTTCTAAGGCAGGGGATGTAATTTAACTATTTAAATCTCAATCTTGACGGGCCAGGTCTTCCAGATGTCGGCGCAATAGTCGCGGATGGCGCGGTCGGATGAGAATTTACCGCTGCGCGCGACATTGAGGATGGACATGCGCGTCCAGTGATCGGCGTCATGGTAGGCCTCATCGACACGATCTTGACAATCGACATAGGACTGATAGTCGGCGAGCAGCATGTAAGGATCGCTCGAAAGTAGAGACTGGACGAGCGGCTCGAAGAGCGCGGGATCGCCGTGCGAGAATTCGCCACCGGCGAGTGCGTCGAGAATCTCGCGCAGATGGCTGTTGGCTTCGTACCAGGCGCGGGGATTGTAGCCCTCGGCCTTTTTCTGCTCGACTTCTTGCGCACTGAGTCCAAACAGGAAGAAATTGTCGGCTCCGACCTCCTCGCGGATTTCGATGTTGGCGCCGTCGAGGGTGCCGATGGTAAGCGCGCCGTTCATGGCAAACTTCATGTTGCCGGTGCCGGAGGCTTCAAGGCCGGCGAGGGAAATCTGTTCAGAAAGGTCGGCGGCGGGATAGACGCGATGGCCAAGCTTGACGTTGAAGTTGGGCAGGAAGACGATCTTGAGGCGGTCACGGACGAGGGGATCGCCATGCACGACCGCGGCGACGGAGTGGATGAGCTTAATGATGAGCTTGGCCATGCGATAGCCGGGCGCGGCCTTGCCGCCGAAGAGAAAGGTTCTGGGCTGCATGGCAATATCGGGATTTTGCTGGATACGTTTGTAGAGAGTGAGGATGTGGAGGACCTTGAGGTGCTGGCGCTTGTATTCATGCAGGCGCTTGACGAGCGTGTCGAACATGGAATTGGGATCGACGGCGATGCCGAGGACCTGGTGGATGTAGGCGGCGAGGCGCTGCTTGTTGTGGTGCTTGATAGCGCGCCACTCGCGCGTGAACTCGGGGTCGTCTGCGAAGGATTCGAGCTTGCGCAGCTTCTCGAGGTCGTGAATCCAACTGTGGCCGAGGCGTGAGGTGATAAGGCGAGCAAGATGCGGATTGGCGAGAACCATCCAGCGGCGCGGCGTGACGCCATTGGTTTTGTTGCTGAATTTCTCGGGCGTGAGGTCATGGAAATCACCGAGCAGGCGCGTTTTGAGCAGCTCAGTATGCAGCGCGGCGACACCGTTGACGGCGTGGCTGCCGACGACGGCGAGATGAGCCATACGGACGTAACGATCTCCGCTCTCGTCGATGAGGGATAAGCGGCTCAGGCGCGCTTCGTCACCGGGAAAATGCGAACGGACGTTGTCGAGGTGGCGGCGGTTGATCTCTTCAATGATTTCAAGATGGCGCGGCAGCAGGGCGCCGAAGAGAGTTACTGGCCACTTCTCGAGGGCCTCGGGCATCAGCGTGTGATTAGTGTAGGACAGCGAGTGCGTGGTGACGTTCCAGGCGGTGTCCCAATCCATCGAGTTCTCGTCGACCAGAAGGCGCATCAACTCGGCAACGGCGATGGCCGGATGGGTGTCGTTCATCTGAATGGTGAAGGTGCGATGCAGGTCGGCGAGAGGGCGCTGTGCGGTTTTTTGGATTTTGACGATGTGCTGTAAGGAACAGGAGACGAAGAAAAACTGCTGCTCGAGCCGCAGTTGTTTGCCCTGAAGCTCTTCGTCATTGGGGTAAAGAATCTTGGAGATGTTTTCGGAGTCGACCTTGTCATGGACTGCGCCGAAGAAGTCGCCGGTATTGAAGCTTTCGAAGTTGAAGGACTCGACGGCCTGCGCGGACCACAGGCGCATGGTGTTGGCGGTGTTGGTGCGGTAGCCAAGGATGGGCGTGTCGTTTGGAATCCCGCGAACAAGCTTTTGGGGAATCCAGCGGACGCGAAAATGGCCGTTGCCGTCAGTGTACTTCTCAGTGCGACCGCCGAATTGAACTTCAAAGGCGTCTTCAGGCCGCTCAAGGCTCCAGGGGTTGCCCAGGCGGAGCCATTTGTCTGTGGCCTCAACTTGCCAGCCGTCGCGGATCTGCTGATCGAAGATGCCGTACTCGTAACGGATGCCGTAGCCGATGGCGGGAATGTCCAGGGTGGCAAGGGAATCCATGTAGCAGGATGCAAGACGGCCGAGACCGCCGTTACCGAGGCCGGGCTCCGCTTCCTGCTCGATGAGCGTTTCCAGATCGAGGCCGAGTTTATGCATCGCCTCTTCTGTTTCTTCGTAGATGCCGAGGTTGATGAGATTGTTGGCCAGATGCGGACCAGTGAGGAATTCAGCAGAGAGATAACAGACAACACGAACATCCTGCGCCCGATAGTTGAGAATCGTCTGAATCCAGCGCTCAACGAGGCGGTCGCGAACGGTGTGCGCGAGGGCCATGTATAAATCATTGACGGTGGCGCGGTCGCGCGAGCGGCCTTGCACAAAAAACAGGTTGTCGAGGAAGGAATGCGCTAGGGCCTCGGAGCCAGCGGCTGTTCTTTGGGTTTTCAGCGAGCCTTCCGGGCTGAGATCGGGGAGAGCAGGAGCGACCATGATGCACCTCGAATGTGCAAATTGATCCGGGCGAAACTAGCGAGAAGCGGAAACATCGCAGCGGGTCGATGGGTTAACGATAGGGTCGATTCAGGGGCAGGAGGATGAAAACTGCGTCAAAACCTCGTGATCTTTTGCTGGAAATCCCGTTGCTGAACAGACCCATTCTGAAACTGGCGAAATGGAACGGGCGGTAATCCAGGCCGATGAAAGAGGCGGTAAAACAAGGGTCCATTCAGCAAGCAGCCGCCCCGGCGGTGTGGGCCGTGTGTCGACGAACGCATAATCGCCAATGCACTCACCGACGCATATCGGCCCTGACAAATAGGCTTGTGAGAATTAATTTTTCGATGTGTCGGAGTTGTTCCGGATGTATCGCCGGCTAATCGTCAATGACTACTTCAGTAATTTGCCGTCATCGAGCGCTTTCTAAAACATCTTCACTATCGGAGAACGATCTCCAGTTCCATGTTGATCGAGGACTTAGCGAAATTGCCGGGCAATCCGGGGTGTTGGGTGGATTCGTCTTGTAAACTATTGATTCTAAATATGTCTGGCGGTGGATTGAGTCTCCTGCAAACCGTTCTCTGGTTCAAATTCCCTGCTAACAGGGAATTTTACAGGGAAATCTTGATATTTTGGGACTCGGTCACACGTGGTGCCGCACTGCATGCTGCACAATTGACAGTGCTTAGCTCGCTCTGGCTGGCCTTCCAGGCTCAAGAAGAACAGGGATCTATTTTGAAGTAACAGGGAATTGAAAATCCCTGTTACGGCTTCGAGCAGCGAAAATTTGCAAATTGTTATATAAGCTTGTCGCCAAAAAACGCCCCGAATTCCCACTACTACATAGAACCAAATTTGATCTTGGGCCTTCACGATAGCCGGGAAATTGAGTGCGTGGAACACCCGCAGGTGGCGGTGCCGAGCGTGAGGTGAATTGTTGCGTCACAAACCTTATGCCTCCAAAACTACTTTAGATGTTGGCTTAGCGAAATGGCTTGCTTCCTCAGAGGCAGGTCAGGATCGGCATCCTTCCACAATGCGAGCAGTGGATCGAGCGCCTCTCTTGCTTTTGCAGAATTTCCAATGGCCAGTTCATCAGCGGCCAGAGTGTAGTGTGCCGCGATCCATCTCTGCTGCGGCTCCCATAGCAGACCGTAATCCGCGCTGGCCAGGAATCTCTCATATTGACCAATCGCGTGACTCATGTCTCCAGAGTGCTGGTACGCGCGCGCCAATCCTTCCGAGCTGAAAGGTGTGCTGTATTCCTGATCCGAAAGGCTGAAAAGCTGAATTGCCTTATCGTCTTCGCCGTGTAACAGCGCGATCTCTCCTTGCAAATAGTGCTCGTACGCGACTTGCTTTGAATTCTTGCCGTCTACGAGCGGCCCAACGACGTTCTGAATTTCCTCTGCCCGGCGCGTTAAACCAGCTCTCGCATACTCAGAACCGATCCACGTGCCAAGAATCACTTTCGGAGAGATCGCTTTAAAATTTGCCATCGCGGAATCGAGCTGGCGCTTCACTGTAGGTGCATCACCTTCGCCTTCCGCCAGAATTGCCAACTGTAAGTGTTCTCGCATGACACTCACGGGTTCACTTTTCAGGGCCTGATCGAGACTCAGTGCCTCTTCAAGGTAACTCCGTGCGCTCGCATACTTTCCATAGTAGAGATCGAAGAGAGCCAGAGAACGCAAGCCGCTCTCTCGCGTTGCCGTATTCCCCAGCAGCGAGTTGAAGAGCGCTTCAGCTTTTTGAGGCTCTCCATTCTGAATCAGCGCTATGCCGTACTCGCGGCTGACATCGCCCGAATTCAGGTAGGCAGGATCAATCTGAATCGCCCGCGTATATGCTGCGATCGAATCTTGAAAACGTCCCAGTGTCTTATATGCAGTGGCCAGCTCGACGTTGGTCCTTGCGTCATCGGGAGCCACTCGGAGCATTTCCTTGTACTGCAGGATCGCCTCATCGGCGTGCCCATGAGTGCGCAAGAGTTGCGCAAAGTTTCCGAGTATGGTCCAGTCGTCCGGGTAACGATTGAGATAATCTCGATAGAGCCTCTCCGCTTCGTCGAAATGCCCCTCGCTATCGGCATAATTAACTTCAATATTCATTCGCTCGCGTTCTGTCGTTCTAGATTCGAGCGCCAGAGCCTTTTGGTATTCCTCTCCTCCTTTTTGCGAATCGTTGTAGATGAAGCTGTAATACGCATTTCCCAAGGCCGCGTGAGCCATGGCGAAGCCAGGATCTGCCTGAACGGCGGCGCGAAAAAGTGTAACGGCGTCCTGATACCTTCCCTGGTGCCATTGCACCGAGCCATCCGCAAATTCACGTAGCGCATCTAGCGAAGAAGTGGTGACTTGAGGCAGTGGCTTTGTATTCTTGTGGATCTGGTACAGCGACTCACCCAGGTCATAGCGGACGTCAGATGCGATCACATCGAGAGCGTCAAGAATATGGCCTTCGCCGTAGGAACGCTCTGAATAAGAGCGAACCGTGTCACCCGTCTGCGGATCGATCAATTCGGCGGAAAGCGCGTACTCTTCCCCGGTGCGCGTAATGCTGGAAACAATGAGCCCACGGATGTTTTCCCGTTGACAGATTTCGCGCCCAATGGCCGGTGTAACTCTCTGGTCGGAAGCCTTACCCATAAGCGCCAGGACTGAAGCGAGTCTGGCTCGTGGAAAGACGTTGGCGTGGCGCGACTGCTCCATGCTGACGGTAAACGCGGTCTGTAAAGCCTGATCGAATCTTGGATCGCCGGTTTGATTTTCAAAATCTGCAATCAGCACAGAATCGCGTGAGTCGAAGGAGTAAACAGGGCGGCTGTAGGTGAGCCACGCAACTACGCCGCTCACTGTAACCAGCATGGCCGCAACGAGAAGAGCGACTCTTCTGAGCCAGCGCCGCATGCGTGGCACGTGGGCGGCGGAGAACGGTGCCTTGCTTGCGATCGCCCCGTTGAGCGCACCCTGCGCGGGACCCACCAGCGTTACCGCACTTGGCGGGTTGCCATTCAGTGTGCCTGTAGTTCCATTGACAGATTCCACTGCTGCGAGAAAGCGGTAACCCCGCTTGGGAAATGTCTCGATGTAGCGGGGCGATTCAGATTCATCGCCGAGCGCGGAGCGCAGCTTGCGCACAGCGGTATTCAGCCCGGTGTCGAAGTCGACAAAAGTCTCGCCCTGCCACAAGCGCTGGTGCAGCTCGGCCCGCGTGACCAAATCTCCGCGGCGCTCCATGAGGGCGGTGAGCACGCGCAGGGGTTTCTCCTGGATAGGGATCCGGACCCCGTCTTTGCGCAGCTCTCCCAGCGAGGGGTCGACCTCAAACGGTCCGAACTTGAGAATCGAACGGATTGGCATGGGCCCCATTCTTCGTCACGGAAGGTTAGGCCTGGGGGAAAGACTAAGTACTTTGCTTACAGCCTACACCGGGTCCACAGCGTCCGCAATCAGGATCGGTACAGAGGAAGTACAGACAGGCTTCAGGCTGAGTCTATTGCCCGTACTGCATTCATGGAGCACACTTTGCGCAAGTTGCCGCCCGCACCCCGGAACTGACCCGATACAAGGTCATCGCCACAGCCCGCGGCGAGCGCTCATGGAGGTCGTATGAAGCTGAGTGTCCTCAAAGGTCTTGCTCGTTACGGAGTCCGTCTGGCGGCTCTATCGGTTTTCCTTCTTGGCGTGGCTGGGATCTCCCATGCCCAGGCGGATGGCAGCGCGGTCCAGACCGCGCCAAAGGCCGCTTCTCCCCTCGCAACGCCTGCGATGGCTGCGCAACCGGCCGCGCCGGGCAAACGTCAACCCCGTGGAAACCACGAGGGCATCCAGGTTCACGGCCACTGGGTGATCGAGGTGAGGAATCCCGATGGAACAGTGACTGCGCGGCGAGAGTTTGAAAACGCAATCCAGCCGTCCGGCATGGCTTATATCGCCAGCCTCCTCGCCGGCAACAACTCCCCAGGCGGCCTTTCGGTGTTGCTGAATGGCGCGACGGCGAGCCTGGGTGTAGGCGCCGCGAACCAACCTGGTAACAATACTTACATTTACTTTCCTTCGACCCAAACGGGCCCCTGTCTCCCGATGGCATCCAGCAGCGGGTCGGGGGTTAGTCTCAGCTCGGGAGGCTCTCCCACCGGAACAACCTGCCTGCTCACTCCTCAAAGCTCGAATGGGGTTGTGAGCCTTCTTACCGCCGAATGCCTCATTTTTCAGGAAAATTACTCGAACAGTCAGACCTACCCGCCGACCGGTCAGACCCGCCCATGTTCAACCAACCTAACGGTCGCTGCGCCCACATGGATGCAAAACGCCGCATCCGGTTCCAGCGTTCAGATCATAGGAAACGTCACGGTCACGTCGACATCTGCCGGCAACGTCACCGACGTCGAGACAGTGTTTATGACCTGTGATTCAAGCATCACCACAGCCAACTGTTCATTGCCTTTCAACGCGAACGTAACTACCGTAGCCGGCCTGACTATTTTTCCGGATGCACTGAGTCTCCTCACTGAGCGGCTCCTTAACGGGCCCGCGGGCACTGCGACAGCGCCGGTGCCCTACAATCCCGGCCAAGACATCAGCGTCACCGTCACCATCAGCTTCCAATAAACCCCGGCGAGCGGCAATCAAATCCGGCGCGCAGTCAGGCGAGGAGGAAGCGAGATGGGCACACGGCCAACGACAATTCGTTATGCAATTACGGCGAAGGCTTGCGCTGACGAATTCGGCGAGCGAAAACTCCTCCGATACGTTTCCGCTTTCGCGGTTGCGCTGCTCCTGCTTTGTGCTCCCCTCTTGCGCGCGCAGGCGGGGGTAATCACCACAGCTGCGGGTCCGTCGCTCAACGACAGCAGTGTGAGCGGAGCATCGTTGCTCGAGCCCACCGGCGTGGCGGTCGATACCGCAGGCAACATCTACACCGCCGACCCGTACAACTGCGTCGTATGGAAGACGCGCTATGGCGCGACCAGCGTCTTCGCCGGGATTCTTCCAAGTACGCAGTACTCCTGCACCGGCCCCACGCCTCTGGCCTATCCTGTTGCGGTTGCGCAGTGTAACGGCAATGTTTTTATTGCGTCCAACGGTCTCGATCCGTTTGTGGTTGGCGGAGGAGTAAACGACACCGGAGGAACCGTTGACGAAGTGAGTTCAGGCGGCAGCCTCTCCGCACTGCCGCTACCGAGCACGGGAGGAGGGGCCGGCGCCGGGCCGCTGCATCCTGCAGCCGTTGCCTGCGATGCAGCGGGGAATGTCTATGTCAGTTCCTACTTCTATGTCGCGGATGGCGGTTTTGCCAGCAACGTGAACGAGTTTTCGCCGGTCGCCGGCGGCGGCTGGACCACGGGCGCGCCGGTCAGTGGCCTCTTCGATCAGGCATATACCGCTCTTGCGGTCAATCCGATCAACGGCGACTTGTACGGACTCCTTGCGGGCCAGGCAGGGGAAGGCTGGCTGGGCAGGCCGATGTTCGACTTCGGCAGCATTTGGGATATAACCCAGAACGCCACAGGGCTTTCGAGCAACAACACCTTCAACAATCCCAGCGCCCTGGCCATCGACTCCAGCGGCAATTTCTACATCGCCCAAGGAGCGCAAAGCTACGAGCTCGCCTCGTATGTGGATTATGTGCAGCCGGATGGCACGACGACGATCATCGCCGGCACCGGCTCGCTCGGCTATTACGGAGACGGAGGCCTGAGCACGCAAGCCGAGGTCTATGGCGTAACAGGCATCGCGCTCGACCCGACCAACAGCGACATTTACCTGGCCGACTCAGGAAACATGCGTGTGCGAAGGATTCATTCGCTCACCGCCGGTCCCTCGGCGCTGAATCTGGTCCCCCAGAGCGCGCCGCAAAGTTCAAGCGCAACTTACGGCTCGCTGCAAGGCGCTCTGAACCCGATCACCGGCGATTTCTACTACGTGACGGGCACAAATACGGTCAACGTGATCAACACCGGAGCGAATGTCATCAGTCCCGGTTTTGAGCGCCTCATCGCCTCGATTTCCGTGGGAGCCGCAGGGCAAGCTGCCTTTGGCTCGGCACTCACGATGGTAGTAGACTCCACGCGCAACCTCGTCTATGTCAGCAACACAACCGACGGAAATCTCTACGTCATTAACGGCTCCACGCACACCGTTGCGGGAAGCGTCGCGCTCGACAATCCTAACGCCAGCCTGGTAGCCATCGACACGTCGCTGAACGAGGTGTACGCCGGCGGTCCCAATGCAACCAAGGTGAGCGCCGTGCGCGGGGGAACGTCGCCGCAACTGATCGGCAATGCCGGTTATCCGGCCAATTCTCTCAGCGTGGATGCAGCTACCGACGTTGTGTATGCCGTCGCGGACTCCGGCGCGGGCGGTGCTCAGCAAGAAGCGTTCATCACCATGACGCCCGATCCCGTCACCGGCGTGCTCACCGTGTCCAAAACAACGTTCCCCGCCAACGAGGAGATCCTCCAGCCCGCTTTCATCGCCAATTCCATTGCGGCGGATCCTTTAACCGGAAGCCTCATCGCCTCCGGAGCGGCCTCTATCAATCCTGGGTCAGGCCAGGGCTACTATGTCTACGACATCTTCCAGTTCGATCCAACTTTCGTCACCGCACCGGTTCTGTACACCTGGCCTCCACTGACCACTTCGCTCGACATCCCGAATCGGGCCTTCTACGTCACCGACTTCGACGGCCTTCTCAGCGATCCGTCGTCTAACGCAGCGATGGTTACCGGCATCGACGGCGTGCAGGCGGAAAACAATACGCTCCGTTCGGTAACCATTCCGGTCTTCGGCTCCGGTGCCACGCCGTCGTCGCCACACATCTTCGATGCCGAACCGGACACCTCAAGCTACCAGGCCTGGATCTCGGGATCCGATGCCACAGACGGCGGATTTGTGAGACTCTGGGATGCCGGAACGCAGAAAGTGACGCTCTCCGCACCGATCCCCAGCAACGGCGGCGGCCATCTTTTCGTAAATTCCAGCGCTCAAGCCGCATATCTCCTGGACGAAGTGAATGGGCAACTCTGGTTGATCAATACACCCCAGTGGACACCAACCCCAGAGCCGCTCCTTAGCCAGGCCTCGGGAGCGCAGTCGGTTACGATCAGCGCCGCGAACAGTGGTGATGCGGTCTACTACACCCTGGACGGAACGCCGCCTGGACTGGAATCAACCCCATGCAGCTCGCCCTGCATGGTGGGTCTTACCGTGGGCGAATTCACAACGATCAACGCCATCGAGGTGGCCACGGTCAGCGGCATGCAAATCGCCAGCCATGTTGAGCAGGGTGTGTTTACCGAGCCCGCGACGACCAAGCTTGCGATCGCTCTCAGCCCGAATCCGACCACCGGGGCGACGCTTACGGCGACAGCGACGATCACCCCCTCTGGCGCCATCTCCAACGTGACGGGAACCGTCAATTTTGCGGCTACGCCCTCCGGATCATTCTCTCCTGTTACGCTCTGCTCGGCGGTCAGCATCACCAACAACATGGGTAGCTGGCAGGCGGTGTGCAATTTCGTCGAGGATTCTGCCGGGAGTTACACCATCGCGGCGGCTTACTCCGGCGACGAGTTAAACCAGGCAAGCAGCAACACGGCTCCGCTGACCGTCGTGCAAGGCTCGATTCCGATACTCGGCACGGTCAGCGGCGCAAGCAATGCCATCGCCGTCAATCCAAACAATACCTCGGGGCTGAACTACAACGCGGTATTGAACGGCGATTCTTCGGTGAGCTTGCTACTGGACGGCGCGATATTGCCTGGCCAGGGGTGCCCGGCATTCGCCAGCCTGGGCAGCGGTGTCACCAGCGGAGCGGTCTATGTGGACTTCGCTAATAGCAATATTTATCTGGCGATGCTCACCGGCAAAGGGCTCTACGCGGCCTACGAATCGATCAACCAGACGACTGGCGCCTGCACCCAGGGTCCGTTGCTGCAGCTCAGTGGCGCCTCGTATGGGACCATGCAGATGGACGTAGACACGACGGCATTCTCTGCGCAACTGGGGAACATGTACGTCATGATGGCGTATGGCGGCGGAATCACCGATGCGCTTTACGTTGTGCCCACTGCTCCCTGGTCTGCCTCTTCGCTGCCCACGCCCGTCGAGCTCACCCTCGATTACTCTGTCCAATACGGACCGATGGTCATCGACCCGTCGAATCATCAGCTCTATATCAACGATCTGGGCGCGTCCGCTTACGGAACTGTTGGAACGTATGCGACGGGGGGCTTTTTTGTCTACGACCCAACTCACAGTGCAACGCCTGCGAACAATCTGCTGCGCATTACGGATTACATAAACGGAAGCGTGACCACGCATCTCTACGCTGGAACGCTGCTGGACAACGGCGCGGGCAAGCTTGTGCTTGTGAATGAGAACCCCAGCGCCTCTGCCAATCTCAGCGTGCCCATCACCATTCTCGACACCACGAAATTCAGCTTCTTCAACAACTCCGGCATTACGCCAGGCGCCGGGCTCTCCACAATCTCCGCTGTCTCTCAATACACGGCCATCGGCGGTGCCGACATAGATACCGCCAACAACGCGGTGTACGTATTTGGATTTAATTCAGGTTCGTTGACGACTCCCGGGTTGCTGCTCAAATACAACCTTTCTCCCGCAGCCAGCCCTCAGGAAACCGTGCTCAGCTCCAGCACAGCCATGCCGAATCTGGGCGAATCAGTGCCCTGGAGCCGGATGAACTATAACCCGGTGTCCACTGAACTGGCACTGTCGGCGAGCATCTATTCATCCGGCGGTCTCGCCTTTACGTCGCCCCTCTGTGCAGGTACGCCTCTCTCGCTGACTCAAGTTGCCGGCAGCTCCGCGAATCCCTCATCGATCGGTTATCCGGTTATCAACGCAACCTCGGGCTACGTCTACGCGATTAATTCCGGGGCCATCGACTACGTTGCTCCCCCTCCGGGCTGCAGTAGCACTCCAACTTACACCATCGGCGGAAGTGTGAGCGGCCTGGCGAGCGGAGCATCGGTGACGCTGCTCGACAACGGCGGCGACCGAGAGACGGTCACCTATCCGGCGACCAGCTTCACCTTCCCCACGGCGCTGAATTCAGGCGCAATGTATGCCGTCACCGTTGGCACGCAGCCCGCTGGGGAGACTTGCACAGTCACCAACGGCACGGGCACTGTTGCTTCGGCTAACATCGGTAACGTCTCGGTTACCTGCACAGCCAACGCGACCTACACCATCAGCGGAAGTGTGAGCGGCCTGGCCAGCGGAACTTCGGTGACCTTGCTCGATAACGGGGGTGACTCCGTGACCGTCACCTATCCGGCAGCCAGCTTTATCTTCCCGACCTCGTTGGCCTCAGATGCGAGTTATGCCGTCACCGTAGGCACGCAGCCCACCGGGGAGACTTGTACAGTCACCAACGGCACGGGCACGGTCGCTTCGGCCAACATCAGCAACATCTCAGTCACCTGCAGTAGCTCTGTTTCCGCGCCCGCCATGGTGACGGACAACGAGACCATCTCTGTAATCGATTCCGTGACATTCCCCGACGTCGTCGACTCCGAGTCGATCACGGTCACGGACAGCGTGAGCGTTACGACGAGCCTGATCATCACCACCGCAGCTCCTCTGCCGAGCGGTATTGACGGCGTGCCATACAGCACCACGTTCGCGGCCAGCGGCGGCAGCGGCATGGGTTACACGTGGAGCGCAACAGAACAGCCTGCGGGATTGACAATGTCACCCGGTGGCGTTCTCTCCGGCACTCCCACTGTTGACGGAGATTTCACCGTCACCGTGACAATCAAAGACTCAGTCGGAAACTCGAATTCCGCAAACTTCCCCCTCACAGTCTCGGCTGCCGCGCCGATCGCCAGCTTAAGCCCCACTTCTCTGGCCTTCACTGCGCAGCCATCGGGCACGTCTTCCGCGGCCCAGACCGTTACGCTCTCCAACACCGGAAGCGCCGCACTCAGCATCACCGGAACGGGCATTAATATCACAGGAGCGAATGCCACGGACTTCTCGCAAACCAATCCGTGCGGCGCGAGCGTCGCAGCCGGATCCAATTGCGTAATCAGCGTCAAGTTCACACCCAGCCTCTCGGTCGGCTCTGAAACAGCTACGCTGAATGTGAACGACACCGCCGGCGGCAGTCCGCAACAAGTGCAACTTTCGGGAATCGCGCTTCCCCCGCCCAGCGTGAGCTGCACCATCCCCACGGTTACCCTGTCGGGTGACAAGGCAACAGCGCAAATTACATGCACTGCGACGGATTTCTCTGGCATGATCGCGCTTGAATGCAACCTCCCGGCAAGCCTTTCGAAGTACATTTCATGCAGCTTCAGCCCCAGCACCCTGAACTTCGCCTCCAGCAGCACAGCCAGCACAACGCTGACTATCGAGCCCGTCACGGATACGAATGCTTCTCTTGAGCGGAACTCCCGGCCTTGGGCTGGGTCGTCCGGAGGAGTGGCCCTGGGCGCTGTGCTGTGGCTGCCGGCAGGTATCTTTGTCTTCCGCCGGAAGAAGGGGAGATCGAAGCGGGGAGTCCTGTTGCTGCTGATCGCGCTCTGCGGCCTGCCTCTGATTACGTCGTGCGCTGGGAAGAGTGGGCCGCCGACGCCGCCTGCTGGAACCTATCAGGCCTCGGTTACACTCACGGGCCCGGGGCTCAATCAGACCATTACGTTCACCATCCAGGAACCGTAAGAGGCGGCACAAGTTTCGTTCGCGTTGAGCGCGGGATCAATTCCTGTTTCCCTGTTGTTCGCGTCCATACAGGATAGGAGCGAAAACGCTGCGTTTCATTCAGGGATCACTTATAACGTTGACATCAGCTGATGGTTTCTCTGGATTGTCCTGTTCGTGAAGGTACACCTTTTGACACGGCCGGATCGTTGAGATCCGGCCATGTTTTTTGTGTGGTTTACGGGGTGGGTTCTCTGAGCCCTTTGTTACAGGTCTAGTTGGCGCCGTTCAGGCTGTTTTTTGGAGATCCTGAACGGGGATCGATTCCTCGGACTTCCGCAGTGAACGTTGCACGGTAACGTCCCACTTGGCTACGACGTGCACGACCGCCAGTTACAGATCAACGAAGCGGAAGCCACAACCGTGCGTACAATCTTCAATCAATTTCTGCGGTTGGGCAACGTCACCATCCTCCGGGATTGGTTGCGTGAAAACGATATCCGCAGCAAGGGTGGCAATCATTTCTTCAGGGGTCCACTTTACTCGATGCTGCACAACCCTCTGTACATCGGCGTCACCCGTCACAAAACAGAAACCTACCCTGGCCAGCACCAGGCGATCCTCGATTCCGAGACCTGGGATAAGGTGCAGGCGCTGCTCGCCGCGAATCGCCAGGGCGGCAAACGAAAACCGCGGGCAACCAAATCCAGCCTCTTTACCGTACTTCTCTTCGACGCTCAAGGCACGCTCTATACCCCAACCCACGCGGCGAAGAACGGCCGCCGATACCGCTACTACACCTCACAGGCAGTCATCAAAAAGACAGAGAAGATCGAGACCCCCACGCGCATCCCGGCGCCTGATATAGAAAATGCCGTCATCGAACGCTTTCTGAAACTTCTTCGCGATCCGGATGACCTGGTCGCAAGCATCAGGGATAATGCGCAGGAGGAGACAAATCAACCTGCCGGCTTCTTCACAAGGATTGTCGCTCGCGCTACATCAACCGCAGCGACCTGGCAATCCCTCAGCGGAGCCGACCGAGAGCATTTCCTCCGCGCGGTCATTGACCGCGTCATCATCCACCCAACCCGGGTGGAAATCCGAATCCGCGTGAATCAATTTATCCAACAACTTCTCGGTAACAATACTCCAATGACTGAGAGCCGAGCCGGAAACGCTGCCGGCACACCGAAGGCCCACGTGCAGCTTATAGCCTCGATCGAATGCCCCTTCCGCCACATTTCCCAGGGCCGTGCCCTGCGCCTGATCGTCGGCAATACAAACATCACGACAGAGGCGAGTCGTCAGGCCATTCTGAAAGCCATCGCTCGCGCACGCCAATGGTACGAACAAATCACAACAGGCAAAGCTACGAATATCGCGCAATTGGCCGCCGCCGATGGCGTGTCACCCCGCTTTATTCGTGTGCCGATGAAGTTGGCTCAACTGAGCCCGCAGTCAATCGAGAAGCTGATGACTCGGCCCGAATCACTGCCCCTCCCGCTCAACGATCTGCTCGCCGCGATCCCACTGGACTGGCGCGAGCAGTCGTTCGGCCTGTCCAAAAAGTCCGCGTAACGAGCACGCCAATTCTTCAATCTGCCAACTCCTCAAGCAGCCATCGGGCTGCTTGGGCTTTCTCGATGCAGACGATATCGCGCACAGCCGGATCATGCAATCACTGCAATACGCATCGAAACGGAACTGCAAGTTTGGCCAACAGAGAAGTGCCGTCAAAACGGCGCACATCCGCATTATCGGAGAACGATCTCCCGTTCCATACTGATCAAGGATCTAGCGAAATTGCCGGACAATTCGGGGATGTTGGGGAGATTTGTCTCGTGAATTACTGATTCTAAATATACTTGGCGGAGAGGGAGGGATTCGAACCCCCGATACCCTTTCAGGTATGCCGGTTTTCAAGACCGGAGCCATCAACCGCTCGGCCACCTCTCCGCAGTCTTCCGGCCACTTTGATTGTACGTCGAATCGAGCCAATTTCTTGAATTCTATGCCGCACTCTTGCCCTGAAATGAAAAAGCGGGAGCACGCGGCTCCCGCCTTCTTCAGCCTTCCAATTTACTGCTTCCCCTCGAGCTCATCGGCCAGTGCTCCCACCCCATAAATCTTGCGCAGGGCCTCGAGCATCCCGGCAGAGTGAACCGCGACGCCGCGATTCTTTGTGCCATCGTAAACGAAGTCTCCCGCCAGCGACTCGATGTTTCCGTCAAAAACCAGCCCCACTAACTCACCGTCGCGGTCCACAACTGGGGAGCCGGAGTTGCCGCCTATGATGTCGTTCGTGGTGACAAAGTCGAGCGGTTTCGACAGATCGAGCTTGTCCCGTGCCGCCTCTTCCTTCGGCGTTAGATTCCACGGGGCCTTGTCGCTGAAGCTTGCCGCGCGATCGTACAGCCCGTAAAACGTCGTAAACGGCGGAGCGATCGTTCCGTTGTACGGAAATCCATCGACCGTGCCATAGCTCAGCCGCAGCGTAAATGTCGCGTCGGGATACGCGTTCTTGCCATAGACCGCGAAGCGAGCCTTGCCCAGCTTCTCGCCTCCGGCATCGAATACGCTGGCGACTTTATCGCGCATGTATACATAGTTGGCGCGCCAAACAGGGTCCGCACGGCGCGCGGCCGCAATCATCGGATCGTCCGAAGCCGCCACTGCAGCCTCGCCTCCATCGATCAGGCTCTTCCGGAATGCTGGATCGGCGAGTTTGGTCCCATCCACAAGCGCGTCCACGGCCTTGTCGATGTCGCCGCCCTGCACGATCGCTTGCAAGTACGCATCGTCTGCCCCAAGTTGCTCCTTCGCCAGGTTCAGGGCATTCTTCATGAACATCTTTTCCACCGCCGGATACACGGGCGCCGGAGACAGCAGCTGGTATCGCAGAGAGTCCAGCCCCGCCTCGTGATATTGCGGCAGCCGCTCGCCGTCGGGCTTCTTCACCTCAGCTACATACTGCACAATCTCCATGGCGAGCGTGAATAGCTGACTGTCGCCGCGGCGGAAGAGTTGTTTCTTGAATTCGGGCTTGGAAAGGTCTACGGCCTTTGCAATCTCGTCCCATGCGTCTCCATACTCCTTTTCCAACTCTGGATCCGCTTTGACCTTGGCACGGAGGTCGTCTTCCTCGGCCTGCTTCTTGGCCAGAATGGCCTTATCCGACAGCGCTTCCTGGCGGCCTACATAAACTTTCAGGCTGTTCTGCAGAAAGAAGATCGTGCTTTCAACCTTCTCCTGGTTTTCCGCGCTCTGCTTTCCAAATTCCTGCGCTGCGTCAATGCGCCGCTGAAGATATTCCACTATCGCTGGCCCGCGAATTTCGCGCTCCAACGTCAGTTGAGCCGCCGTGTCATCGCGCGATGTCGACCCCGGATGGCCTGAAACAAACACCAGATCGCCCGGAGCCGCACCCTTCGGGTTCCACTTCAAATAGTTGTCCGTATGCAGCGGTTTGCCGTTTTCGTACACCCGGTATAGCGCCATGTCGAGGTCGTAGCGTGGATAGGTGAAGTTATCCGGATCGCCGCCGAAAAATGCTGCCTGCTCTTCGGGCGCGAACACCAGCCGCACATCGGTGTACGCCTTATATTGATAGAGCCAATACTCGCCGCCGTCGTAGAGTGTCACCACATCGGAGCGGAAGCCGGTTTTGTCTTTGCTCTCCTTCTCGATTGCTGCAATCTCAGCGTCGCGCGCCTTCAGCGCTTCGGCGTCATTCTTGGCGCCCTTGGCTGCGCCCTGCACCCGCGCGGTTACGTCCTGCATGCCTACCAGAACGTTAATCTCCAGATCGGGAGTCTTCATCTCCTGGTCCTCTGTCGCGGCGTAAAACCCGTCGCGCAGATAATCGTGCTCTGACGTTGAGTTCTTCTGCAGTTGAACGCGCGCCACGTGGTGATTCGTCAGCAGCAGGCCATTGGGGCTTACAAACGATCCTGAGCCGCCGTCGTTGAGCCGCACGCTCGACAGCCGCAAATGATCGAGCCATTCTTGCGTCGGGTGAAAGTTGTACTTCTCGGCCAGGGCCTTAAGTGGCGGGTTGTCGAACGTCCACATGCCCTCTTCGGCGCACATCGGCGCCACCGTCGCTATCAGCAACGCGGGAATGAGTAGTACTGAGCGAAGATCTCGAACAGTCATAGGGTCCTCTTTGGTTCGCTGGCGCCGTCTGACGCCCTGCGGTTATGGTTGCGGCTGCACCAACACTTCTACACCCGAGGCTGCGTCCTTTTGGTGAAACACCTGCTCGGTGGCCTTCTGAAACTCTTCCGGCTTGGCGTAGGGAATGTCGGTGAAAGTTTGGGGATTGCGGTCGGTGAGCGGAAACCAGGAGCTCTGCACCTGAACCATGATGCGATGACCGCGGCGGAATGTGTGATACAGATCGGGCATGGTGAAGTCGATATCGGTTTCTTTGCCTGGCACAAGGGGCTCCGGCTTCTCCCAGCTCATACGGAACTTTGCCCGGAACGGTTCACCCCGCAGCAACTCCTCGTAGCCCCCCATGTGGATTGGCGCTTCGTCAATCACGCGCTTGTTCGGCATGGAGACGTTCTCCGCGTCTTCGTCAGGATAAACATCGATGAGCTTGACGTCGAAGTCGGAATCCGTGCCCGAGCTCGCCACTTTCAAATGCGGTGAGACCGGGCCGGCAATCGTAACATCTTTTGTCAGCGGGTCAGTTTCGTAAACCAGTACGTCGGGCCGGTAGCTCGCGAAGCGCTGGTCGTCGACCATGTAGCGCTGCGGCACCGTGTCTGTGGTGTAGCCCACGAACGGCACCGGATGATTGGGATCGCTCAGGTACTCGTCTGTGCTCGCGGCCTCAATCGGCGGATCGAAACTGAGCCTGCCGCCCGCGTGAAAGTAAAGCGTCTTCGCCACCGCATTTCTTGGCGGCCATTCGTCGTAGCGGCGCCACACGTTGGTTCCGGTCTCAAAAGCGATCGCCGCGGGCAGCGCCTTGCCTCCACCTTTCAAATAGTGCTCAAAAAAAGGAAACTGAATGTTGGCTCGAAAGTAAAGTGAGGTCTTCGCGTTGAACTGAATGTCCCCCAGATGATCGCCGTCGTTGCGCGCCCAGCCTCCGTGCACCCACGGCCCTTCCACCAGCGTAACCGGCGTATCGGGGTTGAATTTGCGTATCGCGTTGAAGGTTTTGTATGGTCCTTCGAGATCTTCCGCGTCGTACCATCCTCCCACCACAAGAACCGCGCACTTGACGTTCTTCATGTGCCGCGACAAATCGCGCGACTGCCAGTAGTCGTCGTAGGTGTCGTGCTTGAATTGGTCGTCCCACATCCAACTCGCGCCGTCCAGGTATCTGTCCAGGCTGGCGACATTTCCAGCTTGCAGAAAGAACTTGTAGCTGTCCGGCGTGCCGAAATCGAAAGGTGCTTCCGCCTTGGGGAGAACGGGATTCTGTTGCGGGTGGAAATACGGCGCATAGAACTCAAAGCCCGCAGCCATCATGAAGGCCCCGCCGTGGTACGAATCGTCGCCCAGAAAGAGATCGGTCATCGGCGCTTGCGGGCTGGCCGCGGCGATTGCCGGATGTGAATCAATGATCGACGCCGAAGTGAAGAACCCCGGATACGAGATGCCCCAGATGCCCACTTTGCCGTTGTTGTTGGCAACATTCTTCAACAGAAATTCAATCGTGTCGTAGGTGTCTGACGATTCGTCTACATCTTGCGGCGATTTCTTTTGGTCGATGTGCGGCCGCATCTCAACGAAAGTGCCCTCGCTCATCCAGCGTCCGCGCACGTCCTGATAGACAAAGATGTAGCCGGACTTCTCAAATTCGTCCGAAGGTCCAAGCTCGGCGGGGTAGTGGTCTTCCCCGTACGGTTCCACGTCGTATGGCGTCCGGTTCATCAGGAACGGATAAGGGCCCGGATCGTCGGGAAAAGCCGAGGTCTTGGGAACATACACCGCCGTGAACAGCCGCACGCCGTCGCGCATGGGGATGCGGTACTCGTATTTCGTGTAGTGCGCGCGAACGTAGTCCTCGGCGGAAGCCTGCTGCGCGAGCTGCTGCGGGCGCAATTCCGGCAGGGCAAAAAGCTGCGCAGCCAGAATACCGAGTATGAAGAGTCGCGGAGTGTGCATCGTGACCCGGAACCCCCAATCATCCAGAGTAACGCAGCGGCTGCGGTTTGGCTCCCGGCTGGCGCGGGAACTCCGCGAACCGCTGCTGGGCCGTGACGAAGGGAGAAAAGGGGGTGTGAATGATGCCCATCTTTGGGTCCTCTTCTTCCGGCGCGCGGCCCACAGGGTTCTGGCTCGTGGCAAAGGCTCGCGGCTCTCAAATCGATTGTTTCTATGTCCGTTTCTTCGTTCTCATCTTGCTTCCACAGAATTTCTGCATTTCCTTATGCCATCCTTATGCAATTCGCATTTCGCCGGTTTACTCTGACGTTGATCCCTTAATTGGCCGCAGGCGCAATCTCCGCCGGGCTGTCCTACCATTCCCAACTCATGAGGAGACCTATGTCAAAGTACAAATTGGAGTACATCTGGCTCGACGGTAAGAAGCCCGTTCCGGGTCTGCGCGGCAAAAGTTTGATCAAGTCTTTTGAGAAGCCACCCACCCTTGCCGATCTACCTCTGTGGGGTTTTGACGGTAGTTCAACGATGCAGGCCGAGGGCAGCAAGTCCGACTGCGTGCTGAAGCCTGTGGCTCTCTATCCCGACGGAGCCAAAAAGGACGGTTATCTGGTTCTGAGCGAAGTCATGCACCCCGATGGCACTCCGCATTCCACCAACATGCGTGCGACTGCCCCCGATGACCCGGATATCTGGTTTGGATTTGAGCAGGAATACTTCCTTTATAAAGATGGCCGGCCGCTCGGCTTCCCCAAAGACGGACACCCCAGCATCCCTCAATTCCCCTACTATTGCGGCGTCGGCTACAAGTACATGGGCAGCATCGCCCGCACCATCGTTGAGGAACATCTTGACCTCTGTCTCCACGCGGGCATTAACCACGAAGGCATCAACGCTGAAGTGGCCAAGGGCCAGTGGGAGTTCCAGATCTTCGGCAAAGGCTCGCACAAGGCAGCGGACGATGTGTGGATGGCCCGCTATCTGATGGCACGCCTCTGCGAGAAGTACGAAGTGGACGTCGAGCTCTACTGCAAGCCAATCAAGGGCGACTGGAACGGCTCCGGCATGCACTCCAACTTCTCTACCAAGTACCTGCGCGAAGTCGGCGGCAAAGAGTATCTTGAAGCGCTGATGAAGGCCTTCGAGAACAATATCGCCGCGCACATCGCGGTCTATGGCCCCGACAACCACCTGCGCCTGACCGGTCTCCACGAAACACAGGCCATCGATAAGTTCAGCTACGGTCTCTCCGATCGCGGCGCCTCCGTTCGGTTGCCTGTGAACTTTATCAAGAACGGTTATAAGGGCTATCTCGAAGATCGCCGTCCGAACTCCGAAGCCGATCCTTACCAGATCGTCGCGCAGATTGTGAAGACAATCAGCACCGTGCCGACAAAGTAGTCCGGACAGCCGCTCCGATCCTGAATGCGGACCGCAGGAGCGACAAACCATCGGCGCAGCCCCCAACGGCTGCGCCGATTTCTTTCACTCACAACGCTCAGGCGATTGTCGATTTCTAATGGCTCCTTTATAACCGGCGTGTTAGAAACAAAAGAACAGAACCGGGCGCAGCCCTCCTTAGTCCACCGAGTTCACTGGAGCAACTCCGCCTGAATCTTCTAACTTAGCTGTCAGGGTTCTGAATCCGCCGCCAGGAAAGTTCGCCAAGAACATATGACCGCAGGCCACCCAGTCGAGTTGGAACCGCTTTTCGGAGACTACCCGCTCGACCAGGCCTACGACGAGATGCGCGCGCCCGGTGGAGAGGTGCGGCCGCAGTACCGCGCGCTCGCTGAGACCCTTGCCGCATTGCCCGCCGAGGAGTTGCGCCGCCGCAAGCAGTCGGTCGATCTTGCTTTCCTTACCCAGGGCATCACATTTACGGTTTACGGCCGTGAAGAAGGCACCGAGCGCATCTTCCCCTACGACTTGCTGCCTCGCCTGATCACCGCCTCCGAATGGGAATGTATTGAACGCGGGCTCACGCAACGGATCACTGCCCTCAACCTGTTTCTCCGCGACGTCTATTCTGACGCCAAGATTCTCGCCGACCGCGTTGTGCCGCGCGATCTCGTCTACAGTTGCAAACATTACCGGCGCCAGATGCGCGGGCTTCAGGTGCCGCGCAACGTCTACATCGCGGTCGTCGGCTCCGATCTGCTCCGCCTTAACTCTGGCGAATTCGTCGTCCTTGAAGACAATCTCCGCGTGCCTTCGGGAGTGAGCTATATGCTCACCAACCGGCGCGTCATGAAGCGCACTTTCCCGCAGTTGTTTTCGAGTTATGGCGTTCGACCCATCGAACACTACCCGCAGGTCCTGCTGTCCACTCTGCGCTCGCTCGCGCCCGAGGGCCGGCCTGAGCCCAACATTGTCCTGCTCACGCCCGGCGTCTTCAACTCCGCGTACTTCGAGCACACCTACCTCGCCCGCCAGATGGGCATCGATCTTGTCGAAGGCCGCGACCTGGTCACGCACGACAACATC
>Ga0181535_10001677_pt1 | contig 28521 bp, 28 predicted proteins | sample PEATcosm2014_Bin_44_FD_119774 | JGI IMG/M metagenome (GOLD analysis project Ga0181535, IMG submission 119774) | Peatland microbial communities from MTU Mesocosm Facility, Houghton, MI, USA - PEATcosm2014_Bin17_30_metaG | ecosystem: Environmental > Terrestrial > Soil > Wetlands > Peat | place... | reverse complement strand
CTTGAAAAAACGAATCTTATGCTCGTCAAGAAGAACATAAGCCTGCTGGCGGCCCATGAAATATACAAGACAGCCAATGAATCCAAGAACAAAGCCGAACTGCTGGAAATGATACTCGGCATAATCGTGCCTCTTATGAAAGGACACGGCGGCGTAATATTTTCAGCCAATGACGTAAAGAACAAACTGCGCATAGAATCCGTAAAAAAAACAGACTGGGGATATGATTTCACCGCGGGGCAGGAACTGGAAATAACCCCGGACTCGGAGCTCTACGGAACCCTGATACGCAGGCAGGCGTTTTTATACGAGGATGTCGAGGAAATGAAGGATGAGTTCATGAAAAAGGTGATCAAGAACGGCTCATGCATCGTCGCCCCTCTCATCGCGGGCGGGGAAGCCAACGGGATAATAGTGATATTCAACAGGAACCCTTACATCTACAACAAGACAGATTCGGAACTGCTGGAGCTTCTTGGCGAACAGATAGGGACGCTCATTTACAGCAGGTCGCTTTTCGAGGAGATGAAAATAAAAGCCTCAGGTCTGGAAAAGCTTGTTAAAGTCACGATCAACATAGAGTCTTCCCTGGACGTGGACGAGATCATAAGCACGGCCCTCATAGATTCCATCAAGAAACTTTTCTTTTATTCGACCGGCGTCATTACCATGCTCGACGGCTCCAATGAACTCAGGATCAGGGCCCAGTACGGCTACAAGGGACGCCTGCTGGACCGTGAAATACCAACCGACAGCATCACGGGTTGGGTGTTCAAGAACAGCAAGGGACTTATAATAAAGGACGCGGAAAAAATAAAATTTTACAATACGGAAGTGGACTCGCTTTACATAAAGGGCAGCGCCATTATCGCCCCGATAACAAGCAAGGGCGGGGTCATAGGGACCATATGCCTCTCGAGGAAGGAACCCTACACAAGGGAAGACCTTTACCTTTTGACGATCCTGGCGACCCATGTGGGCTCCACCATCGAGATGGCGCGTTTATACGAGGATGTTCAGCACGATTACATCAATACCGTTTACGCCCTTGCCGCGGCAGTCGACGCCAAGGACCATTACACCCACGGCCACTCCACGACCGTAATGAAATATTCCATGAAGATAGCAGAGGCCATGGGAATGCCGGACGACGAGGTCGAGACCATAAAATACGCGGGCCTGCTCCACGACATAGGCAAGATAGGCATAAGCGAGAACATAATCAACAAGCCTGGAAAGCTCACCAACGAGGAATATTCCATAATAAAAATGCACCCGCAGCTCGGCGCAAATATTATTTCCAAGATCGATTCGCTCAAAAAACTCGTGCCAATGGTGCTTTCGCACCATGAATGGTTCAACGGGGCCGGATATCCCCTGGGGCTGCGCGGCGAGGAGATCATGATAGGCGCAAGGATAATAAGCGTGGCGGACGCGTATTCCACAATGACCTCAAAAAGGCCCTACCGCGACGAACGTTCGACCGATTATGCGGTCAAGGAAATGACAAAATATTCCGGGATCCAGTTCGACCCGAAGATAGTGACCGCGTTCATTAAGGTGCTCAGGGAAGAGGAAGCCATAGAGAAAAAAGCCCTGGAGGAAAAATCGAAAACCGACCCGGAAAAAGCCGCGGAGAAACCCGCCGCCGAGGAAACTGCGGAAAAGGCAAAAAAGCGCATAAGGGTTAACATCGACGGGGACCTTTCGGACCCCGGGATAAAAAAGAACGAAGAGTTTTACAGCTGACATATACCTTTTTTTAGGACCTTCCAATGCCCCTCTATTTTTAAATTGAGTAAAATTTCTCTTTGTGATATTATCATTTATCTTACTAAAAGCGCATTAAATGCGCAATGACCCGAGGAGGGAATTATGATATTAAAACTTGGCCTGCCCAAAGGCAGCCTGCAGGAATCGACTTTCGGCATATTCAAAAAGGCGGGGTTCGCCATAAACGCCTCCTCGAGGAGTTACTATCCCGGCGTGGACGACCCGGAGCTTTCATTGACGCTTGCAAGGCCGCAGGAGATGGCGCGCTACGTGGCCGAAGGAATATTCGACGCGGGGCTCACCGGCTATGACTGGATGGTCGAGAGCGGCGAGAATGTAAAGGTCGTGGACAGGCTCGTATACGGCAAGGTGGGATTAAGGCCGGTAAGGTGGGTGCTTGCCGTTCCCGAGGACTCAAAGATAAGGTCGCCGAAGGACCTTGCGGGAAAAAGGATATCGACCGAACTCATAAACACGACGAAAAAATATCTTAAAAAGCACGGGGTCACGGCAGAAGTGGATTTTTCATGGGGCGCCACGGAGGCAAAACCCCCGCACCTGGCCGATGCAATAGTGGACCTGACCGAGACGGGTTCGTCGCTGCGCGCCAATAAACTGCGCATCGTGGATACCATTCTTGAGTCCACTACCGTGATGATCGCCAATGATAAATCGCTGAAGGATAAATGGAAACTGCAGAAGCTCAATAATGTAATGATGCTTTTGAAAGGCGCGCTTAACGCCGAGGAAATGGTGGGCTTAAAGCTCAATATTAATAAGAAGAACCTGCCGGCCATCATGAAGATACTTCCGGCCCTTAAAAGGCCGACCGTATCCGGGTTGCTGGGCGAGGAAAAGAACTGGATGGCCATTGAGGTTGTCATAGACGAGAAAAAGGTGAGGGAGCTTGTGCCCCGCCTCAAGGAAAAAGGGGCGGTTGATATCATAGAATATCCGCTGAATAAAGTCATATATTAAGGGGCGGAAAGGAATAAATTTGAAAAAAATGATATTGGCGGCCTTGATTCTATGCGCCTTCGGTTTTTTGCTGAGGGCGGCCGATGACAGCGAGATGTCGACCCTTACGGACGACACATTCTATTACAGTTCCCTGACAAATTCCGCGGAGTTCAAATTCAAGCCGGTTTACCAGCCGGCGTCCTTTACCGCCAACGAACTATTCGAGGACATCAAGGTCACCGCCGTGGAATCAATACCTTTCGGGTTTTTTCTGACTTTCGCCGCGTTATGGATAGACAAGGCCATTGAAGGCAGGACCATTTCGCCCAATATCGGGACGCTCCAGACCAATGAAAATATTTACATACCGGCGATCGCGGCCTTCGCCGCGGTAAATGTCGCCGTAAATGTCTTCACATATTATGATTACAGCAAGCAGAAAAAGAAGGAAGACACGGCAGGGAAAAACAAGGATAAACCCTGATAACACTTTAACGAGGAGCATTTATGGCGCAGATAAACCCGTTCAGGAGCCTTTTGTACAATCAGGAAAAAGTGGACCTAAAAAAAGTCATAATGCCCCCGTATGATATAATTAAGGAAAAAGACGCGGGGATATATTACAGGCGGGATCCCCACAATATCATCCGCGTTGACAAGGGAAGCGCCGAGGAAAACGACGGCGACAGGAACAACAGGTACACGCGGGCGGCCGACCTGCTTGACGAATGGATGATGGACGGCGTGCTTTTGCCCGACGGGGAAGAAAGTTTTTACGCGCATACGCAGGAGTACAGGCTTCCCGGAGGCGAAAAAAAGGAAATGACCGGTTTTTTCGCGGCAGTCAAGCTTGAGGAATTCGACAGGAAAATAGTCCTTCCGCACGAGCGCACCCATTCGGGGCCAAAAAAGGACAGGCTGGACCTTATGAGGGCCACACACGCCAACACCAGTCCCATTCTTTCGCTCTATTTCGACAAAACAAAAAAAATACACGCCATCCTGAAAAAAACAATGCGGGCAAAACCTTTCATCGACGTGGCGGGGTATGATTCGCTAAGGTCAAGGATGTGGAGGATCACCTCAAAAGGGGACATAAAGAAAATAAAAGTTTTTTTTGGCTCCAAACAGCTGTTCATAGCCGACGGGCACCACAGGTACGAAACGGCGATAAACTTCAGGAACGAAATGAGGCAAAAGCTCGGCATCGAGGAGACGCCTTATGATAATATTATGATGTGCCTGATATCCATGGAGCATTCCGGGATATCGATACTGCCGACGCACAGGGTATTCGCCGATTTCAGGGGATTCGACCCGCTATCTCCGGCCGTTGGGGAATTTTTTAAGGTAAAAAAGGTCCCATCCGCAGGGGCAATGAAAAAGGCCATGTTGAAAAGGACTGCCGGAAAAAAGATCGGGCTTGTCCTGCCAAAGGGCTTCTTTATCCTTGAACTCAGGCTCAAGCCATACCTGGCGGTTTTGCCGAAAAAAGAACATATCAGGCAGTATTACCTGCTTTCAGTTTCCATACTGCATACGCTTTTATTCGAAAGGATACTGGGAATAAAAGAGCAGGAGATACTTCACGGCATAGGATATACGCAGGACATCGACGAGGCTCTTAAGCTCGGAAAAAAATCAAAAAGATCGGCGGCGTTCCTTCTGGAGCCGTCGACAGTTGAAGAGGTAAAGGAAATGTCGCTTCACGGGGAAGTCATGCCACAGAAGTCGACATATTTCCTGCCAAAACTCTCGACGGGATTCCTTATAAATAAAATGGGCTGAAGCGGGAGGTTGTTTTGGATCTGTTCGGTAACGAAGAAGAGGAAGTAAAGGACGCCTCCAAAGTGCCGCTTGCTTTCCGCATGCGCCCGAAAACGCTCGCGGATTTCGCGGGCCAGCAGGAAGCGGTCGGCGACAGGGGCTACCTGAAAAAAATGCTGGAGTCCGGAAGGATACCTTCCATAATATTCTGGGGGCCGCCCGGCACCGGGAAAACGACGCTTGCCATGATAGTGGCGCAGCATATCAAAGCCGAGTTCATACCCATGTCCGCGGTATCAAGCGGGATAAAGGAAGTAAAGGCGGTGGTGGACAGGGCAAAGTTCAATTTGAGGGCGGGGAAGAAAACAATACTTTTTGTGGACGAAATACACCGTTTCAACAAGTCGCAGCAGGACGCCTTTCTGCCGCACGTGGAGAACGGGACGATAATACTGATAGGGGCCACGACTGAAAACCCGTCATTTGAGGTAAATTCCGCGCTTTTATCCCGAGCAAGGGTTATAACGCTGAAGGCGCTCGAATTTGACGACCTGAAAAAAATAGTACTAAGGGCCATAACGGACGCGGAAAACGGCCTCGGCAGGAGGCGGATAAAAATAACCGACGACGCTCTGAAACTTATCGAGACCATATCAAACGGCGACGCCAGGAGCGCCCTTAACATCCTGGAGGTTGTCGACGCCCTGAAAAAAGAGGATGAATACGGGATATCCGTCGAGGACGTCCGGCAGGCCGCCGACACCAAGACATTCCTTTACGACAAAGCCGGGGAGGAGCACTACAACCTGATTTCGGCGCTTCATAAATCAATGAGGGATTCGGACCCGGACGCCGCGCTTTACTGGGCCGTAAGGATGATGGAATCCGGTGAGGATCCGCTTTATGTGATAAGGCGCGTAATAAGGTTCGCCAGCGAGGATGTCGGCAATGCCGATCCCATGGCCCTTATTATCGCCAACGCGGCGAAGGACACATATCATTTCCTGGGTTCGCCCGAAGGCGAACTGGCCATTGCCCAGGCGGTTATCTATATAGCGTGCGCCCCTAAGAGCAACGCCGCATACGCGGCTTACGGCGGAGCGGTCGAAGACGTAAAGAATTCAAAGGACGACCCTGTGCCGCTGGGGATACGCAACGCGCCGACGAAATTAATGAAGGAACTCGGGTACGGCAAGGGGTATAAATACGCCCACGACTACGAGGACAATATAGTGGAGCAGCAGCATTTGCCGGACAGGATAAAGGACAGGAAGTATTACTTCCCGTCCGGGAACGGGCAGGAAGAGAACATTAAAGAAAGGCTTGCCGAATGGCGAAAAAAACTCTCTTCGCGCTGATAATGGTATTTACGGCGGCGGCCTCGTGCTTATGCCAGGTTGCGGCGGCCTACGGGACGACAGGGACCGCTTCCGGAACTACGCCTGCGGCTTCGGACATTGCGAACACAACCACGGCCGCCGTTGCGCTTACGACTACCGCGGCCACATTCAATGATGCGGGGTATATGACAGCCACGGTCACGGCGGCCACAGAGGACGAAATGATGAAGCTTAACGTCAAGGAACTCCACCTGGACATAACCCCGTCATTCAGGATAGAGCTCCCGGACACGAGCGTGGATCTGGGGCTAAAACAAAAGATAGGGGACACGACGCTTGAGGGCAGCACAAGCTACAATTATATTTATAACAGCATAAGGTACAGCCTTAACTATTCGCTGGATCTTTACGTGCCGGTGGGTCTTGCACTGTATGACTCCGTCGATTTCGAGCAGATATACCAGAACGCCAAATATATCCAGCGAGTCAAGGGGCTCGGAGTGAATATAGGGAGCCCGGTCATACTGTCGATTTTGAAGGTCGGGGCGGAATTCAAGAATGAAAGCACATACCTGGCTAAACTTGACAGCCCGCTGAACGTCGACCAGGGGCTGGCATCCCTGGTGACCACGTGGTTCGAGTTCAAGTTCAAAAACCGGATCGACGGCAAGGATTACGACATGCTGAGGTTCTGGGGCGACCTTGAAAAAGCGGTGCCAACGGACTATTCCTTTTATAATTTTCTTTTTTCAAATTATTCGGTGAACTTCACGTATAAATTCGAACCCGAGAGCATTCTCACCCTGCGCGGAGACACAGGGTATATGATGGTCGCCGATGTTGTGCCCCTGTGGAAAATATACAGCCTTGGCGGATTTGATTCCCTGGTGGGATATCCGATCAACGAGTTCCAGGATTTTTACAAGGTCATAGCCCGTCTCAGATACGACCAGGAACTGTTGGGCAACATAAACTGGGAAACATGGTGGGTAAGGTTCGACAGGCTGAAATTTTTTGTCATGGGCGACTGCGGCAGGGTGGGCAATGTTTACCAGGTGCAGCAGTTCCCGGGATACAAATACGGGGTGGCGGCCGGGATATCCCTGGACATTACTTTCAGGAAAAGGACGCCGCTGCGGGCGACGCTGGCCGTCGGACAGGCACTTTACAGCGGGCTGCCGCCGGTGGTGTATTTTGTCTACGAGCTGCTGTAGAAAGGCAAAAGTCAAAAGTAATAACCAATAAGCGCAATTATTAATCGGATAATTGACAACACCCTGTTTTTATTTATAAATTTGCAAGTTGAACTTATTGGTTTTGCGTTTTAACTTTTAACTTTAATTATTGATATTACTCATTGTTTTTGTTATATTAAACTCACTTAATAAATATTTGAAAAAAGAACCACTGGAGATTCCATGAGCCTGTCACTTGCCGGTTATGTGTTCAACCCTATCGTCTCGATCGCTGATTATGTGAAAAACCCCGATATTGAAGGGCTTTTTGGCATATTTTTCCTGAAGCACCCGGAGAAAAAAATGGCCGATTACGGCGTTGTTTATATAGGGGAAACAAAGGAAATATACGAGGACAACGCTTTTCCTACCGGCCACAAAAAATACCATTGCTGGGCCGACAAGGGACAGGGCGAGGAAAATCTTTACATCGGCCTGTGCCCGACTCCGGGTCTCATGCCGAAACAGAAAGACCTGATCAGGAACCATCTTATCTACAAATATAATCCGCCCTGCAACAGGTAGCCGTGGGAAAAAACATGCGCGCCGTTATCCTGGCGGCTTGCACCTTTCTTTTGGCTCCCGTATCATTCGCGTACCAGGAGTTTTATCCGTCTGGATTGGGCATGACCTGGCATTATGCCGGCCATATGAAACAGGATAATGCCGCGAAGATACGCGTCGAGGCAAAAATAATATCATTTGACACAATAAATTCCGTCCAGTACATGTATTACGCCGCGCCGTCGGTCGACGTTCGATTCATGGTCAGGGTTGATGAGGCTGGCGCGTATATGAAACTGGTAAAATACCCGTTCCCCATATTAAAATTCCTGACAGTGGACGTCTATATGGAGCCTGAGATTCAGTTCCTGAAGTTCCCGCTCACTGAAGGAGAAACGTGGACGCAGAATTTAAAGGCGACCGCAGACCTGGTCCCTTTCAAGCTTAACAGGGATGTAAAGGTCAAGTTCACCGTCGTCGCAAAGGAAAAATTCAGGTACAAAGGCGCGGACCTTGACTGTTACCGGGTCAGGATGGAACGCGACGAGGGTATGGGCACGTTATGGGTGGAGGACAACTGGTTCGCCAGCGGCCTGGGATTCGTACGCGGGGACACCCCGGAATATTTTATAGAACTTAACGGTTATGATCCGGTTTCGGCCATGCCGTCTTCGGCCACGGCCAAATAACCCCGGTATGAGATCAAAAGCGCCAATTTTCATTCTAGCGGCGTTTTTATTCTGCGCTTATTCCACAAGGGACAACGAGAATATACGTTTCGGCGCTCCCGAAGGCGGCGGAAAACGCCTCGTCAAGAACGGTTTTGTGCTTTCCTACGACACAGCCCTTAAGTCCCCGTTATGGACCTCATATTACCTCAAAAAAGAAAATATAACGCTTTCCGGCGGCAGTTCCGGGTTTTTTAAGGCGGATGCATCCCTTAAGCCGGCGGAAAGGTTGTCCAGGGAAGATTATCCTTCAACATATGAAAAATGCCCTATGGTCCCGGTCAGGGATATGGCTTATGATAAAAAAGCCTTCTCCGACGCTTTTTTGCTGACCAATGTCTGCCTGATGTCGCCTGAATTGAAAAACAAAAAATGGCGCGAGCTCGAGGATGCGGTGCGTTATTTTGTAAAAAAGCGGGGTTCTGCGTGGATAATAACCGGGCCTGTATTTGACAGTAAGGCAAAAAAGCAAAAAAGGGCGGGTAAATCCGGGATCGCGGTCGCCGCCGGGTTTTATAAAATCGTCCTATACCAGTCCGAAGATTACGCTTTTCATGCAATAGGATTTTACATGGACAATTGCGCCGACAACCTGCCGCTCGAGTCTTATATTACCGGCGTTTCTGATATAGAGGCAAGGACAAAGCTCGTCTTTTTCGATTCCTTTCCGCCGGAGGTCCAGGGCATAATGAAGAAAAAAGCTGTTGACCGGGCTTTTGGCGGGAATTGACGGCCAAGTATTTAATATTGCAATATGTTTCACCATGTGGTAAATTAATTGCCACTACTCTTGAAAGGAGAAGTCATGAAAAAATTTTTGGTTTTGGCAGCAGTTCTCGTATTTGTAATGGCAATTGGATGCGCAAAGAACGGTGGCGCAACGGCCGCGACGGTAAACGGAAAGGTCATCACAACCCAGGATCTCGATGACGAGATAGAATCATTGCCCCAGCAGTACAAGATGTTCGCGCAATCACCCGACATGAAGAAAAAAATACTGGATAACCTGGTTATCAGCGAACTTTTGATACAGGAAGCGGAAAAAGAGGGGCTTCTCGCAAAGGCCGATGTCCAGAAAAAAATAAAGGATTACGAGAGTTCCATCAAGGCAGAAGTGGAGACACAGATAATCAGCCTCCAGAGGCAGAAAGAAAAGGCTTCCGATATCGCGAAAAGGGAGACCGTCATTAAGGAGCTCCTGGCCACGAAGGATTTCAAGGACCAGCCGGTAACGGATCAGGAAATCAAGCAGTCGTACGCGCAGTATTCGGCTTCAATGAAAAAACAGGACCCGAACGCCAAGGTCGAGCCCCTTGCAAAGATAGAGAACGACATCAAGACATCGCTTGCCAGGCAGAAATGGCTTGATTCGCTCAAGGCCAAGGCAAACATAACGGTAAATGATTCCGTATTCGCACAGCAGGGCCAGGGGATACCGGCAATGCAGGCTCAGCCGGCCGGAGTAAAGATAGTCGAGCCCAACGCGGACACATCGGCGGCTAAAAAGTAATTAATGCGTTCAATTCAATATATTATTATTGCCGCACTGGCCGTTCTCACGGCCGGTTGCGGCAATAATATATTAAACGAGCCTGTTGCGGTTGCCGACGGACATAAAATAACCGCCGGCGAGATGGAATTAAAGGCGAAGCTTTACGGCCTTTCCATAACAAACAAAAAAGAGGCCGGGCAGTTCGTAAATCTTCTCATTAATGATTATCTTGTCCTTGAAGAGGCCAAAAGGATGAAAGTCGCCTTTACCGGCGATGAGATGAAAGCCGAGATGGAAAATTTTGCACCTGATTACGCTTCCGAGGAGACAAAAAAAGCGCTCAGAGCCGTGGGCATCGGGTACGGCGAATGGATAAAGGACATAAGGGAAAAGGTCACCAGGAAGAAGCTCATAAACATGGTGATGAAGGACAAGATAAAAGCCGACCCGGAAGAGATAAAAGGCTACTTCTGGAGCAACATCCTGGACTTCAGGACATTCAAGAAGGTCAGGGCCCGGCAGATAGTGCTGGATTCCGAGGAAAAGGCAAAACAGGTCCAGCAGCTCCTGATGCGGGGCGAGGCTTTTGAAAAACTCGCCGAAAAATACTCCGTGACCTCAGAAGGAAAGAACGGCGGCGACCTGGGATATTTCGGGGTCGGCGAAATGCCTTCCTTCATAAACGACGCGGTTTTTTCGATGAAGAAAGGCGAAATAAGCGGCATAATAAGATCGCCATACGGCTGGCATATATTCAAATGCGAGGATATACAGGAAGAAAAAACGCCGAAGTTTGAAGAGGTAAAGGATCTGGCTTATTCGAAATATTACGAGAGCAAGAAGGACGAATATTTCAACTCGTGGATGCAGGACATCCGCAGGAAAGCCAGGATAACGATATACGAAGAAACGCTTTACAAACTGGTTGAATCAAAGGAGGCTGTAAAATGAAAAAGATGATATTCACGGCGGTCATCGCCCTGTTTGGAGCCGCGCTTTTCGGAACCGCGGGGCAGGCCGACAAAATCATAGTAAAGGTCAACGACGAGATCATCCTGCAAAGCGAGGTTGACGAAGCCACTGAAATGGCCGCGGCGCAGGCAAAGCTTTCGAACCAGCCGTTCAACGATGACGAGTTCAGGAAAAACGCCGTAAAAAATATGGTTGAACAAAAGCTCATCATAACCATGGCCAAGGACGAGAACGTTGTCGTGAGCGACGAGGCCGTTGCCGACAAGGTGAACGAATTCCTTGAAGGGCTTCGCTCGAAGTTCCAGACCGAAGAGGCATTTGAGGAGGCGCTCCAGAAGGAAGGCCTTTCATACACCGATTTCCGCATCAAGATCGAGGCGCAGGTCCACGACAGCCTGATATTTTCAAAGGTCAAACAGAAGAAACAGCAGGATTTTATAGCCAAGGCGGCGGTTAGCGACGAGGAACTGAAGGATTACTACGATAAGAACAAGGATTCGCTCAAAGTGGACGACAAGATGAAACTGACAAGGATGTACATTGCCAGGGGACAGATAGAGGCCGCCGACATCGACAAATACACGGCCGAAGTCGAGGCTAAAATAAAGGCCGAAGGGTTCGACAAGACCGCCCTCGAACTCAAGGGCAAAAAGGGAATAACCGTAACGGACCTGGACTGGGTGGAAACAGCCAATCTTTCCAAGAGCGTCAGGGACGCGCTTAAGGACCCGAAAAAAGGCAAGGTGACGGTGCCAATCGACACGCCTTCATCATCGCCGTCGGATAACGGCGGATATCAGATAATAAAGATCGCCGATTACCAGAGCGGCACGGTTCCGGAATTCGCGGACGTCAAGGAAAAGGTCAGGGTAAAGGTAATCGAGGAAAAAGTGGACGCCCTGTGGAACGAGTGGATAGATACCGTAAAGAAAAAGGCCTACATCAGTTATATGTAAGGCCGGGTAAAATATTAGAACGGCCGCAGGACGGCCGTTGAACAAAATAAAAACGCTCCGGACGCGGTTTTTGGCCGGGTCGCAAGATTAAGGAGTGATGACATGTTAAAAGTCGGAATTATCGGCGGTTCCGGGTTGACCGGCCGCGAAATCATAAAGGTGCTGTTAAAACACGGCGAAGCCCGGCCGTCAATCGTAACTTCCCGCGCTTCCGCCGGAAAAAAAGTAAGCGACGTTTTTCCGGAATTCAACCGCCTGACCGACATTGAATTCACGGACCCGAAAGAAAACTCCATATTCGGATCCGCCGATTTTTTCTTTGTTTGCCTTCCGCATACGGACGCCATGGAGTTCGTGAAAAAAGCGCATGACCGCGGCAAAAAGGTGGTCGACCTTTCCGCGGATTACCGCATGCGCAGCGCAAAAACGTACGAAAAATTCTATAAGACCGCGCATAAATATCCGGAGCTGCTGAAAAAGGCGGTTTACGGCCTTCCCGAGCTTTTCCGCGGGGAAATAAAAAACGCCGACATTGCCGCCAATGCGGGATGCCACGCTTCATGCACCATACTGGGGGCGGTCCCGGCGCTCAAACACATGCAGGTCGAATCCATAATTTCCGATTCCAAGACCGGCATATCGGGTGCGGGCATGAAGCCGGTCGCCAGCTCGCTTTACATAAACGTAAACGAGAACGACGTGCCGTATAACGTGGGATTCAAGCACCGTCACGCGCCTGAAATAACGGAAATATTGAAGCGCGCGACCGGGAAGAACGCGAAACTTGTCCTGACGCCGCAGCTTATACCGGTCGACCGCGGGATGCTGGCCACCATTTATATAAGGCTTAAGAAGGGCTTAACAGCAGCCGCCGCGGAAAAGATATACCGCGATTTTTATGCCGGCGAGCCCTTTGTGCGTTTTACCGACAACATCAGCATGCACAACGTCCAGAACACAAATTTTATAGACATTAAGATTGAGGATTCCGGACACAGGGATATCCTCCTTGTTATAGCGGCTTTCGACAACCTTATGAAAGGCGCCTCGGGAAACGCGGTCCAGAACATGAATATCATGATGGGATTCGACGAAACAGAGGGCTTGCTGTGAAAAAAACATATTTGCTCCCGTCGGGTTTTGCCAGCGCCGGGATACACGCAGGCATAAAGAAAAACAAGAAGGCGGACGCCGGGCTTATCTATTCGAGGACGCCATGCAGGGCTGTCGGGTTTTTTACGAAGAACCGGCTCAAGAGCGTCCACATAATGCACGCGAAAAAGGCGATCAACTCGCCCATACAGGCGGTTTTTGCCAACAGCGGGAGCGCGAACGTGCTCACCGGAAAAGCCGGATTTTCGGATCTTAAGGCCATACTGGAAAGCGCGGCGAAATATTTGTCTCTGTCTCCGTCACGCATGCTGGCGGCCGCGACGGGGAAGATATCAAAACGTATCCCCGTAAAAAACGTCCTTGCATCAATGGAGGAGCTCGCCGGTGCGCTCTCGACGCACGACAGTTCCTTTCCGGGGGCGATCATGACGACGGATACATGCGAAAAATACGCCTCGGATGTGGTTCCCATAGGCGGTAAAGATGTCACAATTTGCGCCGTGGGCAAAGGCGCGGGCATGATTTCTCCGGATATGGCAACCATGCTCGTCTTCTGCATGACCGACGCGGCAATCGGACGGTCCCTTTTACGGCAGGCGGCCTTTGAGGCGGTAAAGGGGTCCTTTAACAGGATAACCGTGGACGGGGACATGAGCCCCAACGACACCGTGTATGTCCTGGCCAACGGCGAGGCGGGCAACAGGGAAATAACTTCGAAGAACGCCGATTACATAAAATTCAGAAAAGCGCTGTCTGATATATTTTATTCCCTGGCCGACGACATGGTCATGGACGGTGAAGGCGCAACAAAATTCATAAAAGTGGTAATTTCCGGGGCCAGGTCGCCCCTGCAGGCGGAAAAAACCGCCAGGCAGATAGCCAATTCACAGCTTGTCAAAACAGCTTTTTTCGGCATGTCGCTGAATCCGGGCCGCATAATAAGCGCGGCGGGGCAGACATTCGCCGATTTCAATCCGGACAGGATAACCCTGAAATTCAACGGAAAAACCGTGATAAAAAACGGCGGCATGATCGGGAAAAATTACGCCGGCGCCGAACAGGAACTGAAAAAACGGCGCATAGAAGTCGAGCTGGACCTGGCAAACGGCAGGCACGGTTGTTTTATTCTCACGTCGGACCTTTCATACGATTATGTCAAGATAAACGCGGATTACAACTAGAAAATAAAAATTTTGGTTGGGGAAAAATTGCAAAACACACCGTCTCGGGCTCCTGAAGGTAAATCACGGATATCTCCGGGTTTTCCCAATTATACCGCAGTATGTTTCATCATTATAAGCATTGTGCTTTCTCCGGCCCGCGGTTTTGCCGTATCGTCGGCCTATATAGACTGCCGCACGGCCACGGTAACCGTGGTATCCGACGACCCGCTTTCGCGGCAGGACAAGGGAAGGTTCACGGCGGGCGACGGGGCGGGCAGGAAGATATTATACGGATATCCAGGGGCGCCGTGGTCGTCATTTACCACGCTGAACATAGAGGCCCCGGTGAACACGCTGACCGTATACGGCTCTTCCGCGGGGGCGTGGCAGGTAAACCCGTACGATACCTTTGACGAGAACGGGAATTCCATGAACACTTCCACCTGGGCATATTCCGGCATCCATGTCAGGCAGGACCTTTCCATAATAAAAAATCCCGACACCCAATCGAGATACGACACCATAAGGATAAGATACGCCGTGGAGAACAGGAACACGTTTACCGCGCAGGTGGGGCTGCGCATAATGCTGGACACCCAGGCAAACGGCAACGACGCCTCGCCTGTCTATACTTCTTCCTCGGGGCTTGTCTCGCAGGAGGAGAAATTCACCGGCGCGGCAGTCCCGGATTACTGGTACACACAGGATGACCCGGTCAGCCCGACTGTAATTGCCGAAGGGTATTTAAATTCGGCCGGAGCCACGACGCCGGACATGCTTATAATAGGCCAGTGGGACTACATGAACGAGGGTGTGAACATCTGGGATTACGAGGTGCATGCCCAGGCCATTACGGACAGCGCTGTCGCCGTATTTTACGATCCGGCCCTTATCGCGGCCGAGACTACGGATACAATAATCGCTTATTTCGGCATAGCGGACATGTCGGGGGCGAACCTCTCGATAAGCAAGGACGCAAACGTTGCCTCCGCGAATTACGGCGACACAATAAGTTACAATATTGTTTACTCCGACAATTCGGCCTACTCACTCACGTCCCTTTCGATCTGGGACACCCTGCCCTGGAACTCCGGATTTGTCGACGCGTCGCCGGGTTACACACTGTCGGGATCCGTGTTGAGCTGGAGCCTGCCCGACCTGCCGAATTCATCGAACGCCTACAGCCTCTGGGTAAGGGTAAAGGCGTCGCCGCAGGGCGAGTCGCTTACGAATACGGCTTACGGCGCATATACGGATACGCACTGGAACACAAGGCAGATACGCCATTCAGGCGAAGTGAACGTGGCCCTTCCAAGTTTTACTCCGACGCAGACTTTTACCAGCAGCCCGACATTCACCATAACGCCGACAATGACCATTACGCAGACACCGACGGTTTCGCCGACATTCACCCCAGTGCCGCCCGCGCTCGTATTTAAAATGGAGGGTAATTTTCCGAACCCCGGCGCGGCCTATACCAATTTTCTTTTCACCCTTACCCGCGACGCGGCCATCCAGGTGAGGATATACACCATTTCCGGGGAATTCATAATACAAAAACAGGGCTATTTTAACGCGGGCAGGGATTATATAAGGTGGGACCTGAAAAACCTTAACGGCAGGGATGTCGCGTCGGGCACTTATTTGTATAAAATCTCAGCCTCCACAGACAGGGGAGAGAAAGCCGAAGCAACGGGGAAATTCGCCGTTGTAAGATAAAACAGCCGCTGTCAAAATAATATTGTTGAAAATTGACAAATAATACGGAAGATAGTATAATCAAAATTAACTCATGATTTTAAGGTTAAAAATAGTGAAACAGCAAAGCAAACGAGCCTCTTGAAATTGACAAAAAATCTACACACGGTTAAGTAAGCGAACGAAAAAAAATGAGAGGTAAAAATGGCGGATATTATTTCCAGCCTTGTAAACGGCAATAAGGAGACGTTTTTTAAGGATGAAAACCAGATAGCCGTATGGACCACGGACGCCGAGGGTAACGTAAAAAAAGAAGGTGAAAAAATAGACGGCGTAATAAAACGCATCATTGTGGATGAATTCGGGGTTGAAAAAGGCGAGACCGTGGAGATACGCGGCAACGAGCTTAAAAAAGGGGTCGCCAGGATATATTTCAACGACGGTAAGGTAATGCAGGAGATACAGCATAATAATTTCAACGTCAACGGTTTCATAAGGATGTATTACCCGGGCGGAGCCCTGAAGCTCGAGGGGGCCTACCTTAACGGCATAGGCCAGTGGCCCATGAAAACTTATTATGAGAACGGGAAACTGAAAATAGAAAAGACCTACGTGGAAAACGTCAGGATCCAGAAGACGTATCTTGAAACCGGCGAGCTTGAGGCCGAGGAGACATTCGATAACGGCGTGGAGAACGGCCCCTTCAGGCTTTTTCACAAGAACGGCAAGGTCAGGGCCGAAGGGTCTTATAAGGACGGGAAACGCGACGGCCTTTACAGGGTGTTTTTCGAGACGGGAATGATCAAACTCGAGGGTGAATACAAGAACGGCGTGGAGGAAGGCACGTTCAGGCTTTATTACAAGACCGGCAGCGTCGAGACCGAGGAAGTTTACAGGAACGGCAAGCAGGAGGGGCCCTATATCCAGTATTTTGAAAGCGGAGGGGTCAAGCTTTCCGGCCTTTATGAGAACGGCAAAAAGAACGGCGAATATAAGATGTATTATGAATCCGGGAAAATAAAGATAGAAGGGACCTTCAGGGACGGCAGGGAAGACGGGCCGTATAAACTGCATTATGAATCCGGCGGGATAAAGATCGAAGGGGAATACAGGGACGGCGTCGAGGACGGGCCCTACAAACTTTATTACCAGGACGGCGGCGTAAAGGTCGAGGGCCAGTACAAGAAGGGCATGGAACACGGCACTTACAGGCTTTTTTATCCGTCGGGAAAATTAAAGGTCGAGGAAACATACAGGGACGGAAAAGTCGAGGGGTTATACAGGGCTTATTTTGAGTCCGGAAAGATACAGGCGGAAAAGATGTTCAAGGACGGACTTTCCGACGGGCCGTGCAACCTTTACCATGAGAACGGCAAGATAAAGATAGAGTCGGTTTTTGAGGCCGACAAACAGATAGTAATGATCGAGTACGATGAAAAAGGGACAAGGATAGCTTAAGGACAACATTCCGGAGGGGCTTTTAATGGATAAACTGGGCAGGCAGCTCTTCAGGCTCAAGGACCTGAACATGATGATGTCGGAAACCCATGAAGAGGGCCACAAGCTAAAAAAAGTACTGGGCCCGCTTGAGCTTGTTTTGTTCGGTATCGGGGTAATAATAGGCGCGGGAATTTTCGCCACTGTGGGAACCGCGGCCGCCGGCGACGCGGCAAGGCCCGGGGCCGGCCCCGCGCTCATCCTTTCTTTCGCGATTACGGCCGTGGCTTGCGGCTTCGCGGCGCTTTGCTACGCGGAGCTTGCCTCGCTTGTTCCCATATCAGGCAGCGCATACACCTATTCCTACGCCACCTTCGGCGAACTCATTGCGTGGATAATCGGATGGGACCTCATGCTTGAATACTGCGTGGGCTCGATCGCGGTTTCGATATCATGGTCCGGATATTTCAACGGGTTCCTCCATTCAGCCGGGATAAACCTGCCGGTCTGGGCGACCGTCGATTACAGGACCGCCATGCAGGGTTTCACAAAAGCCGCCGCCCTCATAAGCGGCGGGACGCCCATTTCCGCGCTCGCGCCAAACCTCCGCCACGCCTTCGAAGCCTACAGCGCCGCGCCGCATATTTTCGGCATAGCCTTCATATGCAACCTCCCGGCAAGCCTTGTGGTCCTGCTTTTGACCGCCCTTCTGGTCCGGGGCATAAGGGAATCATCGGCTTTCAATATTGTAATAGTGACGGTAAAACTGCTGGTGATAGCCTTTTTTATTTTTGTGGGCGGCCGGCACATCAACCCGGCAAACTGGCATCCTTTCGCGCCCAACGGGTTCGCCGGCATAAAGGCCGGGGCTGCGATAGTTTTCTTTGCTTACATTGGTTTTGACGTGGTCTCCACCGTCGCGGAAGAGACAAGGAACCCGAAAAGGGACATGCCGATAGGCATCATCGGATCGCTTGTGGTCTGCACCATCCTTTATATGCTTGTCGCAGCCGTCTTTACCGGCATAATACCTTTCCCGGCGTTAAAGGAGGCCATGGCCACGCAAAAAGCAGAGCCGCTCGCGTACGCCCTTGAGAGCATAAACCTCGGATGGGCGGCCATGATAGTGGCCGTGGGTTCGGTTGCGGCCCAGCTTGCTGTCCTTCTGGCCCTGCTGCTCGGACAGTCAAGGATATTTTTTTCCATGTCCAGGGACGGGCTTCTTCCGGGCATATTCTCAAAGGTCCACGAAAAATTCAGGACGCCTTATGTCACGACGATCGCCGTGGGTCTGCTGGTGGCGATTGTGGCGGCATTTACCAATATTGACGAGATGGTGGACCTTACAAATATTGGGACGCTTTTCGCCTTTGTCCTGGTATGCTTCGGCGTGATAATCCTGCGTGTAAAAGAACCCGACAGGCCAAGGACATTCAGGGTTCCGTTTTCCCCCGTATTCCCGCTGCTCGGCGTTGCCGCATGCATATTCCTGATGACCGGGCTTCCGGCGGTCACATGGATAAGGTTCGTGGTGTGGCTGTTAATCGGGCTGGCGGTCTATTTTACATACAGTTACAGCCATTCAATGCTGCACCCGAAGAATTCGGGAAAGCAGGCGCATGTGCATAAACAGTGAGGCGCCTTCCTATATAATTATATAGGGGCGCATTTTATCGAATGTTTTTATTTTACTTTTACGGCGGGAAACCGACAATATACCCGGGACGGCAGGGAAACAAGGATTTTTTTTGCTTATCGTGAAACGCAGTGTCAAAAATGTCCTTGAAAAAATAAATAAACTGTTGTAATATCCTTTTTGACTTTTTAAGGTCGCAAATATCCGCCTTATTAGGAGTTCAAATATATGATAGAAATGAAGGTTAACGGCCTGGCGATAGACAGCGCATCGAAGATGCCGGTCGTTATTTTGACCGATAAGGATGAAAAAAGGTTCCTTCCGATATGGATAGGCGTTTATGAGGCCGACGCTATACTTGTCGCACTTGAGAATATCGACGTTCCAAGGCCCATGACCCACGACCTGGTCAGGACAATGCTGGACACGATGGAAATAACCATAGACAGGGTCGTGATACACGACATAAAGAACAATACTTTCTTCGCAAAGATACACCTTATAAAGGACGGCAAGGAGTACGAGATAGATTCAAGGCCTTCGGACGCCATCGCCATGGCGCTAAGGATGGATTCGTCCATATTCGTTTCAGAGCACGTCATAATGGAAGCGACCATAATGGACAAGGATAAGTACGAAAAGGAAATGAAGGAATTCAAGGAGTTCTTAAAAGACATAAAGCCCTCGGATTTCATAAACTATAAGGAATAGTTCCTTATAAAAAAGGGCGGATGACATGAAGGACGAGAACAGGGACGCGCTGAGGAAATTGGGCGAGATGGGTTCGCTCGGGTTTACCCTTGTGCTGTGCACTTTTACCGGTCTGGGAGCGGGAGTCCTGCTCGACAGGCTTACGAAGCTAACCCCGGTTTTTACTGTAATAATGCTCCTTATCGGCATAGCGGCGGGTTTTGCTTACATGATATACAAGTATGGGCCGAATGCGAAAAAATAAAGCCGTTCTTTTGTTATCGGGCGCGGCCGCGGCAATTATCTGCGGCGCGGTTTACATGGCCGACAAAAGGCTCTCTCTCGGGGTATTTGCCGGGTACTACGCCGGGCTTGTTAATTATTTTTTGATCGAGTCGCAGGTGAAAAAGACGCTCTCCGGGGCCGGAAATACGGCGTCGAAGGTTACGGCAGGGATTTTCTTTTATTTTTTAAGGCTTTTGGGAGCGGCTGCGGTGATAGCCGCGGTTGTCATTAATGCGAAATATTTTTCGATAGCGGGATTTTTGGCCGGGTTTACGGCATGCGTGGCAATGATAATCACCGCGCACAAACTGGACCCTTAAAACTAAAAAAAAGGTGACCCGATGGAAGAAGCGCTGAAATTAAACTTTACGATCTTTGGCCTTGATGAAAAAGGCACCATGACGGTGCTCATGATAATCCTTGACATGCTTATCGTGGCCTTCATTGTCTGGCTTGGGTCGATCGGAAAGAAAAGAAGGCCCGCAGGGCCGCAGAACCTGGTCGAATGGACCGTAATGTATATCTGCAACTACGCCGATTCCATAATCGGCGAAAAAGACGCGCCGCGCTATTACGCGCTGCTGGTCATGCTTTTCCTTTATATATTCGTGGGCAACCTCATAGGACTTATCCCGGGGCTGGTATCGCCGACCGCATCGCTTTCTGTGACCGTAACTCTGGCCGTTGGAGTCTGGCTTTATACCTGGTTCGAGGGGTTGAAACGCAAGGGAGTCGTCAAATTCTTCGCGCATTACGCCGGCCCGAAAAGCGTCCCCATAGCCATAAGAATCCCGTTATTTTTTATCGAACTGTTGTCGGATTTTTCCAGGATGATATCGCTCTCTTTCAGGTTGTTCGGCAACATAGTGGCAAAGGAAGTCCTTTTGAGCGTGCTTGTCACCCTGATACTCGGGTTTTGGCCCATTGTGGCAAAAAGCGTTATAAACGGGATGATATTTTCGATAGCGGCGGTTTTAAGGCCGCTCATAATATGGCTCGGCGTGCTGGTCAGCCTCATCCAGGCCGGTGTTTTCACATTGCTCACGGCGACATATATAGCCGGCGCAGCCGTTTCCCATGAGGAACATTCGTCAGAAGATGAAAAGCACCACATAAACGTATAAAAAAAACAAACCAGGAGGTGAATGAATGAAAAAGTTCGCAAAGGTATTACTGGCAGTGATCGTCGTCCTGTCGATCGCATCGTTTGTAATGGCGGCAGAGGCGCCTGCGGCGGCCGGTACGGCGGCAGTCAAGACGGCCACGGACGCGTCGGTACAGTTTTTTGCTTTTTCGGCGCTCGCGGCGGCACTCGGAGTGGGCATCGGCGCTCTGGGATGCGGCATCGGACAGGGAATGGCTACGGCAAAGGCGTGCGAAGGCGTTGCGCGTCAGCCCGAGGCAACATCGAAGATACAGGGTGTGCTGATCTTAGGACTTGCAATCATCGAGTCTCTTACGATCTACGCGCTCGTTATCGGCCTGATCCTGTTGTACGCAAACCCGCTCAAAGATTATTTCTTAAGATAATATTTTTTTGCGGGCCTTTTAGGCCCGCACGCACTTATAGAAAGACGGCCGGCATCGGCGGTTGTATCCCTTAAGTTCCGGGTTTTTGAGCCGGGAACTTTAATAAACGGAGGTTATGATGGTCAGCGCAGATTGGAGAATAATTCTTGTTCAGTTAATAACTTTTGTCGTGGGCATGTGGTTTGTCTGGAATTCCATGATAAAGGCGCTTATCAAGACATTAAAGGACAGGGAAGGCTATATCACGTCCACCCTCGACAAGATAGAAAAAGACAAGGGTGAAATTGAAGGTTTGAAAGTGGATTATGACAGGAAGATACAGGATATGCACGCGCAGTCGGCGGCGGCCCTCAACAAGGCGATAGCCGACGGCGAAAAGATAAGGGAATCAATGGTCGAAGAGGCGAAAAAAGAAGGGGCCAAGCTTATTGTGGAGGCAAAGTCCGAGATCGAGGCCGAAAAAAGAAAGGCCATCGAGGAAGTAAAGGACACCATTGTGGAAATATCCATGATGGCCGCCGAAAAGGCCATAAAGAAAAAAGTCACCAAGAAGGACCAGCTGTCCATGGTGGACGGCTATATAAAAGAAATCGGAAAGTCTTCAAACTAAGGAGCTGACATGGCAAATCTGGTATTGCCCTCGAAATACGCACTGGCGCTTTACAACGCGGCGATCGAATCAAACAGTCTTAACGCCGTTACCGAGGAGTTGAGGTCCATAAAGAATATAATAGACACAACGCCCAGGTTCAAGCAGGTGCTTTTTCATCCGGGTATAAGCAAAAGTGAAAAAGCCGAGCTTGTCACCAATGTCTTCGGCGAAAAGGTGACGAAACTGTCGCTGCGGCTGATGCTGCTGCTGATAGAAAAGAAAAGGGAGTCGATATTCAACGACATTTGTGGGATTTTCTTCGGCAAGGTCGAGGAAGCAAGCGGGCTCAAGAGGATAACCATAGAGACCGCGTTCCCCCTTGAGCAGGAAGAAAAGGCCAAGCTCATAGCCAAGCTCGAAAAGGCGATGAACAAGAAACTGACCGTCGACACAAAGGTGAACCCGGAGATGTTGGGCGGCATTATAATAAGGGAACGCATGAAACAGATCGACGCCTCAGTATTCCAGTTTTTAAGGTCCATGAAGACCCGGCTTAATTCGGTAAAGGCGGTTGGCGTGAAAAAACAGGCCGTGAAGAAAGCCGCGAAAAAAACGGCGGCGAAAAAGGCGGTAAAAAAGCCCGCCGCAAAGCCCGCGAAAAAAACCGTTAAAAAGAAAAAACAAGCATAAAAAAATTATAAACACTAAATTATTCAAGGAGGATGTATGCAGATCAGGCCGGAAGAGATAACGAATATCATAAAGTCCCAGCTGGAGAAATACGAATCAAAAGTCGAGTTGACGGAGGTCGGCCAGGTAATCCAGGTCGGCGACGGAATAGCCAGGGTTTACGGCCTTGAGGGATGTATGTCCCTTGAATTGCTGGAGTTCCCGGGCCCGGTTTACGGCGTTGCCCTGAACCTGGAAAAGGACAATGTCGGCGTTGTTTTGATGGGCGATGATAAAGGGATAAAAGAAGGCGACACGGTAAAGCGCACAGGCAGGATAATATCGGTGCCGGTCGGTGATGAACTTATAGGAAGGGTGGTCGACCCCCTCGGACAGCCGCTTGACGGCAAAGGGCCGATCGCAACATCAAAATTGAGGGCGGTCGAGGTAAAGGCCCCGGGCGTTGTCGACAGGAGTCCCGTCAAAGAGCCGCTTCAGACGGGCATCAAGGCGATAGATGCCATGATACCGATCGGGCGCGGGCAGAGGGAACTTATAATAGGCGACAGGCAGACGGGGAAAACCGCGGTCGCCATCGACGCAATAATCAACCAGCGCGACTCGGGCGTCATATGCATTTATGTGGCCATCGGGCAGAAACAGTCGACCGTGGCCAAAGTGGTAAAGACACTTGAGGAACACGGCGCCATGAAATACACCATCGTCGTATCGGCTGGCGCCGCGGAACCGGCGCCGCTTCTTTACATAGCCCCTTACGCGGGATGCGCCATGGGTGAAGAGTTCCAGTTCCAGGGAAAGCACGTGCTGTGCGTATACGACGACCTTTCGAAGCACGCCGTGGCTTACAGGCAGATGTCGCTGCTCCTTCGCAGGCCGCCGGGGCGCGAAGCTTATCCGGGCGATGTTTTTTATCTGCACTCCAGGCTCCTCGAGAGGGCTTCGAAATTGAACGACAAGCTGGGCGGCGGTTCGCTTACGGCGCTTCCCATAATAGAGACGCAGGCCGGTGATATTTCGGCTTACATACCCACGAACGTCATTTCGATAACCGACGGACAGATATTCCTTGAATCGAACCTTTTCTTCGCGGGAGTAAGGCCGGCCATCAACGTGGGACTTTCCGTGTCGCGTGTCGGCGGCAACGCCCAGACAAAGGCCATGAAGCAGGTAGCCGGAAAAATGAAGCTCGACATGGCGCAATACAGGGAACTCGCGGCGTTCGCACAGTTCGGATCCGAACTCGACAAAACATCTCAGGACCAGCTGAACCTCGGACGCAGGATGGAAGAGATATTAAAGCAGGGCCAGTATATGCCTTTTGACGTGGCCGACCAGATACTCGTCATATACGCTGCCACAAACAGGTTCCTGGACGACATCGCCGTGGCCGACGTGCCGAGATTCGAGGAAGGCCTGATCAAATTCGCGGCCGCCGGATACGCGCACATAAAAAAGGACATAAAGGAAAAGAAAGTCCTCAACGACGAATTGAAAAAGGCCATGGACAAGGCTATAACCGAGTTCAAGGCGACTTTTAAAAAATAGGATAAGCACATCTTAAAGGAGCTTTTATGGCGACATTAAGAACGATCAAAAAAAGGATAAAGAGCGCCGGCAACATACAGCAGATAACAAAGGCCATGAAAATGGTATCCGCCTCGAAATTGCGCAAGGCGCAGGAACGCATTTTTCAGGCCAGGCCTTACGCCGTAAAAATAGAGGAAGTAATAGACGAGCTTATAGTGAACGTTAAATCAGAGAGGGGCAGATACCCTCTGCTTGAGGAAAACAAGGGCGTGGCCAGGGAAGCGGTAGTTCTCATCACTGCGGACAAGGGGCTATGCGGAAGTTTCAACACGAACCTTTTCAAGGCGGCCGTGGGCAAACTCAAGGAAACGCCGAACGCCGCGTTCTATATTATCGGTAAAAAGGGAATGGACAATATGAAAAAGCTCGGCCTGGAGGTCGAGAAATTCAAGTTTAACGACAGGAAAATCAACTGGGGGGATATCGAGGAGATAAGCTCCCTGATGATAAAGAATTACACCGCGAAAAAGTACTCAAAGATCACCATGATATACAGCGAGTTCCAGACGTCGCTCATGCAGAAAATAGTCAACAAGCAGCTGGTTCCCGTCGTATTCGAGGCAAAGGGATCGCCGGCCAGGAGTTTCATATACGAGCCGTCGGAAACCGAGGTCCTGAATTCACTGCTTTTAAGGTACATTAAGACGCAGCTTTTTCGTGCGGTGCTCGAGAGCCAGACCGCGGAACAGGGCGTAAAGATGGTCTCCATGGAAATGGCAACGAACAACGCCAAGGAAATGATAAGGTCGCTGACGCTGCTGGCAAACAACACGCGCCAGGCTCAGATAACGAAGGAAATACTCGAGATAGTGTCCGGAGCCGAAGCCATAAAGTAGGCGGCCGGTATAATTAAAACAGGAGGCAGAGATATGAACGAAGGTAAAGTTGTCCAGGTAATCGGCCCAATTATAGACATTGAGTTCGGCGAGGGAAAACTTCCGAACATTTACAACGCCATAAAGGTGCAGGGCGAGTACTCTGTCGGCGGGGACAAGTTCAAGATAGACCTTGTGTCCGAAGTGGCCATGCACACCGGAGACAATACGGTGCGCACGGTGGCCATGTCGTCCACAGACGGAATTTCCAGGGGAATGAAAGCCATCGACACCGGCGCGCCAATCACGGTGCCTGTCGGAGCAGGGGCGCTTGGAAGGGTAATGAACGTTTTGGGACAGCCCGTTGATTATAAGGGCGAGATAAAGTCGGAGAAGACATCGGCCATCAGGAAAAGGCCGCCCGCGTTTGAGGAACTCTCAACAAAGACCGAGATGTTCGAGACCGGCATCAAGGTCATCGACCTGCTCTGCCCTTACCCGAAAGGCGGAAAGGTCGGGTTGTTCGGCGGGGCCGGAGTGGGAAAAACAGTCGTCATAATGGAGCTTATCAATAACATAGCAAAACAGCACGGCGGCCTCTCGGTATTCGCGGGAGTCGGCGAAAGGACAAGGGAAGGCACCGACCTGATGATTGAAATGCAGGAATCAGGCGTTATTTCGAAAACAGCGCTCGTATACGGACAGATGAACGAGCCGCCGGGGGCAAGGCTCAGGATCGGCCTCACGGCCCTGACGCAGGCCGAGTATTTCAGGGACGAAGAGGGAAAAGACGTGTTGCTCTTCATAGACAATATATTCAGGTTCACACAGGCCGGCTCCGAGGTTTCCGCGCTGCTCGGAAGGATGCCTTCCGCGGTGGGATACCAGCCGAACTTATCGACTGAAATGGCGGAATTGCAGGAGAGGATCACATCGACAAAAAAAGGGTCTATAACGTCGGTGCAGGCAATATACGTCCCGGCTGACGACCTTACGGACCCGGCGCCTGCCACGGCTTTCGCGCATCTTGACGCCACAACGGTGTTGTCGCGCGCATTGACGGAGCTCGCCATCTATCCGGCGGTCGACCCGCTTGATTCCACATCCAGGCTGCTTGACCCGCAGGTCATAGGCCAGGAGCATTATGAGACGGCAAGGAAAGTCCAGGGAATACTGCAGAGGTACAAGGACCTTCAGGATATCATAGCCATCCTCGGCATAGACGAATTGGGAGACGAGGACAAGCTCGTGGTAGCCAGGGCAAGAAGGATACAGAAATTCCTTTCGCAGCCCTTCTCGGTCGCCGCGCAGTTTACCGGCAGGGACGGGAAATATGTCACAATAAAGGAGACGATCCGCGGATTCAAGATGCTTGCGGACGGCGAACTCGACACGCTGCCCGAGCAGGCGTTCTACATGGCCGGCGGCATAGATGAAGTAATCGAGAGATCCAAGGCAATGGCATAGAAGGCGGCAAAAAAATGGCAAAATTATTATCGCTGGACATAGTAACACCTGAAAAAAGAGTATTCGAGGGACAGGTAAAAGAGCTGACCGCGCCGGGCACCAGCGGGGAATTCGGAGTACTGCCGAACCACGCCCCTTTTGCCACCGCGCTTCAGCCGGGTGTTGTTTCGATAGTCAGGGAGTCTGGAGAGCGTGAACTTATGGCGGTCTCCGGCGGCTATATAGAAGTGACCGGTGACAAGGTTGTCCTGCTTGTTGAAACGGCCGAGCGTGAGGGCGAAGTTGACGTGGAGACGATAAAGCGCAGGAAAGACGAAAAGGAACGCATGCTTAACTCAAAGTCAAAGGAAGACGTTGATTATGACATGCTGCAGACATCGCTCATGAACGAGATCGCCAGGCTTAAGGCGGTCGAGCTTCTGCAGAGAAGGAAAAAATAAGGTTTTACACAGGCTTATCACAAAAGGCCGCGGTCCCAGGGATCGCGGCCTTTTTTTATGTGGATAAAAATACCTAATATCTGCAATAAACATGGAAACACTTCCATAATCCATGATTTTTATATTTAAATAAAGGGGAAAATATCGGCACGGATATTGCTTTATTATTACTTGTATATTTGTATGGATGAATATACAAGGAGCTGAAAAATGAGGCCATTTGAAAAACCCGTTTACCTGACAAGACCCATATTGCCGGACCTTGACCTGGTGCGCGCAAAGCTTGAGGAAATATGGGAAGCGCAATGGCTGACAAACAACGGCGCCCAGCACAGGGCGCTGGAAAAAGCCCTGTGCAATGTCCTGAAAACCCCCTATCTCTCGCTGTTCAATAACGGGACCATAGCGCTCATCGTGGCGATACAGAGCCTGAAGTTAAAAGGCGAAGTAATAACCACGCCGTTCACGTTCCCGGCCACGCCGCATGTTTTGAGCTGGAACGGCATCAAGCCCGTGTTCTGCGACATAGAGGACGGATCGATGAACATAGACCCGGAAAAGATAGAAGAATTAATTACCCCGGAAACTTCCGCCATATTGGGGGTGCATGTTTTTGGAACCCCGTGCAACGTGGCCAGGATACAGGAAATAGCCGACAGACACTCGCTCAAGGTCGTATATGACGCGGCGCACGCTTTTAACACGGAGATAGACGGAGCCGGAATAGGATCGTTCGGCGACATCTCGATGTTCAGCTTCCACGCCACAAAACTTTTCCATACGCTTGAAGGCGGAGCACTGGTGTTCAGGGACGCAGAACTGAAGAAAAAAATAGACCTGCTGAAAAACTTCGGCATAAAGAACGAGGAAGAGGTTATTTTGCCGGGGATCAACGGAAAAATGAACGAAGTTCAGGCCGCCATAGGCCTCATAAACCTTCAGTATATAGCGGCCGAGCGCGGGAACCGCGCAAGGGTAACAGGGGCCTATATGGAATATCTAAAGGGAATACCGGGGATCAGTCATTACGTGCTTCCGGAAAACGTGAACAACAGCTGCCAGTATTTTGTCGTGCGCGTCAACGCGGAAGAATACGGGCTTTCAAGGGACGAGGCATACCTGAAATTCAGGGAATTCAACGTGCTTGTAAGGAAATATTTTTATCCGCTTTGCAGCGATTACGACTGCTACAGGAAACTCCCTTCGGCCGACCCGGCAAAACTTCCGGCCGCGCAAAAAGTGGTAAATGAGGTACTGTGCCTGCCTTTGTACGGCGCACTGGAGATTGAAAAAGTGGAAAAAATCTGCGGCCTGCTGAGGAATAAATTTTCCAGTGTTTATTCCATGGCAGTTTAGCGATAAGGGGGAGTAAAAAATGGAAAATGTAATGGAAAATGCGGGCGTTGCCCAAAAGGTAAAGCTTCATGTGGGGTGCGGCACAAATTATTACAGGGGATGGATAAACCTGGACAACAACAGCGACAATAACATAACAAAGGTCGACGTCAATCATGACATGAGGAACCCCATGCCGTTCCCGGACTGTTCGGTCGATTTTATCTATAACGAGCATTTTATGGAGCATCTTACGGTGGGTGAGGGCCAGCGGGTGATAAAAGAATTCATGAGGACGCTGAAAAGGGGGGGGGTT
>Ga0181535_10001674_pt1 | contig 28556 bp, 27 predicted proteins | sample PEATcosm2014_Bin_44_FD_119774 | JGI IMG/M metagenome (GOLD analysis project Ga0181535, IMG submission 119774) | Peatland microbial communities from MTU Mesocosm Facility, Houghton, MI, USA - PEATcosm2014_Bin17_30_metaG | ecosystem: Environmental > Terrestrial > Soil > Wetlands > Peat | place... | reverse complement strand
CTGCCCAGCCGCCGGCAGCAGCGGAATCCACTTATGAAGACTCGACGAACGAGCTCTCGGTGACGGTGGGAAAATCCGTGCTCGTCGATTGCGCACAGCCCATCCAACGGGTTGCCATCGGGCTGGGAGATATTGCGGAAGCGAGCGCGATCAGCCCGACGGAGATCATGGTGGACGGGAAAGCGCCCGGCGAAACCAGCTTGATTATCTGGGACATTCATGGCGGGCGGCAGTTCTTCAACGTGACGGTGAGGCAGCAGGCAAGCATCACGGGCGACAGTCTGGATGCGATCCGGCGCGAGCTGAGGACGGAGCTGCCGGGCCAGTCGGTCCGAGTGAGCTACAGCAACAACGCCATTTTCCTGCGCGGCACGGTGAACGACTTGACGAGTTCGACGCGCGCAGTGCAGATTGCATCGGCGGCGGGGAAAGTGGTGAACCTGCTGGATGTCAATACACCGAAGTCCGATCCGCAGATTCTGCTCAAGGTTCGTTTTGCCAGCGTAGATCGGAATCGGGCGCGGCAGCTGGGCATCAACCTCTTCAACCTGGGACTGGGCAACGCGATCGGTGGAGTGACAACAACGCAGTTTACGCCGCCGGCGATTTCGGGCAACGCATCGGGAAGCACGGCAGTGGGGGGTGTTGACGGAGGCGCGCTTTTCTCGAACGAGTTCAACCTGCTGGCGTATTTCCCCGGCCTGGGCGTGGGCGCCGACATCTCAGCGCTCGAGAGCAAAGGCATTGTCCAGGTGCTGGCGGAGCCGAACCTGATGGCGACCGATGGCAAGGAAGCAAGCTTTCTGGCAGGCGGAGAGTATCCGTATCCGGTGGCTCAGGGCTCGTCCGGCGGATTAACGACGGTGACCATCGAGTTCAAAGAGTATGGCATCCGATTGAACTTCATTCCCACGATTACGCCGCGGGGAACGATCCGGCTGCAAGTGGCGCCGGAAGTGAGCGCGCTGGACTACACGAATGAAGTGAACATCTCGGGATTCGAAGTGCCGGGAATCACTTCGCGCAAAGTGAATACGGAAGTGGAGCTGGCCGACGGCGAAAGCTTTATGATTGGCGGCCTGCTGGATAAGAGCACGAACGATACCTTCGAGAAGATTCCTTTCATAGGGGACATTCCAATCATCGGGAAGCTGTTCCAGTCGGAGCAGAAGACCAAGAACGACACCGAGCTGATTGTGATTGTGACGCCGGAGATCGTGTCGCCAATAGCGGCTGGCGATCCTGTGCCGTCGCTGCATTATCCGGAGCCGTTCATACCTGCGAACTCGAATATCCCGATGCACCAGCCGGACGCAAAGACGCCGGCGAACACGATGCCGCCTGCTCCAGCATCGATGCCGGTGGAGACGCTGATCCAAAGCATGAAGCCGGAGAAGCCGCTGGTGATCGAGGGTGCGACGGGCGGATTCGGCGCGGCGGGAGGGACGATTAACTCTGGCGGCTCGGGCGGAGGCTACACCGGCGGGGCAGCAACGCCGCAGCAGTAATAGCGCGCAACGCGCACTCCTTAGGATGGTTCGAAACAGAAGAGCGTCAACCGCTCTCTGTCGAACCATCCGAAACCCAGAGGCAAGCGGATGAATCCGTTTGAGAGGTTCGCCAAGGGCGTGGTGGAGTTTGTTTCGCCGCCCGCGCAGGCAGGGCCGCAAGGGCCACTGCTGGTAAGAAACCTGACGCGCGGAACGGTGCTGGCGACGCGGCTTGAGGCCGCACACACGGGAGCAAAACGAAGGAAAGGGTTGCTGGGCCGGGACGGCCTTGCGGCCGGTGAAGGATTGTGGATTGCGCCGTGCGAATCGGTGCATACGTTCTTCATGCGATTCCCCATCGACCTTGTCTACCTGGACCGGGACAAGAGGATCAAGAAGGCACGGAGCGCCGTGGGGCCATGGCGCTTGTCGGCGTGCCTCTCGGCACACAGCATTCTGGAGCTGCCTGCGGGAACGATCGAGCGGTCGCAGAGCGAGCGCGGAGACACGCTGGAGATTGGGTAAGCGCCGGGCGCGGGCCAGAAATAAAACAAGATGAATAGAATCAGGCAGATAGCAGCGAACGCACGCTGGCCAAAACGGCATTATTAAGACGCTGATTCTAAACGAGTTGTTTGTACGCCTGACCCGTAATTGCACCTGTTTTTTCGACGGTCTCGAGGGTCGGCTTACTGATTCTAAAGGAGTTATTTGGCGAATATTTGGTGAAAAGCGGAGATTTTTTTTATTTCATGAGTTTTGAAGATCCGGAGGCCGTCCAAGCCGGCGACAAAGTTAACAAGTGAAGCAGTGAATCAATCGATATGAGAGTAAACAATGAGCCGGGCTGTTTGGCCCGGGAGTTTCGTTCTGATCTGAGTATGCGCCGAAGGGGTCAAATTATCGGCAAACTTGGTTAAGTATTTATTGCGCTTCTTTTCAGTGGCTTGGGGCGATTTGGGGGTTATCGGGCTCTTGACATCGTGAAGCTAATAAATCGCGCGAGCCCCCACGGGAGCGCCGCTTTGCTTCAGAAAGGGATCCCCTTGGAGGTAGCGCCATTGCAAAACCGTCTTGGGCTAATTTGAGGCACCGGCGAGAGGGCGGAACGGCGATGTTTGACGAGGAGTCACTGACGGATAGCCGACCGTCCGACCGGAACTCTCAAATTGACCTAACGACAGCTCAACGAGTGAGTCGGCTGTTGTCCTCGGTTCAGCTTGCAGAGCAGCGGACAGGTTCGACCCGAATCGGCAGTGGCGCACTCTCAAGCGCGGAGACTTTCGGCGGCGCGCAGCAGGCCTTGTCGAGGCGCGCCAAGTCCGCCTGCATCGCGTTCTCCTGCCTGATTACCGCAATCGTCTCGCGAAGGATCCGCGCTGCACCGGCATGTGAGGGTACAACGATCCTGTAGTGCATCCATTTGCCCTCGCGGCGCGCGGCCACTACGCCCGCCCGTCGCAGATACGCAAGATGGCGTGAAATCTTGGGTTGGCTCTGCCTCAGGAATTCAACAAAATAGCAGACGCAGACTTCGCGCCCATCCATCAGGTTCAGTAAACGCAGCCGCGTGCGATCGGATAGCGCCGCAAACAGAAAGGCCAGATCGGAGGCTTTTGAGGGACGATCCACAATTCCATGATATACGCCTTGACAGATATGTCCAGAGGAGAATACATTCGCCTCAGCATATGTAAAGGAGTCTTTTGATGGAATCGACGACCAGCGTTAAGGAACAGGTGAAGGAAAAGTACGGGAGCGCCGCCCGCTCCGTGGCACAATCCGGCAACGTGCAGGCTCGTTGTGACCCCGGCCTTCGTTGCTGCGATCCGATCACAACGAATCTCTACAGCGCCGATCAGACCGAAACCATTCCTGAGAAAGCTGTTTTAGCGTCCCTTGGATGCGGCAATCCAACCGCTCTCATAGAACTCAAAGAAGGCAACACAGTCCTAGACCTCGGTTCCGGAGGCGGTATCGACGTGTTGCTCGCTGCGAAGCGTGTGGGGCCGACCGGCAAAGCCTACGGCCTCGACATGACGGATGACATGCTTGCTCTCGCCCGCGAGAATCAGCGGCAGGCCGGTGCGGTCAACGTCGAGTTTCTGAAAGGTGAGATGGAGAACATCCCACTCCCGGCCAACTCTGTGGACGTGGTTATTTCAAATTGCGTCATCAACCTTTCGGCGGACAAAGATCGTGTTCTCCGTGAAGCCTTCCGAGTGCTGAGGCCCGGCGGACGATTCGCTGTGTCCGATGTGGTCGTGCGCGGAAGCGTGCCCGAAGTCGTGCGCAAAAGCATGCTCCTCTGGGTAGGCTGTATCGCTGGCGCGCTCGAAGAAAGCGAGTATCTAAGGAAGCTGAAAGGTGCCGGATTCGAGGACGCGACAATCGAGCCGACGCGTGTCTACAACGTCGAGGATGCGCGCCAGTTCCTCACCGAGGCCGGTGTTGACGTGGATGCGATCGCTCCCCAGGTGAATGACAAGTTCTTCGGCGCCTTTGTCCGGGCTAACAAACCCAAAACCGTCTGCTGCGAACCGGGTTGCTGCACTCCTGCCGCAAGCGGAGAGGCGGAGTAAGCCGATGCAAGATCACTACAATGTGCTGTTTCTATGCACCGGCAACTCGGCCCGCTCCATTTTGGCTGAGGCGCTGCTGAACCATAGGTCAAAGGGTTCCTTCACTGCATACAGTGCGGGGAGCCATCCGTCTGGAAAGGTGCGGCCCGAGGCGCTGAGACAACTCGAACTCGCTGGTATCGCCACGACCGGGCTACGGAGCAAATCCTGGGATGAGTTCGCGGGTCCGACTGCGCCAAAGATGAACTTCGTCTTCACTGTTTGTGATAACGCTGCCAAGGAAGTTTGCCCATTTTGGCCTGGACAGCCGATGACCGCTCATTGGGGAGTTCCTGATCCAGCGGCGTTGGAAGGCACGCCCGAAGAGATCGAACGCGCATATCGCGATGCGTTCTCGATACTGGACCGACGCATTGGGCTTTTTCTATCGTTGCCGCTGTCCACGCTTGGGAGCTTCGCGATCCAAAAAGAAATCGACAACATCGGCCACCAATGAAGCCATCACTTCAGCGGCGCATTGTTGCCGAGTTTACCGGAACCCTTTTTCTCCTTGCCGCCGTTGTCGGCTCAGGGATCATGGGCGAGAGGCTGGCTGCCGGAAATGTGGCCCTCGCTCTCCTCGCGAACACCATTGCGACCGGCGCGGTACTGATTGCGCTCATCCTTGCTTTCGGAGCTATATCAGGGGCGCACTTGAACCCTGTTGTGACCCTGGCCGATGCGGTGCGAGGCGGTTTCGCCTGGCGTGAAGTTCCGATCTATATTCTGGCGCAAGTTGCGGGGGCCGTGGGCGGCGTAATCGCGGCTCATTTAATGTTTGGTCTACCATCGCTGGAGGTTTCGACACACATCCGCAGCGGGCCATCCCAACTATTTAGCGAGTTTGTTGCCACTTTTGGATTGCTGGCGGTGATCTGGGGCTGCGCTCGGCATCGCCCATCCGCCGTTCCCTATGCCGTTGGTTCCTACATCACCGCAGCCTATTGGTTCACCGCTTCCACATCGTTCGCCAATCCTGCTGTGACTCTCGCCCGGTCTATGACCAACTCATTTTCCGGTATTCGCCCGACAGACGTCGGAGGTTTCATCGGGATGCAAATTGGTGGCGCAATCGCCGCAACGCTTCTCTTCGAGTGGCTCGTGCCTACAGCCAAGGTGGTTTCAACGGTTCAGACTGTGGAACACAATCGGTGATGGTTTGCGACGATGATCCTTCGGTCCCCTGCCGATTGCGGCCAAGTGACCGGCCACTCGTCAATAACACTTCATTAAACACTCCAGCACGCCGCCGGCGACGCTGCTTTTCTCTTGCACCCTCCATAGCAGGATTCTTGTGTACTGGGTTTCTCTGAGGCTCGAGGCCCCGAGCCTCGATCGCTCGATCGTGGAGTTGCCCAAAAACTCCTGATCTTGACCAAGAATTCAACGAATTTGGGGATTTATTCAGCAAAGCCCGGGTGCGTTCACTCTCAGGCGGCTGCGAGTTCTGGCTCAGGACGTCGCGCCGGGCCGGGCATTTGAAGAGGAAAGAAGATGGAAAAGCAGGTGCCGGTTCTACCGAGACGAATGGTGCTCCGGACCCGGATCGAGCCTCCCAGCCGGCTTACGATCCCGTTGGCAACCCAGAGGCCAAGACCGGTACCCTGCTCTCCCTTGGTTGTAAAGAACGGCTCAAAGATCCGGCTCATGATGGCGGGTGGGATTCCGACCCCATTGTCCGCGATCGAAACCCGGAAACCAGCGGTGGACGGTTGGGAACCGCGGGATGAGTTGCGGATGCGGACCGCGATGGTTCCCTTGCGGGGAACGGCATCAATTGCATTCAGAAGGATCGCGGTAATCACCTGGCGGATTTCGCCGGCAAAGCTGTCGATCTCCGGCACATCGGATGGGTATCGCGTCTTGCATGCGATTTGGGACGTTTTCATCTGATTGGCAAATATGTTGAGGACTCCCTCGACGGTGTCCTCGAGGTTCACCGGCCCCGAGGAGTTGCTCTCCCGGTAGAAGCTAAGCGACTGGCGCGTGAGATGCGTAATCCTGCCCAGTTCATCTTCCGCCATTTTTGCGAGCGCCCGTTCGTCGGGCCCCAATTTCGGAGAATCGGCCAGAATGGACATAAGATTGGTAATCGCCTGGAGCGGGTTATTGATTTCGTGGGCCATGGTTGCGGCCAAACGGCCCGCCGCCACGAGCTTTTCCGACTTTACGAGAGCGGCGTCGGCGAGCTTGCGTCCCGTAATATCCCGTGCAATTTTAGACGCGCCGACAATCTGCCCCTGGGAGTTGGCAATGGGCGAGATGGTGAGCGAAACATTCAATAAACGTCCGTCTTTGTGGCGACGAACCGATTCGTAATGGTCGACGTGATCGCCGCGGCGAATGCTGTCGAGAATCATTGCTTCTTCACCCAAACGATCGGGAGGAATGAGCAGGGTGATGGACTTGCCAATGACTTGCTCCGCAGTGTAGCCGAAGATCCGCTCCGCGCCAAGATTCCAGGACTGAATGATTCCATGCAGATCTTTCGCGATGATGGCATCATCAGAGCCCTCGACAATGGCGGCCAACCGGGCAGAAGCGAGATCAGCGAGCTTCGGTTCGGTGAGCTCGTAAGACCGAATCCCAGCGCCGGTCACCTGATCTTCGGCGGCCCCGATTGGCGGGTGCGCTGAATGAGAAAGGATGGAATTTGAAATGGAATCTTGCCCGGAGAGGGAACTCGACGGCGGTAGGGGGGACTTGCCGGGGATCGACTCTATTCCCGTTTGGTGTCCGACGGTGGAGACGTTGTTTTCGATGACGGGAGGCTCCGGCGGCGACTGTTGCATTCTACAAGGAATAACAGTTGCGCTGTTGGATTGATTGATCTCGGGTTCCACCTCGATGTTGGCCCCACCGTTTCGCCAGATGAACAGAGGGACGGCGCGTGTTGCGCCGCCGCCAAGTTGAGAGTCTCGCTCATTGAATCTGGTACCGGTTCCGTCACCGCGTGCCAGTCTTTCGTTGCTCCGTCTCTTCCTTGTCATGAACAGCCTTCTTGACCGGGATGTGCTGGCCCGGCTGGTTCTTCTCTTCCACGTTTGGTTGTTCGGGATTGGGCTGGCCCGTGTGGACGAATGGATCATGCTGATCGGTTTGGCTAAGTTTTCCCATCGAAGTATCCCTCCAACAGGCTTGGATGCGCGGTGAAACGAAGAGGCAATGCAGCCGCAGGCGTGTTGTGAATGTGGATTCAAGTGACGTCAAATGAGGCGCACCGCAAGAAGGATCAACCGAGCTTAAGACGACAGGTTTGGGGCGAGGGTCGGGTCGACTGCCGGCGAGGAGCCGTGCGTTGGCGAGGACTGAGCTCTCCATTGCTCAAAGAGGGCGAAGATGGCGAGGGCGATGGTGATGGCCGCGAAGGAACGCGTGACGAATGGGTGGTCGATCAGGACGCCCGAAGCGAAGCGCATGACCAGAGACCAGGCGAGAGCGGTGGAGAGGAAGAGAGTGGCCTGCTTGATGTCTCTCGAACCTACAGCGGCGGCGAAGGCGCCGAATGCGAGGCCGGGGATTAGATCGATGACATAGTGCTCGCCGGTAGAGAGCGTAGCGAGGCAGGTGAGAGCGAAAAAGGCGAAGGCGACTACTTTCCAGAGTTTGCCGGGGGCGAAGAGGAGCAACAGAAAAGCGGTGCCTACGTGGAGAGATGGAAAGGCGTTGGGCATTCCGGCGAGACGGATCGGGTCTGGATGGGAGACGAACAGAACGGCGGGCGGATGGAGCCACTGCTTGCCGAAGGCGTAGATGGGACCGCAGGCGGGAAAGAGCGCATAAAGAAGCGGGCCGGTGACCAATTCGGCGACGTAGGCGAGGATGACGGATGCACGCAATTTTGCGTAGCTGGTGACGAGGAACCAGACGATCATCATGGGGACCATCAACTGGTAGACGATCCAGAGAGGGACGCGCATAACACCCTGCAGGGGGCGCGCGATGACGGCGGCCTGCAGGCCCAGCGACCGATCGACACAGAGGAGAATGGGATCGAACTTCCAGGGAAAGAGACCGCCTTCAGATCCCATGACTGTGGTGAGAAGAAAACCGTAGAAGAGATTCAGGACCAGAGCAAAGACAAGCAGGGGGCGGGTTTTGTCTTTCGTGTCGCGGAGCATCCAGACGACCGAGAGGAAGAGCGCGACGACTCCCAGGATCGGCGGACTCAAGAGGATGTTCACGAGGCGCATGCGGATCTCCGGGGTGGAGGGGTCATAAGGCTGCGGAGGGCGGGACGGCGGAGGGCGCGATTTCCGGTCCCTCCGCCACGGCGGACGAGGGACCGGGGTCACCCGCGTGATTTGAGGAGGCGCGCGCAAAGAGATACCAGATGAGCCATGCGGGCGCGACCCACATGTAGACGGGCGAGTGCAGGCCGAAGGGCGAGATGATCTGGATCTCGATCAGGACATAGATGAGCGCGAGGAGCGAGAGCAGTGCGGCCGAAGGTTTGCGTGAGACGGCGTAAAGAATTGCAGGAAGGGCGACGGACTGATCGAAGATCCAGCCGAACGGGGCGACGAGAAGCGAGACGAGGATGAGGGGGCTTCCGTGCTCGAGCCAGTCCCATATGTGACGGCGCGGCCAGAAGTAAGCGAGAGCCCAGATGCAGCCGAGGACGGCTGGGATGAAGGCTATCCACTCGGCGGAGGGGTTGATGCGGTCGCGCAAAAGGTCGCCGAGACACGGAGTGAATTCGCGCGTGATGACAGAGGTGCGCATGTAGTACGCGTACTGGCTCCAGGCGGATGGGTCGATGAGCGAGGTGAGCAGCGCGCCAAGCGCGAACGCAGTCACGCTGCCGAGGAGGATGCGCCAGGCGCGGGAGACGATGATCCAAAGCAGAAGAACAAACGCGAAGGGCAGAAGCAAATGCGGCTTGAGAGTGCAAAGCCAGAGTGCGGCACCTGCGGCGAAGGGGCGCGATTTGTGATGGCGGAGAAAGAGGACGAGTCCAAGGAGAACGAGGATGGAGGTCTGGCCGAGGATGATGCAGAAGAGCGCGGGAGGAAAACAGTAGCCGAGCCAGGCGAGATGAGTGCCGGCAGCGGGACCGAAGAGGCGCAGGAGAATGCGGACGGAGGCGACGAGGAGGGCGATCATCACGAGCGACCAGGGAAGCGCGGAGGCTGTGGGCGAAAAGTAGCCGAGCGGCCAGGCGAGCGGGAGTGCCCAGGGAGTGTTGCGCATATAAAAAGCGCCGGGCCCGCGGAAGCCAGCGTCGCGCTCGATGCGATTGATGGCAGCGGGGTCGTAGGGATTGCCGTGCTGGACGAGTTGGTGGCCGGTGGCCCAGTAGACGATGAAGTCGCGGCGGGCGATGGTGGCGGGGTTGAAGGGGAGGGTCGCGAGAAAGAGGGTGGTAAAGACGACGCCGAGCGCGCATGCAATGGCAATGAAGAGAGCTGTGAAATCGCGCTGGCTGGCCAAGGATGATGCGCCTTTCCGGAGCGAGACAATTCTCGCGCAGGTCGATTCTTAAGAAGGTCAGAGCAATTATAGGTGCGGCGTGCGTGGGGATTGCGGGAGTAGCGGCGCGGTTGGTGGTGAGTGCGAACCAAGACGGTGAACGGTGGACGGTGGGCGGTGTGCGGGCGAGGACGCCCGCACGACAGCCGGTCTGGAGACCGGCGCTACAAGAGAGACGGTGAACGGTGGGCGGTGGAAGGTGAACGGTGAGCAGTGAACAGTCAGGCGGATCGGGCCGGGAGTTTTTCCTGAGCGGTGGAGCGGGCGATGAGGTACCAGAGAAGCCAGGCTGGGATGGTCCAGAGAAAGAGGGTGGAGGTGATGACCTTGACGATGACGAGTTCGACGTCGGTGGCGAGGATAAGCAGGGGGAGGGCCGTGAGCACTTTGCGCGAGCGGGTGGCGTACGCGCCGCTGAGTAGCGCGGGAATGGCGAGGCATTGGTCGTAGAACCAGAGGTAAGGCGCGGCAAGGAGCGAGACAAGGATGAGGGGGCTGGAGTCGGAGAGCCAATCCCAATGAGCGCGGCGACGCCAAAAGTAAGCGAGAGCCCAGAGACATGCGACGGCGACAGGAAGGTATTGCAGCCAGACCGCGTGAGGATGGAGCCAGCGCCGCAGTGCTCCGGCCAGGCAGGGAATGAACTGGTTTTCGACGGAGGGCGAGCGCATGAGGCGCGCGTAATCGGCCCAGGACGAGGGGTCAATGAGGGTGGCGATGACGGAGGTGAAGGCGAGCGCGGAGGCGAATCCGGCGAGGAGCTTCCAGGCGCGGGTGAGAACGATCCATGCGGCGAGAACGACGGCAAAAGGCAACAGCAGGTGGGGCTTGAGAGCGCAAAGCCAGAGCGCGGCGCCGGCCAGGAACGGGTGGCAGCGATGGAAGCGAAGAAAAAGCACCAGGCCGAGGAGGGCGAGGAGCGAGGTTTGGCCCATGGTGATGCAGATGATGGCGGGGGTGAAGGCGAATCCGAGCCAGTGGATTCGATTTGGGGGTGAGCCATGGAGCCGGTGAAGGATGCGGATGGAGATGAGGAGACAGGCGAGGAGCAGGAGGGTCCAGAGGATTCCTGAGACGCGCAGGCCAAGCAGGCCGAGTGGGTAAGCGATGGGGAGGGCCCATGGCGGGTTGCGCATGATGAGGACGGTGCGCGGATCGAGGCCGGCGGCGTGCTCAATGGACCAGATGGCATCGCGGTCGTAGGGATTGCGGTGTTGAACGAGCTGGCGGCCGGTGGCCCAGTAAGAAAGGAAGTCGCGACTGGCAGACAACTTGCCTGCAAGAGGGCCGGCGCAGATGTAGAGGATGGTAACGGCCAGCGCCAAGCCGGCAGCGGAAGCGATCGCAACCTGGGCAAAGTCGCGAGGATCCTCGGCAGGAAGGAGGTCCGGCTTGCTGGCCATGGTGGCTATTCTAGAGCAGCCATAGGGGTTGTGGATGAGGGCGGTTTTATTAGAGGTTTTTGAGATGGCGGAGTGGTGGGGCAATCAGCTTGACGGAAGGGCGAAAAGAAGGCGGATTTGCCGCGTTTGGTGGGGATTTCGAGGGAGATGGCCCGGCAAGGTGGACCTGAAATGTAAACACAGAAGTCCGGTGGAAGGGTGGTTGTAAACGCAGGTAGACAGTATCCATGGTCACCTGTTTCGGAATCTCTCGTAAGGCATTGAATTTAAAACGCAGACAACTTGTCAGAGAATGGCACGCCAGATGCTCTCAAGAGTGTGCCCGGCTGAGGCTGGGAAAATCGATCTCTCGGAGAGGAAAACAAATGAACAACCTATTTCTTTCACTGTATGTGAAGTTGCAGACCCTGATGGCCCGCGAGGAAGGTCAGGATCTGGTCGAGTACGCGCTTCTGGTTGCCCTGATCGCACTGGTTTGCATCGGCGGCGTCAGCAAGGTCGCGACGGCTGTTAACACCGTGTTCAGCAACATCAGCACGTCGTTGGCGTAGTCAAGTCGAACTCGACTATTCCAGAACCTCAGCCCCTTTGCGGGAAGACGCCGAAAGCGTCTTCCCGCACAAAGGACATCGGCTCGAAAGCAGAGCAATCATGAATCGGGCAGGGAGAACGACCTGATGCCTTGACCGTAAACCCACGAAAGTGTGGCGGCCCACTTCCCCGGCACGGGCCGGAAGTTTGCCAAGGAGAACACGAATGAGGAACTCAATTCTGAACCTGTACGTGAAGTTCCAGGGCCTGAGGAACGGCGAGGAAGGTCAGGATCTGGTCGAATATGCGCTGCTGGTTGCCCTGATTGCTCTCGTTTGCATCACAGGCGTTGGCAACGTAGCGACAGCAGTGAACACGGTTTTCAGCAACATCAGCACCTCGCTGGCCTAGTTGGCGGGAGGCCGATTTCAGCTGAAGGCCTCAGCATCTTCGTGGGAGGGTTACGTTGGCGGCAGTGAGCCGGAGCGTACTCCTCCCACCGAGTTTAGAGCCCTTGAACGAGCAACAAGCAAGCGCTGGTTTGTCTTATAGATTTATCCAATCTCCCTACAAGTGAATAAGCGAGGCGTAAGCCCGCAAAAAACAAGGGATACCGAAGGCCGGTTGAACTGGAAATCCACCGACGTTGAGGATCCGAAGATGAACGACGCTTTGTTGAAGCTCTATGCAGGGCTGCAGGCGCTCAGGAACGGCGAAGAAGGCCAGGACCTGGTTGAGTACGGGCTGCTGGTGACCCTGATTGCGCTGGTGTGCATTTCGGGTATCGAGAACATGGCCTCGGGTCTGGACGCGGCGTTCAGCAACATCAGCACGTCGCTCGCATAGCTACGGGCGATATTACCAATCGCAATATTTCGGAATCTGGCCGGATGCTAGCTTTCCGGCAATACTCAACGGGCAGCGCAGAAAGCAACGTCGCCACGACGCGGCTCTTAATTTAGTGGGGGCCAGAAACAAGGAGCACTAACTTGAGCTGTTTAGGGCATTTGGTTTTAAAAGCGCATTTGAGGGCCCAGGACCTGTTGCACGCGGAAGCGGGTCAGGACCTCGTGGAGTATTCGTTGCTCGTGGCGATGATTGCTCTGGCATGCATTGCCGGGGTGAGACATGTGGCCACGGCGGTCAACGCGGTATTCAGCAACGTGAGCGGCTCGCTGGCCTAGTCTTGCGGCAGGTCATTCTGGGGGATCGCTGCCCAGGCAGCGAGGAACCTGCGACGGGCACATTGAACACTCAGCAGATTGAATGGGAGAGACGGGCCGGCGAATATCCTCCGTTGCCGAGCTTGGCTCTCCCATTTTTTTCAATGCGGTGGGAGCGATGCAAGTGGCCTTTAAAATGAGGCGAGAGGCCGAGCATGGGGAAGTGGCACCGCGATGGTCTGATCTGGGTGCTTGTGTCGGTCGCGATCTCGGTTCTTTGGGGAATCTCGATCGGTCGCGTGAACGCCTGGATTGATTTCCGAGCTGTGTATGCGGGAACCCGGTGCCTAATCCACGAGCATAATCCCTACAACGTAGGCGACCTTAAGAGCGAGTATCTGTCGGAGGACGGCCAACGTCCACCGGACACGCCGTTTAATCTGCAGGCGATCACACTCTATGTGAATGTGCCCACGACGTTCGTTATTGTGGCGCCGTTGGCGATGCTTTCCTGGGGGCCGGCGCACGTGCTGTGGATGTTGGCAACGGGATTCGCATTCATTCTTGCGATCGTGCTGATGTGGAGAGCCGGCGCGAGCCACGCGGCGCCATTGTCGACCCTGCTTACGTGCATTCTTGCGGTCAACTGCGCATCGATTTTTGGCGCGGGCAATACCGCCGGGATCGTGGTGGGGCTTTGCGGGATCGCGGTGTGGTGTTTTCTGGAAAACCGTTTTGTACGCGTGGGAGTTCTGTGCCTCGGGCTCAGCCTGGCGATTAAGCCCCATGACGCTGGCCTAGTGTGGCTCTATTTCATCCTGGCCGGCGGCGCCTTTCGCAAGCGGGCGCTGGAGAGCCTGGCGATCACAGCTTTGATCGGCGCGGCGGCGGTGGTGTGGGTCTGGCATGTTGCGCCGCACTGGATGCATGACTGGAGCGCCAATCTGGCTGCAATCTCGGGGCCTGGGGGCATGAACGATCCGGGACCCAAGTCGTTCTCAGGGCGTTCCGTTTACACTGTCGTCGATCTCCAGGCGGCGATCAGTATTTTCCGCGACGATCCGGGCTTTTATAACGTAGTGAGTTATGTGTTCTGCGGAGCGCTTTCGCTGGTGTGGGCAGTCTGGACGCTGCGGACGCGTGTTTCGGTGGAGAAGGCCTGGCTGGCGCTGGCCGCTGCGACAGCATTCACGTTGTTGGTTACCTATCATCGTCCGTGGGACGCCAAGCTGGTGATGCTGGCGATTCCGCCGTGCTGCATGCTGTGGGCCGGTCGCCGCCGACGCGGAAAGATTGGATTTTGGATCACTACGGCGGCGGTCCTGTTTGCAGGAGATTTTCCACTCGCGGTTTTCAAGACGATTGCCAATTCGCTGCACGTGAGCCAAGCGGGTTTTGGAGGGCAGTTGCTGAGTGTGGCGCTGTTGCGGCCAGAGTCGATCGCGCTCGTGGCACTGGGCTTGTTCTATTTGTGGGCTTACCTGCGATCAACCGCTGAGGAAGGGCGAGGATTCGTCAACTTAAGCGAGTCGCTCGGCGCGCCCGCCGCGAGCAACGGGGGCACTCTGTGACCAAGAAGACAATTTCATGTGAGGCGCAAGAGGCACGCCGGCATACAGTTCAGCGCCCATGCCGGATCTTCTCCATTCTTCAACGCTCCTGAGAGGTTATGGTTTTCCATGGTGCTTCCTTCCGACGTGAGACCAAATCATTTCCTGCTGGGAAGTGAATTTGCCATCACCCTGATCACTGTGACATTGGCTTTCATATGGCCTGAGCTTGGCAACGGGTTCTTCGAGCGCATGGAGCGCGCGTTCGGGGAACTGGCGCGCCGACGCGGGATACCTATCTACGCTGGTGTCAGCGTGATTGTGCTGCGGCTTGCGATTCTGCCATGGTTCCCGATTCCGTTGCCGTTTGTGGCCGATGACTTCAGTTTCCTGCTGGCTGCGGACACGTTTGCCCACGGCCGGCTGACCAATCCGACGCCTGCGATGTGGATGCACTTCGAGACCATTCACATCACGATGCTGCCGACCTATCAATCGATGTACTTCCCGGGACAGGGGTTGATGCTGACGGCCGGGCAAGTATTGTTCGGCCAGCCGTGGCTGGCTCAACTGGCGGTCGATGGAGTGATGTGCGCAGCGCTTGTATGGATGCTGCAGGCGTGGCTCCCGCGGAATTGGGTGCTGCTGGGTGGGGCGATCGCGGTGTTGCGGTTGGGGCTGTTCAGCTTGTGGATCAACACGTACCATACGGCAGCCGTGCCGAGCGCACTCGGCGGGGCGTTGATTCTGGGCAGTCTGCCGCGGTTGATGAAGACAGGACGGTTTCGATACGGAATGGCGATGGGCATTGGAATAGCCCTTCTGATCCTGACACGCCCGTATGAGGGATTTCTGCTTTGCCTGCCGGTGGCGGTTGTTCTAGGACGCTGGGTATTCAAAGGGAAGAACCGGCCGCCAATGGGCGTTCTCGCGCGCCGCTCGGTGGCTCCATTGCTGGTGGTTGCAGGGACTTTAGCCTGGTTGGGCTATTACGATTATCGTGCCTTCGGAAGTCCTCTGACTCTGCCCTACACGGTAGATCGCGCACAATACGCGGTTACTCCGTATTACATTTGGCAGCACGCGCGGCCGGAACCCGCGTACCGGCACGCGGCGATGCGTGACTTCTATGAGCAAGAAGAGCTTCCGTTGTACACACGCGTCCATTCCCTCAGGGGCTTCATACCGCTAAGCATCGCAAAAGCCGGATTCAATTTGTTTTTTTACACGGGGTTTTGCCTTGCGCCTCCGCTGTTCATGATGCGGCGGGTTTTTCTGGATCGGCGCATCCGTTTCCTGATTGTGTGCGTGCTGACGCTGATCTGCGGAGTTGCGATCGAAATCTATCTCATCCCGTACTACACCGCTCCCTTTTCCGCGGCTTTTTATGTGATAGGGCTCCAGATGATGAGACACCTGAGAGTATGGAGGATGGGGAGGAGCCCGGTGGGCCTTGCACTCGTACGATTCACGGTGGTTGCCTGCGTGGTTATGGCCGGAATTCGTGTGGTCGCGGAGCCATTGCATCTGGGACCGCCGGAGTGGGATCCCGGGAACTGGCATTTTGTCTGGTTCGGACCACAGCATTTTGGAACGGAACGAGCGCAAATCGAAGAGCGGCTCAAGCAACTGCCCGGAGACCAGCTGGTGATCGTCCGCTATGGAGGCGATCACAATCCGCTGGACGAATGGGTTTTTAACGGGGCTGACATCGATGGTTCGAAAGTCGTATGGGCGAGGGATATGGATGTTACAGATAATTTAGAGTTACTGCATTACTATCGGAACCGGCAGGTTTGGCTGGTTGAGCCGGATGCGATTCCGGCAAGAGTGACGCCGTACGAAGACAGCGGAGTTGGCGGGGTTAGCGGAGCCAGCGGTGTTAGCGCCCACTGATAAAGAACAGGCAAGGGGACCATTTGAGCAGGGCTTTCGGGGAGTTGAAACCTTGATTAATGGAAAGCGGATCGCGGTGGTGATGCCGGCGTACAACGCCGAGAAGACGCTGGAGCAGACCGTGCGCGAGCTTTCCGACGTGGTGGACATCAAGATCCTGGTTGACGATTCAAGCAAGGACAAGACAGCGGAGCTTTCGCGCGGGCTGGGCATAACGACGTTTGTGCACGACTCGAACTACGGATACGGACGCAACCAGCAGACTTGCTACCGCGAGGCGCTCGCGGCGGGAGCGGACATTGTGGTGATGGTGCATCCCGATTACCAATACACACCGACACTGGTTCCGGCGATGGCGGGGATGGTCGCGAGCGGTGTGTACGACATGGTTTTGGGATCGCGGATTCTGGGGGCCGGGGCGTTGAAGGGCGGAATGCCGTTCTACAAATACGTGGCCAACCGCCTGCTGACCGCTTTTCAAAATCTGATTCTGGGGGTGAAACTCTCGGAATACCACACCGGATTCAGGGCTTTCTCGCGAGAGCTGCTGGAGACGCTGCCGTTGCTGGAAAACTCGGATGATTTTGTCTTCGACAATCAGGTGATCGCGCAAGCCGTGATGTTTGGCTTTCGCATTGGCGAGATTTCGTGCCCGACGAAGTATTTCGAGGAAGCATCCTCGATTAACTTCAAACGCAGCGTGGAGTACGGATTCGGTGTTCTGGCAACGACGTTCAGCTTCAGGGCGCAGAAGATGGGGCTGATCCGCGTGGCGCGTTTCGGCGCCAAAGGCCGGAGACTGGCGAAGGAGTACTATTCCGAGAGCGCGCAGCGGCCATGAGGTGCGCGAGCGGCCACACTCTCCAAGGTCACCTTCGTCGATTTGAGGACCGATGGTTGGGCCGCCTCCGGCGGGTTCGCTGCAGCAATCAAGATTCTGCACGACCGGGGCGGAGGCTCAATCTCTCGGGGCGCGCGCCGCAAGTTAATGCTTAATTGATTCTCCAAAGCTCAAATCGATCCTTCTCGCTCTCACCGAATCCCCATAGCCAGAAGCCGGCGCCATTGGAATAGAGTCCCATTCCTGCTCCCATGGTTCTGCCGAAACGGTACTTGTGGACAATCGCATCCACTAATGTTCGCTGGGGGAAACGCCCAAGCGGCCAGTGTGCTCCCGAAGAGTCCGCGTACACGTCGACGACCAATAGATCTCCGGGCTTCGGTTGGGGACCGCCTGGGTAGGTGAGCGTCGCACCTGCCAATGGGGCGTACCAGTACGACCAGTACTGCCCAGGGAACCAAACTTTTTCGCCGGCCGCGACGTGGGGCGCAATCAAACGATATAGAGTGTCCCGGCCAAAATCCGCAAATTCAGCGTCTGCGTGGAGGATCAGAAGGGAGTAGCCCGTGCCGGCGAGGATCAGTGCAAAGATTGCTGTTCGGGCAAAGCGGAGCGACATTCGATCCAGTAATCGGAAGCAGATGAGGATGACAGCGGGTATGCAGGGGAGCAAGTATTTCATGGGAAGGTGTGTGTAGTAGACGATGGGAAGGGGAATTAGAACCCAGAACAGCAAGAAGAGATCGATATGTTGGCGCCGTTTGAACGCCTGATGGAAAAGGCCAATCAGCGCGCGCAATCCAAGAATAGCCAGGAATACGACAAACGAATACCTCCAGCGCAGAAACAGAGGGATGAGGGCCACCGGAAAAAGGAAGAAAACGAGATTCGGCTTTTTCGATTTGAATCGATTTGCCAGCCAGCAGAAGACCACCGGCAGAGGAACGGCAAAGTAGGCCAAGTACGATGAAAGATTACGCGGAATGTGCCATAGCCCCGTGACGACCTGGGGAGGATTGAGCGCCAAGTTGTGCTCACGGACAGTAAGAATGAGGGCCAGCAAAATACCAAAGCCGGCGAGAACCGGCGTCCAAAGCCATAATCTCCGGCGAAGGTCGAGCAGAATCTCTCGTGGGTTGATGCTATCTACCAAGAAAAACGCGGCAAGCGGGATTAGGAGCGCGAGATGAGACCGTGCGAAGCCCGCGAGCCCGAGCGCGATCGCGGCTGCGGCTCCTTGACTCCATTTCATTTCTGCCTTCCATGCAGCGAGCCGCTCTACCGCGATGAGAGCGATGGCTGTGGCGAGAATATCGGGCATGGCGGTGCTGGCCATTGGTAGAAAAGGAGGAATGGCGACAAGAAGCAGAGCGCCAACAGTCGCGTGCCATCGGTCCCATCCAAACCGGAAGATAAGCGAAGTCATCGCAAATACAGCGATCCAGGCTAAGACCAATTGGGTCAGGTGGGCTGTCCACTCGTGGGCGCCAGTCAAAACCGTAGGCAGGAGGGCATATCCCATGAGTGAATTCCCGGGCGTCATCTCGTAAGCTTTGGTGCAATTCTCGACGGTGTTCCAGCATACGTCGAAATCCATGGGATGCTTTGGGTGCACCGCAATCTGCCGGGCCATGGTGAGGAACCAGGGATCGTCAATCAGATAGGCCTTGTTTAGGTAAGGGAAAAGGCAAATAGCAGCGAGGAGCAGCGCAGGCCATGCTGAGGCCAGGACATCGACCACCGAGATCCTCCGGTTTGGGGCGGAGGTCCCGGCGACGTTCGCATTGACGTGAGAATCCGAGCCGATTGTTTTCATTTAACGACCTCGCACGCAAGGGGACGGCGGCTGAATAAGAGGTCGAGGTAGTCTGTATTGTTCGTGTCAGGCGGCAGGCCTGGTGACAGTTTTCCGCGGGGACGAATGCGATAGACTTTAAAATCCCGCTCAACAAGAAAGTCGATAAGTTGCGAAGGTTCGAAGCCCAACTCGCGCATCGCCGACGGCATGAATTCGAGAACGATGGTGATGTCGGGATTCAGACGCAGTGTGTCACGCATTCCTTCGCAAACCGCAAGCTCATAGCCTTGAACATCAATCTTGACAAAGGAGACTGGTCCCGGCCGGCCTTGAAGAAAGTGGTCAATGCTGACGAGAGATACGCTGACTTGCTTCGACCCCGGGTGTGACGAACGAAACTGTTCGGTGGCAACCCGGTGATCGGCATGGTGGCGGTCATTGATCCACAGATTAATGGCTCCGTCCTCGGCTCCGACAGCCAATTGCATTGGGACGATCTTGCCCGCGAACTCGGGTCGAAGTGCAGTTTGTTTCAGAAGGCTGAAGTTGAAGGGCTCGGGTTCAAAGGCATAGACCTTGCGATCGGATTCCGCGACTCGCGCGAGGACAGCGGCTGTGTAGCCGATATTGGCGCCGATGTCGAGGACATCCCCTCCGGAAACAATATTGGGAAAGGCGAGTACCAGACCCTGGAGATCGTCTTCAAGGAATCGTTTGTAGAGGAAGTAGGCAAACCGAAATAAGCGAAGACCGAGGGTGGTTTGGAGAAAACCGGAACGCCTGGCCAACGAATAGGCAATCAGGAGCGGATTTCCCCGCCCAGATGTAAGGTTCATGCTATTTCCCGCATGCTCGAATCCCCTGGCGGCCTTTCAATGTGCGGGAAAGCGCGCAGTGCGAGGCTTGGGAGGGTCGAAGCGCCATCAGACTGATGGTATTTCAAGGGAACCATAGAGCGGCCCGACTGGAGCGAAATGGTTACCGCCATGTTCCTTCGCGGTGAACAGTTGGGGGCGCGAGATTCCATGGCAATCCCGTCTTACTGACGAAGTCAATGGTGTGGAAGATACCGGAACGTTTTTGTCGAGAGATCCCGTGTTGGGGAACCAATCTGTTCACGGCCCATCGGCGGGACCGGGTTTGTTCGTCGGTAGTATGAAGAAGGGCCCGAGGAGGAGTGACTTGCCAGCAGTCGCTGTTGGGAAAGACGCGTGGGGTGTGGAAGCGTTGGAAATGACGCGCCAGGCACGCCGCGAATTGCAGGACAGCATCGCTCCCAGACGGGATCGATGGATCGAGCGAAATCGCTACTACTACGGCCGGATCGAGCGCCTGCTGCGTTTCATCATCGAGCCCAGGAAACGCGTGTTAGACGTGCGTTGTCAGACTGGCGGTCTGCTTGCCGCAGTTGAGCCCTCCTTCGGCGTTGGAGTGGAGATTAGCCAGAAGTTGGTAGAAGTCGCCAAGAAAGATCATCCGGACCTCAATTTCGTTTGTGCTAACCCCGAGGATTTGAATATAGGAGAAAAGTTCGACTACATAGTCTTTGGTCAAATCTTTGATACGGTCGATATCCTGGCGGCTCTCAAGCGTGTTCATGTTCACTGCACGCAAGATACGCGCCTACTCATCATTAACTACAACCAGTTGTGGGAGCCTGCGCTTGAACTCGCCAGTTCGCTGGGATTGCGTTCTCCCTATGTTGAGCCAAACTGGGTGAACTCAGAAGATGTGAACAGATTCCTGGTTCTGTCAGGATTCACGCCGCTTCGGACGCACCGAATCCTACTTTTTCCAAAGTACATTCCATTGGTATCAGCATTCTTGAACGAATTCCTGGCGAAATTACCGCTGCTGAGGCGGCTTTGCATGATCCAAGTAACGGTGGCGCGTCTGAGGCCAGTCGGGCACGATGAGAACGAGGTCTCTGTGTCGGTGATCGTTCCCTGCCGCAACGAAAAAGGAAATATTCAAGCGGCAATTGAGAGGATTCCTCAGATGGGGAAGCACACGGAGATCATTTTTTGTGACGACAAATCGACCGACGGGACCGCCGACGAAGTCCGGAGGATGCAGGGGCTTTACCCTGAACGCGATATCCGGCTCTTGGAGGGGCCGGGGATTTGCAAAGCCGAAAATGTGTGGACGGGATTCCGTGGCGCGAAAGGCGACATTTTGATGATTTTGGATGCAGACCTTACTGTGATGCCGGAGGAACTGCCCCGATTTCTTGAGGTACTGGCGGGAAATACCGGGGAGTTCGTGAACGGGAGCCGCCTGGTATACCCGGTGCCGAAAACGGCCATGAAGTTCTTCAATCAAGCCGGTAACCGGGTCTTCGGAGTTGTTTTCTCATATTTGCTGAACCAACGATTCAAAGATACGCTCTGCGGCACCAAGGTGCTGTGGCGGAAGGACTGGCTGAGGATCGAGAAGGGGCTCGGCGGATGGGGCATTCGAGACCTCTGGGGCGATTACGAATTGATTTTCGGAGCTTCAAAGCTGCACCTCGAAATTGTCGAAATGCCAGTTCATTATCAAGAGCGTATATATGGAGTGACTAAAATGACTCGTGTGTTCTGGAATGGAGTGCGGATGCTCCGCATCTGCCATAGCGCTTGGCAAAGACTTCACGGATAGCGTTCGAAAAGCGAGCGATCCGCAGCGCGCGGGCACTTAGCCGTATATTTGCGGCGATGCGGATGGTCTTGACCGAAATCTACGCCCGAGTCGTGCATTTTGGCCGCGCCGGGAGGGCATCGGCGGGATTGATTCTGTTATTCGGAGCCGCAATTGCCGGTGGACAACCGAAGCCAATCGGCGCGCATGTCACGGTGAAGGTGGTCGACGAAAACGGCCAGGCGATCGAAGGCGCCCAGGTGACGATCACCGAGCCGGGAGCGGCGCCAGCACAACTGTGGACCGATTTCGCGGGGAACTGCGGGTACGTTCTGCAGCAACAGGAGCCCTACCGCCTCGCTGTGGAGAAAGCCGGATTCTATAAAGTCGATGGGAGCGGCGTCGATCCGAACCTGAGCATCGTGAGAGTGATGATCGCTCACGAGCAGATTGTGCGCCAGCAGGTGGATGTGACGGCTTCAACACCGGGGATCGATACACAACAAGTCTCCGACCAGAGCGCGATGAATACGCCGGAGATCGTGAACATTCCGTATCCGACTTCGCGCGACATTCGCAATTTGCTCCCCTTCAATCCCGGCGTGGTGCAGGATGAGACTGGGCAAGTGCATGTGGCCGGCTCAGAGACGTGGGAGACACTGGACACAATGGATGGATTCGACATCCGCGCACCGGAGGGCGGGTCGCTGAGCTTGAGAGTGAGTACGGATGCGGTGCGCACGATCGACTCGGAGACGACGCGGTATCCGGTGGAGTTCGGGCGGGCGACGGGTGGAGTGCTTGCGTTCTACACGGGGATGGGTGACAACAAGTTTCGCTTTAACGTGACGGATTTCATTCCGTCGTTCCGCGAGCTGAATGGACTCCATTTCGACAAGTTTGTTCCACGGTTCACGTTTAGCGGGCCGCTGAGGCGGGACCACGCGTGGTGGTACGACGGCGTGGAAACGGAGTGGGACAACATTTATATCTCCGAGCTGCCGGCCAACGCCAATACCGACGAGCTGGTGAGGGGCAGCAACCTGATCAAGGCGCAGGTAAACACGACTCAGGCGAATTTCCTGACCGGCGGGTTGCTCTACAACATCTACCATTCGCCGTATGACGGGATTTCATCGCTCACGCCGCAGCCAAGCACGGTGAAACGGAACACGATTGCGTGGTTTCCGTATGTGCGCGACCAGCAGAGCTTTGGCGGTGGTGCGTTGTTCGATTCGGGAGTGGGGTTCGTGAGCATACGCGACGGATACGAGCCGCGTGGGAGCGCACCGTACGAGTACACGCCGGAGCAGACGGAGGGCAGCTATTTTGAAAACCTGAGCGGGCGTTCGCAGAGGCTGGAAGGTACAGCGACGTTGTATTTACCGCCGCGGCAATGGATGGGACGGCATGATGTGAAGGCGGGGTTGGACGTGGATCACATTGCCTATGACCAGAGACAGACGAGAACCCCGGTGAGTTATCTGCGTGAAGACGGAACGCTCGAGCGGCAGAGCGTTTTTGCGCCGGCGCCGGCGTTCACGATGCACAACGGAGAGATTGGGGCATACGTTCAGGACCGGTGGCAGACGGCAAGGGGATGGATGGTTGAGCCGGGGCTGCGCTTCGATTGGGATGAGATTGTGCGGCGGCCGCTGGTGGCGCCGCGTCTGGCTCTCGTGTATGCGCCGCCGGGCGTCAAGAATTCGACGAAGATTTCAGCGGGGATCGGGCTCTACTACGAGCACACCTATCTTTACGATTTGGCGCAGACGTATGCGGGCATTCGTTCCGACACGTATTACGAGGCGGATGGGGTGACGCCGACGGGGCCGGCGCAGGAGACGGAGTTCACCGCCAACGATGGCCTGCTGCACGCGCCGCGAGCACTGAACTGGAGCGTGGGTGTGGAGCGCAAGCTGCCGTGGGCCATCGATGCGGGCGCGAATTTTCTACAGAAACGCACGGTGAATGTCTTCACGTTTGCGAATCAGAGCGGGACGGCGACGCCGGCGGGAGATTATCTGCTGACCAACGGGAGGCAAGATCGCTACAACTCAGAGGAGTTCGACGCGCGAAAGTATTTCAAGAACGATTACACGGTGTATGTGTCGTACACACATTCGTCGGCGCGGACGAACGCGGCGCTTGTCTACTTGCCGACACCGTCGCCGCTGGGCGCGCAACAGAGCGGGCCCTTGCCGTGGGACGTACCGAACCGCGTAATTTCGTGGGGATGGCTGCCGGTGCCGTTCGCGTGGCTGAGGAAACGGTGGGATTTTGTCTATCTGCTCGACGAGCACACGGGGTTTCCGTATACGGCGGTGAATGCAGCGCAGCAAGTGGTGGGCGCGGCGGGAGGGCAGCGGTTTCCGGATTTTGTGAACTTCAGCCCAGGGCTCGAATGGAAGTTTCATTTCCGCGGACAGTACTGGGGACTGCGCGGAACCTTGCAGAATGCGACGAACGCTGCAGATCCGGCGGTGGTGAACGACGTGGTGGATTCACCGGAGTTTGGAACCTTCAGCGAATTGCAGGGGCGGGCGTTTACGGCGCGGATCCGGCTGATTGGGACGAAGTGAAAAGGCGGTGGACGGTGAGCGGTGGACGGTGAACGGTGGACGCAGATCGCGTTTTTTGGTGAATGGCGGATGCTGATACAGGATTTTGGGAAGACGCTCGTGGTGATCGGGTTGGTGGTGGCAGGGATTGGAGTGGGGATCTGGCTGGCGGCGCGGGTCGGGCTGCCACTGGGGCGATTGCCGGGAGATTTTTCTTACAAGGGCAAGAATGTTTCGTTTTACTTTCCGCTGGGGACGTCGGTACTGATCAGCATCGTGCTTTCGGTGGTTTTGTATTTGATTTCGAGGATGCGGCGGTAGACGGTGCCGCTGAATTCGACTTCGTAGAATCCGGCCGGCCCTCCGGGGCGAAGACGGATGCCGGGTCGTTTTCCCAGGATTCCGCTGCGCTTCATCCTGGGCTATTCTCGACCGCTCCTCCGGAGCGTAAGGGCGAGCTCCGAACCTGGGAGAAGAAGGTTAATGTTTCAGCATTGAATCGCGCATAAACGCAAACATGCCGCCCGAGGGCGGCATGTCTTCAAAGCGATCAAATCGAGCGCGCAAAAACCGCGCTCTTTTTATTTATGCGCGGGCGCTAGATGCCGACGCCAAATTCGCTGGCTTGCTGGGAGCCGGCGTTGGAGTAGAAATCGTAGGGTGTGCGCTTCTTGAAGCGGTAACGGTTGCGCAACTCAGCGCCGACATAGATGCCAACGGCGGCAACGGCCACTCCGACAGAGAACCAGGTAATGACCTTCAAGGCAGTGGAACCGGTTTTTCCCTGTTCGGGGGACTCCGGAGCAAGCAATTCAGTTTCAGGATCGGCGGACATCGAACTCAAGCCTCCCACGCTCACATGATAGCGCAGGTCGAATGGGACTTGGGCGGAGCGGAATGCGGAAAACACGGAAGTACCTTACGCGAAAGTGTTAATTCGGGCGAGCCAGGAGGTTTTTTCCGATTCGGGAAGGAAGCTGGCACGGATAGAATTCACAGCTAATTGACGAAGCTCGGCGCGGGTAAATCGCTGCTGGGTATGGGCGAGGAGGAACTCGTTGGCGAGGTCGGAGGCAAAGAAGGCGGGGTCGTCGGAGTTGAGTGTGACCAGGAGGCCGCGATCGAAGTATTGACGGAGTGGATGGGCGGCGAAGGAAGGGCAGACGCCGGTGCGGACATTGGAGGTGGGGTTGAGCTCGAGGGGCGCGCTCCGCGCCTTAAGGTCTTGGAGCAGTTTTTCGTCGTGAATGGCAGACAAGGCGTGGCCGATGCGCTCGGAGCCGATGTCGAGCGCTTCCCATATAGCCTCGGGTCCGGTGGTTTCGCCGGCGTGGTTGGTGAGGCGGAGGCCGGCGGCCTGGGCGCGAGCATAGAGATGGCGGAAAGGTTTGGAGCCGGTGCGGCGCTCGTCTCCGCCGAGACCGATGCCGATGATGGAAGGGTAATATTCGCGCATCTCAGCGGCTTTGCGGAAGACGCGATCGGCCTCCTCGACTGTGAAGTGACGGACGGCGTCGAAGATCCAATAGAGGGAGAGGCCTAGCTCGCGGGCTGCGCGCTCGCGGGAGCGCTCGAGGGCGGCGAAGATGGGCTCAAAGCAGCGGGGATCGAAGTTGCGCCACATATAGATGACCCCGACGGAGATGTAGACCTCGGCGTGGACGATGCCTTGCGCGGCAAGTTGCTCCATCATGTGCCAGGCGACTATCTCGTAGTCTTCAGGGTCGCGGAGGCGGCGGGTGACGGCTTTGAATGACTCGATGAATTCGGTGAAGTCGGAGAAACGGTAGAGGGCCTCTGCGTCGTGCTGGGTGAGGGGAACAGCGTCGTGACGGGCGCTGAGCTCGACCAGAGTGGCGGGCGCGATGGTGCCTTCGAGATGCAAGTGCAGCTCGGCCTTGGGCAGGCGGCGGATGAAGTCTTCAATGCCCGACATTTAACCAGTTTAGCGGGTCAGCTAGTAGGTCTTAATCGCGGTTGCGCGGTTGTTGACGAAAGTGATGGTCCATTTTTTGCCGGCCTGATTGTAGGTGATGGTGCGGGTGCCTTCGGCGGCGCTGTCAACATGTTGATCCTGGCCTATGGACATGCGGGTTTGAAGCTCGTTCATTCCCGGAATGACCTGATGCGCGTCGACGGCGGCCCAGATATTTTTTGGCCAGTTGTCGTAGATGGTGTGCGGATCGTCGTAATAGAAGAGAACGTCAGAGAAGTACTCTTCCTGGCTGCCGTCGATGGCGCCAATGACGGTGGCGTAGAGGTCGGGGCTGTTTGGGAGCGCGAAGATGGCGAAGGCCTGGCGTGTGCCGTGCGAGATTCCGTCGTCAACGTCGGCGGGCGGAACGGCCCTGATGACCTTCTTGATGTCGAGCTGCTGGGCCGACGGAATTCTTTCTTTGGTCTTGGAAAAGTTTATGTGGCCCGATTGGTATGGGAAGTAGGGCATGGTGTAGCCGTTCTTCATCCAGACGGTGGTGTTCTGGAGCTTGAGGACGTCATCGAAGGAGGTCATGAACTTCATGCGCACGACGGCGACATCGTCGGACGTGAGGCTGTGCTCGGGTGCGGTTTCGGGAAGGACGCCGGGATTGCGGCGGTGCTCGAAGACAGAGAAGAGATAGATGCCGCCGATGGTGATCGTAATGAGCGTCATGATGGCGATTTTTTGCCAGGTCTTCATGGGGGTTCCTTATCAGTTTAGTGCTCGAACCTTCGGATTGGATGCTGATCGGCGAACGAGTGCGGGCGGGACGCCCGCACGACAGCCGGCGAGGACGCCGGCGGTACAAGGCAAAGACGCCGGCGCGACGGGGCGGGGAGGCCGGCGCTACAACATGACGCCGCAGGGGCGGAGCTAGCGCGGCTTGGCGAATTCGGAGCGGTGACGGCTGTAGAAAAAATAAATGAAGAGGCCGATGACGAGCCAGATGAGGAAGCGGTACCAGGTGATGATGGGCAGTCCGGCCATGAGCAGGAAGCAGAAGATGACGCTGAGGGCGGGGATGATGGGACCGAAGGGAACGACGAAACCGCGGCGGCGGTGGGGATCGCGATAACGCAGGACGATGACGCCGACGGAGACGAGGACGAAGGCGAAGAGAGTGCCGATGTTGGAGAGATCGGCGAGAGTGCCGATGTCGAAGAGGCCGGAGGGAATGGCGACGACGATTCCCGCGACCCACGTGGAGAAGGCGGGCGTGCGGAAGAGGGGGTGAACGTTGGAGAAGACCTTGGGCAAAAGGCCGTCGCGCGACATCGAGAACCACACGCGCGATTGGCCGATCTGGTAGACGAGGATGGACGAGATCATGCCCATGAGCGCGCCGAGAAGGACGATAAGTCGAATCCAGTAGAGTGGATGGCCGCCGGGAAGGACGGAGAGTTTCTTGAGGGCGTTGACGACGGGGGCGGCGTCTCCGACCATCGACTGCCAGGGGACCAGTCCCGTTAAGCAGACGGCTACGGCGACGTAGAGCACGGTACAGACGACTAGAGTGGCGATGATGCCGATGGGGAGGTCGCGCTGCGGATTGCGGCACTCTTCGGCCGCGGTGGAGACAGAATCGAAACCAATGTAGGTGAAAAAGATGATGGAGCCGCCGGTGAGGACTCCCGACCAGCCGTTGGGCATGAAGGGATGCCAGTTGGAGGGATGGATAAAGCTGATGGCGGCGAAGACAAAGATGAGAATAGCAATGAGCTTGAAGCCGACCATCATGTTGTTGGTGGAGGCGGACTCGCGAATGCCGCGCACCAGGATGACGGTGAGGAACATGACGATGAGGAAGGCGGGAATGTTGAAGCCGAAGTGCCAGCCGGGGTCGTAGATATTGTTGCCGGCGAGATCCTGGAGGCCGTCGGGGAGATAGGCGGGCGAGATCCATCGCGCGCTGGGATGGAGGCCGAACCAGTCAAGCAGGTCGACGACGTGAGCGGCGAAGCCGACGCTGACGCTCATGTTGGAGCCGGCGTATTCGAGGATCAGGTCCCAGCCAATGATCCAGGCGATGAGCTCGCCGAGCGTGGCATAGGTATAGGTGTAGGCGGAGCCGGCGATGGGAATCATGGAAGCCAGCTCTGCATAGCAGAGGCCGGTGAGCGCGCAGACGAAGGCCACCAGAATCATGGAAAGCGCAATGGCGGGCCCGGCGCCGGGACGGCCGGCGAGCGCGGTGTGCGTGATGACGTAGTGGATGAGCGGTGTGTCGGTAATGGTGGCGTTGGGAAGCTGCTCGCCGGAGATAGCGGTGCCGATAACGGTGAAGATGCCCGAGCCGATGACCGCGCCAATGCCAAGCGCGGTGAGCGACCACGGCCCGAGCGACTTCTTCAGCGCATGCTCGGGTTCTTCCGAGTCGCTGATGAGCTTGTCGATCGATTTACGGGCGAGCAACTGGCTGGGCAGTGCAGGGCTCCTTGCAAAGGCAGCCTTCAGCTATCAGCTGTCAGCTTTCAGTTTTTCCGTGCGCCGATGGAGAGATTTGGCGGAGCACTTAAAGGCTGAAAGCTGAGAGCTGGAGGCTGACGGCTGATCTTGTTAGCGTTTCGACTGGCCGCGGACCATCTTCTTGACCTTCTTCTTGAGCGAGCCACGGGGGGCAGTGCGCTTGG
>Ga0181535_10001670_pt1 | contig 28602 bp, 18 predicted proteins | sample PEATcosm2014_Bin_44_FD_119774 | JGI IMG/M metagenome (GOLD analysis project Ga0181535, IMG submission 119774) | Peatland microbial communities from MTU Mesocosm Facility, Houghton, MI, USA - PEATcosm2014_Bin17_30_metaG | ecosystem: Environmental > Terrestrial > Soil > Wetlands > Peat | place... | reverse complement strand
ATGTACAACGGCTCCGAGTACGTCGTCGAGGAGACGGGGCAGTTTCGCATAACGCTCGCCAAGACGGATGGGCTCAACTCGGGCTCGGTCGGCTATATAATCGCGGGTATAAAGACGATCTCCGACGTGCGAGTCGGAGACACCGTCACCGACTCGGGAAGGCCGTGCGCGGCCCCCCTCCCCGGATTCCGCGAGGTGAAGCCCGTCGTCTTCTCGTCGATATACCCGATGGACGCCGCCGACTACGACGAGTTCAAGACCGCGGTGGAAAAGCTCAAGCTCAACGACGCCTCCCTCGTCTACGAGAAGGACAACTCCCTCGCCCTCGGCTTCGGGTTCCGTTGCGGCTTCCTCGGGCTGCTCCACCTGGAGGTCGTGCAGGAGCGCCTGGAGAGGGAGTACGACCAGGCGATCATCCTGACCGCTCCCAGCGTCCGCTACAGGCTCAAGCTCACGAGCGGCGAGAGCGTCTTCATCGACAACCCCGCCGATTATCCGGATCCCGCGCGGATAGACGACGCCGAGGAGCCCTACATCAAAGCCCAGATCATCACCCCCGTGGGCTATATCGGCAATCTCATCAGCCTCTGCATGGACAAGCGCGGCGCGCAGACTTCCTTTACCCACCTCGACGAGAAGCGCGTCGAGCTCTGCTTCGAGATGCCCCTCGCCGAGGTGCTCTTCGACTTCTACGACAAGCTGAAATCCACGAGTCGCGGCTACGCGAGCTTCGACTACGACGTGATCGGCTATCGCCCGACCAAGCTCGCCAAGCTCGATATACTCATAAACGGCAAGCCGGTCGACGCCTTCTCGCAGCTCGTCTACGAGCCGAACGCCTACGAGAGGGCGCGCAAGGTGTGCGAGCGCCTGGCCAACGTCATACCTCGGCAGCAGTTCAAGGTCCCCATCCAGGGCTCCATCGGCGCGAAAGTGATCGCGCGAGAGACCATAAACCCCGTGCGCAAGGACGTCCTCGCCAAATGCTACGGCGGCGACATCTCGCGCAAGCGCAAGCTCCTCGAGAAGCAGAAGGAAGGCAAGAAGCGCATGAAGATGGTCGGCGACGTCGAGCTCCCGCAGGAGGCCTTCCTCGCCGTCCTCCGGACCGATGAGGACGCGCCCAAGACCTAGGGAGCGCTATCCTCGCGAAGCGGCCAGGGACTCGAGGCGATGGGTCCAGAATTCGACCTGAACCATGAGTCGGTTTAGGAAATCCTGGGGGAGATGGCGCGCCCGATCCTGGTCGGGGAAGGCCCAGAAAAGATAGTCGGATTCAAGGACGCGGCTGCGGAATTCCGCCTTGTCCAAGCTCTTCGTCCCCCGCATGGAAAGACGCAATTCGCTCAGGCGTCGTATTTCCCCGTCCAGAAGTCCGGCGACGGCGCTCGCCGTCCGCGCCTCGTCGAATCCGACCGGCTTCTCCGCGGCGGCGGTCTCCGTCGTCGCGCCGCTTTCGCGGTACGACGCGGCTACGAGGGACTCGGCTTCGGCGAGGCCGATGCCCTGACCTCCAATGGAAGGGCCGCGTCCCCGCAGGTCGTAGAGGCCGGGCGCAGCCTTCGCCGCGCGATCGTTCGATAGCAGGGCCGCGTACGAGAGAAGAACCGGGTCGGAAAGCGCGCCTCCCCGCGCATCGTCCAGCTTCAGCGTACGCTCCCTGAAGGAGGCCGCGTATTGTCCCGGCCACCGCGTCAGGCGGTCCAGGCGGCTCTCCTCGGCGAGGAGGCTCGGGCACCCCCGCGCGTGGGTCTTGCCGGGCTCGAAGCTGAAATCGAGCCCCGTAGCGAAGACGGGTCCGCGCGCGAGGCGGCGGGCGATGTGGGCGGCGTGGACGCCTACCGATCCCAGGGGCGGCGCGGGAAGGAAGGGCAAGGCCGCTTCCGACAGCGCGGCCGTCACGCGCGAAAGGAAGGGGCTCCGGGTTATACGGACGAGAGTGAGGTGCTTCGGGCCTCGCACCGCCCGGTAGGCCGCGGGATGCGAGGATAGGTCGGCGACCAGGGGGATCGGGCTCGAGCCCAGGCAGGTGAAGTCGGCCAGGTTGTGCGCCTGCCCCTCCAGGCAAACCACGAGATCGGGCTCGATGCCCGAGGACAGGAGCGTGCCCAGCGCCGTATCGCACGCGACGACGCCCAGGCGGGATCGCGTGCGGCGGATGAAGGGAAGCGCGTCCTCGATGGAAGGTCCGGCACCGCAGACGATTACGGCCGCGGGGAAGCGCGGCAGGGGCTCGGGCGCCATCGCGGGCAGGGCCGCGATATTGTCGAAGATGTTCTTCGCCCAACGGTCGCCGAGGACGGTGAGCGCGGCGCGATTGCGCCATGAGGACTCGAATTCGGCGGATAGGGCGGCGGCCATGGCCTTGTACGCGCTTGCGTTCAGCGCCTCGCCTCCCGAGGGAGCGAGGACCGAACAGGTCCTGAACGCGCCCAGCGAATTTGCCGCCTCGACTGCCTCGCCCGGGGAGCTTGCTTCCAGGAAGGCGACCCTGTCGTCCTCGGCCAATGCGCGGGGCATGAACGAGCGCGCGAGCTCGGCGAGGGCGGGATCGGCCTCGACGCACAATACGGCGCTGCCGGGCCCCATCGCCTCGAGGATCTCGGGGACGCCGTACCATAGGAGGGGAGAGAGCACGAGGTGGAGCCGCGAGGGGCCCGGATCGCATGCGGCCGCGACCCTGGTCGGCAGCTTGGAAGGCTCTCGCCCCGAGTAGAGGAGCCGGCCCCTGTAGCTGACGCAGAGGCCCCCCGACGTCTCGAAGACGAGGGGGGTCTCTGCGTCGCTCATCGCATTCAGTTCTTCTTCGCCGGAGCGGGCTGGAAGTACTTGAAGAAGACCTTGCTGAAATTGTCCTTGAAAAGCGGACTCTTCATGAAGAGATCGTGCGCCTCGGTCTGGGCTTTCATGCCATAGAAGGAGGGGTAGAGGTAATCTATCATGCCCGTCTCGTCGTCTTTGGCGGAACCCGCCTCCTTGACCTTGAGGACCAGCGCCTTGTCGCCAAGGATGAAAGGATCGGATACCGATCCGGGCGCAAGGGAAAAGGCGGCGGTCAGGAACTTCTCGCTCGTCGAGGCTCCGGAGAGGTCGGGATTGTCGGAGGGCGCGACGGTCTTGAACAGCGGCATGCTCTGCCCGTAGGACGGCAGATAGACCGAGACGTTGCCATAATTGAGCGGGAATGGGCCGATCGTCTTCACTGGGACGCCCGCCTTCTTCGCGGCCGCCTCGAAGCCGCCGCCTCCCGAGGCCGCGATCTCCTTGGCTTTGGCGATGGCCCAATCCTCGATCGTGCCGCGCTCCTGCCTGTTCATATAGTCGCGGACGGCCGCCAGCGCGACGGCTTGCGAGAAGTCCGCGGGGGCCGCCTCCGCGTCGGCCCTGAAGAAGGCCCAAGCCCCGGCGGCGGTCTTGAAGACCGGCGACATCTCGCCCACCTTGAGGGCGGCCAGCTTCTCGGCGTCCTCCTTGGAGGCGAGGAGAGCCGAAATCTCATTGAAGTACCTGGGGCCCGCCGCTCCGGATTTTTGAGCGTAGGCGTCCTTGGAGCTGGCCTTGGCCGCGTCCTCGAAAGTTGCCTTCTTCGCCTTCACGTTCTCCAGGAGCTTCTGCGCGTCCGCCTCGCTCGACGTGATCGTTATGCTCGAGAGGCTGAGGCTGCGAAACAGGTCGGCGTGAGCCTTGCCCCAGAGCGCGACCTCCGAATCGGGATAATTGGAGAGCGGATAGGCCATGTATTCGACGGTCCTCGAATCCTTGGCCATATCTTTGATGAAGGCGATCTCCTTCGAGCTCGGGCCGACGCTCATCACGTCGTTGAAGTAGGCTTGGTAGAGAGCGTCGTCGCGGATCTGGTCGCGAACGTTGAGTTTCTGGGCGAGATTCGCGTCGTGGTACTTCTGGGCCGAGAATTTGCCGTTCTCCTGGAAGACCGGGCTCTCCGCGACCTTCGCGTCGAGCCAATCCTCCGTGACCCCGCCGCCCGCCCTGGTCACGGTGTCGATAGCAGCCATGCGGAGCAGCGTCCGCTCGAAGGCTCCCCGGTAGACCTGGTAGGCCAGGAGCTGGTAATTGTCCTCGTTGACTCCCTGTTGCCGATAGCGGTCGTTGAGCTCGCGGACCTGCTGGTTCATATAGGAGTCCTGACTATAGACGATGGGCTTGCCGGAATAGCTTCCGAAGTCGAGGGATCGGCCGTTTCCCGAGATCATGGAGCTGCTGCTGCCGCCCATCGGCAGGAACACGAAGGCGATTACGACTATGACGAGGACGACTATGGTCCCGGCATATATCGTCGGATTCTTGATGCCCCTCTGGGGCTCGCGCGAATCGCTCTTTGCGGGGGCTTTAGGTGTCTGGGATGCCATGGTTTCCTTCTGGACTATCTTGATGACGCGGTCTTTCGGGACTGCGCGCGACCTTTGAAGATCGCGGAGAGGACGAACGGAAACTGCGCTTCCGCTCGACCCGCCTGAGTCCGGAAGGATATCACGGCCTTCCTCGGCCTGTCAACGATTTAGACCGGGAGGACTCGTCGGCTCGTCAGGGCCCAGGCGAAAGCGGAGGGTCGGACTCGGCCCTGGCGAAGGCGTATCCGTTCTTATCGCCGCGCTTGACGCGGTACATCGCGTCGTCGGCGGCGCTCACGATGCCTTCTATCGAATCGCCGTCGTCGGGGAAGACGGCGATGCCCATCGAGAAGCCGACGCGGCATTCGGCATTGTCGACCGTCAAAGGCTGGCCGCACTCCTCCAGGATTTTCTTCGCGGCGAGGGCTATGTCCGCCCTGTCCTTCACGGTGGCCAGGACGGCCACGAATTCGTCGCCGCCGACTCGGGCGACGGTATCCGAGGCGCGGAGCATGGCGCGCAGGCGATCCGCGATCGCGACGAGGGCCCTGTCGCCCGCCAAATGGCCGAGGCGGTCGTTTATCGGCTTGAAATCGTCCAGGTCGACGTAGATGACGCCGACCTTGGTCCCGTTGCGCCTGGCGATCGCGAAGGTATTCTGGAGGAGCTCGAAAAGAAGCCGCCTGTTGGGCAGGCCGGTGAGGGGATCGTGGTTGGCGAGGTGCGTGATGCTCACCGCGGCCTTCTCCAGCTCCTCCTTCTCGCCGCGGATGGCGCGATTGAGGGTCTCGAGGCGGTCGTGGATGAGGCTGTTCTCCACGGCGACGGCGACGTAGGGCGCCAATGCCTCCATGAGTCTGAGATGGCCGGACGTGATCGCGCCCCCGATCTCGCTTTGGATGGTGAGCAGGCCTATCACGCGGTCGTCGATGACGAGGGGAAGGAATACGAGGGAGCCCGAGCGGGGCCCGTGGAGGATGGGCTCTCCCTCCAGGAGGCCCGCCGGCCTGTGCTCGATGTCCGGCACGAATACGGAAGCCTTGTCGCGGATGCATATCGCGGCGAAGCTCCGCTTCGGGTCGCGGGAGATCCGGGGGCGCTGTATGCGCTTGCCGCGAAGTATGTAGGCGCGGTAGTCGAGGGAATTGTCCTCCTCCTCGTACAGGGCGAGGCCGAGACGGTCGAAGGGGATGTAGCTGCTCAAGGTATCGTAGAGCGTGTTGATGATCGTATCGAGGTCGAGGCTCGCCGTGATGAGCCTGCCCGTCTCGGCGATCGCCAGGATCTGCCGGTTGGCGGCCTCGAGCTCCTCCGTCTTCTCCTTGAGCTCGATGTTCTTGAGACGGTATATCTCCGCCTCCTGGCGGCTCTTCTCGACCTCGTACTGGACGGTGATATTCTTGATCTTCCGGCTCGCGTCCTCGTTGAGCGCCTCGTGCTCGAAGCGGGAGAAGCGCTTGTAATAATCGAGCGCCCGGTCGAAGTCCCCCAGCACCTCGTGGGCCTCGGAAAGCCTCTCGTAGGCGGTGTTGATGAGTCGCTTGGCGCCTATCCCCTCGGCGCTGCGGAGGGCAACGCCGTAGCGCTCGAGGGCCAGGTCCAAGTCCCCTTTTATGACGTGGAACGCGCCCAGATCGAGGAGGACGGATGCCCTTTCCCGCTCGTTCTTGAGGGTCTCGGCGAAATCGAGCGCCTTCAGGTATTGCGATCCGGCGAGCTCGACCCTGTCGGTCGCCAGGGAGATGAGGCCGAGAAGGTGCCAGCATTGGCCTTCCGCCTGCATATTCACGCTCTTCTTCGCTATGCCCATCGCCTTCTCGGAGAATTCGCGGGCGAGGGACCAGTTGCCCATGCGGTGGTAGGCCTTGCCGACGTCCAGGAGGATGCTCGCGACGATCTCTCCCTCGTCGTCGTCGGGGAGGGTCTCGTAGGCGCGCAGGAGATAGTCGAGGGCTTCCTTGATCTCGCCGAATTCGAGGCAGACCTCTCCGATGTTGTTGAGCGTCGCCGCCTCGCGAAGGCGGTTCCCCTGCCTCCGCGCCTCCTCGAGGCTCCGGGTGTAGTAGTCCATCGCCCGCTCGTAGCGCCCCATGTCCATATAAGTCACGCCGAGGGCGTTGAGCGATTTCATGACGCCGAGGCCGTCGGGAATGGCGGCGAAGGCGTCCAGCGCCCGCTGGAAGGATTCCACCGCGGGCCCGTGCTGCGCCAGGAAGTACTCGCACCATCCGACGTTGAGCCTGGCCTCGGCGATGCCCAGGGCGTAGCCTATGTCGTCCGCGCCGGAGAGGGCAGTCTCGGCGATCGAGAGGGCGCGCTCGGGCGACGAGAGCGTCAGGGCCCAGGCTTCCTTGTTCAGATCGTCTATCCTACCCGCCGAGGGATTCATCGGATTCTTGTCATTCGAAGTCGAAGCGCTCGCCATCCTCGGGCCCGTGGCAGGGATCGGTGGTGTTGAGGTACTCGAGCGCTTCCTGCGCTACGCTCTGCGCGTGCTCGTACCAAATGGAGTACAGCTCGGCCTTCACGACCCCCGGGGAAGGGGCGCCTTCCACGTCGCTCATCAGCTGCCTGAGTATGGCGAGGCCTTTATCGTCCATGGGCTTCTCCTTAAAGCGGCAGTTCTTTCACCAAGGTGTCGGGACGGCCTCGAGACATGGATTGTACATCCTCGGCGCGGGAAATCAAGACCGAGGAGGCCGAGCGGTACGAAGCCGCCAGGCGGCCCGCCGCCGCCGATATTTCCGGACCTCGCGCGGCGAGCATCGCGTCCCTCTTGGCCTGCCTGTGCCCGTCCTCGATGCCATAGAGCGAGCGCCTGAAGTCCACGAAGCCCTTCTCCTCGGGAAGCATGGGCCTGAGCTCCTTGCCGATGGCCCCGATCGCGGCCTCCTCGACTTCCTCCTCGGAGCCTTCGCCGCCGGGCGCATAGCGCGCTTCCGCCGCGGCCAAAGCCTCCCCGAAGAAGGCGAGCGAGTCCACCGGACGCGGGTCGCGGTAGGAGGAGAAGCAGGCGATTCCCTCTAGCCCGTCGGTCCATGCGGAGGCGCCGTAGGCTCCCCTCTTCACCCGGAGCTCCTCCCAGAGCGGGCCCGTGCTCAGGAGATGGGCGAGGAGGGACTCGTGGCCGAAGGCCGCGGTCCCGATCCTCGAGGAGGAGCAGGCCGCGGCCGCGAAGCCGACCTGGGCGGAGATCGAATAGGCCTCGCTTCCCGCGGCGGGGGCGAAGCCGCCGCCGGAAGCGATCGGAGGGGAAGCCGAGGCTGATCCGGCGTCGGCGGGCAGGATCGCGAGCGAGGACTCGATCGCGGAAAGGACCCCGGGCACGGCTCCTGCCTCCGCGGTAATATTGAGCCTGAGCCCCTTCCTCGTGAAGACCGAGCCCGAGATCGAGCGCAACGCGACCGCGAGCGCCTCGCCCTCGGCTCCCTTCAGCCCGAGGAGGAACTCGATCTGGCTCGTTCCCCTCCAGAGATCCTCGATCGCGGACGCTTCTCCGAAATACGACGCCGCCCTCGTCTGGGCGAAGGCATTGCCGGCGGGAACGACCGCCGATGCGACGTCGTTGCGCAGCTCCGCGTAGATGTCGGATATCCTCTTCGCGTCCCCGTAGTCGGCGCCCCCCAGGAGGCTCGCCACGAGTTCGAGGGCTTGGGGGAAGCGCTCGGAGAGAGCCTTCAGCCTGAAGACGAGGAAAGACCGCGCCTTGGTCCGCCCGTCGGGAGCGACGCCCGAAGCGGGACCGGGGGGAATCGGGGTACCGGAATCGAGAAGGGCGCTGAAGCCTCCGGCGCTCCTCGCCAGACGCTGCGCGACTCGGTCGTAGCTCTCTCCGACGAGGCCGGCGCCCGTGACGAATCGCGACGCGAGCGGAAGCCAGGGGAAGGCGGACTTCGCCAGGGCATCGAGGGGGAAGGCCATATCGAGGTAGGCGATGCCGTTCGTGAACATGGGATGGACAATGGCGTCGACGCCCGCCAGCGGCGCGGCGTCCCTAAGGATTGTTTCGACCTTTCGCGGCAGGTCCGCCCGCGCGAGGCGCGGCAGGGTGGCTATCTCATCGGGCGAGTCCGGTCGCGCCATGGCCGCGGCCAGGGAGGCCCCCCGGGCCCTTATCGCGGCCTTCTCCTCCGCGGAGAGAGACCGTGCCCGGGCCTCGAGGGCGGCGGCGCGCTCCGCGAGGCGCCGCTCCAGGAGCCCGGCCTCGGGGTAGATCGTCACCGTGCTCCGATGGGGATTGTGCGCGATGAGCTCAAGGGCCATGGACTCGAGATAGCGGGGATCGGCCGCCATGCGCGAGCGAAGCTCGGCCAAGGGGGTTTCGAAGGAGAGGGTCGCGTCCGGACCCGCGCCGTGCAGCCAGCCGCGCGCGGCGCGGTTGAAGAGCCGGAGGCCGTAGGCGCCCGAGCCCCTGCGGATTTCGCGGTTCGCGAAGGCTATCGAGTGCATCGCCGCGTCGAGGGCCTCGGGCGGGAAGCCTTCGGCCGCGGCGCGCTCGACCGTGTCGACGATGAGCTTCTCGACGGCGCCTTCGTCGCCTCGCCGCGCGCCGCGGAGCCCGGCCGAGAACAGGATCTGCCTGAACCCCGAATCCGACCCGCATTGGGGCGAGAGGTCCTCGCCGAGCCCGGAATCCCTGAGGGCCTTGGCGAGAGGGGCGCCGTCGTGGCCGACGAGCAGCTCGGACAGGACTTCCATGGCCAAGGCCTCGGTTCCGTCGGTCACCGGGACGGTGAGCCAATTCACGACGATCGACGTCGCCGAGTCGGCGCCCTCCGCCAGCGGGTAGGGAACGTCGATTCGCCTGGGCTCGAGTATGCGGCCCTGCAGCGGTATCATGGTGTCCACGTCCTGTGCCCCGAACCGCGAGAGGAATCGGCTGTCGAGGAAATCCAGCTGCCTTTCGGTGTCTATATTCCCGTAAAGGAAGATTCGGCAGTTGGACGGATGGTAGTGGCTCGCCCAGAACGACTTGAAGCCGGCGTAATCGAGATTCGGGATTTCTTCGGGATCGCCTCCCGAGTCGAAGGAGTAGGGATGGCCCGGCGAGAAGAGGCTCGTGTACGCCGCAGTGGCGGCGAGGGATTCGGAAGACGAATAATCGCCCCGCATCTCGTTGTAGACGACGCCCTTTATATCCAGCCTGCCGTCCTCGCCCAGCTCGAGCCTGTGCGCCTCCTGGAGGAAGGTATCCTCGGTGAGTCTCGGGAAGAAGACGGCGTCGCCGTAGACGTCCATGAGGTTGAAATAGTCGGCTTCGACGGCGCTGGCCGCCGGATAGACCGTCTTGTCCGGATACGTGAAGGCGTTCATGAACGTGGCCAGGCTCCGCCTTGCCATAACGAGGAAGCTGTCCTTTACGGGGAAGCGCTCGGAGCCGCAGAGCACCGAGTGCTCGACGATGTGGGCGACGCCGGAGCCGTCCCGCGGCCTCGTCCGGAAGATGAAGGCGAAGACGTTCTCCTGGTCCTCGGCCTCCAGGCGGTACAGCTCGCATCCGGTCCCTTTATGCCGGATGAGGGTGCCCCGGCAGCGGTATTCCGGAAGCTCGCGCTCGGAGAGGATCTCGTAGGCGGCGTTTCGTAGGGTCATGGAAAGAAGATAGCACTTTCGCGTTGGGCCGAGAAGGAGGTATAGTCTTCGGGTGTCCATCACGACTAAAACCGGCGACGACGGGTCGACGGACCTATGGTCCGGCGAACGCGTACCTAAGGACGATCTCAGGATCGAGGTCTGCGGCGAGATCGACGAGCTCTCCTCCCTCTTCGGCTTCGCGTGCATGGCGGTTCGGCTGGACGGGACTGCCGAAGCCTTGCGGGCCCTCCAGCGGGATCTCGTGCGCATGGGCGGCGAAATAGCCTCGGGCGAGCCCGCCTTCACGGACCCTATGCAATCCTGGGACGAGGAGAGGCTCACCGAGAAGATCCACGAGATCGAGGCCAGAGTCCCACTCAGGGGCTTCGTCCTGCCCGGCAGGACGGAAGGGTCCGCCCGCCTCGACCTCGCGCGCACCGCAGCTCGGAGGCTCGAGAGGCGGATCGTATCGCTCTCTCGCGCCCGCCTCGACGATATCCCGGTCTCGGATATCCTGCGCCGATACGTCAACAGGCTGTCGGACTACCTTTACATGCTCGCCAGAAACGAAGAGTCCGCGGAGGGGAAGATCGAATACTCGTGAAAGCAGGGAGTAAAACATGCTCAAGAAGACTCGATGCGACGGGACGCTGATCCGGGACCTGCCGCCCTTCATGGTCCTCCTGCCCTACGTCATGCCGACGAGGACGGGCTCCATGATCTATTACGAGCAGGAGCTCGACGTCACCGATACGCTCAGGCGCATCAAGGCGATCAACAGGGATCTCATCAGGCGCAGGGAGGTGCTCACCCTGTTCGACGTCGTCATCTGCGCCGCGGTGCGCACCCTCGCCTTGCGTCCCAAGGCGAACCGCTTCATCTCGGGCAAGCGCTACTACCAGCGCAACCAGATCGTTTTCAACTTCGTCGCCAAGAAGGAGCTCTCGGACGAGGGCGAGGAGATCAACGTCAAGATCCCCTTCGACCCTATGGAGACCCTCGTGACGGTCGCCGCGAAAGTGAAGCGCTATGTCCGGAAGGCCCTCTCCCCGGAGGGGATGGCCAACGACGAGGTCGTGAAGACCCTGGTCAGGTTCCCGCACTTCGTCCTGAAGATCGTGGCCCGGACCCTGCTCTGGCTCGACGAGCACAACCTCATGCCGGCCGACATGATCGAGAGCGATCCCTGCTTCTGCTCGATCTTCCTGACTAACGTAGGCTCCTTCGGCCTCGATACGCCCTTCCACCACCTCTATGAGCGCGGCAACTGCCCCATCTTCCTCGCGGTGGGCAAAGTGAAGGACAGCGACAGGCTCGAATCGGACGGGACCGTCTCAGAGCGCAAGATCCTATGCCTGCGCTACTCCTTCGACGACCGCATCGCCGACGGCATCTATATGGGCAGGACCTTGGAGCTCATGCGCGAATTCGTCGAGAGGACCGAAGCTCTCGAGGCCCCGCCCGACCTCGACCCGACCCGCTTGGCCCAGCTCAAGCTGGTCGACCCGGCGGTCTCCTACAAGAAGAAGAGTCGGCAGGGGGCCTGGTAAGGGGCGGAGCCTCCTATTCGACCATCTCGTCGTCGCCCTCGAGGGCTATATCCCCGTCCTCCCACGCGCGCTTTAGGTAGCCCAGGAATTCTCGGCCGGCCTCGGCCGCGTCCTCCCGCCGTACCGGACCCAGGATGGAGTACTCCTCGAGGATCATCGAGCGGCGATTCGCCGAGACGCAGCCCAGGATCTTGGCCTTGAAGACTTCGTCCCTCCCCTTGAGCACGAGCGCTATATCCCTGTCCTGGAAATCGCGCAGGGCCTTCTGCATGGCCTTGGCGGGAACGCGCAGCACGTCGTCGAGGGTGAAGAGGCGGTCGCGAACGTTCTTGGAAAGCTCGGGACTCTCTTCGGTCAGCGCGTCGAGCACCCTTTCCTCCATCCGCGGATCGACGTGCTTGAGTATGCCCGCCAAAGCGGCCTTGCCGTCGATCTCCTCGTGGCTCACGGTGCCGACCTTGCGGATCCGCTCCCTGAGGCCTTCTTCGACCCGGCGAATCACGTCTGGATCGACCTTGTCGAGCTTCGCGACGCGCTTGACCAGATCGACGCGCTCCTCCTCGGGCATCCGTTCGATGAGGCTCGATGCCTTCTTGGGCTCGAGGTAGGGGAGGATGACCGACAGGACCTGGGGCGATTCTCCCTTGAGGATCAACGAGAGTTCCTTGGCGTCGTAGTCCTTCAGGAACCTGAAGGGCCGCGAGGATTCCGGCGAGGCCTTGCGCATTAGGGCGCGCGCCTTCTCGGGCCCGAAGGCGGTCGTGAGCATCTTCTCGGCGGTCTCGGGCCCGCCGGCCACGGACCAGCCCTTGGTCTTCACGAGCCATCCGAATTCGGCGAGGATATCGTTGGCTTCGGGGGCGTCGATGCTCTTTACCTTCAGTATCTCGAGCGAGACCGCCTCGATCTCCTCGGGCCCCAGGTGGGCGAGGACCTTGGAGGCCTGCTCGGTGCCGAGAAGGAGGAGGAATTTGGCGGCCTTGCTTATGCCGGGCTCCGACCCGGTCTTGAGGAGAGCGGTCGCCTCGTCGCCCGCGGCCGCCAGGGCTTCCCCGAGGGCGAGAGGCTTGGGCCTGGCGATCCGCCTCGCGCGGGAAGGGCCCTCCGGAGGGAAGGACTCCCCGGAGGGGACGATCGGGCGCTTTTGGCCGCTCGACCCGCCTCGTCTCCCGGATCCGTAAGCCTTGTCGACTCTGTCCTTCATGCTCATGGCTGGCATCCTAGCGACCCGGCGATGAAAGGTCAACGTGAGCGGCATACTCCGCCTCGATCGCCTCGGAGAGGGCGAGGGGGCGGCATATTTTGGGAGAGAGGACTGCGCCGCCCGCGTCGCGCAACGCGAGTCCTCCCTCTCCGATTCCTCGAGCGAGGGCCGGCGAGGAAAGGCGGCCCTTCCAATAATCGAGCACGAGGTCGATCGCGCGCGCGGCCTCGCCCACGCCCTCTTCTATGAGGTCGAGATAGGAGGCCCTCGATCGGCGACCGTCTCCCGAAGGATGCTCCCATTCCGCGCCGGCCAGGTTCATGGGATCCATGCCCTCGGGAATCCTCTCGGGGTAGACGAGGGAGACTAGCCTCTTCCCCTCCTCCCTGCCGAGCCGCCCGATCCAATCGCCGCCGAAACCGTGGCGGACAGTGGCCGCGGGCTCGGTGACCTTGAAGAAATTCCTGGCGTCGGCCAGGGCGTTGGCTATCCTGACTTCCAGAGACGGGTCCGCGCCGGTCGCGCGGGGATAGGCCGCCCGGAGGCCCGCCGACCAGGCGGCGACCAGTCCTCCGTCGCTGGCGTCTTCGATGCTCGAGCCGGCGCCGAGGCGCTCGGCCAGGCCGTAATCGCGAGGCGGAATTCCGAGCCTCCGCTCGAGGAGGCCAATGTCGAGCAGGCGCTCGAGGAAAGGGTGGCAGCCCCGAAAGCGCGCGGTGTCCGGGTCAGACGGAACGACCCAGCCCGAGAAGTAGATGATGAAAGGATGAGTAGCGCGGTCGATCGCCGCATGCGTGGCGAGCCCGAGGAGGTAGGCGCCAGAGGGGCTCCCGTAGCCGCGCTCCGCAGCGGGAATGGACGCGGCCGCGCCCGCGAGGAGGCTGCCGAAGCCGCGGCGGTGGGCCAGGGCGCCGTAATGGAGGCCGGAGGGCATCGTCCGCCGGTTGTGGTAGAAGATATCCGGGCCCTGGCAGCCCAGCCTGAAGAAGGCCGCCGCGCCCTCCGGAGAGCCCGGATCGGCTCCTCCCGATGCGAGATCGAGCGCCTCTTCTCCGGCGATTATGTGACTGATCTGCGCCGCCATCGTTTCTAATATACAGCCGGCCTCCCTTCCCGACAGCCCGCGCCCTGGGATATATTCAGCATATATTCAAGGAGAAGGATCATGAGACTCTACAGCCGCAGACAGCTCGTGCTAGCCGGCCTCGCGGGCGCGGCGCTCTCGCTGGCGATAGCCTACGGAACAGGCTTCGCGCGATTCACCCGGGCCGACGAGCGAGGTGCCGCTCGCGACGCCGCCGAGGCCCCAGGATCGGCCGCGCTTCAGGTCGACGCGTCTCCCTCGGGTCCGGCGGTCTCCGGCGGCGGCGCCTCGGACGTGCAAGCCGAGTACTCGCCCGACGAGAAGCAGAATATCGACGTCTACGAGCGTTTGAACGAAGGCGTCGTCAATATCACCACGGAGCAGCTCTATTACAATTGGTTCTCCGAGGCGGTGCCTCAGGAGGGGGATTCGGGCTCGGGCTCCATCATCGACGCCCAGGGCTACGTCCTCACGAACAAGCACGTCGTGAAGGACGCCTACAAGGTCTACGTGGGTCTCGCGGACGGCAGCCGCTTCGAGGCCAAGGTCGTCGGCATCGATCCGGAGAACGACCTGGCCGTCATCAAATTCTCTCCTCCCAAGGGAGTCAGGCTCACGGTCATCCCCTACGGCGATTCGACGCGCCTGCGTGTGGGCCAGAAGGTCCTCGCCATCGGGAATCCCTTCGGCCTCGAGCGGACCCTTACGCGCGGTATCGTGTCCGGGATCGGGAGGCCGGTCTCGCAGAGCGAGCGCGACGAGAACGGAGCCACGAGCACCGTCGTCATCCAGAACATGATACAGACGGACGCATCCATCAATCCCGGGAATTCGGGCGGCCCCCTGCTCAACGCGCACGGGGAGCTCGTCGGAGTCAATACCATGATCTACAGCCCATCGGGCGGCTCGGTCGGGATCGGATTCGCGGTGCCCGTCGCCACCGCCAAGCGCGTCGTGCCCGAGCTGATGAAGGATGGCCGCGTCGCGCGGGGCTGGATCGACGTCACGCCCGTGGCCCTCTTCGCGGACCTCGTCGACTACATGAAGCAGAACGGCATCGCGACGCCCGTCGACGCCGGTCTCCTGGTATCCGAGGCGAAGAGGGCCGGCAACGCCGACAGGGCGGGGATACGCGGAGGCACGACCCAGGTGCGCACCCGCTCCTCGTCGTTCTTCGTCGGAGGCGACATCATTGTGTCGGTAAACGGCGTCAAGACCGAGTCCGAGGCCCAGCTCTACGTGGCCCTCGAGAATACGAAGCCGGGGGACAAGGTCGAGGTAGTCTATTATCGCGGGAACAAGAAGCTGACGGCGCAGGTCCAGCTCTCAGACCGGGCCAAGGCCGGGATCGTCAACTAGGCCCATGCGAGCCTTCCGCGTAGAGGCCCCTTACGAGCCGGCGGGCGATCAGGCCCAGGCCATAGACCTTCTCGCGCGGGGAGTGAGGGAGGGCCTCAAGTGGCAGACCCTGAAGGGCGTCACCGGCTCGGGCAAGACGTATACGATGGCGAAGGTCATCGAGGCCGTCCAGCGCCCGGCCCTCGTCATCTCGCACAACAAGACCCTCTCGGCCCAGCTCTACCGCGAGTTCAAGACCTTCTTCCCGGACAACGCGGTCGAGTACTTCGTCTCGTACTACGATTATTACCAGCCCGAGGCCTACGTGCCTTCGAAGGACCTCTACATAGAGAAGGACTCCGACATCAACCAGGAGATCGACCGGATGCGCCTATCGGCGACGGCCGCCCTCATGGAGAGGCGCGACGTGGTCATCGTCGCGACCGTATCCTGCATCTACGGCCTCGGATCGCCGGATCTCTACAAGGAGATGCGCCTCTACGTCGATTCGGGCTCGGAGATCGACCTCGAGGCCGTCAAGCGCAAGCTCGTCTCCCTCCAGTACGAGCGCAACGACGCCGTGCTCGAGCGGGGGCGCTTCCGCGTACGCGGAGACGTACTCGAGATCTATCCCGCCTATCTCCAGGAGGCGTACAGGATAGAGCTCGAGTACGACCGGGTGACGCGCATCCGCAAATTCGACGTGATATCCGGGGCGGCGGGCCCCGAGCTGGACGAGGCCGTAGTCTACCCGGCGAGGCACTTCGTGATGCCCGAGGACCAGGTCCGGAACGCGGTGGCTCGCATCCGCGCCGAGCTCGACGAGCGCTACGGGAATCTCATGGCCGCGAACAAGCTCGTCGAGGCGCAGCGCCTCAAGAGCCGGACCGAGTACGACCTCGAGATGCTGGAGGAGATGGGCTACTGCTCGGGGATCGAGAACTACTCGGCCCCCCTCGCCGGGAGGGAGCCGGGAGCGCGGCCGGGAGTCCTCATCGACTATTTCCCCAAGGAGTTCGTCACCTTCGTCGACGAGTCCCATGTAACCCTTCCCCAGGTCGGAGCCATGTACGCCGGCGATCGCAGCCGCAAGACCACCCTGGTCGATTACGGCTTCCGCCTTCCGAGCGCCCGCGACAACCGGCCGCTAAAATACGAGGAATTCCTGTCCATGCTCGACGAAGTCGTCTGCGTCTCCGCCACTCCCCAGGCCGAGGAGCTCTCGAAGTCCAAGCGCGTCGCCGAGCAGATGATCAGGCCGACCGGCCTCGTCGACCCGATCATCGAGGTCCGGCCCTCAGAGGGCCAGATGGAAGACATCTACGCCGAGGTGCGCAGGCGCATCGCGGCGAGGGAGAGGTGCCTCATCCTCACCTTGACCAAACGCATGGCCGAGGAGCTGACCGAATACCTGACGGGCCTGGGTCTCAAGGTCCGCTACATCCACTCCGAGGTCGAGACTATCGAAAGAGTCGAGATACTCAAGCAGCTGCGCATGGGGGAGTACGACGTGCTCGTCGGAATAAACCTCCTGCGCGAGGGCATCGACCTTCCCGAGGTGTCCTTCATCGCCATCCTCGACGCCGACAAGATCGGCTTCCTCCGCTCGGCCACGAGCCTCATCCAGATAATCGGCCGGGCGGCCCGCAACGCGGCAGGCTCCGTCGTCATGTACGCGGACCGGATGAGCGAGGCGATGCGCGTCGCGATAGACGAGACCTCGCGACGCCGCGCCATCCAGGTCAAGTACAACGAAGATCACGGGATAACGCCCACGACGATCCACAAGGCGATAGAGGACATCCTCGAACGCCATCGCGAGGAGAGGATCGACGCCGCCGCCACGGAGATCGAGGTGCTCAAGAAATCGCACAACCTCCTCGTCCCGGACCAGAAGAAATCGCTCCTTCGGGCCATGGAAGCGCAGATGTTGGAGCACGCCAAGAGGCTCGAGTTCGAGCAGGCGGCCCTTATCCGCGACGAGATCGAGAAGCTGAAGAGCGGCGAGGACTAGGAGGAGCATGGCTTCGCGTAGGCCTTGGTCTTCGCCATGCCCTGGAGCGCTTCGGGACGACGGAGAAGCGTCGTCGCTTCAATAAGCATCAGAACTCCTACGGCTCCGTCACGCCGGCCGGTCCGGTTCTCTGCTTTGTGCGATAGCTTGAGCGAGAAGTCTTCCACCCGTGATCACGAGGACGATACCGGCTCCCACCAGAATCATGACGCGTCGCCAGTGGGTATGATGGTGCGCACCGCTAAGGGACACGATCGCCAGGGCGAAGCATACTGCGCCGGCGAAAAAAAGAAACGGGCTCTTCGTGGAATCTGCTATACCTCCTTGGCGGGCTCTCCGACTTCGCCTACGTGCTTATGATTCTCGTTCCGCTCGTCCTTCTCATCGTGGCGCCTCGGCCTCCGACAATCGGCGGCGCAGTTGGGCACCCGGTTTCCCAAAGTTCAAGACCTGATGGAAACGGCAGGAGAGGATGTGCTTGCATTCATGGCGTTCCCGAAGGAGCATTGGCCTCAGATCGCGAGATTAAACTCCGGTCGCAGGTCGTCGGGATCTTCCCGAACGACGCTTCGGTGCTCCGCCTTGTCGGCGCGCTGATGGCCGAGCAGACAGACGAATGGCAGGTGTCGCGGAGGTGCATGAGCCAAGAAAGTCTTCAGAAGGTCGAAGTACCGGGACAAAGTCTACTTCCTGGCAAGGGGCTTAGGCAGGGCCGCATAAACTTTGTTTGGACGACTCTGAAGAATTTGTTGATCCCTGAGTGGAGACGATGTCCCGATTCAGACACCGAGGTGCTAAGGGGCGTCGACTCCCACGGCAAAATCGAGAACAGCCTTCGCCAACTTTTCTGGCGCCTCCATGGCCACGTAATGTCCAATTCCGTCGATTTGTACCGAACTGACACTTGCGCCAGTAGCCTGATTCATCGTACCGACGGTGAAGGGCCCCCCGAAGGCACCGACCGCCAGCACGGGAACAGTTTTAACGAAGCTCAGGGCAAGTTCTCTGAGTTCGGGACCCTCTTGGAGCATTGACCGATAGAGTCCGATAGCACCTCGCCAGCCATTAGGGCGGGAATAGGTGCGGACGAATTCGGCAACATCAGTATAGGAAATGGAACCCTTTACGGCGCTCATGATTGGAAAAGCCCAGTCTCCTAGGAACTCGCTCTCCCGTCCTGTGAGTAGCATTTCGGGGATGCCAGGAGCCGAAAGGACGCCAATATGCCAGGAACCACCGTGCGTGATGTCTCCCTTTCCTTCAAGACCGAAACCAGCCAAGCCCATTTCGATCGCGGTAAAGCTGAGTATGTCTTCCGGATGCGTGCTTACAAGTCGGAAGACTGCGCCGCCACTGATGTCCTGTCCAGTGATGTGGACCGGACCAATCTTCAGCTTTCCAATGAGCGCATGCAGGTCCTCCGACGAAGCCTTGCTGTCATAGACTCCCGCTTCGTTGTCTGAATCTCCGAAACCACGCAGGTCTACAGCGAAGACACGATGGCTCTTGGCGAGTAATGGAATGAGTTTATGAAAGGTCCACCAGCTCTCAGGAAATCCGTGGACCAGTAAAATGGGCGACCCCGAAGATCCTGCTGCGGCATAATGGAGCTTGGTTCCGTTGACTTCCTCGCTGTGGTGCGTAATTCCCGGTAGAGTAAGACCAATTGGTGAAATATTCATTCAATTTCCCCTTGAGAGGGCACTCATATGCCTCCAAATATTGTAGACAACCAGGTTGTCTACAAGGAAGATAGTCAAGGCAGTTGTCGTTGTCAATGGATTTCGTCAATCGGGTTGTCAATTTTTGCCTCATGACGTATCCTGAACCTATGACTCCTTCTGGCGTGAATCTTGCGATGCTCCTGATTGGGGGCTTCCGCTCCATGGTGGACTCTGCGACGATCGAGTTAGCCCGACGAGGCTATGAGGATTTTCGTCCGGTCCATGAGTTTGCCATGCGGGCTATCGCTGCGGGTGCCGACAACGCTTCAGAACTGGGGCGCCGCCTCTCGGTGTCAAAGCAGGCAGCCGCTAAAACGATAGGAGTGTTGCAGGAACGCGGATATGTGAAACGCGATATAGACGTGCTCGACGCCCGCCGCAAACGTCTTCAGGGCACCCCACTTGGTCTCGACGTCTTGCGACAAGGAGAGGCGATCTTTGATGAGCTGCGCGATAAGTGGGCACAGCAGATCGGCTTGGCGCAGCTAGAGAGCCTTGAAACGCACCTAGCCAGCTTGGTTGGCACATCACCCGAGAGGTTCGACATTCCAGGCTGGATTGGCGAAAACATGAGTCGGCCAAACCAGTAGCAAGGGAGCTCCTAAACATCCATGTAGCGCGTTTCCGCGGGAGAATTCTTCAGTGGTCGCGGAGGAATTTACCACTGAAGAAGTCGGCCGGGACCACTGAAGAATTCTCCCTGGATCAGTGAAGGAATCCTCCGCGATCAGTGGAGAATTCCTTCACGATCAGTGGAGAATTCCTCTGGGCGCGGAAAGGGCCCTCCGATATACTTCCGCCGATGGACAAGACCGAGGCCTACTTAGCCCTCGAGGATGCCGCGAGGGAGCGCATCCTTATACTCGACGGGGCTATGGGTACAATGCTCCAGGGGATGGACCTCGTCGAGGAAGACTTCCGCCGCGGAGCCCTCGCGGACCATGGCCGAGCCCTCAAGGGCAACAACGACGCCCTTTCCCTCAGCCGCCCTGAGACCCTCTTGAGCGTACACCGCGCCTATCTCGAGGCGGGCTCGGACATCATAACGACCAACAGCTTCGGGGCCAACCGCATCAGCCAGGCCGATTACGGTACGGTAGAGTACGCCGCCGATATGGCCTTGGAATCGGCCCGGATCGCCCGGAGCGCCGCCGACGAGTTCACCGCTCGAGACCCCGGGCGCAGGCGCTTCGTGGCGGGTTCCCTCGGACCCACGAGCAAGACCCTTTCCATCTCTCCCGACGCGTCCGATCCCGCGCTCCGAGCTGTCGGCTTCGAGGAGCTGTCCGCCGCGTATAGGGAGGAGGTATCGGCCCTCATAGAGGGAGGTGTCGACATCCTCCTCGTCGAGACGGTCTTCGATACGCTCAACGCCAAGGCGGCCATCTACGCCCTGCTCACCATCTTCGAGGAGAAGGGCGCGCGCTGGCCGATACTGATTTCCGGGACCATCGTGGACAAGGCGGGGCGCACCCTCTCGGGCCAGACCCCGGCGGCCTTCCTCGCGTCGGTGGCGCACGCGAAGCCCTTCGCCGTCGGCTTCAACTGCTCCCTGGGCGTGGAGGCCCTGCTCGCCAGGGCCGAGGAGATCGCCGCCATCTCGCCCTTCGCCCTCAGCGTCTATCCCAACGCCGGACTTCCCAACGCCGAGGGCGGCTACGACGAGAGCCCCGGGCTCTTCGCCTCCGAGTTCTCGCGCTTCGCGCGCGAGGTCGGGATCAACCTCGCCGGAGGCTGCTGCGGCAGCACGCCCGCCCACATAGCGGCCATGTCCGAGGCCCTCGCCGGCATCCCGCCCCGCGTCCCGCCCGAGCGGCGTCGCGTGACTTCCCTTTCGGGCTTGGAGACCCTGGACATCGGGCCCGACAGCCTGTACGTGAACGTGGGCGAGAGGGCGAACGTCTCGGGCTCGAAGAAATTCGCCCGGTTGGTTCGCGAAGGAAAGCGCGAGGAGGCGGTCCGCGTCGCGATGGACCAGGTCGAGGCCGGCGCCCAGATCGTCGATGTCAACATGGACGATCCCCTCATCGACTCGATCGCCGAGATGCGAGCCTTCCTCAACATCGCCGCGGTGGAGCCCGTCCTCGCCCGCGTGCCCGTCATGATCGATTCCTCGGATTTCGACACCGTCATGGCAGGGCTGCGCTGCGTTCAGGGCAAATGCGTCGTCAACTCGATAAGCCTCAAGGAAGGCGAGATCCCCTTTCTCGAGAAGGCGCGCGAGATCGCCAAGTACGGGGCGGCAGTGATCGTGATGGCCTTCGACGAGGAGGGCCAGGCCGCGACCCTCGAGCGGAGGCTGTCCATCCTCGCGCGCGCGCACCGCCTCCTCGTCGACAAGGCGGGCTACGACGGCGAGGACATCATCCTCGACCCGAATATCTTCGCCGTGGGCACGGGCATCGACGAGCACCGACGCTACGCGCTCGAATTCTTCGAGGCGACGCGGCTCCTCAAGCAAAGGCTGCCGGGCTCCCTCGTCTCGGGCGGCGTATCCAACGTCTCCTTCTCCTTCCGGGGGAACGACGCGCTCCGCGAGGCCATCCATACGGTCTTCCTCTACCACGCCAAGGCCGCGGGCATGGACATGGGTATCGTCAACCCCGCCTCCCTCGGGATCTACGACGAGATCGAGAGCTCCCTGCGCGAGATGATCGAGGACCTCCTCTTCGACAGGCGGGCCGACGCCACCGAGCGCCTCCTGGACGCGGCGGCGGGTCTGAGCGGCCGATCGGCCCGGGACGAGGCGGGCGAGCCGGAGTGGCGGCGCGAGCCTCCTTCCGAGAGGCTCGTCCACGCCCTCGTCAACGGCGTCTCCGATTGGGCCGCGCCCGACGCCGACGAGGCGCGGCTCGCGCTCGGCGGCGCCCTCGAGGTCATCTCGGGTCCGCTCATGGCGGGAATGAACAAGGTGGGAGATCTTTTCGGGGCCGGCAAGATGTTCCTCCCCCAAGTCGTCAAGAGCGCCCGCGTCATGAAGGCGGCCGTGGCCGTCCTCCTGCCCTACCTGAAGGACGGAAAGGGCGATATCGCGACTCGGGGCAAGATCGTCATCGCGACCGTGAAGGGCGACGTCCACGACATCGGCAAGAACATCGTCTCGGTGGTGCTGGAATGCAACGGGTACGAGATGGTCGACCTCGGCGTCATGACTCCCTGCGAGGTCATCCTCGACGCGGCCGAGCGGTTGGGCGCGTCGGCCGTCGGCCTCTCCGGCCTCATCACTCCCTCGCTCGAGGAGATGGCGCGCGTGGCGCGGGAAATGGAGCGGAGGGGCATGTCCCTACCCCTGGTCGTCGGAGGGGCCGCCACGAGCCCGACGCATACCGCCCTCAAGATCGCACCCGCGTATTCGGGGCCCGTGGTCAACGTGCGCGACGCGTCCATCGCGCCGGGCGTGTTCGAGCGCCTCCTCGACTCCGAGGGCAGGGCCGCCTACGCGATCGAGCTCGCGTCAATGCACGGGAGGCTGAGGGAAAGCCACCTCGAGAAGGCGGAGGCGGCCCGACGGCTGTCCCTCAAGGAAGCCCGCGGCCGCGCCCCGCGCCTGGATTACGAGAGCTACTCCCCGCCGGAACCCAAGATAAAGGGAATCGTCGAGTTTCGGCCGAGGCTCGGCGAGCTCATACCCTACATAGATTGGGGCTTTTTCTTCTACGAGTGGTCGATGAAGAAGCCTTATCCCGAAATCCTCGACGATCCGGAGCTGGGGCCGGAAGCGAGAAGGCTCCAGCGCGAGGCGCAAGAGATGCTCGAGCGGATGGAGGCCGAAGGCATGGTCTCCGCCGCCGGGCTTTGCGCGATGCTGCCTGCCTCATCGAGCGGCGACGACATGGTCGTCTATACCGACGAGTCGCGGTCATCCGAGCGTTTCCGCATCCCCTTCCTCCGCCAGCAGCGCGTCAAGGAGGACGGCAGCCCCCATCTCTGCCTCGCCGACTACCTGGCGCCGGCGGAAAGCCTGCGCGATCGGTACCCAGTCAAAGACTGGGTGGGGTTTTTCGCCGTCACGGCCGGCATCGGCCTCGACTCGGTGACGCGCGCGCTCGAGGCCGCGGGCGACGATTTCGGGGCGATACTGGCCAAGATACTGTGCGATCGCCTCGCCGAGGCCCTCGGGGAGAAAATGCACGAAGACGTCCGCCGACGGATCTGGGGATACGCCGCGGACGAGTCGATCGCGCCCGGGGAGCTGCATAGAGGGAACTATCGCGGCATCCGGCCCGCTCCCGGCTATCCTTCCTGTCCCGACCATAGGGACAAGGCAGCCATACTGGAACTCCTCGAGGCGAGGGAGAGGATCGGCATGAGCCTGACCGAGAGCTACATGATGCTGCCCGCCGCCTCGGTATCCGGCTTCCTCTTCAGCCGCCCCGAGGCGAAATACTTCGCCATCGGGAGGATCGGGGCGGACCAGCTCGCGGACTACGCCGCGCGAAGGGGCGAGACGGCGGAAGCCGCCGACCGGGCGATCAGGGACAACCTCGGATAGACCTCGCCCGATCCTGACCTAGATTCCCAGATAGGCCTTCTTGACGTCGGGATTGCTCGCGATGTCCTTGGCCTCGCCGGCGAGGACGATGCTCCCCGTCTCGAGGACATAGGCGCGATGGGCGATCGAGAGAGCCATCTGCGCGTTCTGCTCGACGAGGAGGATGCTCGTGCCCTGATTGTTGATCTCGACGATTATCTTGAAGATCTCCTCGACGAGGATGGGCGAGAGGCCCATCGAAGGTTCGTCGAGGAGGAGGAGGCTCGGCTTGGACATGAGGGCGCGGGCCATCGCCAGCATCTGCTGTTCGCCGCCAGACAGGGTGCCGCCATATTGGCCTTCTCGTTCCCTGAGACGGGGGAAGCTCTTGTACGCGCGCTCGAGGGTCGCCTGTATCTCGTCCTGGTCGTTTCGGGTATATGCCCCCATCATCATGTTTTCCCTGACGGTGAGGGGGGCGAAGATCCTGCGGCCCTCGGGAACGTGGCTCATGCCCATCTTCACGATCTTCTCGGCCGGTATGGTCGTGATCTCCTGGCCGTTGAAGGATATGGAGCCGTCGCGCGGTCGGATGATACCCGAGAGCGATCGGAGCGTGGTAGATTTTCCGGCTCCGTTGGCGCCGATGAGCGTGACGATCTCGCCCTTCTCTACGTTGAACGAAATGCCCTGGAGGGCGTGGATCGCGCCGTAGAATACGTGAAGGTTCTCAACTCGCAGCACTTTTGCCCGCTCCTTTTCCGAGGTAGGCCTCTATGACCGTCTCATTGTTCTGGATTTCCTTGGGCGTGCCCCGGGCGATGACTTCGCCGAAGTCCATCACGGTGAGGTATTCGCAGATGCCCATCACGACGCGCATCTGGTGCTCGATGAGGAGGATCGTGAGATCGAAGCGACCCTTGATGAAGTGGATGAGGTCCATGAGCTCGAGGATCTCGCGGGGATTCATTCCCGCCGCGGGCTCGTCGAGGAGGAGGAGGCTCGGGTCGCATGCGAGGGCGCGCGCAATCTCGACTCGGCGCTGCTGGCCGTAGGGAAGGTTCTTCGCAATCTCGTCCGCGATGTCCTCGAGCTTGAATATCGAGAGGAAGTCGAGGGCCTTTTCGGTGAGCTCCTTCTCCTTCTGCGTGTAGCGCCGAGAGCGGAGAAGGCTGTCGCTCAAATTGTAGCCCGCATGCGCGTGGTAGGCGATGCGCACGTTGTCGAGGACGGAGAGGTTGGAGAAAAGGCGGATGTTCTGGAAGGTGCGGGCGACGCCCAATCTGGTCACCTCGAAGGGCTCGAGCCCGTCGATGCGCTCGCCCTTGAACTCCACCGAGCCGGAGGTGAGGGGAATGATGCCCGTAATCAGGTTGAAGGCGGTGGTCTTGCCCGCCCCGTTCGGGCCGATGAGCCCCTGAAGACTGCCGCGGGGAAGGCCCAGGTTGAAGTCCTTGACCGCGAGGAGACCGCCGAAGGCCTTGACCGTATCCTTCATTACCAGGATGTCGTCGCCCGTCTCGATGTCGGCCATACTTATTCCCCCGCCTTTTGGGCGCCCGTCCGTTGGACGGCGCCCAGGGCCTGCTTCAGGCGCTTGCGCGCGCCCTCGGCCTTGAAGAAGCCCCACTCGACCGTGCCCAGGAGGCCCTGCGGTCTGACGAGCATGAGGAGAAGGAGGGCGATCGGGTAGAGGACGAAACGCCAGGACGGCGCGTCCGTGCCGAGCTGGCCGAGGAGGATGCGCAGGAAGCCTTCGAGGAAGAATATCCATCCGAATGCCGCCGCGATGGTGCCCGTCATGCTGCCGAGGCCTCCGAAAACCACGATGATGAGGGGATTGAAGCCGGCTATGAAGTCGAAGCTCGCGGGCGCGAGGAAGCCCATATAATGAGCGTAGATTGCGCCGCCGATGCCGGCGACGAAGCTGCCGACGACGAAGGAGAGGAGTTTGTTGCCGGCCACGTCTATGCCCATCGCGCGGGCGGCGATCTCGTCCTCCCTGACGGCCAGCGTCGCTCGGCCGGTGCTCGACCTGATGAAATTACGTATGATGACGATGACGATGACGAGGAAGACGAAAGCCCAGGCCCAGGTCGTGACCTTGGGAATGCCGAGCATCCCGCGTCCGCCTTTCATTTCCTTGAACCCGAGTATCGTGTCCGAGTTGACGAGAAGAGTCTTTACGACGATCGCGAAGCCCAGGGTCGCTATCCCGAAATAGTCGGACCCGAGGCTAAGCACCGGCAGGCCGAAGAGAAAGCTCACCTCGGCGGCGAAGGCGCCGGCGAATATCACCGACAGGAAGAAGACCGCCTGCAAGGCGATCGGGGATCCCAGGGGACCGGGAGCGTCGGGCGTCCCGAAGAGCGGAGTGCAGATGGGCGAGAGGAAGCTCCCGAGCCATACGGCGACCAATCCGACGGTTACCAACGCGAATAGATAGAAAGTGAAGGCCGAGAGCACGGGTACGCCGCGCTTCATCTTGAGCAGCCTGCCGACGCCGGCCAGGGCCAGGGCTCCGAGGATGACGCCCAGGCCCACGACGATGAGGCCGCTGGCATCGCCGTTCGTCCAGCGGTAGGTGATGTCCGCGGCGCAATAGGCGCCGATTCCATAGAAGCCCCACTGGGCAAGGCTGAATTGGCCGTTGAAGCCGTAGATCAAGTTGAGGCCCAGGGCGACCATCGTCATGGTGATGGCCTGGAAGAGAAGGCCCTGGTCGAAGGCCGAGAAGAGGGCGAAGTCGCCGATCTTGGTCCAGATGATCGCTTGAATGACCGCGAAGGCCAGAACCAGGGTCGCCGCCTTCTGCCAGACCTTCTTGCGGCCCAGACCCCAGAGGAGGCCGTAGATCCAGGCGACGAGGGCAACCATCTTGACGATGGTGCTCGCAAGGTATCCGAGTTCCATGGCCGCCCCCTAAGCCTTTTCCTGCGCGGGTTCGCCGAACAGTCCGGTCGGTTTCACGAGGAGGACGATGATGAGGATGGTGAAGGCGACGGCGTCGCGCATGGGCGTGGAGATGTAGCTCATGGTCATGGCCTCGGCTTGGCCCATGATGAGGGCCCCGACGAAAGCGCCCGGGATGCTGCCGATACCGCCGAGGACGGCGGCGACGAAGGCCTTGAGGCCGGGTAGGATGCCGAGCTGGGTCCATATCGAGGAATAGGCGATCGCGTAGAGCACGCCCCCCAGGCCCGCAAAGGCGGAGCCGATCGCGAAGGTAAAGGAGATGATCTGGTCGACGTTGATTCCCATGAGCCTCGCGGTCGACTTGTCGTAGGACGAGGCGCGCATCGCTATTCCGACTTTGGTGCGCTTGACGATGAACTGCAGCAGAATCTGGACGAGGATGGACGCGGCGGCTATAAAGAGGAAGATATTTGAGAACGAGATCGTATTGTCCGGCGAAGCGGTGCCCGAGACTATTGGATGAATCCCGTCCTTGACGTACCAGGCCGTCGTAGGGAAGGGAGCCTTATACGGAATGAAGCGCCCGGAGAAGACGAAGGGGAGGGCGCCGAAGAACTCGAGGAAGAAGGAGACGCCGATCGCCGTGATGAGGGCGGCGATTCTGGGAGCGTCGCGAAGGGGCTTGTAGGCGACTCTCTCGATGGTCACCGCGAGGATGACGCATACCGCCATGGACAGGAGAACGACCGTGAGGGATCCGATCACGATGGAGAGGCCGGGCGGCATGCCCGGGAAGACGGCCCCGGGCCACTCGTGGAGGCGGAAGCGGCTCACCGCGTAGAAGCTCGTGAAGGCGCCCACCATGAAGACGTCGCCATGGGCGAAGTTGATGAGCTTGACGATCCCGTAGACCATGGTATAGCCGAGGGCTATGAGGGCGTAGACGAAACCGAGCTTGAGCCCGTCGAGGAGGTTCTGCAGGAAGAGGACGGGATTCGACCATGCCTTGCTGGCGATGTAGGTTACTGTCACGACGGCCAAGAGTATGAGAAAGGCCCAACCTACCCAGGCGAGGGGCGGGCCGCGCCGTCCCTTGGCGACCCGCGCCTGAAGGGAGTCGGCTTTGGCTTTCGTCGGAATGGTGCTAGCTGGCATTGACGCTACCTCTTCTACGGTCGTTTCAAAGAGAGAGGACAAGCCGCGAGGCTGTCAGCCTCGACGCTTGCCCTCTCCTCGCGTTTAATAATGTGTCGGAATTAAGGCTGGACGACGGAGTCGAAATTGACCTTGCCGTTCTTGATGGCGAGGATCGTCAAGGCCTTGACGGGATTATGGAGCTTGTCGAAGGTGATCTTGCCCGAAACGCCGTTGAACTTGATCTTCTCGAGGGTTTTTCTGACCGTGTCGGTGTTTACTGTGCCCGCGGCCTTGATGGAGGAGAGAAGCAGGTTGGTGGCGTCATAGGCGAGCACGGCGAGGGCGTCCGGCACTTTCCCGTTGCCGGAGTCGTCCTTGTAGGCGGCCGCATATGCCTTGAGGCAGTTCTGCACCTCGGGGCGGGGATCGTCCTTCGAATAGTGGTTCGTATAGAAGCAGCCGTCGGAGGCCGTAAGGTCGAGGTCAGAGGAATCCCATCCATCGCCGCCTACGAAGGGGACGGTGATGCCCTTCTCCTTGGCCTGCTTGGTCACGAGGTTGACGATGTTGTAGTAGTCGGGAAGGAGGACGACTTGGGGCTTCGCGTCCTTGATCTTCGCGAGGATGGCGGAGAAGTCGGTATCGGTCTTGGTGTAGGTCTCCTTGCCGACGATGGCTCCGCCCATGGCCTTGAACTTCGCCTCGAAGGCGGTCGCGAGGCCGATGGTGTAGTCGTTGCCCTGGTCGTACATGATGAAGGCTTTCTTAGCCTTGAGCCTCGTGCTGGAGAACTGGGCGAGGATGCCGCCCTGGAAGGGATCGATATAGCAGGCGCGGAATATGTAGTCCTTGACCTTCCCGTTCTTGTCCACGGTGACGTTCGGGTTCGTGGAGGTCGGGCTGATCTCGATCACCTTGGCGGGGCCCGCGATCTCGGAGACGGGGATCGAGGCGCTGGAGCAGACTTCGCCGATGATGAACTTTACGCCGTCCTGGTTGATGACTTTGTTCGCCGCATTGGTCGCGGCGGCCGCATCGCACTGGCTGTCCTCGACGATGGGGACGATGTTCATCCCGAGGACTCCGCCTTTGGCGTTCCATTCGTTGATGGCGAGCAGGGCGCCCTCTTTCGTAGAGAGGCCGAACGAGGGTACGGCGCCGGACAAGGGAGCCAGGACGGCAACCTTGAGGTCCGCAGCCCCGGCCGCTAGCACTGCAAGGACCAGGACGAGAGCGAT
>Ga0181535_10001668_pt1 | contig 28616 bp, 25 predicted proteins | sample PEATcosm2014_Bin_44_FD_119774 | JGI IMG/M metagenome (GOLD analysis project Ga0181535, IMG submission 119774) | Peatland microbial communities from MTU Mesocosm Facility, Houghton, MI, USA - PEATcosm2014_Bin17_30_metaG | ecosystem: Environmental > Terrestrial > Soil > Wetlands > Peat | place... | reverse complement strand
CGCATCTTCGTGCGCTTGAGTCTGAGGCGGTGCATGTGTTGCGTGAGGTGGCGGCGGGGTTTGAGCGGCCGGTGTTGTTGTTTTCGGGGGGCAAGGATTCGATTGTGTTGTTGCGGTTGGCGGAGAAGGCGTTTCGCCCGGCAAGGTTTCCGTTTCCGTTGATGCACATCGATACGGGCGACAACTTTGTCGAGGCGCTCGAGTTTCGCGACCGGCGCGTCACCCAGCTTGGTGAGCGGCTGATCGTCGCGAGCGTGCAGGACTCGATCGACCAGGGCCGCGTGGTCGAAGAAACAGGGCCGCGGGCGTCACGCAACCGTTTGCAAACAACGACCCTGTTGGACGCGATCGCGGCAAACCGTTTCGACGCCGCGATCGGCGGCGCACGCCGCGACGAGGAACGCGCCCGCGCGAAGGAGCGCATGTTCAGCTTCCGCGACGACTTCGGCCACTGGGACCCCAAACACCAGCGCCCCGAACTATGGAACCTCTACAACACCCGCATCGCCACCGGCGAGCACGTGCGCGTGTTCCCACTCTCGAACTGGACCGAACTCGACGTCTGGGAATACATCCAAGACGAAGCACTCGAAGTGCCCTCGATCTACTTCTCCCACACCCGCCGCACCTTCACCCGTGACGGCATGCTCTACGCCTACCGTGAAGGCCAACAACTCCTCCCCGGCGAAACACCCACCAACGAAACGGTCCGCTACCGCACCGTCGGCGACATGACCTGCACCGGCGGCGTACGCTCCACCGCCACCACAATCGCCGAAATCGTCAAAGAAATCGCCGCCACCCGCATCACCGAACGCGGCGAAACCCGCGCCGACGACAAAACCTCAGAAGCCGCCATGGAAGACCGCAAAAAAGCCGGATACTTCTAGAGATGGCGACGCACGCTCCGGCATCGATGTCGACCCCGGCGACCTTCGGATGACGCTTGACCTGTTGCGCTTCACGACCGCCGGATCGGTGGATGACGGCAAGAGCACGCTGATCGGCCGCCTGCTCTACGACTCCAAGCAGGTCTTCGAGGATCAGCTCGAGCACGTCACCGAGGTCTCCCGCCGGCGCGGCTCGGACGAGATCGACCTCGCGCTGCTGGTCGACGGCCTGCGGGCGGAGCGAGAGCAGGGGATCACGATCGACGTCGCCTACCGCTACTTCACCACCCCGCGGCGGCGCTTCATCATCGCCGACTGTCCCGGGCACCAGCAGTACACGCGCAACATGGTCACTGGCGCATCCACCGCGGACCTCGCGGTGATCCTGCTCGACGCCCGCAAGGGCGTGCTCGAGCAGTCCAAGCGCCACGCCTTCATCAGCGCGCTGCTGGGGATCCCGCACATCGTGGTCGCCGTCAACAAGATGGATCTCGTCGAGTACTCGCAGGAGCGCTTCGCGGAGATCGTCGCGGACTTCGCGCCGTTCCTCGAGAAGCTCGGCGTCGCCGACTGGCTGAACATCCCGATCTCGGCGCTGCGCGGCGACAACGTGGTCGACGCCTCCGAGCGGATGCCGTGGTACGGCGGTCCGACGCTGCTGCACCACCTCGAGGAGGTCGAGGTCTCCTACGACCACCCCTACGACGTCCCCGCGCGCTTCCCCGTCCAATGGGTCGTCCGCACCGGTGGCAGCGACGGCGAATACCGCGGCTACGCCGGACAGCTGGCGAGCGGGGCGCTGCGCGCCGGCGAGGAGGTCGTGGTGCTGCCATCCGGCCAGCGCACGCGCATCGTCGCGATCGACACCTACGAGGGGGAGCTCGACGAGGCCGTCGCGCCGCTCTCGCTGACGCTGCGCCTCGAGGACGACCTCGACGTCGCCCGCGGCGAGCTGATCGCGGGCATCAGCGAACAGCCGCTCGTCACGCGAGAGTTCGACGCCGACATCTGCTGGCTGGACAGCGAGCCGCTGAGACCCGGCGGGCGTTACGCGATCAAGCACACCTCACACACGGCGACGGCGATCGTCGAGGAGCTGATCGATCGTGTCGATGTCGACACGCTGGAACGCGAACCGGCTCCGCTGGAGCTCGAGCTCAACGACATCGCCCGCGTCAGTCTGCGCACGAGCGCACCGCTGGCGATCGACCCCTACAAGCGAAACCGCCGCACCGGAAGTTTCGTGCTGATCGACGAAACGACCAACGCGACGGTCGGCGCCGGCATGATCGTCGGCGAGTCCTCCTAGCGGGGAACTGCGTCGCGGCCGGCGGCCGCGAAAGGCTCGTGTCGCGGCCGGCGCGGGCGCGAAGGCGTCAGGGACGTGAGCGCGGGCTACGAATCGCCGTCGTCGAACGGCTCTTCGGAGGTCGAGAGCGGCGCGTAGGGATCGGCCTCGAAGCTGTTTGGATCAGGAGCGGCTGTATCCCGCGACGCCCTGGCGGTCCCACCGAGGAACCGCCGCCTGGCGGTCTCGTGGGAGCCCGTCTTGTCGGAGGTGTCGGCCTTGCTCGCGGCCTCGCCCCGCTCCCGCGCCTCGGTTCGCTCGGGCGCCTCTTCCTTGTCGGGCGACTCGAGCGTCGGTGGCTGCACCGGCGCCGCCGGCCGCTCCTCACGCTCGCGGTCCTCGGCGGGAGGCTCCCTGGTCGTGAGGGCGGGCCTACCCGGCGCGCGGGTCGCGCCCTCGACGACGAGCACACGAGAGAGGCTCGCGCGCAAGCGCTCGCGCGGCACCTTGTGCTCGCCGATCGCCTCGTTGATCGCATCGAGGAACGCCGCCGACGGCTTGGCGGAAAGTTGTGCCAGCACCGCGCGAACGCGCGGGTCGGTGAAGACCTTCTGCTCGCCCCACAGCGCCAGGCTTCCGTCGGCGAGCGACTCGCGCGACAGCAACGGCAGGTTGGCGCAGTCGCTGGGCGACCCCACGGCAACCTTGCTGAGGTCGACCTCGAACGAGAGCTTCTCGTCGGTCGGCACCTCCTCGTCGGCGCGGTAGACGCGGTAGATCAGCCCGTTGGTCGTGACGCACCAGAGGACGCCCTCCTCGTTGACGCGTTCGACGGCGCGGGTGGTGAAGCGCTCGTCATCGAGGTTCTCGTTGACGCCGCGCACCTCGACGAGCATGACGTTCTCATCGCCGATCCTCAGCGCGTAGTCGATCGCGCTGTTGTCATGCACCGGCCAGTCGCGCAGGACGTGGTCGAGGTTGCTGGTGTCCCAGCCGAGCGCCGAGAGCAGCGGCTCGATCAGCAGCGCCTTGGTGTTCGCCTCGTTGCCGACCGGGCCCTTGAGCCGGTCGGCCACTCCCGCAAGCTTTCTTACCTCGTCGACGAGTGCCATCGTGCGTGATCTTAGCTATTGACGGCGCGACGCGGACGCTCGGTCGACACGGGGTGCCGGCGAGCCGTCGCCGCGGCGCCGCCGCAGCGACCCACGCACGCGCGGCGCGCGGGCGCTCGCAACCGCGACTCAGCCGCCATCGCGCGGCGCGGCGGACTCGTGGTACGCAAGCTTGATCAGCTGACGCGCGTTGTCGACGTCGTCAGCCCGGCTGACCGAGTACTCCATCTCGCCCGTGGCGCGCTGGCGGATGTCGATCATGTAGCGCTTCTCCACGGGCGACCACCACCACGCCTGGACCGCGGCCGGCTCGAGCGACAGGCACAGAAGGATGCGCTCGCGATCAGCCTCCATCGTGAAGCAGGGGGTCTCGCCGCGCAGGTACTCGACGCGCTCGCTGCGAAAACGCCGTGTCGCCTCAAGGCTGCGCGCGTACTCGTCAAGCTCGCCGAACAGGTCGGCGAGCGCCGCGGGCGTGTCGCCGAGGTACTCGCGCAGCGTCTCCCGAGCGTCGATACCGGCGCCGGGAAGGTCCGGCAGCCGCGGCTCGGGCCTTGGCGTCGCCACCCCCTCGGACGCCGGCGCGATACGGGACGTCCATTGCAGGTCTGACGGCGGCGTGGCCGTTGGGGCCGGCGTGACCCTTTCCTCGAGCGGCTTGACGGCCGCGGCGGGCGGGGCCGGCATCTGGGGTGGGGGAGCCTGGGGCGGCGCGGCGCGGACGGGCGGCGTGGCGCTCGCGGGCGGCGTCGTGCTCGCGGGCGGCGTCGTGCTCGCGGGCCGCGTGGTGCTCGCGGGCGGCGTGGTGCTCGTGGGCGGCGGCGGCGTGGTGCTCGCGGGCGGCGTGGTGCTCGCGGGCGGCGTGGCGTCCGGGCGACTCGGAGCAGCCGGGGGGGCGGCCGGCGCCTCGAGCGGTCGAGGCTGGGAAGGCGGAGCGGCGGTCGCTGCGAGCGCCGGCGTCGCGGCGCTCTCGGGCGTTGCCGTGACCGCGGGCGGCCGCGCGGTCTCAGTCGTCGCCGGCGGCGCGCCGGGTGCCCGGGCCGCCCCGGTCTCACCCGCCGCGGCGGCATGGACGATCGACAGTCTGGCGAGGCTCTCCTTCAGGCGGCCGGCCGCAACCTCCGGCGCGCCGAGCGCAAGCGCCACCGCGTCGAGAAACCCGGGCGGCGGATCCGCGACGAGTTGCGTGAGCGCGCGCTGCACGCGCGGGTCGATGTAGGTCTCATCGCCGCGCCGCTGCAGGCTGCCGTCGATCAGCGACTCGCGGGAGAGCAGCGAGAGATCCGCCGTTGCGGCGGCGGAGGCGCCGACGTCGGCGAGATCGATCGCGATCAGGGGCCCTCGGCCGATCGCGGCGGGTTCGTCAGCCTTGTAGATGCGATAGATCAGCCCGTTGGTCAGCACGCACCAGGCAACGCCCTCGTTGCCGACGTAGGCGAGCGTTCGCGCTGCGAACTGATCGTCGTCGAGACTCTGGCTGGCGCCCCGCGTCTCGATCATCAGCACATTCACGTCGTCGACCCTCAGCGCATAGTCGATCGAGGCGTCCTTGTCGACGGGCCAGTCGCGGACCGTGTGCTCGAGGTTGGTGGTGTCCCAGCCGAGCGCTGAGAGCGTTGGCTCGACCAGCAGTGCCTTGGTGTTCGCCTCGTTGCCGATCGGGCCCTTGAGCCGCTCGGCAACTCCGACAAGCCTCCTGATCTCGTCCACGAACGCCATGCTGTGACGATCTTATGCGCAGACCGGCATTCGCTCCAAGCTGGCCGTCTCCGCGGGGCGTGGAAAGGGCGAGCGGCGAGCGCGGCCGCGGCGGCGCGCGCCGCCATGTCCTAAGCTGCGCGCGGTGTTCTCGAAGGTCCTGGTCGCCAACCGCGGCGAGATCGCGGTGCGGATCATCCGCGCGCTCGAGGAGCTCGGGATCGCGAGCGTCGCGGTCTACTCCGAGCTCGACCGCGATGCGGTTCACGTCCTGCGGGCGGACGAGGCCTACCTGCTGGGTGGGGCCGAACCGGCCGAGAGCTACCTGAACGTCGACCGGATCATCGCCGTGGCGCGCGAGTCGGGAGCCGAGGCGATTCACCCCGGCTACGGCTTCCTGGCCGAGAGTGCCGTGTTCGCCGCCCGCTGCGAGGACGAGGGGATCGTCTTCATCGGCCCGCCGGCGAGCGCGATCGCCGCGATGGGATCGAAGACCCGGGCGCGCGAGCTGATGGCGGCCGCGGGGGTCCCGATCGTCCCGGGCACGACGATGGCGGTCAAGTCGGTCGCCGCGGCGCGCAAGATCATCGCCGCCGAGATCGGTTACCCGGTGGCCGTCAAGGCCGCCGGCGGCGGCGGCGGCAAGGGCTTCCGCGTCGCCCAGGCGGCCGGGCAGCTCAGCGAGGCCTTCGAGGGTGCGGCGCGCGAGGGCGAGAAGTTCTTCGGCGACGCCACGGTCTACCTCGAGCGCTACCTGCCGGACCCGCGCCACGTCGAGGTGCAGGTGCTCGCCGACGCCCACGGCCACGTCGTGCACCTGGGCGAGCGCGACTGCTCGATCCAGCGCCGTCACCAGAAGCTGATCGAGGAGTCGCCGGCGCCGCCATGGATCGTCAGCGACGCGCTGCGCAAGCAGATCGGCAAGGCGGCCACGGACGCCGCGCGCGCCGTCGACTACCGGGGAGCGGGCACCGTCGAGGGGCTCCTCGCCGACGGCCATTACTACTTCCTCGAGATGAACACGCGCGTGCAGGTCGAGCACTGCGTGACGGAGATGACGAGCGGCATCGACATCGTCAAGACCGGGATCCGCGTCGCCGCCGGCGAGCCCCTGCCGTTCACCCAGAAGGATGTCGCGCTGCGCGGGCACGCGATCGAATGCCGCATCAACTCCGAGGACGCGGCCCTGCGCTTCCTTCCCCACCCGGGCCGCATCGCGACCTACCGCGAGCCGTCCGGTCCGGGCGTGCGCGTCGACTCCGGCGTCCGCGCGGGCTCCGAGATCTCGAAGAACTACGACCCGCTGATCGCCAAGCTGATCGTCTGGGACAGCGATCGCGCCGCGGCGACGCAGCGGATGCTGCGCGCCCTCGGCGAGTTCGAGATCACGGGCCTGAGCACGCTGATCCCCTTCCACCGGAGGCTGCTCGCAACCGAGCAGTGGGCACGGGGTGAGACCTGCCGCGACCTGCTGGAGGACGACGCCTGGCTCGCGTCGATCGGCTCCGAGCCGCCGAGCACCGAGAGCGCCGGCGAGCCGGCCGTCACGCTCGGCTACACCGTCGAGGTCAGCGGCCGACGCTTCGACGTGCGTGTCAGCGGTCCGCCGGGCGGCGCCGCGAGCGGACCGGGTCCAGCCGGCGCCGCAAGCCCTCGCCCCAGGCGCACGCCCCGCGCGAGCGCCGCCGTCGCGGGCGGCGACGACGCGCTGAGGAGCCCGATGCAGGGCACCGTGCTGAAGATCGCGGTCGAGACGGGCGCGAAGGTCGAGCAGGGCTCGCTGATCGCGGTGGTCGAGGCGATGAAGATGGAGAACGAGATCACCGCCCACAAGGCCGGAACGGTCGCGGCGCTGCCGATCTCGGTGGGCTCCTCGGTCGCCTCCGGCGACACGCTCGCGGTGATCGAGTCGGCGTGAGCGAGGTCTGGCCGGCGCGCGTGGATCAGGCGGCTGAGGTCACACGCCTGCTGATCGCCTTCCGCGACTGGCTGGGCGAGGACCGTCCGGATGACGCCGCGTTCGCCGCATCGGTCGCGCAGCTGCTCACCGACCCCTCCACCGAGTTCCTGCTCGGCAGCGTGGCGGCGGGCACGCCCGCGTCCGGCGTCTGCCAGCTGCGCTTCCGCCACTCGGTGTAGACGTCGTCGCCGGACTGCTGGCTGGAGGACCTCTACGTCGAGGCGGACGCGCGCGGACGCGGCCTCGGGCGTGCGCTCGTCGAGCTCGCCTTCGAACGTGCGGGCGCGCGCGGGGCACGGCGGATCGAGCTCGACACCAACGAGGACAACGGCGCGGCGATCGCGCTGTACGAATCGCTCGGCTTCTCGGCGTCGAGCAAGGCCCACGGCGAGCTGCGCGGACGCGACGTGTTCATGGGGCGCCCGCTTCCCTGAGACGCGCCTGGTTGGCGGCGTGCAGCCGGCGCTGCTCCGCGTCGCGGCGGCCGGGCGGCAGCGCGGAGGCCGATCCACGTGCGTCGCGCAGACGCTCGAGATACTCGCGGTCCTCGCGCAGCAGCACGAGGGCGTCGGCCGCCTCGATCGGTCCCCCGTGACCGGGCACGACGTATGCGGCCTGCTCGACCAGCGGCTCGAGGCGCGCGAGCGTCGCCAGGTAGCCGTCGAGCGACGCCTCGGGCGTCGGGATCTCGACCGGGGAGAGGTAGTCGCCGCAGACGAGGATCCTCGCCCAGGGGATCCAGATCGCCATTCCGTCAACCGTGTGTCCGTCGGCCGGGTGCAGCTCGAGCTCGTGCTCGCCGAGGCCGCAGTAGCCCGGGACCGGCAGCGCCTCGAGCGAGCCGAGCGTGAGCGGCGCGGGACGCGAGAGGTAGTGGCGCTCGTCGAAGTCGCGCAGAGCGCGCTGGGCCGCGCCGGGGTGAGCTCGCAGCCGCGCCGCGGTTGTCTCGGCGAGCCCGAGCGCGGCGTCCGGGAACGCGAGGCGCCCGAGCAGGTGGTCCCAGTCGCCGTGGGTCGCGAGCAGCCCGCTGAAGGGGAAGCTCGCCTGATCGAGCAGGGCGGGCAGCAGTTCGAGCTCGTCGGGGAAGACCGGCGAGTCGATCACGAACGCCTCCGATCCGCTGCGCACCACGGTCGCGGTGGTGCGCCAGACACGGCTCTCCACGACGATCACGTCCTCGTGGACGCCCGTCGCTCGCACGGCTCTGCTCGTCCGCCCGGCTAGACGGCGCCGAGAAGCTTTGCCGCTTCGCGCAGGTTCGGAACCTCGGCGGTCGGTTTGCGCTGCCCCGCGTCGAGCGTCTCACGGTGGCGGTTGACCCAGATCACGGGGATCTTCGCCTTCACGCACGGCTCCACGTCGTGGTAGTAGCTCGACGCCACGTGCACCCAGCCCTTCTTGCCGCCGATGCGGCGCGCGCACTCGTTGAAGTGGGCGAGGTCGGGCTTGTAGGAGCGCACCTGCTGGGCGGTGACGACGAGGTCGAAGTCGATTGGGATGTGGCGGCGCGTCTGGCCGAGCAGCTTGTCGTCGATGTTCGAGATCAGCCCCAGCCGGTACTTCTTCGAGAGCTTCTCGAGCTGGGGACGGGCCTCCCGAAACAGCATCCACTGCTGCACCGAGTCGGGCAGGAATCCCGACCGGGACGGCTCGAGCGGCCAGCCGAGGCGCTTGGAGATCTCGACCGCGGTGCGGCGCAGGACCTCCGCGTACAGCTCGTAGGAGCCACCCTCGATCTGGCGTGAGATCTCGTGAAAGAGGGGGATGACCTCCTCGCGCTCGATCGTGAAGCCGTCCCGCGCCGCCTCCGCGGCGAAGGCGTCCCAGATGCCCGTCTCCCAGTCGATCAGGGTTCCGTACACGTCGAAGGTGACGAACGTCGTCTTCGCTGGCAGTGGCATGTAGAGCTTGTGCTCCTCGCTCCCGTGGGTGAGCCGCCAATTATGAACGTCGAATAGAGTCCGTGGCGGCCGATGGATTTACTCGAGTATCAGGGGAAGCAGCTGTTCGCTCGCCACGGCATCCCCGTACCCGCCGGAGAGCCGGCCGCCACCGTCGACGACGCGGTCGCGGCCGCCGACCGGATCGGCTACCCGTGCGCGATCAAGGCGCAGGTGCAGGTCGGGGGTCGCGGCAAGCTCGGCGGGATCAAGCTGGCGAGCGACGCCGCGCAGGCGCGCGAATACGCCGAGGCGATCCTCGGCATGGACATCAAGGGCCTGACGGTGCGCGAGCTGTGGATCGAGGGGGCGTCGGCGATCGAGGCGGAGTACTACGCCTCGTTCGTCTTCGACCGTGGCGCGAAGGCTCCGCTCGCGATGCTCTCGACGCGCGGCGGCATGGACATCGAGGAGGTCTCCGCGCAGACCCCGGAGGCGATCGCCTCGCTGCACATCGACCCGCTGATCGGCTTCCAGCCCTTCCACGGCCGCCGGCTCGCCTTTGAGGCGGGCGTCGACGCCGACCTCGTGCGCCCGGTCGGCGCGTTTCTCGAGCAGCTCTACGGCGCGTTCGTCGGCGAGGAGGCGATGCTCGTCGAGGTCAACCCGCTGATCGTCACGCCGGAGCGCACGCTCGTTGCGCTCGATGCGAAGGTGACACTCGACGGGAACTCGCTCTACCGCCATCCCGACAACGCGCAGCTGCGCGACCTCTCCAGCGAGGACCCGCAGGAGCGGATGGCGAAGGAGCGCGACCTGACCTACGTCAAGCTCGACGGCAACATCGGCATCCTCGGCAACGGCGCCGGGCTGGTGATGTCGACGCTCGACGTGGTCGCCCAGCACGGCGGCGCCCCGGCGAACTTCCTCGACGCGGGCGGCGGCTCGAAGGCCGAGGCGATCACCGCCGCGGTCGAGGTGATCACCTGGGACCCGGGCGTCAGGGCCGTGCTGTTCAACATCTTCGGCGGCATCACGCGCTGCGACGAGGTCGCGCGCGGCCTGATCGCGGCGTTCGAGCAGATCAAGCCGACGATCCCGTTCGTCGTGCGGCTCGACGGCACCAACGGCGAGGAGGGGCGGGCGCTGCTGGCAGCCGCCGCACTCCCGAACGTGCACGCGGCGAGCACGATGGACGAGGCCGCGGCGCTGGTTGTGGAGCTCGCGAAATGAGCGTCATCGTCGACCGCGAGACGCGCCTGTGCGTGTCCGGGATCACCGGCCGCGAGGGCACCTTCCACTCGCTGAACAACCGCGCCTACGGCACCAACGTCGTCTCCGGCGTGACGCCCGGCAAGGGGGGCCAGGACGTCGAGGGCGTCCCGGTCTTCAACACCTTCCGCGCCGCGGTCGAGGAGACGAAGGCGAACACGGCGATGATCTTCGTGCCGCCGCCGTTCGCCGCCGACTCGATCCTCGAAGCGGCGGATGCGGGGATCGTGACCATCATCGCGATCACCGAGGGAATCCCGGCGCACGACGAGCTGCGGGTCTACACGCAGCTGCGACGCACGCCGGCGATCCGGCTGATCGGGCCCAACTGCCCCGGCGTGCTCTCGCCCGGCAAGGCGAACGTCGGCATCATCCCGGCCGCGTTCTTCCGCGAGGGCAACGTCGGCGTCGTGTCACGCTCCGGCACCCTCACCTACCAGGTGGGCCACGAGCTGGCCCAGCGCGGATTCGGCAACTCCTCGATCGTGGGCATCGGCGGCGACCCCGTCCCCGGATCGAGCTTCGTCGACATCATCGACCTCTTCGAGGCTGACCCCGAGACGGAGCTGATCGTGATGAGCGGGGAGATCGGCGGCGACGCCGAGGAGGTGGCCGCCGGCCACATCGCCGCCCACATCACCAAGCCGGTCGTCGCCTACATCGCCGGCTTCACCGCACCGCCAGGCAAGACGATGGGCCACGCCGGCGCGATCGTCTCCGGTTCCAAGGGCACCGCGGCGGCGAAGGCGGAGGCGCTCGAAGCGGCTGGCGTGCGGGTTGCGAAGACCCCGACGCAGGTCGCCGAGATCGCCGTCGAACTGCTAGGAGGATGACGTGATGGAAGTGTCCGGACTCTCATTCGCGCGCGGCGCGCCGTCGCTCGACATCATCGACGTGGAGGGACTGAAGGAGGCCGCGGAGCGCGCCTTCGCCAACGACCCCGGCGGCATGACGGCTTACGGCACCGCCGTCGGCTACGTCCCGCTGCGCCGCTGGATCGCCGAGCGTCACGGTGTCGAGGAGGCCAACGTGCTCGTCACGAACGGCTCGATGCAGGCGGACGCGTTCCTGTTCGACGAGCTGGTCGGCAGCGGCGACGAGGTGGTCGTCGAACGGCCGAGCTACGACCGCACGCTGCTCTCGCTGCGCCAGCACGGCGCAGCGCTGCGGGCGATCGCGCTCGAGTCCGAGGGGATCGACACGGAGGCGCTCGCCGACGCGCTGAAGGGCGGGGCGCGGCCCAAGCTCGCCCACATCATCCCCAACTTCCACAACCCCGCCGGCTGCACGCTGACCGCAGCGAAGCGCCAGCGCCTGCTGGAGCTGGCGCGCCAGTACGAGTTCACGATCTTCGAGGACGATCCCTACATCGCGCTGCGCTTCCGCGGCGAGACGCTGCCGACGATGCTCTCGCTCGACGCCGGCGAGGGGAGTGTGGTGTACGCATCTTCGTTCTCGAAGACCGTCTGCCCCGGCATCCGTGTCGGCTTCCTGATCGGCCCGCGCGAGCTGATCGCGCGGATCGTCGTGCGAGCCACCAACACCTACATCTCACCGAGCATGGTCGACGCGGCGATCGTCTACGAGTTCTGCTCCTCGGGCTCGATCGACCGTTCGATCGAGCGCGTGCGCGGCGCCCTGGAGGAGCGCGTCGACGCGCTGGCGCAGGCTCTGCACGAGCAGATCCCCGGCGCCACGTTCGTGATGCCCGACGGCGGCTACTTCCTCTGGGTGAAGCTACCCGACGGGGTCGAGCCGGCGGCGCTGCTGGCGGCCGCCGCCGAGCGCAAGCTGGCGCTGGTCAGCGGCGATGACTTCGTGCTGGACGGCGGTTCCGGAGCGGTTCGCCTGGCGTTCGCGGGCGTGACGCCGGAGGAGATCCGCGACGGCGTGACACGGCTCGCGGCCGCGCTGGCGACGCTGTAACCGCGGCTCAGCGCCCGTAGCGCTGAAGGCCGAGCACGAGCTGCTCGGGCAGGGCGACGCGCGGCGGAGGCGAGGGCTCGGCCGTGACCGACACCGTCTCGGCGACGCTGCGGGTGATCGTGATGTGCCGATCGCCGGTCGCCACGACGATCTCGTCCGCGCCCGACTGCACGACGGTCCCGTCGAGGCCCGGCTCGAGGCCGACCTTGCGCAGGTAGTGCAGCAGGTCCTCCGCCTCGTTCTCGAAGCGCAGCACGCGGATCGTCGCTCCCTCGCTGACGTCGGCCAGCGGAACCCCGGGAATGCGCGCGCCGACGCGGATCGGATGCCCGTGCGGACAGGTCGTCGCGTCGCCGATCGCCGCGAGCATGCGCTCCTCGAGCACCGGCGACATGGCGTGCTCGAGCCGTTCGGCCTCCTCGTGCACCTCATCCCAGGGGATGCCGAGCACATCCGTCAGGAAGCGTTCGATCAAACGATGGCGGCGCACGATCTCCTCGGCCTGGAGCACTCCGGCCGCCGTGAAGCCGATCACCTTGTCCGAGCCGCGGGTGATGTAGTCCTCGCGTTCGAGGCGGCCGATCATCTCGTGCACCGCCGGCGCGGACAGCTGCATCGCGCGCGCGACGTTGGCGGCGGTCATCGGCAGCTGCGCCTCGTGCAGCCAATACAGCGTCTCGAGGTAGCCGCGCTCGGCGTCGGTGAGCTCACTCGTCGCCATCAGCAGGGGACTGTAGCTACGCTGGCGTTCGATGCGTTTCGGGATCGAGCCCCAGCTCGCGCGCGCCGCCGCCACCCTGCCGCTCGGACCGCAGTGGAGCTACGAACAGAAGTTCGACGGCTTCCGCGCGATCGCCTTCGTCGACGGCGAAGAGCTGAAGCTGCAGTCGCGCGGCTCGAAGGACCTGACGCGCTACTTCCCGGAGCTGACACTGCCGCCGGGGCGCTACGTGCTCGACGGCGAGATCGTGATCGACGGCGACGGCGACGGCCAGGCCTTCGGCGCGCTGCAGCAGCGCATCCACCCCGCGGCCTCGCGGATCGAACGTCTCGCGCGGGAGTGGCCGGCCGCCTACGTCGCCTTCGACCTGCTGGAGCTCGACGGCGAGGAGCTGCTCGCCGAGCCGTTCGAGCGCCGGCGCGCCGCGCTGGACGGCCTCGCGGGCGTGCGTCGCTCCGAGCTCGTGCGCGACCCCGCGGCCGCGGAGCACTGGCTCGAGCAGACCGAGGGAGTCGTCGCGAAGCGTCTCGACCTCGCCTACGCACCCGGCAAGCGCACGGCGATGGTCAAGGTCAAGCGGCTGCGCACGATCGACTGCGTCGTGATGGGCTACCGGCCAGGCGTCGATCCGCAGAGCGTCGGCTCGGTGATCCTCGGCCTCTATCAGGAGGACGGAGGGCTGCGGCCGGTTGGGCACAGCTCGGCCTTCACGGCCGCCCGCAAGCGCGAGCTGCGCGCCGAGCTGGCGGCCTACGAGACCGGTGCGCGCGGCAGCGGCGAGCCGAGCCGCTGGAGCTCCGAGCGCGAACTCGAGTGGGTCGAGCTGCGGCCGGAGCTGGTCGTCGAGGTCAGCTACGACCACACCAGCGACGGGCGGATCCGCCACGGCACGAAGATCGTCCGCTGGCGCGACGACAAACCGCCTCGGGAGTGCACGGTCGACCAGCTGCGTTGACGCGAGCGCCGGCGGCGAGCGTCAGCGGCGCTTGGCCCGTGAGGGCGCGACGCGCGGCCCCTCGCCCTCGCCCTTGGGGAAGTTCGGCGGCCACGGTGCGTCGCCGAGGCCCGCGGCCTCGTCGCGGGCGGCCAGCTCGAGCAGGCTGTCGAGCGAGCCGGGGTGATCGTCGATGCTCGCGGAGGGGTCGCCCCGCTCGCGCAGCCGCGCGGGGACCGTGTCGAGCCGCAGCTCCGCCGGCTGCACGTCGGGCAGCTCCTCCCAGTCGAAGGGGCACGAGACGCGTGCGTCGGCGACCGCGCGAACCGAGTAGGCCGAGGCGACGGTGCGATCGCGGGCGTTCTGGTTGTAGTCGACGAAGACGCCGACGCGCTCCTCCTTCCACCACTTGCTGGTGGCGCGGCCCGGCATGCGGCGCTCGACCTCGCGCGCCAGCGCGAGCGCGCAACGGCGGACCTCCTGAAAGCCGCGCTGGGGGTGGATGCGGACGTTGACGTGGATGCCGCGCGAACCGGACGTCTTCGGGAAGCCGACAAGCCCGTGCTCCTCGAGCACCTCGCGCACGGACAGCGCGACCGCGCGGACCTCGTCGAAGGCGATCTCCGGCATCGGATCGAGGTCGACGCGCAGTTCGTCCGGGCGATCGAGGTCGCGGCGGCGCACCGGCCACGGGTTCCAGTCGATCACGCCGAGGTTGACTCCCCACGCGAGATGCGCCGCATCGGAGACGACGAGCTCGCGCGCCGAGCGGCCGCTGGGAAAGCGAACGGTGGCGGTCGTCAGCCAGTCGGGCGCGTTGTCCGGCACCCGCTTCTGGAAGAAGAACTCGCCCTCGACGCCGTCGACCCAGCGCTTCATCGTCGTCGGGCGCTCGCGCAGGTGGCGCACCACCGCCTCCTCGCACTCGAGGTAGTAGCGAACCAGGTCGAGCTTCGTGAACCCGGGCTGCGGAAAGAACAGCTTCGCGGGATTGGAGATCCGCACCTCGCGTCCGGCAGCCTCGATCGTGATCGCCTCCGACTTCATCGCCCTGGGAGAATGCCGCACGATGGCGCGCAACGGCCGGCCGGTCCTGGTCGCTCCCGACTCCTTCAAGGGAACGCTGTCGGCCACGCAGGTGGCGGAGGCGATCGGCCGCGGACTTTCGCGCGCCGGATTGAGCGCCGAACTCGCCGCGGTCGCCGACGGCGGCGAGGGCACGATGGAGGTGCTGGCGGAGCGTCTGGGCGGCGAGATCGTGACGGTGAGCGCCCACGATCCGCTCGGGCGCGAGGTGGCGGCGAGCTTCGCGCTGCTCGGCGACGGCCGCACGGCGCTCGTCGAGGTCGCGGCCGCCAGCGGCCTGGCGCTGCTCGCGCCGGTGGAACGCGACGCCGAGGCGGCCTCGAGTGCCGGCACGGGCGAGCTGATCGTCGCCGCGCTCGCGTGCGGCGCGAGCCACGTCCTGGTGGCGGCGGGCGGCAGCGCGAGCACCGACGGCGGCGCGGGAGCGATCGACGCGATCGCGGCCGCCGGCGGGCTGCGCGGCGCGCGGCTGAGCGTGCTCTGCGACGTGCGCACGCCGTTCGAGCAGGCCGCTGCGACATTCGGCCCGCAGAAGGGCGCCGACGCAGCGGCGGTGGCGCGCCTGCAGCGGCGCCTGGAAGCCTTCGGGCTGCCGCGCGGGGTGCCGATGAGCGGCGCGGCCGGCGGCCTGGCGGGCGGCCTGTGGGCCAAACTCGACGCCAGGCTCGTGGCGGGGGCGCCGTTCGTGCTCGAGGCGCTCGACTTCGACACGCGCATGCTCGCCGCCAGCACGGTGATCGTCGGCGAAGGTCGCCTCGACGCGACCAGCCTGGAGGGCAAGGTCCTCGCCGAGGTGGCGACCCGCGCGCGCCAGCACGGAGTGCCGGCGCACGCGATCGTCGGACGCTGCGAGCTGACCCGCTTCGACGCGAGAATCCTCGACTTGCAGGAAATTCTCGAAGCCGGCGCTGAGCCGGCAATAGAGGATGCCGCTGTCGCGCTCGCGGGCGTGATCGCAGCGCGACCGCTACGCTCGCAGCGGTGAGCATGGAAATAGCTCCTGAAGCGAGCACGCCGGCCCGTCCGGCGGTGCTCAGCCGAGCGCAGGCGTCGCTGCCCGGCGCCCGGCGCGCGACGGTGATCGGCGCGGGCTCGTTCGGCACCGCGATCGCGGTGCTCCTGGCGCGTGCCGGGGTGCGCACCACGCTGCAGACGCGCACCGAGCAGCAGGCCGCGGAACTGGTCGAGAGCCGCGTCAACGAGAAGTACCTGCCCGGTGTGGAGCTGCCCTCGCAGCTGCGGATCGAGCCGGTCTCGAGCGGCGTCTCGCGAGCCGACTACGTCTTCCTCGCGGTGCCCTCGACGAGCCTCGCGGAGGCGATCGCCGCGCTCGAGCACGCGGGTCTCGGCCGGCGCAGCGCGGTCGTCTCGCTGTCCAAGGGGCTCGTCCCGCCCGACGGCGCGGCGCCAACCGACGCTCTGCGTGCCCGCTTCGGCGCGCACCGCGTCGCGTGCATCGGCGGGCCGGCGCACGCGCAGGAGATGGTGCACGCGGGCGCCGGGCTGGTCGCCGCGGCCTTCGACGAGGGACTCGCCGAGGGGCTCGCCGGGATCTTCAACCGCGCCGGCGTCGTCTGCGAGCTGGCCAACGACCCTGCCGGCGTCGAACTGGCGGGCGTCGCCAAGAACGCCGCGGCGCTCGCGGCCGGCGCCACCGAGGCGCAGGGCCTCAACGCCGCCGGGGCCGCCGCCGGACACATCTTTGCCGAGGCCTGGCGGCTCGCGGAAGCGGCGGGGGCGCGACCGGAGTCGTTCATCGGGCTCGCCGGGGCGGGCGACCTCGTCGCCACCGCGCTCGCGCCGATGAGCCGCAACCGGCGCGCCGGCGAACTGCTGGCGCAGGGCGTCCCGCCGGCGGAGATCCAGCAGCGCGTCGCGCAGGCGGTCGAGGCGCTCCAGTCGGTGCCGCTGCTCGCCCGCTCGATCGAGCGAGCCGGCCTGCCGGCGCCGGTCACGGGCGGGCTTGCGCGGCTGATCGACGGGGAGCTGCCGCTCGCCGACTGGGTGGCGCTGGTGCGCGCGACGGTCCCCCCGCGCGCTCGCTGGCGGCGCTCGAGGGGCTTCTGGCAGCGGCTGCGCGAGTGGCTCATGCGCCGGGGCCACGACGCTCCGCCAGCGTTGTGAGCACCGCCTCGTAGACCCCCTCTCCGTGCCCGGCCGAGGTGACGCGCACGTTGCGGTGCGCGCGGATCGCATCGTGCATCGTCGGGTCGCGCTCGAGCGCGTTGGCCACGAGCCAGAAGGTGTGCACGACGGCGGCGACGGCGAGATCCTCGCGCGAGTCGCCGACCGCGAAGGTGTCGTCAGGCGAGAGGCCGCGTGCGCGCTGATGGCGAGCCACCGCCGCGGCCTTCGAGCCGCCGGCGGGGATCAGGTGATAGGCCCGCAAGGGTTCGAACCCGGAGCGCGTGAGGGCGCCGTTGTCGACGAGCCGCAGATCGCCGTGACCGTGTTCGCGCAGCAGCTCGTCGGCCTCGCTCACGTCGACGAGCCCGCGGAACAGATGCGAGATCTCGCGCCCGCGGTGCCACGGGTCGTGGTATTCGAGCCGCCCGGCGTAGTGAGCGAGCAGCAGCGCCGGCGCGCCGGAGTCCGCGATCTGCTCGTGCACGCTTCGCTCGTTGGGCGTCAGCTCGGTCAGCCACAGCTGCTCGCCGTCGAGCTCGAGCACGCAGCCGGCCTCGTAGATGAAGGCGCTCTGGCCGAGCAGCCGCGCGTCCTCGGCCACCTGGGCGCGGCGGCGCCCGCTCATCAGCACGACCTCGACGGAGGAACGCAGGCAGGCCTCGATCGCCCGCACGCCGAGCAGCGAGACGCCGCCGTCGCCGTCGTGGATCAGCGAGGCGCCGGCGCCCAGCAGCGTGCCGTCGAGATCGACGTAGAGCGCGCCGCTCACCGCGCGCTGACCATCGGCGGGCGCTCCTGCCGCGGCGCCGGGGGCCGGAGCGCCGGATCGTCGCCCAGCAGCGGCGAGGGGTCCAGCTCGAGCAGCCGCCCCTCGCGCGCCAGCCGCTGCGCGAGGGTCGCCAGCACGCTGTAGGCCATCCCCGTCAACTCCAGCAGCGGCTGGTGGCTGTTCAGATGGGTGTCGAGGTCGACCTGGGCCATCCCGTCGAGGCCGACCTGCTCGAGCACGTCGAGCAGCATCGCGATCTCGACGCCGTAACCGGTCGCGAACGGGATCCGCTCGAGCAGCGAGCGCCTCGCCGCGACCTCCCCCGCGAGCGGCTGGCGCACGCCGGCGAGCGCCGGGTAGAGGATCGCGAGCGCGGGCCGCGCAAGCAGGTGGTTGACGCGGCCGCCGCCGTCGGCGAGCGAGACGTCGCCCTGGCGAAACGGGCGACGGTAGAAGGCCTTGACGAACTCGACCTCGTCGAACTCGAGCAGCGGGCCGAGCAGGCCGATCGCGTAGTGCGCGGGAAACTCGAGTACGTCGGCGTCCAGGAAGCAGACGAGCTCGCCGTCCAGCACGCTGAGCGAGCGCCACATCGCGTCGCCCTTGCCCGCCACCGGCCCGTAGGCGGGCATCAGGGCGGACTCAGCGAACACGCTCGCGCCGGCGTCGGCGGCGATCGCGGCGGTGTCGTCGCGCGAACCGCCGTCGATCACGACGAGCTGGTCGATCGCGCCACGCTCAAGCAGACCGGCGAGCAGCTCGACGATCGGCCCGACCGTGCTCGCGCAGTCGCGCGCCGGCAGGCAGACCGACACGCTGCACTCGCGCCCCGCCAGCAGCGCCTCGTCGTAACGGGAATGGTGGAAGCTGCGGGCTTGCTGCCAGTGGACCGGGGAGTCGAACGGCATCCGCCCCTACTATGGCAAGGCGTGAGCAAGGCGGCCGCGATGACCCGCGAGATCGAGCCCTGGACGGCGCTGCTGGAGGTTGCGCGGGGCGATCGGCGACTCGTCGGCGAGGCCTTCGAGTACGCGCGCGACTCCCGTTTCGCGCCGCTCCCGGGGGAGCTTCACCCGCGGCTCCGCGCGGGGCTGGCGGCGAACGGGATCGAGCGCCTCTACAGCCATCAGGCGCAGGCGCTCGAGGCGGCGTGGCTGGGCCCGACGATCGTGACCACGGGCACGGCGTCCGGGAAATCCCTGTGCTTCAACCTGCCCGCGCTCGACACGCTGCTGCGTGACCCGAAGGCGCGGGCGCTCTACCTCTACCCGACAAAGGCCCTGGCCCAGGACCAGGCGCGGGCGATCAGCGCGCTCGGGTTGCACGAGCGGATCCGCCCCGCGATCTACGACGGTGACACGCCGAGGGAATCACGCGGCGAGCTGCGCCGCAAGGCCAACCTGATCCTCACCAACCCCGACATGCTCCATCTCGGCATCCTGCCCCACCACGACAGCTGGGCGGCGCTGTTCTCCAATTTGGCCGTCGTCGTCGTCGACGAGGCGCACATCTACCGCGGCGTGTTCGGATCGCACGTCGCGAACGTGCTGCGGCGGCTGCGCCGGATCGCCGCCGCCTACGGCACCGCGCCGCGGATCCTCCTCGCCTCGGCGACGATTGCCAACCCGCTCGAGCTGGCGGAGCGTCTGACCGGGCTCGAGGACGTGACGCTTATCGACGAGGACGGCTCCCCCTCGGCCGGCCGGCGGATCGCGATCTGGAACCCGCCGGTGACCGACGAGGTGCTCGGCGTGCGCCGCTCCGCGCTCGCCGAGGGGGCAGAGCTGCTCGCCGGACTGGTCGCCGCGGGAGCGCGGACGATCTGCTTCGTGCGCTCGCGCAAGGGCGTCGAGCTGCTCAGCCGAATCACCCGTGACGAGCTGGAGCGGCTCGGCGCCGGGGAGCTGGGTGAACTGGTGACGCCGTACCGCGCCGGCTACACGCCGGCGCAACGGCGCGAGATCGAGGCGCGCCTGATGGCCGGGGAGGTGCGCGCCGTCGTGACGACCGACGCGCTCGAGCTGGGAATCGACGTCGGGGCGCTGGACGCCGCGGTGGTGGTCACCTTCCCCGGCACGATCGCGAGCCTGCGGCAGATGTGGGGACGCGCCGGGCGCCGGCGCCGCGGATTTGCGTGCTACGTCGCCGGCGAGGACGCGCTCGATCAGTTCTTCGCCCGTCACACCGAGGACTTCCTGGACCGGCCCGTGGAGTCGGCGATCCTCGACCACGAGTCCGAGGAGATCCACCTCGCGCATCTGCTCTGCGCCGCCCACGAGGGCCCGCTCAGCGAACGCGACAGCGAGTTCTTCGGGCCGCGCACGCTCGCCCACCTCGAGCGCCTCGAGGGGCTCGGCGAGCTGCGAGCGAAGGACGGCCAGTTCGTCCTGCGCCGCCGCGAGCGCTACCCGGCCGGTGAGGTCTCGCTGCGATCGGCGTCGCGCGACTCGTTCGAAATCGTCGAGCTCGGAACCGGCGAGGCCCTCGGTACGGCCGAGTTCGCGCGCGCGTTCTCGACGCTTCACCCGGGCGCGATCTACCTGCACCTCGGTCGCTCGTTCCACGTGCGCGAGCTCGACGTGCAGGCGCGCCGGGCGCTGGTCGAGCCGTTCGACGGCGACTGGTACACCCAGCCGAAGCGCGAGACCGACACGCTGATCGAGCGGCTGCTGGACCGCCGCGAGACGCTCGGTGTGACGCTCTCCTTCGGCCGCGTGATCGTGACCGAGACGGTGCTCGCCTATCAGCGCCGGCGGCTCTCCGACCACACCGAGATCGACCTGACGGCGCTCGAGCTGCCGCCGACACGCTTCGCGACCCAGGCGATGTGGTTCGAGCTGAGCGCCGGCATGCTCGAGCGCTTCCCACTGGAGCTGCTGCTCGGCTCGCTGCATGCCACCGAGCACGCTCAGATCGCGGTCCTGCCGCTGCTGGCGATGTGCGACCGCTGGGACATCGGCGGCCTCTCCACAAACGCCCACCCCCAGACCGGCGGACCGACGATCTTCATCCACGACGGCCACCCCGGCGGCGTCGGCATCACGCGCATCGCCTTCGCGCACTTCGAGGAGCTGGTCGCGGACGCCCACCGGCTGATCAGCGAATGCGTTTGCCGCAACGGCTGCCCTTCGTGCGTGCAGTCGCCGAAGTGCGGCAACCTCAACGAGCCGCTCTCGAAGGGCGGCGCCGGCGAACTGCTGGAGCGGATGCTGGCCGCGGCGTGAGCGTGGGGGCGGCCGTGCGAGGCTGCCGCGACGTCGCGTCCACAGGACCTGCGCGACGCCGACCTCGGTTTGCGCGCCGGGCGGTGCGCCGCGCTGCAACTATCGTTCGGCCGGCGGCGAGCGCCCGCACGGACCCTGCGCGGCGAGCGCCTGAACCGTTGTCCCCTCGGATGCTGCTCGTTCGTTTCAGGGACATCAGTTCAATCCGCTCGAAGGAGGCACCGAAATGCAGTACGCACTTTTGATCTACGCCAAGCCCGGATCGCACGAGGAGCTCGCCGAGGAGGAGCGGGGCGCCGTCGTCGGCGAGTACATGGCGTTGGCCGGCGATCCTCGCTGTGTGACCAGTGGCCAGCTCAAGCCGGTGGAGACCGCGACCACGGTTCGCGTGGCGGACGGCAGGACGCTGGTCACCGACGGTCCGTTTGCGGACACCAAGGAGGTGTTCGGGGGCTACTACATCTTCGACGCGGCAAGCCTCGATGAGGCCCTCGAGATCGCGTCACGGGTCCCTGCGGCGCGACTCGGCGGATCGGTCGAGGTGCGCCCCGTGATGGAGCGGTAGCGCTGCTCGAGGATCTCTTCCGAGAGCAGTGGGGCCGGGTGCTGGCCTCCACGATCGGCTTCCTCGGCGACTTCGACCTCGCCGAGGAAGCCGTCCAGGAGGCGTTCGCAATCGCAGCCGAGCGCTGGCAGCGCGACGGCACCCCGGCCAACCCGGCCGGCTGGCTGGTCGTCACTGCGCGCAACCGCGCGATCGACCTGATTCGCCGGGAGCGCACGCTCGCCCGGAAGCTGCATCTGCTCGACGTGCGGGAGGTCACCGTGGACGAACTGGACGAAACCGTGATCGGCGACGAGCGGCTGGAGATGGTCTTCACCTGCTGCCACCCGGCGCTCGCGCTCGAGGCGCAGGTGGCGCTGATCCTGCGAGCCCTGGGCGGCCTGACGACGGAAGAGATCGCCCGTGCGTTCCTCGTCTCCGAGGAGACGATGAAGCGGCGGCTTTCGCGCGCCAAGGCGAAGATCAAGGAGACCGGCATCCCGTTCGAGATTCCAGTCGATCCCGCGCTGTCTGACCGTCTGGACGCGGTGCTGGCGGTCATCTACCTCATCTACAACGAGGGCTACAGCGGCCGCATCGACCTCGCCGGCGAGGCGATCCGGCTCGGCGGCGTGCTCAGCGAGCTGATGCCCGACGAGTCGGAGGTCCATGGCCTGGTTGCGTTGATGCTGATCCATCATGCCCGGCGAGACGCGCGGTTCGACACCGGCGATCTGGTGCTGCTCGCCGACCAGGATCGCGCGCTGTGGGACGAGGAGGCGATCGTCGCGGGCCGCTCGCTGCTAGATCGCGCGATCGCCATGCGCGGCGGCGGAAGGTACGTGCTCCAGGCGGCGATTGCGTCGCTGCAGATCGAGGAACCGATCGACTGGCCACAGATCGCGGAGCTCTACGAGCGATTGGGCGAGCTCACCGACTCGCCGGTCGTCGAGCTCAATCGGGCGGTCGCTGTCAGCGAATCAGGAGCGCCGGCGCGAGCGCTCGAGATTGTCGAGCGGCTCGACCTCGACGACTACCGCTACCTGCATTCGACACGAGCCGAGCTGCTGCGGCGCCTCGGCCGAACCGACGATGCCCGAGCGGCATACGCTCGCGCGCTCGAGCAGGCGACCACGGAGCCCGAGCGGCGCTTCCTCCAGCGCCGCCTGGCAGAGCTCTGACCCGCGCCGGCCGGGCCGCGTTGGCGGCGGTCGCCACGACGAGGCTCGACCTCCCGAGTGCGCCCGGGCGAGTCCGCTCGGGGCAGCCGCGCCGGCGCGCCGACGCTCGTCGCCGGCGCCCCCGATCCGGCGTCCGAGCGGCCACGGCGGACCGCGGGCCGCGTGCCCTTCGAGCGGATCATCGCCGCGCGCGAGCGGTTTCGCGCGCGCCAACGTCACCGCCCTACGGCGACCACCAGCTGAACTGGCCGTTCCAGTCGATCTGGCCGTTGAAGGAGATCGACATCGGTGGTGCCCTCCAGACGCGCTCGGGGAACAGGGGTCGTTCGATCTCGACCGGCTTGCCGCCGGCGGCCGGCGCCAGCCAGAGGCCGTCGCCGCTGACGTAGAGCAGATCGCGGCCGTCGCGCGACCAGGTCGGCACGGACGCGCCGGAGACGCTCGCGAGCTTCGTGCTCGTGCCGCTACGCGGGTTCCACACGAGCAGCTCGTGCGCCGCGTACCAGGCGGGGGTCGCGAGATCGCCGGGGGTGGTCGGGGCCAGCACGTAGGCGAGCCGGCTGCCGTCGGGGGACCAGGCAGGCTCGACCGAGACGGCGGAGCCGGGCGTGCCCGGCGGCGGAGGGCGGACCGCCGCGCAGGCTCCGCCGAGGCACGGCAGCTTGGGCGCCCTGCCGAGCCAGACCGTGTCGCCGGGCAGCGCGGCGCAGCGAAGCGTGCTGCGCGTGCACGTCTCGACGGCCTTGCCCTGCGAGTAGACGCGCCCGGCGCTGCTGGTGGTCGCGACGAGCGACAGCTCGCCTCCGCGCCCCGCGGCAACCGGGTCGGTGCCGCCGTCGGACAGCGTCTGCGCGATCAGGCGAGGGGGCGCCCCGGGTGCGGTGAGCACCTCGAGCGGCGTGTTGTCGAGGTTGCGCGAGGCGCCGCAGGCGATCGCCCAGAACGCGATCCCCCAGCGCGGCCACCAGCCCGCGAGCGGGGCGATCACGTCGTCGCAGCCGCCGCCGTAGATGCCGGGGAGATGCTGGTCGCTGTGGATCGAGAACCACGTGGTCGGCCTGCCGGCGCCCACCGGATATGCGGTCACCGTGCCCGAAACGCCGGGCCGCGGGTTGTCAACGGAGACCGCGAGCTCGCCGCCGCTTGGCGACCAGACGGCGCCCTCGAGCGAGGTTGGCGCGGTCGCGGACGGCGGCAGCGCGAACAGGCGCCTGACGGCGCCGTGCGCGGATACGAGATCCACCGCCTGCGGCCGGCCCTTCGCGTCGGCGATCACGGCCAGCACGTCCGCCGTCGGGCTCCAGCCGACCAGCCCGTCGACGCCAACGCCCGCCACCTCGTGCGCCCCGCTGCCATCGGCGTTCGCAAGCCACAGCTGTGAGGGGCTCCCATCGCCGTCGCTCTGCACGGTCACCAGATACGCAAGCCAGCGGCCGTCGCGCGAGAACCTGGGCGCGCTGGGGCTCACGGGCGTCGACAGCGAGACCTGCGTGTTCCAGCTGGCGTCCGCGACCGGCTGCGCCGTGTAGGTCGTCGAGGCGACCTTCCGCAGCGAGCCCGCCGCCCCGTCGAGAACCCACAGGGCGCCGCGCGAGATGAACGCCAGCTCGCCCTCACGGCTGAATGCCGTGACGTCGACAAAGGGCCGGCCGGCGGTTTCGGCGACGACGCCGGAACTCCCGCCCGAGCCCGCGACGAAGGCGAGGCCGGCCGCAGCCGCCAGCACCGCCGCGCCGGCGGCCGCGCGCAGGCGCCGGCGCCGGGTGCGCCGCCGGGCTTCCTTGATCAGCGCCGCCGGGCCGTCGGCGACCGGCACGGCCGGGGGCACGGTTGGCGGTACGACCGGGGGCACGCTCGGGGGAACCAGGACGCTCATCGAGGCAGACGCGCGGGCATTTTGAAACTACTATGGCTAGCATCATGCTCCGTGTCAAGGTCGCCCGCGGGGTCGGGGGAGTTCGGCGCCGACTCGGCGGTGGCGCCCGGCAGCCTGCCGAACGGTCCGAGCCGTGATCTCGGCGTGGCTCACAGCCATGTGCTGAGGGCTCGCCAATCAGCTCAACCTGGCCGGCGCCCGTGTCGATGGTTGCGATGGCGGCTCAGAACGGTGAGGCTTCTCGTCCGGTTTGCCGGACTCGCAGCGCCGCTGACCTCCTTCGCGCCGACTGGCGAAGCTCTCCGCGGACCTGTGTTCGCGTCATCAGACCCCCCACCACCCGCCCTTGCGCTCGCCCCGGTCCCGGCGTCCCTGAGGAGATCCTGGAGAACGACCGTGACATTGACAATCCTCATTGTTGTGAACGTGGCGTTCGCCGCCACGACCGCCTTCGCACTGGCCTTCGTGATGTCGCGGCCCGTGCGGTTGACGCCCCGTCTGCCGAGGGCGCCCAGAACGGCTGCGCCGGCGGGGGCCGGAGACGACCGGCCTGACGCGGGACCGGGTTTGGCGCATGCCCCGCGCGCCGCCCGGCCGGTGCGTCCTCGCGCGCAAGCGAGCGTGCGCACGTGACGGCGCTCGTCACCGGAGCGTCCGGCTACATCGGCAACCGGCTGGTGTGCGAGCTCCTTGAGCTAGGCGAACCGGTCGGCGCGGTGGTGCGCGATCCGAGCCGCGTCAGCTTTGATCCGGCGGTGACCGTGTACCGCGCCGACATGCTCGACGCGGAATCGCTGCGGACGATCGATGGCGACTTTTCGACGGCCTACTACCTCGTGCACTCAATGGGTCGCGGCGGCGATTCGGGCTACGAGCAGCGCGACGTGACCGCCGCCTCGAATTTTGCGCGGTTCGCGACGGCTGCCGGCATCGAGCGCGTTGTCTATCTCGGTGGGCTTGGAGATCACCCCGGATCCAAGCACCTGCGCTCGCGTCAGCGCGTCGGCGAGGTGTTGCGCGACGAAGGACCGCCGCTGACATGGTTTCGCGCGGGGATGGTTGTTGGCGCCGGATCCGAGAGCTACCGAACCCTGCGCTCGCTCGTGGAGCGCCTGCCGGTGATGCTCGCACCGGCTTGGCTTTCCACCCCCACCCAGGCGATCGGGATCGACGACGTGCTGCGCTATCTCACCGAGGCTCCGCGGATTGCACAGGCGGGTTCGCGCGAGATTCAGATCGGATCAGCCGAGATCCTCACCTACGGCCAGATGCTCGACGGCATGTCCGATGCGCTGGGACTGCGCCGCCGCCCGCGCATCCCCGTGCCGCTCCTGAGCCCGTGGCTGTCGTCTCACTGGATCGGCCTCGTCACACCGGTCGACACCGGTGTTGCCCGACCGCTGATCGAGGGCCTGTCAACCGAGACGACCGTCAGCGATCCATCGGGAATGGCGCTCTTTGACTTCGTCCCGCAATCCTTCGAGCACGCGCTGCGTGCGGCAATCGCCGAAGCCGGCGAGTCCCTCTCGGCCCCTCCGCCCGCTACCCCCCCAGCGCCATCTTGCGCAGGTCGAGCGCCTCGTCGAGCACGGCCTCACTGACGCCCTGCTCGCGGGCGACCTCGCGCAGCGGGCGACCGGAGCGCGTGGCCTCCTGCACGATCAGCGTCGCGCGGTCGTAGCCGATGTAGGGGTTGAGCGCCGTCGCCACGGCGAGTGTCGACTCGGCGCTGCGCGTGCAGCCGGCGCGGTTGGCTTCGATCCCGCTGACGCATTTCTCGTTCAGCACGGTGGTGGCGCTGGTCAGCAGCGCGATCGACGACAGCAGGTTGCGCGCGATCAGCGGGATGCGGACGTTCAGCTCGAAGTTGCCCTGCATGCCGCCGATCGTGATTGCGGTGTCGTTGCCGATCACCTGCGCGGCGACCTGCAGCACGACCTCGGGGATCACCGGGTTGACCTTGCCCGGCATGATCGAGGAGCCCTTCTGCAGTTCCGGCAGGAACAGCTCGCCGATGCCGGCTCGCGGACCCGAGCCCATCAGCGCGAGGTCCTGGGCGATCTTCGTCAGCGACACGGCGAGCACCTTCAGCGCGCCCGACAGCTCGACCAGCGCGTCGCGGTTGGCCTGCGCTTCGAACGGGTCCTCCGGCGGCGAGATCTTCAGCTTCGTCTCGGCGCTGAGGCGGCGGCGGACCATCGCGGCGAACTTGGGGTGGGTGTTCAGACCGGTGCCGGTGGCCGTGCCCCCCAGCGGGATCTGGGCGACGCGTGGCAGGGTGTCGGAGATCCGCGCACGCGCCAGGCGGATCTGGGCGGCGTAACCGGCGAACTCCTGTCCGAGCGTGACGGGCACGGCGTCCATCAGGTGAGTCCGGCCCGCCTTGACGATCGTGTTGAAACGCCGGCTCTTGAGCGTCAGCGCGCGCTCGAGTGCGGCGAGCGACGGCAGCAGGCGCCGCGTGGTCAGCTCGAGCGCCGCGAGATGGACCGCCGACGGGAAGACGTCGTTGGAGGACTGCCCGAGGTTGACGTGGTCGTTGGCGTGGACGCCCTCACCGGCGAGCTTCGCGATCACCTCGTTGGCGTTCATGTTCGACGAGGTGCCCGAACCGGTTTGGAAGACGTCGATCGGGAACTGCTCGTCGTGCTCGCCCGCGGCGACGCTCGCCGCGGCCTTGGCGATGCGCCTGGCGAGCGCCGGCTTGAGCAGGCCCAGTTCGCCGTTGACGACGGCGGCGGCGCCCTTGATCGCGCCGAGCCAGTGGATCACCGTGGCGGGGACCGGCTCGCCCGAGATCGGGAAGTTCTCGACCGCCTTGCGGGTCTCGCCACCGTAGAGAGGTTGTGGGCTCATCAGTTCGTCCTTTGTCAGCCGGTGGGTTCTCCCCAACCCTATCCGCAGAAGGCGGCGAGCTCGCGCGCCACTCCGACCGGATCGTCGTAGGCAATCAGGTAGCCGGTGCCCGGCAGCACCCGCAGCACCGCGCGGTCGATCAGCTCGAGCGCCTCCTCGGCCACCGCCAGCGGGTGCATGCCGTCCCCGTCCGCCCACAGCAGCAGCACAGGCATCTCGAGCCGCGGGTAGAGGTCGAGCAGGTCGTGCTGGGCTCCGGACGGCCAGCGGGCGGCGAAGCGCGCCCACGAGCGGGCACGCTTCGCGTTGCCGCCGACGTCGGCGAAGGCGTGGCGCACGAGGTCGCGCGCACCAGGCTCGGCGCGCGACGAGAGCCGCAGCCCCAGATCGGGCCGGAAGACGAGCCGCGCGCTGTGGGAGAGCACGTAGTCGAGGCCGGGAACCGCGCCGGCCCGCGCGGCGATGCGAAACCCGCGTCGCAGCTGCGGGTGTTCGGCGCGACGATGCAGCCGGTTCGGCAGCAGGATCAGGCGCGCCGGCGCGATCTGCTCGCGTGCGAGCGCGTGCAGCAGGATCTCGGCGCCGAGCCCGTGACCGCCGATCAGCGGCCGCGGCCCGAGCACCTCCGCAGAGAAGCCGGCCAGGACCTCGGCGAACCAGTCCGGCGTGTATGGGTGGCGTGGACGGTCCTCAGAATCGCCGTGCAGCGGCAGGTCCGGCAGCACGACGCGGAAGCGGTCGGCGAGACCGTCGACGATCGGCTCGAACTCCTTGTGGGAGAGCGTCGCCGAATGCAGCAGCGCCAGCGGCGGGCCGATCCCCGCCTCGCGGTATGCGACGCGTGCCCCGTCGCGGTGATGGTAGAGACGAAGCTTCACACCGGGCCATCGTACGCCGCCGACGCAACCGCGCGCGCAGGCGCCCCCACAGCGGGCAGCGCAGCGCGTGCGAGCCGCGACGCCGTGTCGTGACGGTCGCGCCCCACGACCGGCGTCAGCCCGGGCCGCGAGGGGGAGCGCGCGCTCAGGCGGCGCCGCGCGCGCGGTCAGTCGCCGCAGTACGGGCAGCCGCCCTGGCCGCGCTCGATCGAGCGGGCCACCTGCAGGCCGTGTTCGAGCTCGAAGCTCGGGTAGCGCGCGATCGCCTGATCGTGCTCGCGGCGGGCGCGGGTCTGCGCGGCGTGGTCCTGGTACACGCGGACCACGCCGCGGCGTATCGCGCCCGGACGCAGGCGGGTCGGAACAAGTGAATTGGGCATCGGGTCTCCTTTGG
>Ga0181535_10001667_pt1 | contig 28622 bp, 22 predicted proteins | sample PEATcosm2014_Bin_44_FD_119774 | JGI IMG/M metagenome (GOLD analysis project Ga0181535, IMG submission 119774) | Peatland microbial communities from MTU Mesocosm Facility, Houghton, MI, USA - PEATcosm2014_Bin17_30_metaG | ecosystem: Environmental > Terrestrial > Soil > Wetlands > Peat | place... | reverse complement strand
GGCGGGTCACTTGTTGCGAAGCAGAAGGTGGGGTTTGACATGGGGCCCTGGGCCTCTGCGTCCGTTCGTGCTCGCGTCCGGGAGCCTAACATATCGTAAATTACCCAAGCAATGAAAATCGTAGAACCTGGCGCTTATCAATTCATAGTCTCTATGGAGCGATCTGTCAGAACTTTCCGGGAGTGGCACCGCGTTGCTTCGAGATCTGCCATTTTGGGTAATCCCGCTATATCCGTTTCCTCCCCTCGCCGCGATCATTCTCCGGCACGCTTCTCGCGATAACGTATTCAAGAAATCCGCCGGGCTTCTGTTGACCCCGCTCCGCATGTGACATATGAACCAAATCATGTACTCGTTATCCACGAGTTTTTAGTTACTGCAACGGTTCCAGTGCGTTTATTCGCGTTGAGTCTTGGCATAATCGCAGAGGGAAAGATTCCTCCGTATCCGTTTCAAGAACTTTCGTCTGGGTCTGACCCGCGGTTCGAGTCTAGACCGAAAATCTGAAATCAGCATCCGCAATTCTGGTGCTGAGAGAGCAACCAAGATCGAAAGGTTCACCTGGGGGAGCATCCAAGCGTGACCAGTTATAGCCGTCAGGACGTTCTGCGCATCCTTGAAATCAGCGCACGCCAACTGCAAGCCTGGGAACGAGCCGGGCTTATCTCTCAACAAGAGATTTATACCTTTCAGGACCTGGGGCAACTACGCACCCTGCGCTCGCTGCGGGAAGATGAGGTTCCCGCGGCCTCGATCCGGGAATCCATTCTCGCCATGAAAGCCGTCGCCGGCATGAGCAACCCCTTGCTTGAGGCTTGCGTCGTGCGCACCGGAACGCGCCTGGCCTTTCGTCATCGGGGCGCCATGGTCGATCCCATCCGCCGCCAGTTGCTCTTCGACTTCGAGCGCATGGGCGGCCCTCAAAACGCCGCCGCGCCATCCTCCTTTTGCCGCATCGCTACACCCGATCTGCGCGGCTTACAGGACCGCTTCCATGCCGCAGTTCAGGCCGAGGAAGCCGGCGAAAAGCAACGCGCCATCAACCTCTACCAGGAGATTCTGTCCATCGATCCTCAGTATGCGGCAGCCTGCATTAACCTGGGCACGCTCTTCTTCCATCTGCGCCAATACGGCCGCGCGGAGGAGCTCTACCGGCGTGCCACAGAGGCCGACCCCGGGTATGTGTTGGCGTACTTCGATCTCGGCAACGTGCTCGATGAGCTCGAGCGCATCGACGAATCCATCGCCGCTTATCTAAAGGCCGTCACCCTTTCGCCCCGCTACGCCGACGCCCATTACAATCTGGCCCTGGCTTACGAGCGCACCGGCGAGCATCGCAACGCGTTGCGCCATTGGCGCGCCTACGTGAAGCTCGACAATCGGGGTCCCTGGGCCGATCACGCGCGCGGCCAGATTCGCAAGCTTCTCAGCCGCGAAGGACTCGCCATCGCCTTCCGCGCCGACCATTTTGTCGCCCCGCGCAAAGGCCGAGCCGCTCTGGCTGTGGTCTCGTAGATCGCGCTAAAGATGGCGCGCCGCCAGCGCCACTTCGCGGATGTGCGCGGGCCGCGTGCGGCAGCAGCCGCCCACCATCTGCGCTCCAGCCATGAACCATTTCGTCGCGCCCACGCCAAAGTCTTTCGGATCGGTCACGCCAGTCCAGCATCGCGGCTCTGCGTCCCAGCCCTCGCCGGAGTTTGGATAAACCACGATCGGCTTGTCGGAACCAGCCTTGAGCTCTGCAATCAGCGCTGGTATCCACTTCGGCGGAACGCAGTTCACGCCGATGGCCACCGTCTGCGGGAACGAGGCTACCAGCGCCGCGCAATCGGCCACGCGCTCGCCGTGCGACACGTGCGTTTCGTCGCGACAAGAGAAGCTGAACCACGCTCGCAATTCTGGCCACGGCGCCAATGCCTCGCCCACCGCTCGAGCTTCTGCGAGCGAGGGGAAAGTCTCAAACGCCAGCAAGTCGGGAGCCTCGTCGCCGCTCGCATGCGCGAAAATCTCAATGCGCTCGCGGTGAAAGCGAACCAGATCGTCGTTAGAGCAATCGTAATTCCCGTGGTATTCGCCGCCGTTGTGAAGCGCCGCGCCATACGGCCCGAGTGAACCGGCAACGAGAACGCGTCTCTCCGGAAAGGCCGCAGCCGCTTGTCGCGCCAGCTCAACGGACCGCAACAACGCCGCATCGGCGCGTTCGGCGGTCAGCCCAGCTTCGGCGTAGCCCATCCGCGAAACCTGGTAGCTGCACGTTGCAATGCACTCGGCCCCCGCGTCAATGTAAGCGCGATGCACGGCAAGTAGTTTTTCCGGTTCGTCCTCGAGCACGTGTGCCGACCACAGCGGCCCGTCAATCAGCGCGCCTGAGTACTCGAGCTCCGTCGCCAGCCCGCCGTCGATGATGTGGACGCCATTCAGAATGGGTTCATTTTCCGCCATGGATCGTTCGCGAGCTTTAGCTCCTAGCCTCTGGCTTTTAGGCCGTGTATGCAAGCGGATTGTGAACACTCAGAGCATGTCGAAGTCTGGCTGCGCAACGGAAATGCTCGGGAAGGTTGAGGAAGGGGGACCCGCACGAAAAAGCTAACGGCTGAAAGCTAATAGCTGAAAGCAGTCCTTACACTTTCTGCGTCCTGATCACCTGCCGTACGCCCTCTACGCGCCGCAGGCCCAGCACCATGCGGTTCAGGTGGCGCACGTCTTCGGCTTCCACCACAAACTCGATAATCGCTTCGCCCTCTTCGTCGCGGCTCAAATCCACGGCGCGAATGTCGGTGTTTTCATCGGAAATGACGGCGGTCAATTCCTTCAACATGCCCGTCCGGTCTTCGCAGTGCACGATGATCTTGACCGGATAGCGCAGAGGTTGTCCGGCTCCCTCGGGTGCGCGCGACCATTCCACGTTGATGCGCCGGTCGCTCTCGTAGAGCAGGTTCTGCACATTGGGGCAACTGCGCGCGTGCACGGCGACCCCCTTGCCGCGCGTCACGTAGCCTACAATCTCTTCGCCGCGAATCGGGTTACAACATCGCGCGCGATAGACCAGCAGATCGTTCTGGCCCTCCACCTGCAGCGAATCGGAGCCGGTGAGGTGCAGTCTGCGCACCGCATCGGTCATGCCCGCTTCGCCCGATTTTCCCGCCGCGGCGGACGGCTCCCCTTCTGGCGAGCCGGCAAACCCCGGCGATAGCTTGCTCAGAAGCTGGTGCGCGGTGTTCTTACCCTGCCCCAGCGTCGCCAGCAGGTCGGCGGCCGTAGCCACGCCGAATTCCTGCGCGATGCGCCCCAGATCCTGGTCCCCGATCTGCGCCATCGGCACTTTAAACTTGCGCGCTTCGCGCTCCAGCAACTTCCTGCCGATATCCACCGCGCGCAGCCGCTGATCTTCATTCAGCCAGTGCTTGATTTTGTTGCGAGCACGCGGGCTCTTGACGAATGTGAGCCAGTCGCGGCTGGGCTTGTGATCTTTCTGCGTAACGATCTCGACAATGTCGCCCGTGCGCAGTTTGGTGCGCAGCGGCACCATGCGGCCGTTTACCTTTGCGCCCACGCACGAATGGCCTACGTCGGTATGAATTGTGTAGGCAAAGTCCACTGGAGTCGCCCCTGCCGGAACCACCACCACCTTCCCCTTTGGCGTGAAGGTGTAGACCTCGTCGGGATAGAGGTCCATCTTCAGGCTGGAGAGAAACTCATTCGGATCCGTCATCTCCTTCTGCCACTCGACAAGCTGGCGAATCCAGTTCAACCGTTCTTCGTCGCGGGCCGTCACTACGCCGCCCGTCTTGTACTTCCAGTGCGCCGCAATGCCTTCTTCGGCGATGCGATGCATCTCTTCGGTGCGAATCTGCACTTCAAACTGGTGGCCACTGGCGCTCATCACCGTGGTGTGCAGCGACTGGTACCGGTTGGCGCGAGGAATGGCGATGAAGTCCTTGATGCGCCCAGGCACCGGCCGCCACAACGTGTGGATCAATCCGAAGACCGCGTAGCACGAAGCCACATCCTCGGTGATCACGCGAATCGCCAACAAGTCGTATACCTGGTCGAACGAAACTTTGGTTCGCTCAATCTTCTGGTGGATCGAGTAGAGCCGCTTGATGCGCCACTCTACGCGCGCCTTGATGCCGTTCTCTCTGAGTTGCTCGGCGAGCGTGTCTTCCACGGTGCGCAAGAATTGCTCGCCATCCACGCGTCGCGCTTCCACCGCCGCCGCAACCTGCTCGTAGCTCACCGGGTCGGTGTAACGGAACGCCAGATCCTCCAACTCGCCGCGCACCTTGCCCATGCCCAGTCGGTGCGCAAGCGGAGCATAGATGTCCAGCGTTTCGCGCGCGATCGCCTCTTGCCGCTCGGGCTTCAGGTGTTCCAAGGTGCGCATGTTGTGCAGCCGGTCGGCCAGTTTGATCAGCACCACGCGCACGTCACTCACCATGGCCAGCAACATTTTGCGCACATTCTCTGCCTGGCGGTCTTCGCGGTTGGCAAACTGGATCTTGTCGATCTTGGTTACGCCTTCAACGATGTGCGCCACTTGGTCGCCGAACTTGTCTCCGATCTCTTCGCTGGTTGCCGGAGTGTCTTCCACGGCGTCGTGCAACAGCGCCGCCGCCACCGCGGTCGCATCCAGCTTCATCTCTACCAGCACCTCGGCCACTTCAAGCGGGTGCACAATGTAGGGTTCCCCCGAGGCGCGCGTTTGGTCTTTGTGATGGGAAACGCAGAACTCCCACGCCTTTCGAATCAATGAGATGTCTTCATTTGGCCGGTTGGCCTGAGCCTGCTTCAGCAGCGCTTCGATTCGCACTTCGATGGCACGTGCGTCTGTGGTTCTCGATGGTGCTTTAGGGGAGGGAGCGACTCCCTGCGCAGGAGATACCTCTGTGCTTGGACCTTCTGCCGGGATGCTCTGCCGGGCCGTCGCCATGCTTTATTATAGGCCGCTTCATTTCGACGCGAATGAATTGCTCTGCCGACCAGCCTCGCGGCGAAACGCGACACGCTGCCCATCCTATAGAGCCGGTTCAATTTGGTCAGGACTCGGTCCAGGAAGCACGCTGGTAATCAAACCCCTCGCCAAATGTGCCACGCATCACATCCTGTCGCGCAAAAAAGGAGGAAATTAAACTCCCCCGGAGGTTAAGAACCGAGGAAATCATGGTGAGAAACCTCTTTTTTGAGCGATTCCACAATTTAGATGCCCATTTCGTTGGCCTGCGAGGCGGCTTTTTCTCGATGAAAAAGCCGCGCAGCATTAGCGGTCGAGCGTACAGCAATTGTGGAATCGCTGTCGCCGCTATGGCCCTGGCCCTCCTCGCTGGCATCGGATATGCGAATCAGTCGACCTCGACCAAGGTCGTAATTCCGGTCAGCAAGACTTCCGCCAGCAACGGCAAACAAATGTACGTGAACTATTGCGCCCCGTGCCACGGAGTGGACGGCAAGGGACAAGGCCCGGTGGCCTCAGCTCTGAAGAAGCAACCCGCGAACCTGGCGCTCCTGAGCAAAAACAACCGCGGCAGGTTCCCCTCCACTCATATCATGTCGGTGCTCGAATTCGGCGCGGCCAACCCTTCGCATGGCACTGCTCAGATGCCTGTGTGGGGCCCGATGCTCGGCCACATGGACGCGTCCAACGCCGAAAACAACGTGAGCCTGCTCAGGATCAGCAATCTAAGCCAGTATTTGCAGTCGTTGCAGGCAAAGTAACCGTCGCGCCTCTTCGCTCCCGTTCCCAGGCCTGATACTGGGAAGAGAGCCGATGGCAAAACGGGACAACTCGAAGGCCGGCGCAAAGCTCAAGGCGCCTCGCAAAAAACGGTCCGTCAGGGCTCCAAACCCAGGTGAGCGCGCCGTCGTGCTCCCCGTGCGCCCGTCGTCCGCGAACGATTTCGCTGAGCGATCCCGTATCCACATTGCTTCGCCAAAACCCAAAGGCGCGCGACGCGACTCAGCGAATCCGCGCATCGTGCAAACGCATGCTGACTCCGCATTGCCCGGTGCCATTGTAACCCGCCGCGCCGCCGATCGACTCCGCGCGGGCCATCTCTGGGTCTACGCATCCGATGTCGTCGCAGTCTCTCCTGCAAAATCAGAAAGCCCGCTATTGCCCGTCGCCGATCAACGCGGCCTGCTTCTGGGCACGGCGCTTTACAGCCCGTCCTCGCAAATTGCGCTTCGCATCGTATCGCGCGAATCCCTCGACCAGCCCGCATGGCTCAAGCTGCTCGCATCGCGCCTTCGTACGGCCATCGCCCGCCGAAGGCCGCTGCTCGACCCCGCCAACGATGGCTGCCGCCTCTGCTTCAGCGAGGCCGACGAGCTGCCCGGCCTGATCGTAGATAAATATGGCGATCTCATCGTGCTTCAGCTGCTGGCCAAAGGCCTGCTGGCTGACGGCGTCCGCGAAACTTGCGTCCACGTCCTGCGCGAGGAGCTTGCGCCGGCCGCGATCCACGAGCGTCCCGATCCGCGAATCCGCGAATTGGAGGGCCTGCCCGCTCCGAGTCTCGATCCACTCTGGCTCGCAAATCCGAACAAGCCCGTGGCCGCCACAGACTTCCAGCTCAACGGCATTGTCTTCCATTACGACGCAAACGCTGGACAGAAAACCGGTGCATTCCTCGATCAGCGCACCAATTATGCCGCAGCACGTGACTGGGCGCAGCGCCTGGTCGGCGCAAAATCCGCATCGGGTCTCCGCGCGCTCGACGTCTGCTGCTATCAGGGCGGGTTCGCTCTTCATCTTGCCCAGGTTTGCCGCCAGGTCACGGGCATCGATGTTTCGCGTGCCTCGCTTGAGGTGGCGGAGCGCAACCTTGAGGCCAATCGCTCGCACGGCGATTTCAATGGCAAATGGGCCGAAGTTGACTGGATCGAGGCCGACGCGTTTGAGATTCTCCGCGACTGGTCGCAAGCAGGCGAACAATTCGACGTCATCGTCCTCGATCCGCCGGCTTTCGCCAAATCCAAACGCGCCGTTGAAGGCGCGCTGCGCGGCTACAAGGAGCTGAATCTCCGCGCGCTTAAGATGCTGCGCCCCGGCGGACTTCTCGTCACCTGCTCCTGCTCCCATCATGTGTCCTGGGCTGATCTTGAAGCGGCTGTCGCCTCTGCGGCGGCCGATGCATTGCGGCGCGTGCGCTTGATGGAGCGCCGTGGCGCCGCTCCCGATCACCCTGTCGTGCTCAATCTGCCGGAGACTGAATACCTCAAGTGCCTGGCGCTCGAAGTTGAGTAGGCGACTCAGGAGAGTAAGATTCGCCGCCGCTTCCGCCTCAACGTAGTCCACCTGACGAACGTCTGTGCGCAAAGAGCCTCGCCAGCCACTGAAAAGCCGCCCACCCAAAAACTGACGGGCCCTCTCTTGCGGGCGTAGCCAGCTGATCTTTCGCTCCAGGCGGCCGCATTCCGGCCAGTGCCGCCTTTACCTGCGCACGCAGCGCCTCAGCCTCAACTGTGCAAGAACGAAGGTACGCCGAAACCGTCAGTCCCGCCTCTGCGGCGCGTTGATGCAGGCGCGCGCATTCGCCCTTGCTCAAACGGACGGTGACGCTTGCTGTGCGAAGATCTCCATCAAATGCGTCCTGCGACTCCCGATTTCCCTGCGGGGTCAAGAGTTCGTCAACTTTCGGCGGCGGCTTTGGCTGCCAATCGCTGCGTTCCGCCGGCTTGTAGCGTCCATGCGCGCGCAAGGCGCGTTCGTAGCTTAGCGTCACAACGTCGTCGCCAAGATCGCTCTCGCTCCATGCCCCCGCTGGCTCCGAAACCTCGGCGGGAGGCGATGCCAGCGCAGCCAGCATCGCGGCAAAGTTTGTGGAGGCGGGAGAAGGTTCGCTCTGCGCCGGTTGCTGCATGCAACGGAGCTTACGCCGTCGTGCACTTGCAGCCCTAAGAATCCTCTCATTCAAAGGTTTGTGATTCCCAATTTAGCAGCGATCCGATGCCAATTCCGTTTCGGCACGTTTCCACGGCGCTTTCGGCTCACTCTCAAATTGCGCCGCCCGCAGAGTCCACCGGCTCGGGCAAAACGCGTCCCGGCAACCGCAACATCTCAGTCATCGTTTCCGCTGGAACTGGGCGAGAGAAAAGAAATCCCTGTCCAAACCGGCACCCCAATTGGCGAAGCATCGCATACTGCTTTTGCGTCTCGATGCCTTCCGCAACCACGTCCATTCCCATCACGCGCGCCAATTCCAGGATTGCGCGCACAATGTGCAACGGTTGCTCACTTCCGTCCGTCATGCGCTCGACAAATGAGCGATCGATCTTGAGCACATCAAAGGGGAGCGAGTGCAGGTGGTGAAGTGAACTGTAGCCCGTCCCGAAATCGTCCATCAGCAGTGACACTCCGAGCCGGCGCAAGCTGATGAGCACCTCTTGCGGCGTGCCATTGTCCGAGATGAGGCTGGACTCGGTCATCTCCAGGCCAAGAAGTTGGCTTGGAACCCCGGACTGCCGAAGCAACGCCTCGATATGGTCAGCCAAACCTTCTCGCGCGAACTGGCGAGCGGAGAGGTTCACGCAAACCCGCGGCGCCCAATGATCCGGATCCTCGCAGCACCACCTCTGAATCTGGCCGCATGCTTCCGAGAGGCCCCAGTCGCCGATGGGCAGAATGAGCCCGCTTTCTTCCGCCAGGGGAATGAAGTCCATGGGCGGAACCAATCCCCGCTCAGGATGCTGCCAGCGAATAAGCGCTTCGAGCCCCACAATCCTGCGCGTGGATAGCTCGATCTCCGGCTGGTAGAACAACACAAACTGCCGCTTGTCCAGCGCCCGTCGCAGATCCGATTTACGCGGCCAGATCCCGGTCACGGGCTCAGCGGCACGCGAGTTTCTCCCATGATTTCCCCTGAAGATCCTGCGCATCCGGCGCAGCTCCAGATGGCTGGCGGCAATATCGGCCAGGCTCTCCAGCATGCGCAGTTCCTCGGCCGCCATTTGCCGCCGAGGCTGGCCCGCGAAGACCGCAAGAGCGCCCAGAATTCTGCCGTCGTCTGAACGAATGGGAACCCCGGCGAAAGAAGCGACCTCAAGCCGCCGAACCATCAATCGCGCGCCGGCAAAGAGTGGATGCTTTGAAACGTCCGGCACCACAATCGGTCCATCTTCGGCCAGCACCATCTCAAACACGCTCCGCTTGCGCGGCAGTTCGCGCACTGGCTCGCCCCAGTAGGACTTGATCCACACGCGGCTTTCGTCCGCGAACTCAAGTAACACTGTGTCGGCTTTGAAGTATTCGGCGGTTAGGCGCGTGATGGTATCGAAGCTCGACTCCGGCGCCGAGTCAAGGATTCCTGTTGAAGCCAACGCCGACAGCCGGGCGTTCTCTTCCTGACAATCGATTCTGCCGGCCTGCAACTCTGCTTGCGGCATTCGTGCTCCGGACCCCTTTGTGCCCCCGGCAACCCGCGGATGGCGTTTCTGAAGATTGGCGATGCCGATTCCGACAGTCCACCGATTCGCCCCCAAACAGCCTCTCTGTGGGCTAAATCAAAGCGGGCGTGCCTATGGGCATGCTTTCCGTGTTCTGTACGTTGTTTATCGGACTGTCGCCCAGCGACATGAGGTTACGCGCGCGCAGTTACCGCCCGCGTCCCACGATGTTTCAGTGGATCAATACGACTACTTTCGCGCAGAAGATTGTCCCGTTTCCGTCCACAGAAACGCCAGCTGATCCGTAGCGTCCTGGATCTTCTGTCCCACGCCAACCCCCGCCGAGTGCCCGCCGGATACGCTGTAGTGCAACAGCACCGGCCGTCCGCTCGATGAGTCGGCCTGTAAAAGCGCGGCCATCTTGCGCGCGTGCAGCGGATCTACCCGCGTGTCGCTCGCCCCGGTGAAAAATAGCACTGCCGGGTAAGCCGTGCCCTTTTTCACGTTCTGGTAGGGCGAGTATTTGAGCAGATACGGAAACTGATCCTCTTTATCCGCCGAACCATATTCGGTCATCCAGTGCGGGCCCTGCTCAAACTTCTGGTAGCGCAGCATATCCAAGAGCGGATACGCGCAATCCACCGCCGAGAAAAGTTCCGGCCTCTGTGTGATCGCCGCGCCCATCAGCAGCCCGCCATTCGATCCGCCGTAGATGGCGAAATGTTCTGGAGAAGTGTACTTGTTGGCGATCAGGTACTCGGCGGCCGCGTAGAAATCGTCGAAGACATTCTGTTTCTTCTCAAACATTCCCGCTTCGTGCCAGCGCTCGCCGTATTCGCCGCCGCCACGCAGATTCGGCAGCGCGAACCAGCCGCCCTCCTGCAACCACCACGCGGCCCTTGGACTCCATTGCGGCAACTGGCTGAGGTTGAATCCGCCGTAGGCGGTCATCAGCATCCGCTCCGTGCCGTCTAGCCTCAATCCCTTCTTCCCGGCGATGAACATCGGCACCTTGGTACCATCTTTCGATGTGTAGAACACCTGCTTCAGGTCATATTGGCTGGAATCGAAGGGCACTTTGGGCTGAGCAAAGATCTCCTGCTTGCCCGTCATTGTGTCAAGCCGATAAATCGTGGGCGGTGCAATGAATGACTCGAAGCTGTAAAAGCCATAACGGTCGTTCACTCGTCCCCCCAGGGTGGTTGCCTTCCCGATGCCTCCATGTTCGACCTTACCCGCCGCCTTCCCGTCCAGCGTGTAAACATCGGTTTCCATCTGCGCGTCATGCAGGCGATCGACGTAGATTTTGCCGCCCACGATGTTGAAGCTACCGATCGCATCCGGCCCCTCGGGCACGATCGTCGTCCACGCGTCCGGCATGATGCCGGGATCGGCCTTCATGATTCTCCAGTTGGGCGATTTGTAGTCCGTCGACACATACCACGCGCCCTTCACGTAATCGGCGGAGAACCTCGAGTCCACGCCCCAGATCAGAACTTCAAAATACGACCCCGGTTTCGTCAGGTCGCGATAAACAATATCCACGCGTTTCGCCGGCACGCCGCGGTCGATCTGGATCACCAGATAGCGGTAGTCGTCCGATAGAAAGGCCTCCATCAATTCATTCGTTCCCAGCTTCTCGCCGCGAAACTCCTTCCCGAACACCAGCGTGTCGTGCGAGATTCTTGCTCCCAATTCGTGTTCGTAGATCAGCGTTCCCCTCTGGTCCATCCGTGAGTAATAGAGGCCCTTCCCGTCCGGGGTAAAGGCGACGCTCAGATAGATCCCGCTGGGCAGTTCGTCCTCCAGCGTCTTTCCCGTCTTCACATTGAAGACGCGAACGGTGCTTTCATCCGCACCGCCTTGCCGCACGTCGTAGGCCACGAGCGCTCCGTCGCGCGAAACATCGTCCAGGTTGACGGACGTGTTGGGATCGCGGCTGAACTGCGCCGGATCGATGAGCCGCTTGTCCTTATCGGCCCACCCGTGACGGACATAGATCGAGGACTGCTCTTCGCCCGCCAGCATTTTCTCGAAGAACAAGTCATTTCCGCGCGCGATGGGCACCGTCCAGCTGCTCACGTGCTCCAGCGCGTCCATGTCGTCAGCGATCTGCGGGCGGATGCGCGCCTGCTCCATGTAGCGCTGAGTATAAGTATTCTCAGCGTCGATAAATGCCTTGGTCTCTGGGCTGTCGGCGTTCTCAAGCCAGCGGTAATTGTCGACGATTTTCGTGCCAAAGTAGTCGTCCGTTACCGGAACGGTCTGGACATCGGGCGGAGGCGGAAGAGTGAATCCGCCGCGTGAGCGAATCGTCTGGCTTGAAGCGATCACCCCGGATAGCGCCCCGAGCAGGGCGCATGCAACGGCTCGGCGCACGCAGTACCACATGCCAACAGCATACCAACGTCACTTTAATTTCCGCATCGTCTCGCCCCACCCTGCCAACCGCGGCTGGTCGGGCAGGTCTTCAAATCCGGCCTTCGCAGCCACGCTTACTCAGCGTGCGCTATTGCCATTCTGTGCCCATGTTGTCATCGGTGATCAGGCGCATTCCCTTGAGTCTCCTCAGAAGGCTAGCTCGATCTTCCAGCACGGAATTGCGTTCAAGGTTGGGATCCTGGCTCATCGACTCTGACAACGACGCGATCTGGTCCAGCCGGGTGCGGTCTTCAGCACGCGACAAATCGAACACTGGGCGCCCGTCGATCCGGTAGGCCTCCAGCGTCGATCTCAGGCGCGCGCGGTCAAAAACAATGGGACTATCACTGACTGCAATGAAGCCTGCCAAGCGGAGAGCGTAAGGGTAAACCGTCGCGGCCGTCAGTTGCACTTCGCCGGAGCCCGTGGTGTTGTAGTAGGCAACGCCACCCACGCGCAGGTGCTCCCTGATGATCTGAAGAAAATCCACTGAGAGAAGATTGGAAGCGTTCGCACGCCAGTTGAAGGTCGTGTTCATCAGAATAAAGTCGAACTTGCGATCGGGGTGCGCGGCAAGCCACCTGCGCCCGTCGTCGATCACAACATGCACCTTAGGATTCGCAAGCAGACTGGCAACCGCCGGCCGCTCACGAATCAGCGGCAAGTATCCGGGATTGATCTCGACGATGGTTTCATCCTCGACCTCCGGATCGTTGATCAGAATCTGCGCCCACGATCCTGACGAAAGGCCGATAACCAGTACTTCTTTCGGATCGGGATGGAGGCCGGGTATCGCATATGCCCTGAAAATACCGTTGGTGTCGTTCATCGGATCGAGATTGAAGTGCCCGTCGTATACGCCGCCTCCATACACGGTGCCGCGCGTATCCACCGCGATGACTCCGCTGCGGTTTTCAACCAGATCGGTGAATTTCATCCCACCATGAAACAGCTCCTTCCAAAGAAGGCGCTCATACATTCCCGAGAACAGCACTCCACGCGACGCAGCGAGCACTACGAATGCGGCGGCGAAAGACACGACGGCAATTTTTGAGGGCCTGGGAGTGGCGAGCGTCGCCAAAACAGCCGCAATCCCCATTCCCAATCCAAGCAGCAGCAATGAAGTCGCGCTCGTCGACCAATAGTCCAGGATCACGAAGCCGACCAGGAAGCTGCCCAATGCCGACCCTACAATGTTGCTCAAATACAGGTAACTCAGTTTTTTCCCGGCTTGATCTTCCGGCCCAATCGCCGCATGCGACAGGATGGGAAAGGCCGCGCCCAGCAGCGCCGCCGCAATCGTGACCAGTCCATACAGGTAGTCGTATGGGATTTTCCGGGCGACTCCGGAAATTATCGGCCCCACCAGAAACGCTGCGATTGCGCCAATTGCAACGACAGTCGCCCCCGCCTTCAGGGTCCGGCCAAGATCGTTTCTGAGTTTTTTCTTGCATGAGTCGTGCACCGCCAGCGCGCCGTAAGCGATGCCGAACAGGTAATACGCCAGCAGGTTCGCAAAGCTGGGAGCGCTACCGCCGCTGGCGAAAGAGTACAACCGGTACCAGATGATCTCGTATGCGAGAGCGACAAACCCCGTCGCCGCGGCAAGCAGCATCGCAACCTTGAAGCGGATCGTGCTGTGCCGCGCGGCCTCAATGGAAATCGGTTCTGGATCCGCGTTCTTGTCGGCGCGGGTGCGCGACTGAATCCACAGCGCGCTCGTTCCGACCAGAAGATTCAAGCAGGCAGCCAATCGCACGCATCCTGATTCTCCAAGAACGCGCATCAGAACCAAGGCCGCCAGCAAGCACGCCGCCGCCGATCCGAATGTGTTGGCGGAGTAGAGTGAGCCCACCGACTCGCCTACATTTTCTGTGCGCCGCACCAGATGAGCAACCAGCAGTGGAAGCGTGCTGCCCATCAGCAACGTCGGAACCAGCAGCAGCAAAAAGGTAATCGCCCCAGTCGCCGCCGTCGAAACTCCGGCCGTAAACTCGGCCACGCGATGAAAGATCCAAAGGGAACAGAAGCCAAACGTGCCGATCGAGACTTCGATGATTCCGAACGCCCGCAGTGCGCGAACTCCCTCTGCGGCGGAGAGTCTTCCCCCGGCAAGGCTGCCCAGGCCGAGCCCGAGCATGAAGACGGTCACGATAATGGTGACCGATTCGATGTTTACGCCGTAAATGGTAAAGAGTGCGCGTTGCCACACGATTTGATAGGTCAGGGCTGGGAAACCGGAGACAAAAAAGAGCAGGTAGTATGGCCAGAGTTTTTCCCGCTCCCGTGTCGCTGGGAGCGACTGCGGCTGTTTATTCATAGTAGGTTCACGATTATAGCAGCCGCATAAAATCCCGGTAGAATCGACAGAAGTGACCACTCTGCCTTCAGACCGCGATCCCGAGCAGTTGGAACTCGCCGCAGAGGTTCAAGCCCAGCCCGCGTCGCTGTCATCGTGGCAGCGCGTGCGCGGAGTTCTCCATCCTGCTCACCGGCACACCGTTTTCTCTGCAACCGTTGTGCTCATGGTGTCTACGTTCCTTTCGCGCATCATCGGCCTTGTGCGAGTCAAATATATTGTCTGGCTATTCGGGCGTGGCATTGAGGCCGATGCTCTCAACGCCGCCTTCGTCCTGCCCGACATGATCTCTTACTTTCTCGTCGGCGGCGCCGCATCCATCACGTTCGTCACCATCCTCACGCGCTACCACGAGCAAGGCCGCGATGCCGAAGGTGAGCGTTCGCTCTCCGTGATTCTCACCACCATGTACCTGGTGCTGGGCGCGGCGATTGTCCTCGCCGAAATCTTTGCTCCATGGTACGTGCACTGGTGGTTCAATGGATTCGATTCGCACAAGGCCGCCATCTGCGTGCTGCTTACGCGCATCCTGCTCCCCGCTCAGTTGTGCTTCTTTGCCGGCGGCGTGTTCGCCGCGGTGCTGCTGGTGCGCAAGCAGTTCAACGTGCAGGCCGTCGCGCCGCTTATCTACGGCCTCGGCACCATCGTGGGCGGGCTGTTGCTCGTTAGAAGAATTGGCGTCTCGTCGCTGGCCGTCGGCACCGTGGGCGGTGCCTTATGTGGACCTTTTCTCCTGAATTGGTTCTATGCGCACCGCGCCGGCACGCGCTACCACTTCATTCTCGATTGGCACGACCAGGGCCTGCGCGAATGGGTGCGCCTCTCCTTGCCGCTTATGGCCGGTGTCTCGCTGGTCACTGCCGACAACTGGATCATCGCTCACTTCGCTTCGCACATTGGCGGCGCTGTCTCCCTGATGAGCTATGCGAAGCAGGTCTTCACCGCGCCCATGTCCGTTTTGGCTCAGGCTGCAGGCGCTGCCTCATTGCCCTTCTTCGCCACCTTATGGACACGCGATCGCCGCTTCGAGTTCGCCACGGGCGTGGCCGATTCTGTCTCGCGCGTGTCCGCACTTGGTCTTCTCTTCGCCTCCATTATGGTTCCGCTCGGCTGGCCGGCCATCGATCTGGTTTTTACAGGCGGCCATTTCTCGTCAGACGATGCGCGCCTGTGTTCCGCCTATTTCGCAGTTTTCTCGTTGTCGCTGTTTCTCTGGTCGGCGCAGGCCATTTACTCGCGCGCCTTCTTTGCCGCCGGAAACACACTCGTGCCCATGGTTGCCAGCACCATTGTCACGATTGTCTCTTTGCCTATCTATGAGTTGCTCTTCCACTGGCGGGGCGCCATGGGCCTGGCCTTGGCATCTGACATAGGAATCGCGCTGCAAACCATCACCATCGCTTTGCTGTTGCACAAGCGCCGCATGGTCTCGCTTGCCAGCCTCGATTATCCCGAGATGGCCCGCTGTCTGATGGGCGCCCTTGCCGGAGGCGCGGCCGCATGGTTCGTCGCCTGGATCGTCGTCGGCCTCTTCCACCGTTTACCACGCCTCGCCGAGCTTCATCACGCCCGATCGATCGCCGACCTCGCCATCCTCATCGGAGGCATCGCGGTCTGGACCGCGGTTGCCATGTGGGTCCTCGATAAATCCGGTTCTGCGCTTCCCCGCGTCGCCCTGCGCCGCCTCAGGCTCAGCTGAGTTCCCGTCACGTCTTGCCCCGGTTTCGGCCGAACCGGCCAAGGCTGCACTCCGATGACCGCACAAAAAACGCAAGCGCTCCCACTGACGCGGAAGCGCTTATGCTCAATGCGATGATTTAGGGCTACGCAGACAACGACTAAGAGTTGTGCGCTTCTTGAATCGACGGTGCAGGGCCGGGGACGGCTACCGGACCGGTAGTTCCCGTAGCTTGCAACGGCTTCGAGTCGGGCTTGCGAATGTCGATGCCCCCCTTGAAGAATGCGCCGTCCTCAATACTGATGCGCGCTGCCGCCACGTCGCCGTGCAGCGAACCTTCCGCGCGAATATCCACGCGGTCTGTTGCAGAGACGTTGCCCTTCACCTTGCCCAGCACCACAACCTCGCGTGCCGTGATGTTGGCCCCGACCTGTCCATTGCGGCCCACCGTCACCCGGTTACCAGGAAGGTTGATTGCGCCCTCCACTTTGCCGTCAATATATAAAGACTCAGAACCTGAAATCTCGCCCTTGATAAACAGACTCTTGCCCAGAGTTGCTTGCTCGGCGTTTCCGGCCTGCATTCTGGCGGGTGCTTCAGGCACGTGTGCAGGAGGCGCCGAGTGCTGCGGCTCCGGCGTGGGATTCGGGATCGACGATCCAGTCTGGCTTGGTTTCCACATTGCGCTCAAAGTAGTCTTCCTATTCTGTCCGGTTCAGGACTGGAGATGCCAAGGCAAGGCCAATGGCTCGAACCCAAATTCGATATCTTCGCTCACCGCAGCCTTCGCCGCGGCCATCTCGCGCGCGGCCGGAAATCGGTCGAATCAATCTTCCGGCTCCGCCAGGATGATGCGCAAACCCATTCTACGGCAACTCTGTGTTTTCTGTGCAAGCGCCGCACTCCAAAGTCACGGTAGCTTTCAACTTGGCTTAATCTTGGCATATGACCGATCGCGAGTTGCTCGCTCGAATCGCCGCCTCCCCGGGCCAAAAGGCCGGATACAAGCAGCTGGTCCGCGAGCTTTCGCTCCCCGGCGGCCGCGCGCGGCGTCTCCTCCTCGAGCAGTTGGCCCGCCTCACCGTCCGTGGCCAGCTCATCCAGCCGGATCGAGATCATTGGAGCCTTCCACGAGCCGCATCGCGTGACAATCTCGTCGCTGGCCGCCTCGACCTGCACCGTGACGGCTACGGCTTCGTCCGCCCTAACCGCAACCCCCCCACAACCCATTCAAAGGTCGCCTCGACCGCACAAGACATCTTCATTCCGCCCAGTGATATCAACGCCGCCATGCAGGGCGACCAAGTTCTGGTCGAGGTCGCCCCTCAAAAAGCCGATGGCCGCAAACAGGGCCGTATCGTGCAAATTCTTGAGCGCCGCAACCCCACAGTCGTAGGCACTTTCCGCGTGGCGCGCCCCGATCGGGGAACCCAGAACGTCGTCATTCCCTTCCACGACCGCATGACGCAGCCCATCGTGATCCCTCCGGGTGCCGAAATCCCGCCTGCCTCCGGGCCCTCTACGCCTCATCGTGTGCTTGGCCTTGAAGCAACAAAGAGTCCAAGACCCGGAAGCCCGGAGGACGGCATCGTCGTCGATGTCGAGATCACCAGTTGGCCTACCCCCACGCGTCCCCCCATCGGCCGCATTATTGAGGTCCTTGGCTCACCCGACGGTTTTGGAGTTGACGTGGAGATGATGATTCGCAAGCATCAGCTTCCGCGCATCTTTCCCGATGCCGTTCTCTCGGAAGCGCGCCGCGTCGCGCACCTTGATCCGGAAGTTGCCGTTCGCAGGGCCGACTTCCGATCGCTCCCCATCGTCACAATCGACGGCGAAACCGCGCGCGACTTCGACGATGCGGTCCTGGTCCGTGACCGCGCCGACGGTGGCTACGAGCTTCAGGTTCACATTGCCGACGTGTCCGAGTATGTCCTTCCCGGGTCGGCCCTCGATCTCGAAGCCCGCGTCCGTGGCACCAGCGTCTACTTTCCCGATCGCGCCATCCCTATGCTGCCTCACGAGCTATCGACTGGCATTTGCAGCCTGCGTCCCAACGAAGACCGCCTCGTGCTCAGCTGCATCATGCAGCTCGATGCCGCGGGCAACATCGAAAGCTTTGAGATTGTCGAAGGCGTCATCCGTTCTGTCGCGCGCATGACCTATACGGAAGTGCACTCAATCATTGAGGGCGGCACCGAGACTCGCGCTCTCTATTCCGCGCTAATTCCGGAATTTGAACGGATGAAGAAGCTCGCCGTTCTCATGAACCGCCGCCGCGAAGAACGAGGCTCAATTGATTTCGATTTGCCTGAGCCGGTCATCGAGTTCGACGAGCACGGCCAAATGCGCGGCGTTACCCGCAACGAGCGCACATGGGCCAATCGCCTTATTGAGGAGTTCATGCTCGCCGCCAACGAGTGCGTTGCCACCTGGCTTGAAGATCTCGGCGTCCCGTCGCTCTACCGCATCCACGAGAAGCCCGATCCGCGCCGCGTTGTTCAATTCGAAGAGCTCGCCGCCGGATTTGGTTATTCGCTTGGTCTTGGCCCACTCCCGGTCAAGCGCGTCGTCACCCGCGCCGAGCGCCGCGAATCGCACGGCCAGGGCCGCAATCCCCGCCAGCACGAAGTGCCAGAGGACATCGCCGTTACCCCGCGCATGTATCAAAAACTCGCCGCGCGCATCGAAGGCAAACCGGAAGAGCGGATTCTCAGCTACTTAATGCTGCGCTCCCTTTCGCAGGCCCGCTATTCCGAGGTCAATGAGGGCCATTTCGCCCTCGCCGCGCCCACTTACACTCACTTCACTTCGCCCATCCGCCGGTACCCCGATCTCATCGTGCATCGGATCACCAAAGAACTTCTGCGCGCCGGTGTCCCAGGCCATCGCACCATCGCGCCGGGCCGGCTCAGCTCGCCATGGTCCCACCCCAACGAGGGTCGAAGCCAACGGAGGGTGCCTCATCCTGGCCCTCCTAGGGTGGGGGCCCATGTGTCCCCGCCATCAGTCTCCAGCCCAACCTCAATCCCCATTCCCGAGTCCGAACTCGCCGAGATCGCCGAAGAAACCAGCTACACCGAGCGCCGCGCCGCCGAGGCAGAGCGCGAGCTTGTCGAATGGAAGAAAGTCCGCTTCATGCAGGACCGCGTCGGCGACGAGTTCGCCGCCCTGGTTCTGAATCCAGCCAAGTTCGGTCTCTTTGTCGAGCTCACCGATCTCTTTGTCGAAGGCCTCGTGCCTATCGACACTCTGCGTGCCGATCGTTACATCTGGCGCGAGAACACGCACGAGATCATCGGCCAGCACTTGGGCCGCCGCTTTCGCGTGGGCGATCGCGTGCAGGTCATTCTCGACCGAGTTCTTGCGCAGGAACGCAAGCTCCAATTTGCTCTCGTGGAAGAAGAATTGCCGCTCACGGGCAAGAGGTCCCCATCGTCTCCGTCAAAATCAAAGAAAAGACGCAAAAACGCATCGCCGCCGTCCCCTGGCGGGAACAAGCGGCGATTTAAAAAAGGCCGCAGACGCTAAGCGACGGCATCCGCTTCCTGTGGCGGTTGTTTTCGGTCGCCTAGACGCCCGCTTGCTTTGCGGCAAGAGGCCCAATCACCGGGATAACGAATCTCTTCCCCTGGAACGCCTGAATGATCGCGATGAGCCAGATGATGAACAGTCCCAGGGCCAGGACCAACATCAAAAGCCACCCGATAATCGGTATAAACGCAAGCACAATATTCAGGACCCACAGAACGATCCACGTACAGCCCAGAAAGATCGACTGCCACGCATGGAATTTCACTTTAGGGTTTGTGTTGTACGGCGCAACCACCAGAAAAATGATCGCCGGAATGATCGTCAGATAGGCAAGGCCGCTGGCGGCATCCTCTGACAGTCCTGAGCTGGCTGTTGCTGCTGTGTTCGGTTCATCGGCCATAGGAGCTTCTCCTTTTCAATAGATCGGTGAAGGGGAAGGGGATCTGTTCTTTCTTGCGCTTGGCTCGCGCACCGGGAATCTCAATGTTGTGCCCACAGCACCAAGCGAGGTGGACATAGAACAACCTGCCGCCCATCCCCTTGTCAAGAGAATTTACGTTCTCCTCACATCCAGCGCCGCCGGTTGATCCAATTACAATGGCACTTGGGAGCATTTTTTATGGCGCACATGGTCTTTTGCGTTCGCAACAAGAAGGAAATGGAGGGCCTCGACGAGCCTCCCTTCGACTCGGAGTTTGGCCAGAAAATCTATAAGAACGTCTCCAAAGCGGCCTGGGACGAATGGCTCGCTCGCCAGAAGATGCTGCTCAACGAGTACCGCCTCCAGCCTTGGCTGCCTCAGGCTCAGCAGTTCCTCGTCGAGCAAATGGAGGAGTTTTTCTTCGGCTCCGGCTCGGCCCTGCCGGCCGATTACGTTCCCCCCGCACACTAGTTCCGTTTAGTGGCTGGTCGCCCCGCTGTCGTTTGTCACCATCAGGCTCGACACGTTCACGGGCTCAAAGTCCGACAGAATCAGGCTCGTCAGGCACGAGAGGTCTTGGTCGTTCCAGCGCGCGTCCGGCGTCCCAATCAGGCCGCCGCTGTCGCCATTGTCGGCCAGGATGATTCCATAATTGCGGAATCCCGTAATGATGATCGCCGCCTGCGGGCTCGTTGCCGCGCAAGCCGGCGTCGCAACCGACGCCTTCAGCCGGTAAATCTCGCCGGCAGCTCCGCTCATCGTGCAGCTCGACGGCGGTGTAGCTTGCGAAATCTCGTTCTCCACGGAAATTGGCGCGCCGCTCGAGTCGTCGCAACTTCCCACCCCAGCCGTTTGCGTGGCCGGCCAAACCCAGTAATTCAGCATGTGGTTGAGCGTGAATCGGATCGGATGCTTGATCATTCCATTCGGTGCGGTCGGCGTGCCCGTCCCGATCACTTCATCCGCATTGGCCAGCAGCGGTCCCACCGGCAAACCCGCCGCGTCCGACGTGCCCTGTCCCTGCGGCGTCAGCGCATCCGTCGCCACGTTCGGCCACTCCGCGTTCGAAGAATCCGTCCACGGCCCGTCCAGATAAATCCCCTGCCACATCTCGTAGAGCGCCGGATTGCTTCCATTTCCCGGCTCGAGGTACACCAGCACGTGCCGGTCTCCGTTCGAGTTGCTTGTGCCCTCCACCGGCGCATAGGCCGGAATTGGACCCGAAGTAAAGTACTGCTGATACACCGTTGTCGAAACCGAAACATCGGGCTGGTTCGCCGGCACCTCAATCGCCGGAATTCCGTTCGGAAATGGTGCGCCGGAGTTGTTCCCGAAAAATGGCTTGATCGTCTCCGGCAAATAGCCGCTATACATCGGCGCCGCGGGAGACGTGTCCACGGGCAAGTTCGTTGTTGCCGCGTCTACGCGATGGTGGAAGATCGATGCTGCCGTAAACACGTTCGCCAGAAACGCATTGCTCCCGTTCATCGCGAATGCAATCTGTGCCTTTGCGGTCGCGCCCGTAGCATCTTTCACGATGATCTCGGGCGTGTACGTGCCTTGACCGCCGATCAACGGGCCCGTGATCTCTCCAGAGGCCGAGTCCAGCGCCAGTCCCTCCGGCAACGGAGGATAGTTGCCGCTGTCGTCCAGCGAGAAAGCGTAGGGAGGATTCCCTCCGGTTACCGCAATCGTGCACCCGGCATACGCCGTGTTCTGCGTTCCGCCCGGGCAGATTGTTGTTGTGATCGACAACGCCCCGCCCGACGACGTCAGCGTCACCTTGGCCGAAGCCGTTACTGATCCTGCCGCATTCGTCGCCGTCAGCACATAGGTGGTCGTCGTCTCCGGGCTCACATTCACGCTTCCGCTCGCCGAAGTAGACGAAAGACTGCCTGGCGCAATGTTCAGCGTCGTCGCGCCCGAACTGGTCCAGCTTAGTGTGCTGATGCCACCCAACGTAATGCTCGTCGGGCTGGCTGTGAACGAACTGATGGTGGGCAGCGTTGGCTGTGTCACTGTCACCATCAGCGTTGTAGTCACCGAGCCTGTAGTGTTCGTCGCTGTCAGCGTATACGTGGTCGTCGCTGTCGGGCTCAGAACCACCGATCCGTTCGCAGAAGTCGATGCAAACGTTCCCGGCGTGATAGCGACGTTCGTCGCCCCCGTCGCGGCCCAACTTAGCGTGGTCGTCGAACCATTGATGATCGATGTTGGACTCGCGGAAAAAGAACTGATCGTGGGAGCGCCAACCTGCTTGAGGGTCGGGAGCTTCTCCGTGCAACCGGCGAGCCCGGCGAAAGCCGATAAAAGTACAAGCGCGCGGATAACAACGTGGCACCGGTTATTACCTGGTTGCACTGCATGACGCGATTGGGGGGAGTGCATGTGCCGCCTTTCCCTCGATGATCCGTTTCGCCGAACGGATACCTGCCGCTCGCCGCGTGTCCATCACGGCAGCGGCTCTTAAGACCATTCGAGGATGCGCAGCCCTGGGGGATAAATGCTTCGCTTAGAGATCCGGCAATGCTTCATGAACCGGCCAAACACGGCCACAAGTCCATGCTGGGTTCTTTGCCCTGTCTCATCACAATGCGCGAAGAATCGGCTTTTGGGTACATGACAAAAGTCATGTTGGTGCCGTGGTCAACAACCCGCGCTGCGTGCGGGTTCTTGCTGGGACGGCCCGAAACTCTCAGAAGGAAGTTAAATCGGGCGGCACGGGCAGATTCGAACCGCCGGCGCGCACATTCCAGGCGCTGGTGGACCGCCCTACGCTTCTCCAACAGTCTCTGTGAATCGATAACCGATGTGCGAGTCTGTCAGCAGGTACGTTGGATTAGCGGCATCGTCTTCGATCTTCATACGAATTTGCCGGATGAACGTGCGCAGGTACTCCAATTCGTTCCCGTACTCCGGCCCCCACACCGAGCGCAGGAGCTTGGCATGCGGGATTGGTCTGCCTGCATGCACCATCAGATAGTGCAGCAGTTCGAATTGTTTGGGGGTCAGATGAACGGAGCGGCCTTTCTTCTCGACCACATGGCGGCCGGGGTCAAGGAGGATGTCTCCAATCGAAATCGCGGCTTCTCTGTCGTCCTCAATTCGATTCCTGCGGACAGCGGCCCGAAGACGAGCGGTCAGCTCGCGCAACTGAAAAGGCTTCGTAATGTAGTCATCAGCGCCGGCATTTAGAGCCTCTACTTTGCGATCCTCGCTGTCCTGAACGGTCAGCATCACAATGGGCAGCCGAGGAGACGCTTTGCGCATGAGCCGGCACACCTCGATGCCTCCAATTCCCGGCATATTGATGTCAAGAAGAACCGCGTCAAATTGCTCGGTGCGTGTAAGCGACAGTGCCTCTTCCCCGCGCGCTGCCTCTACGATGTCAAAGCCGAAATTCCCGAGAATCGTTTTCAGCGAGAGACGAATTGAACGCTCGTCGTCAACGATCAGGATGTTTCCAGATTCAGGATTCACTGTTGCCCTCCATCCAGCGGCAGAGATAGAAAGAACGTTGTTCCCTCATTTGGGTTACTGATGACCCATACGTGGCCCTGATGGGTCTCGGCTGCCATCTTCACCGTCGACAGACCCACGCCCGTGCCTGGGGCTAAATGCATGGTGCCCTCACTTCGAAAAAAGCGCTGAAAGATACGCTCTCTGTCGGAGATAGGAATCGCCGGGCCGGAATTGTGAACCGAAATCAGCACTTCGGAATGACTTTCCCATGCTGATACCTCTACCGCTCCTCCCACATACGAGTACTTCGCCGCATTATCGAGGTATTGTGACAGCGCCATCGATAAAAGCTCGCGGTCACCGCGGACGGTGAGCTGGGGATTCGACACTTTGATTTCCACTTCGTGTCCGGCCATGTGTCCACGCTGTTGCTCCACCGTCTCCGCAACCAAATCGCTAACGAGAATCTCCTCGCGGGCCAATTTGATTTCCTGAACCTCGAGCTTGGCAGTCTGCAGCAAGCGCGTACTCAACTGGCCCAATTGCCTTGACTCGTCATCGATGAGCGCGGTCAACTCTTGCTGCGAGGCATTCAACCTGCCCACCTCACTCAATCCGGCGGCTGCAGCCTGGATTGCAGTGATCGGCGTTTTAACCGCATGAGCCAACGAATCAAGGACCGCGGCTCGCAGCCGTTCGCTCTGGTGTGCCGCTTCAATTTCATTTTCCTTTTGAAATGAAATGCAGCGGTCCAGCGTGATTGCCGTCAGCGAAGCCAGTGCATTAACAACCAGCAAACCAAGGTCGCCTCGAATCGCAATGGCGCCAATGGAGTCTGCGCCTTTTCTCAGGAGGCGCTTGGATACGCGCGTCGCTTTGTCCTCATCATCCTCCTGCGCCAGATAGCAATCCCTCGCGAGATCACGCTCATCTGCTGCCCAAACTCCGGAATGACTTGACTGGCCCGATTCCGCATCGAAGATGGCGACCGCCTCTGCTTTGAAAATGCGCTGGATTAGCTGCGCCAGTTGCGGGCCGGGAGGCTGATGCAGGTTCATAAGCAGCGTGCTGCGGCTCAGCTCGAAAAGCTGTTCCATTGATGTGCGCTGTAGCGTGGCCTCGCGGGCTTGAAGCTTCTCTCGCGATGAAAGCCTGCTGACAAGAAGAGCGCTGATTTCGAAGGCCCCTAATGCGACCCAGTCTTGGGGGTCGTTGATGCTGAACGTCAAAAGCGGAGGATAAAAGAAATAGTCCAGGCAAGCGCATGCCAGCAGCGACACTACTGATGCCTGCCAAAATCCGCAGAGAATGGCTTCGCATACCACCACTAAAAGAAAGAGAAAACCGACCGGTGCGGCATTGAAATGAAGCACAAACCCGGCAAATGTCAGGAGTGCGATCGTCCAGCACCCCACCAGAGTCTCGCCGACAAAATGCAATCGGGTCGTGTGATTTCGCTCCCCGAGAAGATCTGAAATCGTCATAGCATCGAGCGTTTTCCGTTTGGGGTTGCATGTAATAAAACCATATTGACAAGCGCATCAATAAAACATAAATAAGTTACAAAGAAATAGCGGGGAAGAGTTGTGGACCGCCTTTCTGATCCAGTTCCACGTCCCCGCTCTTGTGGTGCATAACGCCTTTGCAGCGTATTGATTACTTGGCACTCGTTGCAAGGCTCTCATAGTGAGCGGCCTTGTCGCCCATATCCTGTGCCTGTGACGTGAAGTACTCGTAACGGTTTCGTGACGAGTCCGCCGGCCGGGGGTATTTCTGGTAGGTTGCGGCCGTGATCTGGCTTCGGCGATCCCACTCCTGCTTCTCTGACTGAGCCTTTTCTTCAAAGACCACCTGCTGCGAGTGGAAATAGCTTGCCAGCATCGTGTATTGTTCAACCGTGTGCGCGCTGCGGAGCATCTGTTCAACCTGGGCATGACTTAAGCCCGCGTTCATAGAATTCTGCGCGTGTGCGAGGCTCGCGGTAAATGTGACTGCCGCCATTGCTGCGAAGATCTGAAGTTTGCGAGTCATGATGGTTTCCCTCCTTCAGTTACAGCTTGGGCCTTAAAACCTAAATGAAGCATGAAGATTAAACTCGATTTGCATAAGGAGCTTCTAACTTTATTCGGCACTTATGACATTCATCAGAGCGATTCTGCGCCGGCTCCAGACGCTGGAGCTCGAAGCATAAGGGACCGATTGAGATACGCGGGAGCGTACGTCTGCTTCATCCCAAGCCGAATAATCTAAGCCGCTGAAGGTCGTCAGGAACGGCTAACTCGGCTTTTCAGTGGCTCGCGCTTCTGCGACGAAACCGAGAAAACGTCGCGCCAGCTCGTGGATTCGATGATCCTGGCGTCTCTGTATGGCATCTCTCGGGAGCAACTCGATGCCAACACCGAGGGCGCTGGCTCCCGCAGAAATGAATCGTATGGCGTTTTGCTGGTTTATGCCCCCCGCGGCAATGAGTTTCACTTGCGGTAGCGGCACCTTCAGCGAGCGGATGTACATATCTCCACCGACCGGAGCTGTAGGGTAGATCTTCACAAAGTCCGCGCCGGCTTTCCATGCCGCAATCACTTCTGTGGGCGTGAGCGCGCCGGGGATGGCGACCACATTTCTGGCCAGTGCCGCTTCGATGACCTCCGCCACGAGCCCGGTGCTGGTGAGAAACCTCGCGCCTGCATCGAGACAACGCTCCGCTGTGTCTCGATCGAGTACGGTACCGGCACCAACGATCAATTCGGGAAAACCTTGCGCCAGCTTGCGGATGACGCCCACTGCGTCAGGTACGGTCATGGTGATTTCCGCCACTGCAATGCCCGCGTGGTACAGAGTTTCCGCCGCATACAACGCCTGCTCGGCAGTCTTAACTCGTATACCGGGAAAAATCCCTGTGCTTTCGATTCCAATCCTGACGGCATTGCGTTCCATAAAGCTGATTCCACCTCACGAGATTTCCGAATCCTGGTCTGTTCTGAATCATTACGTCTTACTGGCGATCTCGTAGCACTCCTCAGGGGGGCGTCTCCCGCCCAACTGCGAAATTCAATTGGCCAACCGCCACAAGGTAGGACCCGATGAGTTGCGCGTAGGAGAGTTGTACCTGCCGATAGTCGCTCTGTGCATTCAGAAAGTCCATCAGCGAGGCGCCGCCATGTTGGTAGGCGTAGGTGACCGTATCGCGGACCCGCAACGCTTGGTCGTTGTATTTCTCTTTGTACGGCTTGAGCAACGCGACGTTGCTGCGCACCAGCTCATAGGCCGTGTCCACGTCACTGAATACCTGGGCTCGCGTTGCTTCGCTGGCTTGCTGCGCGCGGTCAATGTCAATCAGAGTGCGTTTCTTCTCCCCCTGGTTACGATCGAAGATGCGTAGAGGTATGCTGACGCTGACTCCGAGAGTTTGAGGGCCATTGGGGTTATTGGTCGAGGCGTTGTAGGTGTACCAGGTGGCAAACGTCGGATCGGTCGAGCCGTTGGAGATCGCGAGTTTGTGGTTAGTGTCTGATTGCTGAATCGTCTGCAACGCTGCCTGCAGATCGGGCCGGGCAGCCAGAGCGGCGTCACGGTAGGCTTCCAAAGGCTGCAGGTTTTCGCTGAAGTCGAACGGACCCGACACGTCGAACTGGTCGACAGGGGTGCGATCATCCAGCATCTGCAGCAGTTGTATTTTGGCGGTCCGCAGGTTGACGATTGCCGTCTCGATCTCCGACTCGTATTGAACCCGCTGCAGCTCAATGCGGTCGAGATCGATCTGGCCGATCGCGCCAGCATTGAAGCTTGCGCGGCTAATGTCAATGATTTTGTCGTAATAATCGAGATCGGCCCTGGCCAGATCGAGAATGAACTTGGCCTGGAGCGTTCCCACAAACGCCGCGCGCAGAGCGAAGATCATGTTGCGGTCCAGGTCTTCATGTTGCGATTCAGTGATGCGCGTGCCCTCCTGCGCGCTCTCCAGGCGCAGCTCGCGCTTGTGGTCGCGCTCATGGAGATAGCTGAAGTTGGGCTGTTCCGTAGTGCCCTTGAAGGGGGTCCAGACCCCATCGTGCGGAGCGGCCTGAGTGCCGTCGGCCGCCAGGGTGAACTGCGGATTGGGCCGGAGAAACGCGGTGATCTCTTCAGCTTTCATCTCGTCCACGTTGTCGGCATCGGCTTTCATGGCCGGGTTGGAAGCCTCAAACTTCGCCTTCACCTGGTCCCAGGTAAGTGGCTGCTGCGCGTGTGCTGCGAGCGTCAGAAACGAAGCCATGCCAAACGCGCAGACCCGGGAGAAGGCGATCCGGCGTTTTGCATCGCGCAGACTCAAGCGAAGTGCAATACGCTTAGTGTTCAAAGGATTCCTCCGCTTCCGGTTCCGGCAGCTTGTCACCCTCTCTCGCGAACCAGACGTATAAGGTGGGCAGCAAAAACACGCTGATTGCGAGCGCCGTCATGAGCCCCCCCACAATGACAATGGCAAAGGGGCGCTGCGTGTCGGAACCGATGGCGTGGGACATCGCCGCCGGAAGAAGTCCCAGAGTAGCGACAAGCATCGTCATCATGATCGGCCGCAGGCGCAGGACTGCGCCCTCGACAGCGGCATCTGCAACGGTATAGCCACGAGCTCTTAATTGGTTGATGTATTCAAGCATGATGACACCCGTCTGAACCGAGACGCCGAACAGCGCCAGGAAGCCGACACCTGAAGAGACGCTGAAGTATGTGTGGGTCACAAGGAGAGCGAGCAAGCCTCCTACGGGAGCCATCGCCACGTTAGCGAGAATCAACAGCGCCCATTTGAACGAGCGAAACATGGTGTAGAGAATGATGAAGATCAAAAAGACCGTGAGGGGAACGATGAAGGCTAACCGTCTTTCGGCGCGTGTTTCGCTATCGTATTCTCCCGACCACTCGAGGTGATAGCCACGCGGTAACTGCACATTCTTGGCGATTCTGTCGATGGCTTCCCGGACCGTGGTGCCCAGATCGCGCCCGCGAACCTCAAAGCGGATGGCCACATAGCGGGAGCCGTCTTCCCGGTAAATGTCGTAGGCGTCATCGCGAATCTCGGCTTTGGTCACCTGGGCGAGCGAGACGCGCTCACCTGAGGGAGCGAGCAGTCGAATGTTCTGGATAGCCTCCTTGGTATCACGATACGGTTTCTGATAGCGCACGACCACGTTGTAGACTGCCTCGCCCTGCAGGACCTGGCTGACAGGATTACCGCCCACTGCGGTCTGAATCGCATCTTGAATGTCGGCCACATTGATGCCGAAGCGCGCAGCCGCCTGGCGGTCAACGGTGAGATCGATATTCGGCTGGCCGGAATCACGTTGAATTCCCAAATCCTTGATCCCGTCGATATTGGCCATCACTTCTTTGAT
>Ga0181535_10001666_pt1 | contig 28635 bp, 26 predicted proteins | sample PEATcosm2014_Bin_44_FD_119774 | JGI IMG/M metagenome (GOLD analysis project Ga0181535, IMG submission 119774) | Peatland microbial communities from MTU Mesocosm Facility, Houghton, MI, USA - PEATcosm2014_Bin17_30_metaG | ecosystem: Environmental > Terrestrial > Soil > Wetlands > Peat | place... | reverse complement strand
GCCCGGCTGCGATTCGGGCGGCGGAGGCGCCGGGGCGGCGGCAACCGGAGGCGCCGGGGCGAATTGCTGCGTAGCGCTCGGAGCGGACGCGGGCGCTGCCGGGGCTTGAAACATGCGCGTGAACTCGCCTGGCTGCGATTCGGCCGGCGGAGGCGCCGGGGCGGAAGGCTGCGGTTCGGGCAGCGGCGCTGCCTGCGCGGGCGCTGCCGGGGATTGGAATATGCGCGTGAACTCGCCCGGCTGCGATTCGTGCGGCGGGGGCGCGGGGGACGGCGTTGGAGCGGCCGGCGCGGCCTTCATCTGGCCGGTGGGCAGCGGCTGCGCCTCACGAAACATGTCGGCGAATGCGCCGGACTCCGCTGGCGGGGCCTCGGCCGGCGCAGGCGGAGGTGGCGGCGCGGGCGGTTGCGCCGTTGGAATCTTCCACACTCCAGCGCGAGTGAGCTTCTGAGCTTCCCGGCCGGCCTGTTCCTGATCCTTGAGCCACTCCGACAAGTGCTGGAAGGGCGGGGCCGCTGTGACGACGAACTGGCCGCCTTCCTTGTCGGTCCCGACTTCGACGATCAGAGCCTGGCAATTCGCCGGAAGATCCCGCAGCCGCGCCATCAGTCTCTGGCTTTCCGCGGCCTTGGCGTCCCCCAACAGGTGTACGGTCACGTCGCGCCCGAGGCCGCTCCGCCTTCCCCGGAAGCTTCTTGGGCCTTCCCCAGGCAGCTCTTCGATCAGCTCGTACTTTTGAGACACGTCCATGGGCGCTCCGCCTTCATCCGACATCTGCCATCGTACCGCGCCCTCTTGCGGGGCGCATCTCAAAATCGACGCGATATCCCGCCGCCTATGCTACCCTAACCGGGACGGGCCTATGAACTTGCTGTCGCGGGTGGTTTGGTCGGAAGGCATGTGCCTGGAACCCCACCATTTCCAGGTACAGAACCGCTATTTTGAAGACGCCATCCAGTTCGCCACTTCGTCCCTCTGGTTTGCTTCTTACGGTCTGGCAGGCGTGGAGCTGGACGCCGAGGCGCTCCACAACGGTACCGTTTCGCTGCTCCATGCACGCGGCGTTTTCCGCGACGGCCTGCCGTTCCACATGCCGGAGTGCGATGCGCTGCCGGAGCCGCGCGCCATCGCGGACCTGTTTCCACCCACGCGCGACGGCATCGTCGTCATGCTTGCGATTCCACCGCGCAGGCCAGGCGGCGTCAACTGCTCGCTGACGGAGGACGGGGCCACGGAGGCCCGCTACACCGCCCAACCGAGCGTCCTGCACGATGAGAATACCGGCGCCGACGAACGCACGGTGCAGCTCGGCCGCAAGAACCTGCGCCTGCTGCTCGATACCGAACCGGCCGGCGACCTGCTGGTTATGCCCATCGCTCGCGTGGTGCGGGATGGCGCGGGGCACTTCATTTACGATGCCAATTTCATCCCGCCGGTGCTGCGGATTTCCGCCTCCACGCGGCTGATGCTGCGCGTGCAGCGCCTGATTGAAATCCTGGACGACAAGAGCGGCGCCATCGGCGGCAACGCGCGCAACACATCCGGCGGCTCGGCGGAGTTCTCCACACGTCAGATCGCCAGTTTCTGGCTGCTTCATGCCGTGAATTCGGCCCTGACGCCCCTGCGCCACCAGCTTATCGCCAAGCGCGGCCATCCCGAAGAGCTGTTCGTCGAGATGTCGCGGCTGGCCGGCGCGCTGTGCACATTCGCTCTCGACGCGCATCCGCGCGAGCTGCCGCTGTACGACCACGACAACCTGACCGAGTGCTTCGATGCGCTGGACCGGCACATTCGCGCGCACCTGGAAATCATCGTCCCCACCAACTGCATCTCGATTGCGCTCAAGCCCGCGGACAATTGCTATTGGGAAGGCGACATCACTGACCAGCGGTGCCTGGGCCGTTCGCGTTGGCTGCTTGCCATCCGCGCCGGCATGGGCGAAGCGGAACTGATGGTCAAAGCGCCGCAGCTCGTCAAGGTCTGCAGCCCGGCGTTCGTGCGGGAGCTGGTGAAACGCGCCCTCCCCGGACTTCCGCTGACTCATTTAGCGGCGCCTCCGCCCGCGGTTTCCGCGCGCGTGGAGACGCAATACTTCAGCCTTGGCAAAGACGGCCCCTGCTGGGAACACATGCACAAGACGCGCAAGGTGGGAGTGTACGTTCCCGGCGAGATTCGCGATCCCGAAATTGAGATTCTAGTCGTGCTGGAAAACTAAACTAATATGTCCCCTTCAGTCCCCACCCGCAGGCCGGAAAACCTGCCGCTCATTTTCCAGGAAGTTTTCACGGCCATCGAACGGCTGCGCTCGGGCCGGCAGGCGGTCTCCGATTCGCAGGCCTTCCGCCATCACACCCGCGAGGCCCTCAAGACCGCCGCCAGTCAGGCGCTGGCCGCCGGCTATCCCTCCGAGGACGTCAAGTTCGCCACCTTCGCCACGGTGGCATTTCTGGATGAATCCGTGCTCAATTCGCGGAACCCCGCGTTCACCGGGTGGCAAAGCAAGCCGCTGCAGGAGGAACTGTTCGGCACGCACATCGCGGGCGAGGTTTTCTTTCAACATTTGCAGCAACTCCTCGGCCGCAACGATTCCGCGGACCTGGCGGATGTGCTGGAGGTCCACTATCTGTGCCTGCTGCTCGGTTTTGGCGGGCGCTACAGCGTGGGCAACCGCGGAGAACTGGCGCAGGTGATGAACCTTACCGCGGAGAAGATCCGGCGCATGCGCGGCCCGTTCGGACCGCTTTCGCCGGCCTCCGGGTTCCCCCAGGAAAGCGTGCGCAGCCGCTCAGACCCGGTGGCGCGAAAGCTGGGCTACGTGGCGCTGGCGTGCGCGATATTGATGGTGCTGCTGTTCGGCGGCTATGCCTTCGCCTTGAGCTCGGGAGTGTCGGCGATCCAGAACATCGCCGCGCAGGGTTGAAATAGGAGATCCACATGACCACTCTTTTCATTTTGCTCGCGGTTGTGGTGGTGGTTCTTATCGTCCTGGTAATTCTCTTTTACCTGAAGAAGAAGAGAGACAAAGCCAAGGCCGCCGCGGATCAGGCGGGTGGCCCCGCGGCGCCGGGCGCGGATGAGATTACGCTGCTGGCGCGCGCTGCCGAGGCCAAGCTCTCGGCCTCCAAGATCGAACACGGCGCAAAGATTGGCGACCTCCCGGTCTTTGTCTTGATGGGCGAATCGGGCGGCGCCAAAACCAGCGTGATGCTCCACTGCGGCCTCGATCCGGAACTGCTGGCCGGCCAAGTCTATCAGAATGCCGATGTCGCTCCGACGCGCGCCGCCAACTTCTGGTTCTCGCGGCGCTTCATCTTCGCCGAGGCGGGCGGCAATCTTCTGACTGACAGCGGCCAGTGGAGCCGCTTCGTGCGCGCCCTGCGTCCGCGCTCCTCGGTATTCCGCAAAGGCGGGCAGGCGCCGCGCGCGGCGGTGGTCTCGGTCGATTGCGAGACCTTCACGCGAGCCGGCGCGCAGGAAGCCCTGGCGAACTCCGCCCGAGGGTTGCGGTCCCGTCTCGGCGAGATTTCGCAGGCGCTCGGCATCAATCTCCCGGTCTATGTGCTGTTCACCAAGATGGACCGCCTGCCGTTCTTTACCGAGTTCGTGCGCAATTTCAGCGATGACGAAGCCACGCAAGTGCTCGGAGCGACGGTTCCGCTATTCGCAAACCGCGCCGAAGGAGTGTACGCCGAAGAGGAGACCGCACGGCTGACCGGCGCCTTCGAGGGGCTGTTCCGGTCGCTGGCGGACGCGCGACCGCAGTTCCTGACGCGCGAAACCGATCCCACGAAGTCGCCCGCCACCTACGAATTCCCGCGCGAGTTCCGCAAGATTCGTCCCGCCGCCGTGCAGTTCCTGGTGGATCTGTGCCGGCCCAGCCAGTTGAGCGTAGGGCCGATGTTGCGCGGGTTTTACTTCACGGGCGTGCGGCCGATCGTCGTCAACGAAACCGCCCCTGTCGCCGCGGCGGCCGCGCCGCAGCCGGGCGGCTACGGATCTGTCGCCGGCGCCACGGGCATTTTCACGGCAGGCGGACGGGCGCAGGCCGCCGCGGCCCAGCCGCCGCAGGTGGGCGCCGCGCGCAAGATTCCGCAATGGCTTTTTCTCAGCCGTTTATTCAACGATGTTCTGCTCTCCGACAAGACTGCGATGGCCGCCAGCGGCGCCAGCACGAAGACCAATTTCGCGCGGCGCATGTTGTTCCTGGCGGCGGCGTCGCTGTGCCTGCTGCTATCGCTCCTGTTTACGGTTTCGTTCTTCAAGAACCACGCGCTTGAGGCGCGCGTGCGCACGGCGGCCGAGAGCCTGGCAGCCGCTCCCCCGGCCGGCATGAATCTGGCGCCGGTGGACAGCCTGCGGAAACTGGAAACGCTCCGCCAATCGCTCGAAACGCTGGTCGAGTACCGGCGCGACGGCGCCCCAGCCTTTTACCGCATGGGCCTTTACGCCGGGAACAGTCTCTATCCCGAGGCGCGGCGCGTCTACTTCGACCGCTTCCGCCAGTTGCTGTTCCTGCAAACGCAAAACGCCATGCTGCAATCGCTGCGCGGCCTTCCCGCCACTCCGGGACCCGAATACGGCCCTACCTACGATGCGCTGAAAGCCTATCTGATCACCACCGCCTACCACGAGCACAGCAGCCGGCAGTTTCTTTCGCCGGTTCTAATGAAGTGGTGGGCCAGCGATCGCACGGTGGATCCGGAGCGCCAGCAGCTCGCCCAGAAGCAATTCGATTTCTACGCCGACGCGCTCAAGAACGAGAATCCCTACGCGAAGGATAATGACGCCGGCGCCATCGACAAAGCGCGCCGCTACCTGGCCCAATTCGCCGGCGCGGAGCGCGTCTACGCGTTTATGCTGTCGGAGGCCGGGAAGACCAACCCGCCCATCAATTTCAATCGCCAGTTCGCAGGATCTGCCGAGGCGGTGCTGGAGCCGGTAGAGGTGCCCGGCGCTTTCTCCAAAGGCGGCTGGGCGTTCATGAAAGACGCTATTAAGAACGCCGACCGGTACTTCAGCGGAGAGCAGTGGGTGCTGGGCGAACAGGCGTCCGCCAACATCGATCGCGCCAAGCTGGAGCAGGATTTGCGCACGCGCTACAACGCCGACTTCATCGATCGCTGGCGAGCTTATATCAAGTCGGCTTCGGTGGTGCGTTACGCCGGCCTGGCGGACGCGTCGCAGAAGTTGATGAAGCTGTCCGGCAATCAGTCGCCGCTGCTTGAGTTGTTCGCACTGGCGTCACAGAACACGGCGGTGGACGATCCAACGGTTGCGCAGGTATTCCAGCCGGTGCAGACGGTGGTACCGCCGGGGAGCACGGACCGATTTATCCTGCCGCCCAACCAGAACTACGTCAACGCGCTGGTGACGCTGCAGGCCTCGCTTGAAGCGATCGCCGGCCAGGGCGGACAGCCCAGCGACGCGGCAGCCACTCCCGTTCTCACCAACGCCACTCAGGCCAAGGTCACCACGCGCCAGATGGCGCAGGCTTTTCGCATCGATTCGGAGGGCCATATCGAAGGCCAGGTGCAGAAGCTGCTCGAAGACCCCATTGCTTACGTGGAGGGCATGTTGCGCGCGCTCGGCCCGGCGGAGCTGAATGGCAAAGGCAAGTCGCTGTGCGGTCAGTTCCGGGCGGTGCTGGACAAGTTCCCCTTCAAGCCCGACGCCAAGGTGGAGGCCAGCGTCGCCGAAGTCAACGGCCTCCTACGAAAGCCCGATGGATCTCTCTGGAGCTTTTACGATCAGAACCTGCAAAAGTTGCTGGTCAAACAGGGATCGCAGTTCGCGGCTGGGCCCGCCGGAGGAGTGAACCCGGCTTTCCTCACCTTCTTCAACGCGGCCGCGCAATTCTCCGATGCGATCTACGCCGACGGTTCGCAAGATCCGCATTTTACCTACACGTTGACGCCCGAGCCCTCCGATGGCATTCAGAAGGTGGACCTGTCAATCGATGGGCAGACACTTAGCTACTCGGGCACGGGCGCCCCCAAGCGGTTCACATGGCAAGCGGCGGGCGCGCACAGCGTGAAGGCCGAGTATTCGCAGGGTGGACCTGACAACGCCTTTTTTGAGCGCGACGGCCCGTGGGCCATCTTCCACTTCTTCGACGATGCCGACCACCGCACGCCGTCCGGCGCCGGTCAAACCATGGAATTCGTTATGACCCAGCGCAATCAGCCGTTGATGTCCAACGGCAAACCGGTCGTCGTCCGCCTCGGGCTCGATATGGCCGGCGCCCCGGCGGTCTTCCAGCCCGGCTTCTTCAACCGCTTCGCCTGCGTAGCGGACGTCGCGAAGTAGGGAGCATTTATGTCCGAACGCATCTCAAGAGCCTCGGTCAACCTGGATGTTGGCGCGGAAGCGCAGCCCATTCGAAGCGCGCCGGATGCCGACACGCCATTTCGTATCCTGGTCCTCGGGGATTTCAGCGGGCGCGGCCTTCGCGGAGCACGCACCCCCATCGCCGGGCGCCGTCCCAAGGCGGTGGACTGCGATAACCTCGACGACGTGCTCGCATCGCTTACGCCGTCCCTCCAATTGCCGCAGGCGTTGCTCACCTTCCGCGCGCTCGACGACTTTCATCCCGACGCTATCTATCGGCGCGCCGATCTTTTCAAAAAGCTGGCGGACCTCGGCAATCAGCCCGCGCCCGCTCCGGCGGCGTCTCGCGAAAATCCCCTGCCGAATGCGCCACTGGCTCCGGCTGCGTCGGGCCGAAGTCTGCTGGAAAGCATGATGGAGCAGGCCGACGACGGGCCGGCCTCCCGCACGGCGGCGGAACGCGACCCGCTCGCCGCGTTCCTCATGCGCGCGGTCGAGCCGCACCTGGCGCCGCGTGTGGATCCCCGGCAATTGGAATGGTCCTCGCGCGTGAATGCCGCCGCGGGCCAACAGATGCGGGCCATCCTCCACAACCCCCATTTTCAATCGCTCGAAGCCGCCTGGCGCGCGCTGGACATGCTGATTGCGCGGCTCCAGCCGGACACCGAGCTTAAGATCTACGTGTTCGATGCCACGCTCGACGAACTGATGGCTGGGGGCCCCGCGCTCGAACCCTGCTTCGGCGGCTTCGAGGACCCCTGGGCGCTGATTGTGGGCAATTTCATATTCGGACAGACCGCCGAGGATGCCGCCCGCCTTCGCTCGCTGGGCCGCCTTGCCTCCCGGTTAGGCGCCCCGTTCCTGGGCGAAGCCGAACCGCCTTCCGACCCCGAGCCCGGCGCGCATTGGCGGGAACTGGTCCGGTCTCCGGAGGCCCGCTGGATCGGCCTGGCCCTGCCGAGATTCCTGCTGCGCCTGCCTTACGGCAAGGACACTTCACCCGCCGAGCAGTTCGATTTTGAAGAGATGCCGGAGAGCGCCCACGCAAACTACTTGTGGGGCAATCCGGCCTTCTTTTGCGCATGCGTCCTTGGCCTGGCCTTTCGCAGCGAAGGCTGGGCGCTGCGCCCCGCGCTCCATCGCCAAATTGAAGGACTGCCGCAGCACATCTATCGGGTGGACGGCGAATCCGTTGCCAAACCCTGCGCCGAAGCGCTCCTTACGGACGACGATGCCGAGTTCATTCTGTCGCACGGATTCATGCCGCTCGTTTCCAAGAAGGACCAGGATTCGGTCCTCCTGCTGCGCATGCAATCCATCGCCGATCCCCCCGCGCCTTTGTCCGGAAGGTGGGCGGGAGTCTGATCCAAAGCCGAGTTCCATTCGACGCGGAGGCGCGGAGGCGCGGAGAAACACGCGGAGCGCCACAGCGGAGATCTGAGATTTCCGCTAACTCAGCGCCCGGTCCCGGGGTTATTGGGAACATGGCCGGGGCGCAAAGCCGGTGGAGACGCCCTTGCGGGCCCGTCTCAGCGTCGGTCGGAGCTCTGGGGTGGGGGCGCGGATAGCCGATTCCGCTTGTGTCCGCCGGCAGAGTGGAGCATGATATTCCATGAGGTCGAATATGCCCCGTTTATCCGGAATGAGCGCTGTGTTGGTGGTATTGTCGCTGGCGGCGGGCGCCGGCGCCCAGGAGAAGAAGCGGGTGGCCGTGATGGATTTCGATTACGCCACCGTGCGGAGCACCCTGTCCGCGGAGTTCGGGACCACCGCCGACATTGGTAAAGGCATCGCGGACCTGCTGGTGGACCGGCTCGTCAATGGAGGCGTCTACTCGGTCATCGAGCGGAAAGATCTCGACAAGATCGTCGCCGAGCAGAACTTCTCGAATAGCGACCGCGCCGACGCCAACTCAGCCGCCAAGATCGGCCGGATTTTGGGCGTGGACGCCATTGTCGTGGGCAGCATCACGCAGTTCGGCCGCGACGATAAGAATACGGGAGTGGCCGGGACCGCCGTCGGCGGCATCGCCAGCCGGTACGGCCTGGGCGGGGCCGGCAGGCGGCAATCGAAGGCCGTGGTGGGAATCAGCGCCCGCCTGGTGAACACCAGCACGGGCGAGATCTTCGGCTCGGCTAGCGCAAAAGGCGAATCCAAACGCAGCGGGACCACGCTGCTCGGCTCCGGCGGCAGTTCGAACGATTCCGCGGGCGGCGGGCTCAATATGCAGAGCAGCAATTTCGGGAATACGATCATCGGCGAAGCCGTGGCAGAGGCCGTGACCAACCTCGTCGCGCAACTGCAGGAGGCCGCCGCGAAGATGCCTACCAAGGTTTTGACCGTGGACGGGTTGGTGGCCGACGCCACCGGAGACACCCTGGTGTTGAACATCGGCAGCAAAGCCGGCGTGAAAGTGGGCGACAAGCTATCCGTTTCGCGGGTGGGCCGCGAGATCCGCGATCCCGGCACCGGAAAGGTGATCCGCCGCATGGAGGACGCCCTCGGCCAAGTCGTAATCACGGAAGTGGATGAGGCTTCGGCGGTCGGTAAGTTCACGGGGACCGCCCCGGCCGCCGTCGGGGACCGGGTCCATAACTAACAGAGGAACCATGGGCAATTACGAGATCGGCTCCCGGGTTGGCGACTACGAAGTGATCGCGGTATTGGGCGCGGGCGGAATGGGCTGCGTCTACAAGGTGCGGAACGTCATATCCGACCGCGTGGAAGCCATGAAAGTCCTGCTGCCGAACCTCGAGGGAGATCCGGAGCTGGCCGACAGGTTCATGCGGGAGATCAAGGTCCAAGCCAGCCTCGACCACCCCAATATCGCCGCCCTGCACACAGCGCTGCGCATCGATAATCAGCTCCTCATGCTGATGGAGTACGTCGAAGGAACAACCATCGAGACGCTGCTGCAATCCGGACCCCTTCCGCTCGAAAAGGCGGTGGATTACATCGCCCAGGTGCTTTCGGCCCTGTCCTTTGCCCACGCGCGAGGCGTGGTGCATCGCGACCTGAAGCCGCCCAATATGATGGTCACTCCGGGCGGCATGGTCAAGCTCATGGATTTCGGCATTGCCAAGATGACGGCGGATCAAAAACTGACCCGCACCGGTTGCACCGTGGGTTCGCTTTACTACATGTCGCCCGAACAAATCAAAGGGGCCCTCGATATCGATCCCCGCTCCGACCTGTATTCGCTCGGCGTGTCGTTTTATGAGATGGTGACGGGCGCGCGGCCGTTCCAGGGCGATAGCGAGTTCTCCATCATGTCGGCGCACCTGCAAACGAACCCGCCGCCGCCCATCCAGCTAGCCCCCAATATGCCCCCGGCGTTGAGCGATCTGATTATCATGTCGCTCGAGAAGGACCCGGCGCGGCGGTTCCAGACGGCGGAGGCTTTCCGGAACGCCTTGATTGGCCTGACGCATCCGGCGCAAAGCGGCGCCGCGGTTGCAAGCCCCGCACCGGCTTCTCCCGCACCTCCTACAGCGGTGGGCGCGGCGCCAAAGCCTGTCTTGTCCGCCGCGCCGGCCGAGATCGCGGCGCCACGCAGCCGGCGCGGCCTGTACATGGCGCTCGGAGCGCTGGCGCTTGCGGCCGTGCTGATTGGCGCGGCCATCGGGATTCCCAGGTTCCGCCGCGCTTCCGCTGAAAATGCGCCGGTCCGGTCCGCGGCGTCCCCCGCGCCAAGCGCCGCGCAGGCTCTCCCGCCCGCCGTGCCGCCAGCGCCGTTGGTGGCCAGTCCGCCGGCGAACACCGACCAAGCCCGAACGCCCGCTCGGCAATCGCAGACCCGTACATCGTCCCCCGCCGTTTCCGCTGCGGCGCCCACGGGTGGAACTCCTCAGCCCACACCGCAGCCGGCGCCGCAGCAAGCTGTCGCGCCCGCCGTGCAGGCCGTTCCACAGGCCCCGGCCGCGCCCGATAACGCCAACTCCGCCGAACTCGATAAGCTCAAGGAGCAACTGAACCTGCTCGATATTCGCGCGGGAGCCTGCAAGACGGGCGTCGAAAATCTGCGCCGCGCGCAGGCAAGCTCCGGACTGGGACTTAGGGCCGATATTTCCGCTTCCGCGCAGCGTGTGGACTACTATCTCAATGAAACCGAGTCCGCCCTGCAGAAGAAAGACGCCGCCGCGGGGAAGAAAAATCTGGACTCAGCGGAACGCGAAGTTTCCAAGCTGGAGAGCTTCCTGGGCAGGTAACGCCGCGCCCGCTTATCGCAAACCCGCCGGCCCTATGCCGTGACGGGCGGCACCATGGTCTTCAGGAATTCATGCGCCAGATGGAAGCCGCGCTTGAATTGCGGCGTGAAATCGGCCCCCTGGTAATTCGGATAGTAGAATTCGTCTTCGTTCTCGATGTTCATGGCGCCGCTATAGCCGGCCTCCGCCAGCACCGCGAACAGGCCCTTCCAATCTACCGACCCCTGGCCCGGCACGCGGAAGCGCCACCAGCGGGCGTTGTTCACCGGCTGAATCCCGGCGCGCCGCACCACGTTCCACAGGATCTCGGTGTCCTTCAGGTGGATGTCGTAAATCTTATCGACGAAGTCGCGCGCCGCCTGCACCGGGTCCATCATCTGCCACACCAGGTGCGAGGGGTCCAGTTGCAAGCCCACCCAAGGGCTGTCATTGAACGCTTTGAACAGCGCCTCCCATCCAACCGGACCGGTGGCGATGTTGGGTCCGCCCGCGTAAGGTTCCCACAAGATGCGCACCTTGTTCTTTTCGCACACCGGAAAGTAGTTCTCCGTGTAGACCTTGACAATCTCATCCACCTGCGCCTGCAACGGCTGGCCCTTGATGGTGCCGGACTGCCCCCCGATGTTTGCAATCCCCAGCTTGCCGCACAATTCGAGCGTCTTGACGGTCTTCTGGATCTGGCGGGCGCGCGCCGCCGGGTCGGGGTCAATGTGGTTCCCGTCGCAGCCCACCGAAGAGGCGTAGATGCCGGACGCCTGGATCTTGTCCTTGATCGATGCGATGGCGGCATCGTCCAAACGGTCTGGGTTGAGCTGGACTTGCCAGCTCGTGAAGCCTTCGGCCTTGATGAACTCCAGGTTCGCGTCGGAAAACTGGCCGAGAACGCCGATCCTGGGTTTCCAGCTCGGAACCCGTTGGCGCTGCGCCTGGGCGGCGGCAGCCACGGACATGGCAGAGAGAACGGTGCGTCGTGTTATGGTCACGAAACGACGATAGTGCAAATGCAGGTCCGGGCGCAAGTGGGGCGGGCCTCCTGGCCTGCCTTCTTTCTGGTCTATCTATTTTCTATTGCGCACCGAAGAAGGCAGACGGACCCACAAATGCGGTGGGCTCCCCGGTCCATCCCCCTACAGTTTCTCCAACACGCGGTTCAGCGCAGCCCGGTCCGGTACGCTGCCCTGGGCCATGCGCGGACTGCCGCCGCCACGCCCGCCGGCCTCGGCCAATGCCGCCTTGAGCGCCTTGCCGCAATCGACTCCGGCATCCGCCGACGCGGCCAGCAGCACCGAGGGCGGGTCGTCGAGCGCCGCCAGGAAGATCGCCTTGGGTTGCGCCGTGAAGCTCTGGGCAATTGCGCGCAAGTCGTCCAGGCTTCCGCGCTGGGCGCGCCGCGTAACCCGCCGCACGCCGTCCGGCGCTGGCGTCTCCGCTTCGTACAATTCCCTTCCCCGGTACGCCGCCAGTTCCAGTTCCAGCTTGCGGCTGGCCCTTTCGCCGGCGCGGGCCGCTTCCAGTTGGGCCGCCACCAGCGCCGGAACCTCGTCGAGCGGCGCGGAAAACAGTTGGCTGGCCTTCAACAGAGCTTCGTAATCGGCGCGCGCCCGGCCAATGGCCCGCCCGCCGCAAAGAAACTCCACGCGCGTGCTCTGGCGGACCTTTTCGATCTTGCGCAGCAGAATGGGGCCAATCTCGCCGGTGGCGCGCACATGCGTGCCCCCACAAGCGCTGCGGTCGAGCGCTTCGATGGAAACGATGCGCAAGGTTCCCTCGCGGTCCGACGGCTTGCGCAGGTCGCGCGCCTCGCCCGCGTCCTCGAACCGCACCGCCACCGGCCGGTTCTCACAAACGATTTGGTTGGCGCGCCGCTCGGCTTGCCGCACCGCCGCGGGTTCCAACGGACCGCCTTCCAGGTCGATCGTGGAGCTTTCGGCGCCCAGATGGAAACTGACGGTGCGCAGCGAGAACAACTCCTCGAAGACGGCGGAGAGCAGATGCTGGCCGCTGTGCTGCTGCATGTGATCGAAGCGGCGTCCCCAATCGATGGCGCAATCGACCGGCCCCGTCTGAAGCGGCGCGGCCACGCGGTGCGCGATGCGTTCGCCCTCATCGGCAGCGTCAATCAGGGGGACGCCCGCAATGGAGCCGGCATCGGACGGCTGCCCGCCGGACGCGGGGTAGAAAGCCGTGCGGTCCAGGTAAACCGTGAGCCCGTCCGGGGAGCGCTCGACGACGCGCGCCGGAAACTCGCGCAGGTAGGAATCGGTGTAGTAGAGGCGTTCGGTCATGGCGACACTGATATTTTGGCAGATGGAAGCGGTAAAATTGGGAAGAGGCCACCGTGACCACCCGCGAGAACGTCCATCAGCTTGTCGACGCGCTACCCGAAGAACGACTCTCCGATGCGCTGGACTATCTGGCGGACCTGCACGATTCCGGCGCCGCCCTCAGCCCGCAGACCGGGGCCGCCGTCGCGGAAGGTCTTGACGACATCCGCGATGGGCGGACTATTTCGCTCGAAGAGTACCGGCGGACCCGCCGCCTGTGAGCTACGAGGTCCGGCTGTCACACCGAGCCGCCAAAGACCTCGATGCTATGGGCCGCGATACGCGGGACCGCATTCTTCGACGCCTGGACCAGCTTGGGGAGTCGCCACGGGACGCGCGGACGTCGAGTCTGCTAACGAACCTTGCCGGACTACGCAAGTCTCGGGTCGGCGGTTGGCGCGTGATCTTCGCGGTGGACGACGATGCAAGGACCGTGAATGTGGTAACCGTCGAACGGCGCGGCCAAGTTCATCGCCGCATCTGAAACGTCCTGGGGGCGACCCACCCCCATTTGCGGTCCCCGCTTCCCTCAAAAGAGATGAAATCGATCCGATTTGACGCCGCCGTGCCGTTGTACAATAAATGCTTTAGAGGGAACGGAATGAAGAAATACGGCAAGTTCGCCGCTCTCATCGTAGTGGTGCTCGGAACTTTGGTTTATCTAGCGGTGGCTGGGGGGAATTCCAACGCCACGTATTACAAAACCATCGCTGAGCTTGGCAAGATGGGGGATAAGGCTTATGGGGCGCGGCTCCGCGTCGGCGGCGATGTGGAGAGCGGCTCCATTAAGCGCGCCGGAACCGGCGTTCAGTTCGTGCTGGTGCAGGACAAGACGAAGTTGACGGTCGCCTATGTCGGCTCAGACCCGCTTCCGGACACCTTCAGAGATGGGTCCCAAGCCCTCGCCGATGGCAGACTCGACCGCGACGGCGTCTTCCGCGCCGGCAAGATTCAAGCCAAGTGCGCATCGAAATACGCCGCCAAACCGGGAGAGATGCCCGGACAGGCGCCTTCCAACATCAACACCGGCAAGAGCAGCATTTAGTCGTCGAGGGGTTCTATGGAAAATCTGGGTTCGTTGGCCCTCCTGCTGGCCTTCTGCATCGCCATCTATTCCGCGCTGGCCTCGGTGGTGGGCCGCATCAAGCGCAAGCCTTTCCTGATTCTCAGCGGGCAGCGCGGCGTTTACGCCATCTGGGTGCTTGTCACCCTGGCCGCCGGCATCCTGGTTCACGCGCTGATGACCAGCGATTTCCGCTTCGCCTACGTGGCCGAGCACAGCAATCGCGCCATGCCGCTGCTCTACAAGTACGCGGCCTGGTGGGGCGGGCAGGAAGGCTCGCTGCTGCTGTGGAGCTGGCTGCTGGCCACCTATTCCATGGTGGTGGCGTTCACTAACCGCCGCCGGCACCGCGACTTCATGCCCTACGTCACGGGCGTGCTGATGACCATCCAGATTTTCTTCCTGGTCATGAATAATTTCGTGGCCAACGCCTTCACCATGGTGACCATGGACGGGCGCATCACGGCGCTCGAAGACGGCAACGGCCTCAACCCGCTGCTGCAATACCCCGCTATGGCGATCCATCCGCCCATGCTGTATTTGGGCTACGTGGGATTCGCGGTTCCCTTCGCCTTCGCCATCGGATCGCTCATCACACGGCAGGCGGGCGATGGCTGGATCCATACCACCCGCCGTTGGACGCTGGTCACGTGGCTTTTCCAAAGCACCGGCGTTATGCTCGGCATGGCTTGGGCCTATCACGTCCTCGGCTGGGGCGGCTATTGGGGATGGGACCCCGTGGAGAACGCTTCCCTGCTTCCCTGGATCAGCGGCACGGCGTTTCTGCACTCGGTCATGATGCAGGAGAAGAAGGGCATGATGAAGATCTGGAACATCGTGCTGGTCTCTACCACCTTCTTCCTGTGCATCCTGGGCACGTTCCTCACGCGCTCGGGCATTGTGCAATCGGTACATGCGTTCGCCAGCTCCAACATCGGCAAGTACTTCGTCGGCTTCCTGGCAATTGGCATCGCCGCCACCATCTTTCTCATTCTGGAGCGCCTGGATTATTTGAAGAGCGAGGCGCAGCTCGAAAGCGTGGTATCGCGGGAATCGAGTTTCCTGTTCAACAATCTGATCCTGCTGGCAAGCTGCTTCGCGGTGCTGTGGGGCACGCTGTTTCCGGTGATTTCCGCGACGTTCTCCGGAGACCAGATCTCGCTCGATTCCGAGTGGTACAACCGCCTGATGGTTCCCATCGGCTTGTTCCTGCTGTTCCTGACGGGCGTGGGGCCGCTATTCTCCTGGCGGAAGACCTCGGTCGAGAGCCTGCGCCGCAATTTCCAATGGCCCGGCGTGGCGTCCGTGGTCCTGGTGGCCGCCCTGATTGCGGCCGGCATGCGCAGTTTTTACGCCCTCATCTCCTTCGGCTTCTGCCTGTTCGTGGCGCTCACGGTGTTCGCCGAGTTCTATAAGGGATCGAAATCCATCGCCGCAAAGAACGACATGAATTTCCTGCGGGCCGCGGTCGAGTTGACCCACCGCAACACGCGCCGCTACGGCGGATACATTGTCCACATGGGCATCGTACTCATGTTCATCGGCTTCACCGGCCAGGCCTTCCAGTCCAAGGACGTCAAGGAGCTAAACAAGGGCGATTCGTTCAAGATCGGCCGCTACGACCTGAGAATGGTCGACCTGGAGCACGGCGAGAACGCCAACTACCAGTTCGACCGCGCGACGTTGGACGTGCTCAGTAACGGCGAGGACCTGGGGTTCCTTCGGCCGGAAAAGCGCATGTATAAGGCCAGCAAGCAGCCCACCTCCGAGGTAGCCCTGCGCATACGCCCCAATGAGGACCTCTACCTGAACTTCGCCGGCATGTCGGACGACAACCAACGCGCCGTCATCCAGGCTTACGTCAACCCGCTGGTCTCCTGGGTCTGGCTGGGCGGCCTGGTGCTGATCGGCGGCACCCTCATTTGCCTGATTCCCGCTAAAATCAAGATGCAGTACGCCCGCACCCAAGTGGTGGGCGTCGTGAGTAAGAATGCGACAGTTCAGAAGTAGTCTGTTAGTCCTGCTGGTGGCCGTGGCCGCCCTGGCGCAAACCGCGTCGGAAAAACCCAATTTCGATGTGCGCCGCGTGGGCGCGCGCCTGAAGTGCCGCTGCGGCTGCGGAGATTCCGTGTCCACCTGCGCCATGCTGGATTGCAGCTCCTCCAAGCCGGACAAAGAGCGCATCGCGAAGATGCAGGCCGTGGGCATGAGCGACGACCAGATCATTCAGGCCTTCGTGCGCGATTACGGCGCCGGCGTCTATCTGGCGCCGCCCAACGCCCTCGGCTGGATTGTGCCCTACGTGTGCGTGGGTCTGGGTCTGGTGGTAATCTGGCTGTTCATCAGGAAGTACCGGAAGCCGGCGCCGTTGCCCGAAGCCGGCGCTCTGGAGATCGACGACCCGGAGTTGGAGAAGTACAAAGACCAGATTGAAAAGGACCTCGCAAACCTGGAGTAGGACGTTCATTTGATCATTGCCATCGCCTGCATTATCGCGCTCGCCGTTATCGCGTTTCTCCTCGGCGTCCGGGCAAAGGATTTGCCGGAGCCTGAGCCCGTTTCGCCATTCGCTCACCTGGATGAGCGGAAGGCCGCCATCTATGAGAACCTGCGCGATCTCCAGTTCGAATACCGGGTGGGTAAGCTCTCCGACCAGGATTATCAGCAAACCAAGAAAGACCTGCAAAAGGAACTGGCCGGGGTGCTTGCCGAAGTGGACCGGTTGAAGGCCCGGATCGCCGAAAATGGGTTCGTTTCGCCAAGCGCTCCAACACCGCAAAAGCCGCCTGCCAGTAAGCCAGTAACTAGCCTGATTTGCCCATCTTGCGGGGCAAAGTTCGAGAAAGAGCTGAAGTTCTGCGGCGAATGCGGCAAGCCCATGAAGGTGGCCCAGGCATGAAGTGGATTGGGTTCGTTCCGCTCATTTGTCTGCCCGCCATGGCGGCCGTCACCGGCACGGTCATCAACCGCACCACGGGCCAACCGCAGCCCGGCGCCACGGTCGGCTTTTATAAGCTGGTGACTGCCTTCCAACTGGCCGAAGAGGCCAAGACGGACGCGCAGGGCAACTTCTCCATCGACGACTCGCCCGATGGAGCCAAGCCCAACATGATCCGGACCACTTACGAGGGCGTCGGCTACATCCACATGCTTCCGCCGGGGTCCGCCTCGACCGGCCTGACGCTCGACGTTTACGATTCGTCCAAACAGCCGGGCGCCGCCAAGGTCTCCAAGCACATGATCCTCTTCCAGCCTTCGAGCGGCCAACTGACGGTCAACGAGACTTATATCTTGGAGAACGACGGCAAGACCTCATGGAACGACGCGGCCGGCGGCGCCCTGCACGTGTGGGTACCGGCAGCGGCCAAGGGCGAGGCTGAGGTGAACGGTACTGCCGCGGACGCCAATGGCATGGGCATCCCCGCCACCATGGTGAAGACCTCCGCGCCGGATGTGTTTGGCGTGAATTTTCCCATCAAGCCCGGTGAAACCCGTATCGATATCGACTACACCGTGCCCTATGCCGAAGGCGCGCCGTACGCCGGCAAGATCGTCTCAAAGGACGAAAACACCTATCTGGTGACCCCTAATGGCGTGTCGATCGCCGGGGAAAAGCTCAACGACCTCGGCCTGGAACCGCGGACCCAAGCCCGCATTTACGGGCTGCAGGCTACCGCTTACAACGTCCAATTGACCGGCTCGCCCGTGGCCGCCGCCGCCCCAGCGGACTCGCCAGCCGATGCCTCCGATACCGGACCGACGGTGGTAGTGGCCCTGCCGCACGTTTTCGGCCAGGTCTGGCCCATCCTCGGATTGGCGCTCGGAATCCTGGCGCTGGGTTTCGCGATCCTCTACCGCGCGTCCGGGACCGCCAAGGAGAATCATGACCGCGGTCGCGGTTGAGGGCGTCTGGAAGTTCTACGGCGACTTCCCCGCCCTGCGCGACATCCGGCTGCAGGCCGACGCGGGCGCCTGCCTGGCGCTCATCGGAAGAAATGGCGCGGGTAAGACCACCCTGCTGCGCGCCATTGCCGGCTTTTCGCGGCCGGGACGCGGCCAGATCCTGATCGGCGGCAAGCAGCCACGCGATGCCGATACGCGCCGCCATCTCGGCTTCCTCGGTCACGGCATCTCGGTCTACGACGAGCTTTCCGCCTTCGAGAATCTGACGCTCTACGCCCGGCTCTACAGCCTGCCCGATCCGCGCGCCCGCGCCCTGGAATGGCTGGAGCGCACCGGTCTCGAGCGTGTGCGCGACGGGCTGGTGCGGGAGTTCTCGCGCGGCATGCGCCAGCGCCTGGCGGTGGCCCGCGCCTTTCTGCACAACCCCTCGGTGCTCCTGCTGGACGAGCCGTTCACCGCGCTCGACGACCGCGCCATCGCGGTGCTCCAGACCCTGCTCCGCGAGGCTCTCGCCAAAGGCAAGACCATTATCATGTCGACCCACCAATTGCGGGAAGCCCTGGAGCTTGCCTCGCACGTCGCGCTGCTGGCGCGCGGCAAGGTGGCGTTTCACGGCCCATGCACGGCGGAAATGACGGCCGACCCGGGGCTGGTTTACGCGCGCTACGGCGAGGGCTGATGGGGTTCTTCCATGCGGCGCTGGTGGTGACCGTGAAGGATCTGCGCGCCGAATTGCGCACCAAAGAAGCCATCAACGCGTCCCTGGGCTTTGCCATCGTCATTCTGCTGTTGTTCAGTTTCGCTTTCGATCCGGAGGCCGATACCACCAAAGCCCTTTCCGGCGGCCTGTTGTGGATTGTCTTCGCCTTCGCCGGCACGCTCATTCTAAACCGCAGCTTCGCCCGCGAGCTTCCCAACGATTGCCTGGACGCTTTGATCGCCGCTCCCATATCGGGAGCATCGCTGTTTCTGGGAAAGGCACTGGCGAATTACGTCCTGTTGCTGGCCGTGGAGCTGGTTTCGCTGCCGGTTTTCGGCATCTTCTATAATGTGCACTGGACCAACCAATTGGCCGAGCTGCTGCTGGTGCTCGCGCTGGGTACCTGGGCGCTGACGGTAATCGGAACCATTTTCAGCGCCCTGACCGTGAATATCCGCCTGCGCGAAGTGATGCTGCCGATGCTGACCTATCCGATTCTGGTGCCGGCGCTGATGGCGGCCATGCGATTGACCATGGAATTGATCTCGGGAAACGCCATCGGCCCCGAAACGGTCACCTGGCTGAAGATGCTGATCGGCTTCGACGTGGCCTACACCGCGGTTTCGCTGGCCCTGGTGGAGACGGTGCTGGTAGGGTAGGCCTCCTGGCCTGCCTTCTTGTTTTGTTTTTTTATGAGCTACTACGAACGCCACCTTCCGCACTGGCAACCCGACCACGCCGTCGTATTTGTCACGTGGAGTCTCCACAGCTCGCTGCCAAGCTCGACGTGGATAGACCGGCCCAATATGCCCGAAGGCAAGGCCTTCGTAGCCGTAGACCGGGAATTGGCGAAAGCCCAAACGGGTCCAACGTGGCTCAAAGACGAACGGGTCGCGCAATGCGTTGTTGATACGTTGCGGTTCGGTGAGGAAAGTCTGCGCTTGTACCGCCTACAGGCCTGGGTGCTGATGTCCAACCACGTTCATATCCTGATCCAGCCGAATGCCGAACTGGCCCAGATCACTGGACGCATCAAAAGTTTCTCGGCGAAGCGCGCCAACGAAATCCTCGCACGTACAGGCGAACGGTTCTGGCAGGTTGAATCGTACGACCACTGGGTGCGCGATCCGAAGGAATTTGGCAAGATATCGCGGTACATTGAGTTCAACCCGGTTGCTGCCGGATTGGTTCCGCAACCTGAAGACTGGCAGTGGTCGAGCGCTCATAAGGGTGCAAACTAAAGAAGGCAGACCAGGAGGTCCGCCCCACGGGAGACGGAATGCGCGATAAGATACTTTACGCACTTGGCATTGCGGCGATTGGGATTCTGGTGTGGAACATCAACACCATCGCCCGGCTGCCGGAGGAAACCCAGCAGGGGGTCACCTTCAAGATCATCTTCTTCCACGTCCCCATGTGGATCTGCGCCATGACCGCGGCCTGCGCGGCGCTGCTCGCCAGCGTGGGTTTCCTGGTGACGAGGAACTTCAAGTTCGACGCCGCTGCCGTGGCGGTTACGGAAGTGGGGCTGGCATTCACATCGGCCGGTCTGGTCACAGGCTCCATCTGGGGCCGTGAAATCTGGGGCATCTGGTGGACCTGGGACGCGCGCCTGACTTCCGCGCTGGTCTGCTGGCTGCTCTACGCCGGCTACCTCATGCTGCGCAAAGCCGTCGAGGACCCCACCCAGCGCGCCACCTTCGCCGCCGTGTTTTCCATCTTCGCGTTCATCGACGTGCCCATCGTGGTCTTCTCCATCAAGTGGTGGCGCACGCAGCATCCCCAGCCCGTGTTTTGGGGCGGCGGCAGTTTCCCGCCGGACTGGAACTTCCACTTCGTCTGGAACATGTTCGCCATGCTGATGCTGGGCGTCGTCATGGTCGCCGTAAGACTGCGCCAGGAAGACGCGCAGCGCGAGATCGATTCCCTGCGCCGGACCGCACACGCCCTTTAAGGAGATTTCCATGCACGCAATCGCTCAAATGCCATTCCTGGCGCAACTCGCCACTCCCCAAGAGATCCTGCAGCATCAGTATGAATTCCTGAGCTATGGCCTCACGGCGGCTTGGGTTGTCCTGGCTGTCTACGTCCTGATGATGGTGGCCCGCGAGCGCAAGCTGAAGCGCGAAATCGCCAGCTTGAAAGCCATGCTGGAAGACCGGCGGAAATAGTCCCGCTCAGAGATTCGGCGTTCCTGCCAGCGCCTGACCCAGGACGCGGCCGGCAGCGGACGAGGGCGCAGCCACCCCCAGGGCGCGCGCCAGCGTGGGCGCCACGTCCACGGATTCCACCGGCGATTCGAAAACGCCGGCGCGGAATTGCGGGCCGAGGAAGAATAGCGGTACGCACGCATCGTAGTTGTAGATGGAGCCGTAGGAGACGCCGCGGTCGGCTCCATAGTCCTCGACGTACTCAGGATGGTAGGAGAGCATCACGTCGCCGGACCGCGTGGGATGAAAGCTGTTGCGAAAGCGGCGCTCCCATTCGTCGTGGGTGGAACAGGCGCCGCCGGCGGTGTAGTAGCCGGCCACCGCCGGCAGCCGAATGGCCGCGCGCGCCGCCGCGAGGCGCACCGGCTCCGGGTCGCGGGAACCGCCGGCATCGAGATACAGGAACGGGTAGACGAATCTCTCGACGCCCCCGGTGCCATTGCTTTCCAGGCTGCGCTGCACCTCGTGCGCGACGTCATCGCCCCTCACGGCCATGCGTGCCCGGCTCGCCTCCGAGGGCGCCGGCGGCGCTCCGTGAGCCGCGGTCAGCGCCAGGTTGTAAGCGCCGGCGCCCGGCGTCTGGTCGATCTTCGAGAACAAACCCTCCAGATGGCGGTCGAGCTGAAGGACCATTTGCTGCATGAGCGGCGAGCGCCCGCCGGTCTCATAACCCAGCAAGGCGCTCGAACCGGCCACCAGGCAAACGAAATCGAACGTATCGCCCTGTCCCAAACGCTCCCGCGCAATCAACTCGGCCAGAAACGCGAACTGCGCCTCCTCCGCGAAGGGCGAAGCCTTATACAGCGCCAGAAAATCCTGCGGCTTATTGGGGTCGAAACGCAGCGTACGCAGCGCCGGAGCGTCCGCGCGAGCCCCCAGCGCCCTCCATTCGGCGTCGTGAGAGCTCTCCACCGGCGCCAGCCGGTTGTAATCCGCCAGCCAGTCCGGCGGCTCGTCGCCAGCCGTGAATTGGCCGTGGTCGTCCATCCAAAACATTCGGGCGTCCGATGTTCCGGCAACCAGCGCCGCGTGCGCCCGGTCCATGGAGACGGTGAATACGCGCGTACGCGGCCCAGCGGCGATCTGGGCGGCTAGCGTGGTAGCCAGCAGTTCCTCACCGGAGGCGTGGACGATGTTCCGGGAGGCCCGTCCATACCAGGAATCGGCCACAATGCCGTGCTCGGCCGGCCATGCTCCGGTCGCCAGCGTGGCGATTCCCGAAGCCGAAAAGCCGCTTGCCAAATGCCGGCAATCCGGAAACCAGGCGCCCTTTTCCTGGAGGCGGCGCAGCCCGCCCGGCGCGAACTGGGGAGTCAAGGACTCCACCGCGTCGCTGCGCAACTGCTCCAGGATTACCAGAACGAACAACTTCGGGCGTGGTTGTTGCGCGAAGGCCCGGCCCGCCACCCCGGCGAGGACGCACAGGCCGAAGTCCCGTCGGCAAATGTCCATGAAAAAAGAGTTTATCAGACGACAGAAGTAATGTTATAGTGTGCGTTCATAGCAATTGCCATTCCGCCGGGTGTCCGTAGCCCGATTCGGAAGGCCCAGGCCGATGACGGACGATAAGAGCCTTTTAGGTTTAGCCACCATTCGCGGGAATCGGGGCATTTCCCTGCGACAGATTGCCGAGTCCACCAAGATCGGCGTCAGAGCGCTCGAAGCCATTGAACGAGGCGAATTCCAGAAGCTGCCCGGCGGCATTTACACCACCAGCTACATTCGCCAGTACGCCCGAGCGATCGACTACGACGAGCAAGAGATCCTGGCGGCCTACCACCGCGAAGCGGCTGGGATCGAACCGGATTCCGCCCGCCCCGGCGGCCGCAGCGGCAAAGACATGATGGGCGGATATCGCCCGGCATCGACGCCGGTTTAGAGGCCGGTCCGCTTCCGCATCCCCCAGGTCTTTGGCCCGGCCGGTCCGCTCCTTGTTGCGGATCAACTCCGCAAGACCAATGAAGCGCGTGGCCGTCCCTTCCAATTCCGCCTCGCTGCGCGCGGCCCACGCTTCGTCGAAGCTGACGCCGGTAATCGCGGTCAACAAATCGATACGGTTTGGCTGCACTCCCAACTGGATCACCTTGCCGGGTGAGCCGAGGTCCGCCGCCTGGATGCCCAGCTTGCCGAAACCGAACTCCGAGAGCGCGCGCAAGACGCGGTCCGCATTTTCAGCAGTGGGCCGAACGAGCAAATCGAGATCGCCGGTATAGCGAGAGAAACCGTGGTAGGCGACTGCGAACGCGCCAACCACGAGGTACTCAACTCCGTTCGAGTTCAACAATTCGATAAACTCGCGCCAGTCTTTGGTCAGCGGCATCGGGGTGACGGCGGTCGCGCAGTTCGATGAGGATCTTCAGGCGATCCTCGGGGGACATCGCTCGATCCTCGCGTGCGCTTGCCTCATCCGCGTCCTTGAAACCGCGGAATATCTTCGCCGTTTTCTCCACGCTCACATTATCCGTTCAGTTCCGCGGTTTCTTTTCCGCCATGCGCGCCGTGAATCGGGCAACGTTCACGATCGCGCGCTCATGCGTTCCTTCGCCGATTTTTTCGGTTTCGTCCCAGGCCTCCACGCGAAACTCCACGCGCCGGTCCGCGACGGAGACGATCTCCGCGGTAAAGGTCACGCAGGCGCCGATGGGCGCGGCCGCTAGATGCGACACGTTAACCCTGGTTCCGAGCGTGTCGTAACCGGCTTCCAGCATCGGCAGGACGGCATCGCGGCAGTTGCGCTCCATGTACCCGATCATGTGCGGCGTCGAGAGCACGCGGGCGCCCTCGGCGCCCAGAAAGCCAATGCAGACCTCGCTGGTGACCAGAAGTTTCTCTTCCCGTCTGAAGCCGATAGAGATACGATGCGTTGCCATCGCTCCAATGTAGCAGCCTACTTCGAAGCGGTAGCCAGCAGCGTGTCGATCCGCGAGATGTATTTCTTGGCCCGGTCGGATTCCGGCATGTCGGGGTTGAGCGCGATGGTCTCGGAGAAATGCTTGCGCGCCGGTATCAGGGGCTCTACCGCTCCGGTGGCCTGCGCCTTGCTGGTGTACGCGAGGGCCAGACCGAAGTGGGCGAAGGGGTCTGAGGGATCGTAAGAGACGGATTTCTCGCAATAGCCGATGGCGCTGTCGAACTGGTTCAGCAGGCGCTCGCTGTCACAGAGACCGAAGTAAGCAAGGTTCCGAAGGTCCCGCCACACGTCGTCCTGCGCGGCGTGTTTCTTCTTTCCGAATCCGATGAGATAGCCGAGCACGTAGTAGTTCAACTTGCCCGCAAGGTGGCTATCGAAATCGGTAAGCTTGAGATACTGCTGATAGGAATCGACAGCCTCCTGGTACTTGCCGGTGAGCCGCAGGCTTTCCGCCAGCCAGAAGTGCGCCTCGCCGTTATTGGGCGTGAGCTTGATGGCGTTGCGCGCCGCCTGTATGGAATCCGGGTAAAGCTCCTTCATGCGCAGAGCCTGGGCCAGCAGATACCACGCCAGCGCGTACTTCGGGTCGCGCTGCACCACGGCGTTCAACTGGCGAATGGATTCGTCGAGCGCGCCCCGGTCCAACAACATGCCCCCCAGGGTGGCGCGGGCCTCCAGGTAATCGGGATCGATCTCGATGGCCCGCCGCATGGATTTGTCGGCTTCGTCATATTGAAGCAGATCGCGATCGACGCGCCCCAGGTAGAGCGCTGCCTGGCTATAAGTGGCGTCGGCCGCCAACGCCGCCTGGAAGCACACCACGGCCTTGCGATAGTTCTCGGCGTTTCCCTTGTTGTATAGCTCGATGCCTTTGTCGAACTGGTCGACCGCCGCGCGCGGCCGCCGGCGGGGAATCAGGATCTTCAGGGTGACGGTGGACTCCTGTCCAGGGTAAACGGTTTCCTCGCGCGGGCCATCGGGTTCGTAGCCCATGTGCACGCCGCTCACCGTGTGAACGCCCGGTTGGAGGCCGGGCAGCCGCAAGGGCTTGTCCTTGTTGACCACCCCGGCCGACTTGCCGTCCACAAAGACCTCGACGCCGTCCATATTGGTTTCGAAGACCAGGCCGCCTTCCTTGGGCGGCGGAGGCGCGCCAGGCGCCGCGCCCGAAGGGGCATAGGCAAGCAGCATGTTGGGGTCGAAACTGCCGCGCTCCGAAGTGGGGTTCTGCCGCGCGTTGGTCGCCTCGCGCACGTTGCGGCGGACATACTCGGCGAGTTCGTCGGCGGTGACGATTCCGTCGTGCGACGCGTCGGCCTCGCCCTCCAGGCCCTTGACCACGTAATAGGTGAAGATGCCATGCCCGCCGCCCCAGTCAGGGCTTTCGAAGGAGCTCTCGCGGTCGCGGCTGGCGGTCAGCGAAAACAGCGAGCTGTTGAGGCTCAACAGGCTGTTGCTCACCGCGGCGCGGTCGGCTTCCGGCGTGATGGCGCCGCTATGGCACGCATCCGTGATCAAAACCTTCCACTTGGCCTTGATGCGGGAGCCAATGACCGAGCCGAGAGTATCCATGGGATAACCGGTCCCGGCGATGTTGGCGGGATCCAGGTCGTAGGGCGCCAGATAGGCGCGGCTGTCGAAAACGAACCCGTGGCCGGCGAAGTAGATCACCACGCGGTCGTCATCGCGCGCCGTCGCAGGCAGCCATTCTTCCAGTTCATGGCGCATGTTGGCCAGGGTGGCGCGCTCGCCGGTCAGCTTGTGTACGTTCTCGGCGTGGAAATTGCCGCCTTCTGGGCTGATGAGGATGGAGTAGATTGCCTCCGCGTCGCGCTCGGAAAACTGCAACTGGTCTTTCGCCGAAAGATTCTTATAATTGGCGACGCCGATCACCAGCGCGTAGGAGCGTGGAATGGCGACGGCGGTTGCGGTTGTGGTTGTTGGAGCCGGCGCCGTGGCGGGCGGCGGTGCGCCGCTTTCATATTTCAGGTCGCGTTGCTGGGTTGGCTGCTGCGGCGCCTGCGCGGTCTGCGCGGCCGGCGCCGCGGCTGCAACGGCCAGAATGGCGAAGATGCGGGCGAGCTTCATAACGGTTACCGGTGCGCCAGACGAAACTCGTAGATAGCCGGCGCGGTCAGCGGCGCCGGCGATGCAACCACCGAGACATCCTTCTCGCGGATGAACACCAGTGGGCGCGGATTCTGGCCGGACGCCGCGCTCAGGTTGCCCGGCAACTCGTCCGCCGGCGGCGCTTCTTTCGCTCCGGCCGATCCATCCACGCACTCGCCGCGCGCCCTGAAGATAGTGTCGTCGCAGCGCGGGATCAGGCGCGGCGGCACGGCGCCCGGATTCGGCGGCGGGGGCAGCGGCTGATATTTCGGCTGCGCTCCGAGCGATAGCGGCGTGACCATCCAGTACAGGACATCGTAGCCGGGCGGCCCGGCCACTCGGAACCAGCCCTGGGTGGCAGGCACCAGGTACTCCTTTCCGGCCGCGATCCGGTTCTGCTGCCCAGTGTCCTCCCTAGGGAAGAGGGTCTGGTAATCGCCTGACGTCGCCTGGTTCATGACATAAAGATACCCGTCGAAATTAGTATGAAACCGGAAACGGACACGGTCATTTTGCGAGAAAACCAAACCTGGGTCTTCCACTTTCCAGACGTCGCCCTGCAGGCGCTCCAGAGTAATTTCCATGCGATGAGGCCCTTGATCGAGGGTCTTGGTCTGGCCGGCCGCGGAACCGGCGGCCACCCACGCAATTATCGCCGCGAGCATCGGAAACAACGAGGTTCTCAGATTCATGGCGACCTCCGCCGCAATGCTTAAAGCCCTATTGGTGCTTCAATACGAAATCCGCGACCAGGCGTGAATCGGGGCTGCCGGTGCGGTTGAGAATGTAAACGGCGTTCTCCTTCTTCTCACCCGGCGTGCTCTCATTCACCGTCTCGAAAACCAGGTCCCGCGCGTATACCTGGCCGCGCAGGCTGCTGACCAGGGGATCGCCAAGAGCACCGGTTTGCGCCATCATCGTCCGCCCGGCGGGCGGGGCCGGGGCGCCCGCGGGGGGCGCGCCGCCGTTGCCGAGCGTGTAAATCAAATGCTCCAGGTCCGGCTCTGGCTGCCGCGATAGCACGATGAAGAGCCGCTCCTCACCGGGTTGCTGGTCGAACGCGAACCGGCCGGGCGGCGAAGGAATGGTGTACTGCCGGCCGTTTTCGACGTGGTTGTTGCCGCCGGCGATTTCCGCCGTGGGAAATAGAATCTTCCACGCGCCGCTGGCCCCCTTCATCGCAACATATAGGTAACCGGCGTCGTTGGCTTCCACGGCGACGCGAATCCGATCGCCGGAGTGGAAGACCGTGTCCGCCGCCACTTCGCGGTAATCCTCTGCACCGTTATTGCGCATGATACTGTAACGGAGCCCGAGGGGCTTTCCCTCATACGCGGTCTGGACGATCTGCGCGCCGCCAGGAAGGACAGGCGGCTTGACGGCCGTGGTCTCTGCCGGCGCGGGAGCGGGAACGGCGGGCGGCGCCACGCTCGTTTTGGTCTGCGCTTCACCGGCCGGCACGGTCTTCTTCGGCGCCGCGGCTTGCTTCGCCGCCGCCTTGGCCGGCGCTTTCTGCGCGGCGGCAGGCGCGGGGGCGTAGAACAAATCGCGGGCGGAAAGCCCGGCCGGCGCCGGCGCCCCTGCTTGGGCCGATAGTGCGGTTACTCCCAGGACTAAAGACAGGAGCGTTCTTTCAAGCGGCATACTGTATCTCCCGGAAATCCTCGACATTTACGCCTTCCTATTCTGCCACAAAGTATGTATCATTATACGATCATGAGGGGAACACCGCGAACCGGAGGGGCGGCGCGCATCTTTTGCGTGCTGCTTGCGGAGCTTGTCGTACTTCAGTCATGGCATCTTCCGCTAAGGGCCCAGGACCAGCAGCCGGCGGCACTTACCATTTCTATCCTTGAGGGAGAAGGGTCCGTCAATAACATCCGCCAGCGCGTGGCGCGGGAAGCCATGGTCCAGGTGGATGACGAGAACCACAAGCCCGTTGCCGGGGTAGTGGTTGCGTTCATCCTGCCCGATAGCGGCGCCAGCGGCGTTTTCGCGACTGGCACCCGCACGATTAGCGTAACTACCGACAGCGCCGGTCGCGCGCTGGCGCCGGGAATCGTGCCAAACGACGTGGCCGGAAACGTGAAGATCCGCGTGGTCGCCAGATACAAGGCCCTGGAAGCCGAAGCCGTCATCAATACCCAGAATGTACTGGGGGCCGCTGCGGCTGCAGGCGGCGCGACGGTGGGTGGCGCGGCGGGCGGCGGCGCGGCGGGCGGCGGCGCGGCGGGCGCAGGGGCCGCGGCCGGCGGCATCTCCTCGAAGCTCCTGCTGATCATCGGGATCGCCGCCGCGGGCGTTGCGGGAGGCGTATTCGCCGTCACACGCGGCGGCGGGTCGTCTTCGTCGTCGTCCTCTCCCGTGACCGTCACCGCCGGGACGCCCACCGTGGGCGCCCCGCCCTCGTCGATGCAACCAAGAAGAAAGCACTGACCGCAAAGGAAGCCTCCATGAGTTCACGCTTATTCATGCAGACCGTGACGGCGGTTCTTTCGGCCGGTCTGGTATTCGCCGCCGACAACGCGGTAGCCACCCTGAGCGGCCCGCGCCTGGGGTTGGTTTTCGACCCGGCAGCCGGGGACCTGCGTCCGATCGGCGGCATCCCGGGCGCCGCGACGACGGGCGAACCCTTGAGCCTGGGCTTCATCATTGCGAGCGCCGCCGTCTCGCCCACCGGGGACGCCGCCCTGGTGGTGGAGGCCAGTTCTTCGGTGGCGCTGGTCCAGGCGGCCGGCGGCGATTGGGTGGCTGCCTTGCTTGACGGAGTGCAGCCGGCGCCGGACCGAATGGTCTTCAGCCCAAGCGGCGCCGCCGCTGCCCTGCATTACGCGACCGGGCGCGTGCAGATTTTGACCGGCCTGCCGGGCGCGGCCAGCG
>Ga0181535_10001664_pt1 | contig 28660 bp, 28 predicted proteins | sample PEATcosm2014_Bin_44_FD_119774 | JGI IMG/M metagenome (GOLD analysis project Ga0181535, IMG submission 119774) | Peatland microbial communities from MTU Mesocosm Facility, Houghton, MI, USA - PEATcosm2014_Bin17_30_metaG | ecosystem: Environmental > Terrestrial > Soil > Wetlands > Peat | place... | reverse complement strand
GGGAGACTGATAAGAAACATGGTTCCAGTTGGGCAGTGCATTGCAGAGTCCAAGCGGATCGGTTGAAACAAAGGCAGCAAGTTAGCCTCCGCTACGCGGAGACAAGCAAGTCAGCAAGTCGGCGGGTGAAATGCTACGGTGAGTTTTCATTGCTTCGCGGGTCGGCAACGCCGGTGGGAGACTGAAATGAATACAGAAAGACAGGGGTGCAATGTGCGGTTTGGCGGGAGAACGTTGACGTGGCTCGCATTCTGGGCCGTTGTAGTCGCCATGGCGGTTCAAGTGAAGACGGTCTCGGCCCAGGGGGTTGCGCCCGCCGCGCAGAGCCCGGTGCCCGCCGCAGCAATCCCGGCAACTCCTGCCTCGCCAACCGACATCGTGGCCATCTGGCAGGGGACTCTGCACATTGCTCAGGCCAACAAGGATCTTCGCACTGAGATCAAGATCGAGAAGGCTGGCAGCGGATACAAAACCACCTTCTACAGCATCGACCAGGGCGGCCAGCCGCTGGTGGCGACGAAGACAGGCTTTGAGAACGGCACGCTCATCTTCTCCATCGACATGATCGGCCTCAAATACGAAGGCAAGATGAGTGCCGACGGCAAGACGATTACCGGGAACTCCACACAGGGACCCATGTCGCTGCCGTTGAACCTGGTTCGCACACCGCCGGACGCGGCGTGGCCCATTCCCGAGCCGGTAAAGTCGATGGCGGCCGACGCCAACCCTGGATTCGACGCGGTGACGATCAAGCCGAGCGAACCGGGCAAGCAGGGCAAGGGGTTCGGCTTCAGGGGAACGCATTTCCTGACCATGAACACCAACATGAACGATCTGATTGCATTCGCCTATGGGCTCCACAGCAAACAGATCGTGGGCGCACCCGACTGGTTCGGGAACGAGTTGTTCGATATCGATGGCGTGCCGGATGTTCCGGGCCAGCCGAATTTGCGCCAGATGGAGTTGATGATGCAGAAGCTGCTGCCCGACCGCTTCGCGCTGAAGTTCCATCACGAACAGCGCGAGCTTTCGGTTTACATCATTACTGTGACGCCTGCCGGCGCGAAGATGGCCAAGACCACGGCCGGACCGAATGACCAGCAGGGCTTCGGCTTCAGGGGGCTGGGCGACCTGGTTGTGCGCAACATGAACATGGCGGAGTTCGCCTCCTGGATGCAGACCGGTGTGATGGACAGGCCCGTCGTGGACCACACCAAGTTAACCGACAAATACGACTTCACGTTGAAATGGACGCCGGACGACTCGCAGTTCCAGCAGTTCCGGGGCACGAACCCCAACATGACCGCGCCCGCAGGCGACAATCCGAATGCTCCGCCGAGCCTCTACACCGCAGTGCAGGAGACGCTTGGGTTGAAGATCGAGGCGGGCAAAGCAATGGACGATGTGATCGTGATCGATCACGTGGAAAAACCTTCGCCGAACTGAGAAGCACAGACTTGAGAAGACAGAGCAGAGAGCAGATGCATCGCGTGCGATGTTTCGTTTGTGCTGCCGTGTGGCTCACGTGTTCTGCGTTGGCGGCGGCCTCGCCCTATCGTGGCCGGGTGACTTTTGGCGGGTTGCCGCTGCCCGGCGCAACCATCACGGCCACGCAAGGAACAGCAGCGTTGAGCGCCGTCTCCGATGCCAGCGGCGGCTTTCAGTTCGGCGATCTAGCCGATGGCAAGTGGACCCTCGACATCGAGATGCAATGCTTCGCGCCGGTTCACGCCGAAGTGACGGTTGCGCCCAACCTGCCACCTGCCGCGTATGAGTTGAAACTCCTCGATCCGACCCAGATCCAGGCCAGCGTTCAATCGGCCCGGTTGACGGCGGAAACGCAGCCCACGGCAGCACTGCCGCAGCAGGAAAAGAAGCCAAGGCCGGAGCCGCCGGCAAAGAACAATGCGCAGGCCAATCCGCAGGAGATCCCCAAGGCGCCCGAAGAGAATGAGCAAGGCGCTGACGGAATTCTGGTGCAAGGCAGCGTGAACAACGCGGCGACCTCGCAGTATGCAACAAGTGCAGCCTTCGGCAACACGCGTTCGGGCAGCAAGGCTCTCTACACTGGAGGATTTGCGCTGACTGAGAGTAACTCCGCGCTCAATGCGCAGCCCTATTCTCTGAGCGGTGTTGCTGCGGCCAGATCCTCCTACAACGACTTCACAGGCGCACTGGCCCTGCAGGGTCCAATCAGGATTCCGCGCCTGCTGCCGCACGGGCCCAACTTCTTTGTCTCCTACGTGTGGACGCGCAACAGCGACTCGGTGATCCTGCCGGGACTGGTGCCCACGGCGGTCGAGCGGGCCGGCAATCTCTCCGGGCTCACCAACGCTCTGGGGCAGCCGGTAACGGTCTACCAGCCTGGAACCAGCCAGCCCTACGCGAACAACCAGGTACCTGTCAGCGTGCAGGCGGCCGCGCTGCTCAAGCTCTATCCGCTGCCAAACATCGCCCAGGTTTCGAACTACAACTACCAGGCCGCACTGCTCAACAACACGCATCAGGATGCGCTGCAGTCGCGGTTCGACAAGAATCTGGGGCGCAAAGACAATCTCAACGGCAGGTTCGCCTTTCAAAGCACGCGCTCCGGCACGGTGAACCTCTTCGGTTTTGCCGATCACACCGGCACGCTGGGCATCAACGGCAATGTGCAGTGGGCGCACCGGCTCAACCCGCGCGTGTTTCTCTATACCAACTACACCTTCAGCCGTTTGCGCACGGAGCTGACGCCCAACTTTGCCAACCGCGAGAATGTATCGGCCGCAGCCGGCATCACCGGGAACGATCAGGATGCGGTCGACTGGGGCCCTCCCGCATTGAGTTTCAGCGACGGCACAGCGGCCCTCAGCGACGGCAACAGCTCCTTCAATCGCAACCGTACGGATGATCTTTTGATCTCGATGCTCATCTACCACGGCAAGCACAATCTCTCGGCAGGCGGCGAGTTCCGCAAGCAGGAGTACAACGACCGCTTCCAGCAGAATCCGCGCGGTACTTTCACGTTCACCGGCGCAGCAACTGCCGGGACGGCCGCGAGCGGTTCTGCGCTGGCGGATTATCTCATTGGCGTTCCCGACACCAGCGCCATCGCCTACGGCAACGCGAACAAGTACTTTCGCGAGCCGGTCTATAGCGCTTATGTGAACGATGACTGGCGTGTGATGCCCATTCTCACCATCAACGCAGGCCTGCGCTGGGATTACGGCGCGCCCATCACGGAGTTGTTCGGCAATCTCGTGAATCTGGATGTAGCCAGCGGCTTCACGGCTGCGGCTTCCGTTGTAGCCAGCAATCCCGTGGGCTCGGTGACCGGAGCGCATTATCCCGCTTCGCTGATTCGTCCGGAGCGGCGCATCTTTGAGCCCCGCATCGGCGTCACCTGGAGGCCGATCCCCGCTTCGACCGTGATCATCAAGGCTGGCTACGGCCTGTATCCGGATACATCGGTCTATCAGAACATCATTCTGAACATGGCGCAGCAGGCGCCGCTCTCAAAGAGCCTGAGCATTCAAAACAACTCCTCGTGCGCGCTCACCCTCGCCAACGGCTTCACGTCCTGCTCTTCGGTCGCCAGAGCCACCTTCGGCATCGATCCGGACTTCCGCATCGGCTACGCGCAGACGTGGCAGTTGTCGGTGCAGCGCGATCTGCCCTTTGCACTGCAGATGACGGCAACCTACAGCGGCATCAAGGGCACGCAGGGACCGCAGGAGATCCTGCCCAACAGCTATCCCCTGGGCACAACCAATCCCTGCCCGAACTGCCCATCGGGATTTGTCTACGAAACCTCGAGCGGTAACTCCATGCGCGAGGCAGGGCAGTTGCAGTTGCGGCGCAGGCTGCGCAGTGGATTCTCGGCGTCGCTCACCTACACCTTTGCCAAGTCGCTTGACGATGACGCATACCTCGGTGGCGTGGGCCACACCACCGCGAGCAGCGGGGGCGCGGCTCAGTCGGCATCGCTCTCGTTTCCCTCTGCGGCAATTGCACAGAACTGGCGCGACCCGCATGCCGAACGCTCGCTCTCGAGCTTCGATCAGCGCCAGCTCATGAACCTGCTGGCGCAGTACACCAGCGGCGAGGGGCTTGGCGGCGGCAGCTTGCTGGGCGGATGGCGCGGACGCGCGCTCAAGGAGTGGACCCTCGCCGGCAACCTGACCTACGGCACCGGTTCGCCTGAGACGCCGCTCTATCCCGCAGCGGTTCCAGGCACCGGGTTCTCCAGCATCCTGCGGCCCAACCTGACCGGAGCGTCCATCTACAACTCCGGAACCGCTGCGCACTTGAATGCAGCAGCCTACTCGGAGCCGCTGGGTGGATGGGGAACGGCAGGCAGGAATTCCATTGCCGGACCGAATCAATTCAGCTTCAATACGCAGATGGCGCGCACCTTCAGGCCCCATGGCAAGTGGTATCTCGACGTGGCCGTGAACGCAAACAACCTCTTCAATCACCCCGCCTTCACAAGCTGGAACAACCTTATCACCAGCGATCAGTTTGGGTTGCCCTCCGCGGCCGGAGCCATGCGCAGCGTGCAAACAACCTTCTATTTGAGGTGGCAATGATGCGGAAACCGGTAATCTGCGCACTGCTTCTCTTGATTGCTGCGGGCGCGCATGCGCAGCAGGTGGGCCAGAACCAGACTCCCGTTGGAGCGCAGAGCTTCACCCTTAAGGTGAATTCGAATCTGGTGGTCGAAGCTGTCGAGGTGAAGGACAAGCAGGGCCACTTTATTCACGGGCTCACCGCAAAGGATTTCGTGCTGACCGAAGACGGCGCGCCGCAGACCATTCGCTACTGCGAGCACCAGGATCTTTCCAGTACGGCCAGGGTTCTGCCAGCGATGACCGCGGCGAATGAGGACGTGAAAATCTACGATCGCCTCGCACACGTGCAGATTGCGCCCGAGACCATGGAGAACGAGCGCTACAAGAACCGGCGGCTGCTGGCGTTCTACTTCGACATGACCGCGCTGCCGCCCGCCGATGAGATGCGCGCGCTTGAGGCCGCGCAGAAGTTTGTGCGCACGCAGATGGCCACTGCGGATTCGATTGCCATTCTCCGCTACCAGGGCGGCTCGGTCGACATCCTCCAGGATTTCACCGCCGATCGCAACCGGCTGCTGAGCATCTTGTCGACGATGGTTGTCGGCGAGGGAAAAGGGCTGGCCGGCACCCTTGACGATGCCAGCAGCACAGACACCGGCGCAGCCTTCGGACAGGACGACAGCGAGTTCAACGTCTTCAACACAGACCGCCAGCTCTCCGCGCTGCAAACCGCGGCAAGAATGCTGGGCCAGGTCAACGAGAAGAAGTCGCTGATCTACTTCGCGAGCGGCCTGCGGCTCAACGGTATCGATAACCAGGCGCAGATGCACGCCACGGCCGATACCGCCATCAAGGCTGGCGTAGTTATCTGGACCGTGGATGCGCGCGGTCTGGTGGCGCAGGCGCCGATGGGCGATGCATCGCAAGGCTCGCCGGGCGGCCAGGCCATGTACACCGGCGCATCGGCTCAAGCCGTCACCACGAACTTCCAGCAGTCGCAGGACACGCTCTATGCGCTGGCCGGCGACACCGGCGGCAAGGCCTTCCTCGACAACAACGATCTCTCCCGCGGCATCGTGCAGGCGCAGGAATCGATCTCGGACTACTACCTGCTTGGCTACTACACCACCAACGCCGAACCCAACGGCAAGTTCCGGCGCATCCGCGTTGCGGTCGCGCAAAATCAGGAAGTCAAGCTCGACTATCGCCAGGGCTACTACGCGTCCAAGGAGTTCAACAAGTTCAACGACGTCGATCGTGAGCGTCAGCTTGAAGATGCACTGATGCTCGAAGACCCCATCACGGATCTCACCATCGCCATGGAAATCGATTACTTCCAGCTCAACCGCGCCGAATATTTCGTGCCCATCATTGTGAAGATTCCCGGCCGCGAACTGGCGCTTGCCAAGCGCGGCGGCGCCGAATACACGCGCATCGATTTCGTGGGCGAAATCAAGGACCTCGTCGGCGGCACCACGGTGTCGAATGTGCGCGACAACATCAGTCAGAAGCTTTCGAGCTTTACCGCGGCACAGCTTGCCAGGCGGCCCATTGAATACGACACCGGATTTACGCTGCTGCCCGGCAAGTACTCCATCAAGTTCCTCGCGCGCGACGATGAGACGGGCCGCATCGGAACCTTCCAGACCACGTTTGTCATTCCCAACCTGAACAAGGAAGTGAAGCGCATCCCCCTCAGCGCCGTGGTGTTGAGCAGCCAGCGCGTGGATTTAAGCGATGCAATCTACGACGCCGCCAAGGCTAAGGAACGCGCAAAAAACAATGCCGTGGACCCGCTGGTTCACGACAGCAAGCGGCTTATTCCCAGCGTCACCCGCGTCTTCAGCACCGGCCACAGCATGTATGTTTACTTCCAGGCGTACAAGCCGGCTCAACCCGGTTCCCTGGGGACCTCGAGCGCGCAGCCTCAGGCAGTGAACGTGCCGGTGCAACCGAACGTGCAACTGCAACCGGGTGCACAACCGCTCTTTGCCTTTGTCAGCCTCTATCGGGACGGCAGGAAGCTCTTCGAGACTCCGCCGCAATCTGTCGTTCCCAGCCTCACCAGCCGGCTCGGCACCATGAGTGTGAGCTTCGATCTTGGCGTCGACGAACTGCCGCGCGGCTCCTACGACTGCCAGGTGACGGTCGTCGATCCGTCCACGCAAAAGGCAGCCTTCTGGCGCACATCGATTTCGCTGGTGCAGTGAAGCAGCATTCGGGTTATGGCATCCCGGTTAGGGCTCCAGTAAGTGAAAAGAATACCGAGGCCCTAGCGCTGGCGGGAGATTCGCCGGTTGCGTAGCCACTTGGCGAGGCCCAGGGCCAGTAGTAGGCCGCCGAAGGGAAGGCACATCAGCGCGACGATGAGGGCGAACCAGCCGGTGTTGGTGCTGGCGCCGGTGGGGGAAAAGCCACCAAGCACGGTCTGAAGCAGCAGTGCGGCGAGCAGGCCCGCGGCTACCATTGACCCGCCCCACTGCAGCAGTTGGCGTGTGCCGTCGTCGTGCTGGGTTGGATTCGGCTTTGGGGTGCTTGCTGGCATCGTCTCTTTACCCTTGCGCCAGGCGGAGCATCGCGTAGGTGATGACGCCAGTAATGGAAACGTAGAGCCACAGCGGGAAGGTCCAGCGGGCGACTTTGCGGTGCTGGGGAATACGGCCGCTGAGTGAGAAGAAAAACGTAACCAGCACCAGCGGGAGCGCCACGATGGCGAGAATGATATGGCTGGCTAGCAGCGGCAGGTAGACCGAGCGCAGAGCCGCGTGGACCGGATAGCGCACATCGCCATGCAGCGCGTGGTGGAGGATGTAGCTGACCAGAAACAGGGTCGAGAAGCCAAAGGCCGTCAACATTGCCGCACGGTGGGCCTTGATTTTGTGCGCGCGGATGAAGGTGTAACCGATGAGCAGCGCCGTGGCGCTGAGGCCGTTGAGCAGGGCATTGAGCGCGGGCAGAAAGGCGTATTGCGCGCTGGTGGCCGCGGCGGGATGAATATAAATCAGCCAGAAGAGAAACAGAGTGGCTGCCGCGCTGATAGCGAGAATAGCGGCGATGGCGGGGCGGGTGCTGGATGAGGGAGCTACTGTCGTGGTCATTCGTTCGCCTCCTTATTGCCGGGCGATGGCGCAGACCATCAGGGTTGTGAAGAGCAGGGGAAGATAGAGGACGCTGACCTTGAGCAGATCGCGGGCCAGCATGCGGCTCTCGGTCTCGTCGGCGGCGCGCAGAATGCCGGCGAAGCGGATGGTGTAGGCGAGGTAGAGCAGGCCGAGCGCGACGGCTAGCCAGGCGTAAGCCGTGCCCGTCATGCCCAGCCGCCAGGGGACGAGGCTGACGGGAATCATGGCGACGGCGAAGAACAGCGCCTCGGCGACGGTGGACCATCCGTCGGGCTGGACCACGGGCAACATGCGGATGCCGGCCTGCGCGTAGTCGTCGCGGTAGAGCCAACTGATGGCCATGAAGTGAGGGAACTGCCAGACAAACAGAATGGCGAACAGCGCCACGCCTTGCCACTCGATGCGGCCGCGGGCGGCGGTCCAGCCCAGCAGCGGGCCCATGGCGCCTGGGAATGCGCCAATGAAGGTGGCCATGGGGGTGACGCGTTTGAGCGGCGTGTAGATGGCGACGTAAGTGAAGGCCGTGAGCAGCGCCAGGGAAACGGTGAGTAGATTGGTGTGGAGCGCCAGCCACACGGCGCCCAGCGCCAGCGCGCCGAGGCCGGCCACGATGCCCTGCGCGAGCGAGAAGCGGCCCGAGGCCAGCGGTCGGTCGGCGGTGCGCTTCATGCGCGCGTCGGTCTTGCGCTCGAGGGCTTCGTTGAGCGCGCCGGCTCCGGCGGAGACCAGGCCGATACCGAGCAGCGTGTCGAGCAGGCCGCGCTGTACGCTCGATATTCCCGAGAGCATGGAGCCGAGATAAAAGCCGCCCCAGCCGGTGACCAGCACCAGGCCGACGACTTTTACCTTGAAGAGTTCGCGGAGGTCGTGGATGAGCGTGGCTGTTGCGCCGGGCTGCGGGGCGTGCACATGCGGGAGGTGCGGGTGTGCGAGGTGTTCTTGGGGCGTAGTGAGGTCAACCGGATTGGCGGTCTGGGAAGCGGGAGTCATTGGGAAGGATCGAGCCTCGGCGGCATCGCCCGAAAGGGCAATGCTGCCTGTTTGATGATAGCAAGCGGGGGGAAGGTTCTTTAGTGGGAATCGGCGCAGTTAGCCGAGTTGCACTGCCCGCAGGATTGCGTCGGCGGCCTGGTCGGGGGTTAGTTCGTCGACGGGGATTGACACATGTGCGGTGCGGTAGAGGGGCAGGCGGCGGGTGTAGCGGTTGGCAAGGTTGGCTTGGTCGGCGAGGATGGGGCGGGTGTGCTCGGTGCCGCCACAGCGGGCGAGGGTAGTCGCGAGTTCGACTTCAAGATGGACCAGAAGCGTGCCCGGCGTTGAGAGCAGCAGGTCGCGGATTGCGGTGGTTTCGATGGCGCCGCCGCCGAGGGCGAGAACCAGGTTGTCGGATGCGGCGAGCCGCGCGATGGTGGCGCGTTCCTGCTCGCGGAAGACGGCTTCGCCGTGGCGCGCGAAGATTTCGGCGATGGGAACGCCTGCTTCGGCTTCGATGATGTCGTCCGCATCGATGAAGCGCCAGCCCAAGCGCGCAGCCACAAGCGGGCCGACCGTGGTTTTGCCCGAGCCCATGAAGCCGGTGAGGACGATGCGGCGGGGCGGTGCTTCGGATTGGGGCTGTGAGGTCATTGGATATTTTTGGGGCAGGGCTTTCTGTGTTCTCTGATTTCAGTATAGGGAAGGGAGGCAGGTGGGCGTGGTCCTCAGCCCATCACCATGACGATGGCGCCGGCGGTGATGAGCAGGCCGCCGACGACGGCGGGGGCGTTCAGCTTTTCGCCGAGGAGCAGCCACGCGAAGATCATCACAAGCGGGACGCTGAGCTTATCGAGCGGGGCGACACGCGAGGCGGGGCCTAACTGCAAAGCGCGGAAGTAGCAGATCCACGAGAGGCCGGTGGCGAGGCCGGAGAGGGCGAGGAAGAGCAGGGTGCGGCGGTCGAGGGCGCGGATTTCGCCGTGCTTGCCGAGAGCAAGCGCGATTGCCCACGCAAAGACCAGCACCACGCTGGTGCGCAGCGCCATGGCCAGGTTCGAGTCCACATGCGCGACGCCCACTTTGGCCAGCAGGGCAGTGGCGGCGGCAAAGACAGCGGAGAGAAGCGCCCATCCAATCCAAGTCATAGAAGTTATGGTACGCGGGGTGGACATCGCCGGTGACGATTTCGCGTGCATTTAAACTGGGAGGATGCAGACAGGCCGCGCCAGCAGGACAGCTCTTCGCGTTGCCATTCGCCGCGCCGCGCACCAGCTCATAGACAGACCACTGGTACTGGACGATCCGGTTGCGGTGAGGCTGATCGGCACGGGATATGCCCGCGACATGGAACGCGCCATGCACACGGTGGCGCGCGATTTTCGGCTGTTTATGGCCGCGCGCAGCCGTTATACCGAAGACCGGTTGGCGGAGACCGTCGCAGAGGGCGTGGCGCAGTACGTGGTTCTTGGCGCGGGGCTCGATACTTTTGCGTATCGCAATCCGTTTCCGGCGCTGCGGGTTTTTGAAGTGGACTTTCCGGCCACGCAGCAGTGGAAGCGGGAGATGCTGGCCGAGGCCGGCATTGCGATTCCCGCCAACCTCACTTTCGTGCCTCTCGATTTTGAGCACAAGACGCTAGTCGAGGGGTTGGCCGAGGCGGGATTCGATGCAGGCGAGCCGGCATTTTTCGGCTGGCTGGGGGTGGTGCCCTACCTGACGCTCGATGCATTTCGCGCGACGCTCGCGGCGATTGGGCAGATGCCCGCCGGGACCGCGGTCACCTTCGACTACGTGCTTTCGCCGGACACATTCAGTCCCGAGCGCAGGCAGATTTTCGAAAGGCTGGCAAAGCGCGTGGAAGCGGCCGGCGAGCCGTTTCGGCTGTTTCTTGCGCCGGATGAGTTAGAGAGGGAACTGCGCTGCGCTGGATTCAGGCGCATGGAGCAGGTGAACCCGGACCGGCTCAACGATCTCTACTTCGAGGGGCGCGAGGACGGGCTCAGGCTTTCGCCGGTACGCATTGGCATGTTGGCTACCGCGTGGGTGTGAGCACCGTGCGGTGGGGCAGTTTGAAGGGGCATTCCCTCAGGGGCTAAAGCCCTTTTTCGTTTTGGATGTTTATGTACGGGCTGAAGCCCGTACTCTGCAAAATGACGCACTGCCGCGCGCTAAGATGGAGTCATGCGCCTGATCGTTCTCGCGTCGTTTACGGCCGCCGTGCTCGCACTCTCCGGATGCGGCTATCACACCCTGGGTGCCGCGACGCATCTGCCTCCGGATTTGAAGACGCTGTCGGTGCCGGTTTTCGCCACGCGCACTGAGGCTTATCACACGGAAACAGTGATGACTGACGCGGTGATTCGCGAGTTTGCCGCCCGCACCCACTACCGCGTGACGCCGAGAGAGACGCCGGATGCAGGCGCGGTGCTGCACGGCACTATCTTGAAAGAAGTAGTGGCGCCGCTTACTTACAATTCCTCGACGCAGCAGTCGTCGAGCTTCCTGGTCACCATCGTGGTTTCTGTTACGTTGAACGGCGCGGACGGCCGGGTGCTCTACGAAAACAAGAACTATGTTTTCCGCGAGCAGTACCAGTCGACGACGGACCTGACGACATTCATCCAGGAAGACCCGGCGGCAGTGGAGCGGCTTTCGCGCGCATTTGCGCGGCAGCTTGTGGCCGACGTGCTGGAAGGGCTGTGAGGGGCGCGGTTTAAGCGAATTCAATGGTATAGAGAAGGGAACATTCCCTCGGGGGCTAAAGCCCGCGCCTCTATTGTTGAATTGGACGTACGGGCTAAAGCCCGTACCCTTCAAATTCGTTCTACGCTATTCGTGCAACTGTTCTAAAGCGAAGATGTGACGAATCTCCAGCCTCCACCATTGCACCTTATGGCAACGCCCTGTTTTCCACGGCTGACCTTGATGCGCCTGGCAGGATATTCTGAAGCCGGATGATGCACTCATTCTCAGGCTGCACCGAGCAGAGACCGATCCGATCCCACCCTTCGCAAAGGACGCGAAGGATGGGGTACCCGCGCTCTTGCAACGCCAGGAGGCTGGTCCGTTGACCGCCGCGCGCTGGGGAGCGGGGTTTACCGCAGTCGGCCGCTTTGTGGCGGAGATTGAGGCTGCCGCGGCCAACAACGGCCCGCTGCAGCCGGGCTACGTGCTGGCGGGCGACGAGGTTTTTCTGCTGGACCGCTGCCGCTCGGCGGTGCTGAAGGCCTTCGTAACGCCTGAGCTTCGTGACTTTTGCCTGTCCGACCTTGACCTGACTACGACCTCGATCTTTGAAGTGCTGGACCGCGCGCAGACGCCTTCGCTGATGGCGCCCTTCCAGGTGATCTTTGTGCGCAACCTGCGGCAGCTTTACACCCGCGGCGCGAAGAAGGAAGAGTTTGCGGCGCTGGATCGCTACTTTCGTTCGCCGAATCCGCAGGCGCTGCTGGTGTTCGTCGCAGACCATCTCCGCATTGCCTCCGACGTGCGGCGCATGGACATGGACGACAAAAACCGTTTCGAGCGCCTGAAAGAAACACTGGGCGAGCACTGCGGCATGGTGGAGCTGGCGCGCGTGAACGAGGAAGACGCGATGCGCTGGATTGTGGCGACGGCGCAGGCCGCGGATGTACGCGTGGAAGCCGACGCGGCGCGCGAACTGGTGGATGCGCTGGGCGCGGACATGATGCTGATCTCTTCGGAACTCGAGAAGTTGCTGCTCTTCGCACTCGGCCGCGGCCGCATCACGCTGGGCGATGTGGAGACGATGGTGCTGGGCGCGAAACAGCGTTCGCTTTATGAACTTACCGACGCCATCAGCGCTCACGATCGCGCGCGCGCGCTGGCGCTGTTGCAGGGTTTGCTGAACAGCTCGGACGCCGGCGAGGACGCGGCCATCGGACACCTCTACATGCTGGCACGCACCTTCCGGCAGATGCTGGTGATTCTGGAGAAGAACGTGCGCGACTCGCGCGCCATCTGGCAGGCGTTGTGGCAGGGTTTCCGCATGCCGCCGTTTGCCGCCGACGATCTGATCCGCCAGGCGCGCCGCTACAAGAGCCGCCGCGAGCTGACGCGCGCGCTCAAGCTGGTGGCCCGCGCCGATCTCGAGTTGCGCTCTTCGCCGCCCGACAAGCGGCTGGTGTTGGAGCGGCTGGTCTACGAGCTTGCTTCCGAACCAAAGCCGGCGCCGCCGGTGTGGGCTGCGGCGCAGTTATCGTTCGAAGGATAACCAACTCAACGTTTGCCGTGCTCGTTTATCCAATCGCCATACTTGTGGTCAACTTTCTCAATGTGGTTGGTGAGCCAGTCGCGGAGAAAGTTGAGCAGTTTCAGGTTCAGCGTGCTTTCTCCGCGCTCGTAGCGGGAGACAAACTCCCCCACCTCTTTGGTGAGGTCGCGGTGCAGGATGCGGTGCTGCGCAAGATCGGGGTAGCCGGCCTTTTGCAACAGCGCTTCTTCGGCGGTGAAGTGTTCGCCGGCATAATTTGCCAGTTTGTGGAGCAGTTGGCCGACTATGCTCTGAGCGCGGCCTTTCATCATTGCTTCGTGAAGATCGTTGAGTATCCCGAACAACACAGTGTGCTCGCTGTCCATGGATTGGACACCAACGGAATACTTGCTGCTCCAACTTAGAAGTGCCATGCGGACTCTCCAGGCGGCAGACGCCGTCTACAGATTTATCGGAACAACAGCGGGAAAGTTGAGTGGCAACTGGCGCACAATGGAGGAAGGCGCACCATGAATTGGATGTATCTTGTCACCCCGGCAAACGTCATCGCTGCCTGCCTGACGCTCGCGCCGTGCGTCAGGCAGACGGTGGTAAGCGAATCGCTTGCGCTATTCCAGAATGACGGCCGGGTCCTGCTTGCGGCCGTGTGTGGTTAGCGCCACAGCCGCGGCCACGATCAGCGCGCCGCCTGCCCATGCGTGGGGGCCCAGGTGCTCGCCAAGCAGCTCGACGCCGAGAATGGAGCCCATGACCGGCTCGATGTTCAGGAAGACGCCTGCGCGCGAGGTCGGCACATGGTGAATGCCCCAGTTCCACAAGAGCGTGGTGGTGGCCGTGCAGAGCAGGCCGCTGATGGCGAGAGCCATCCAGGCGGTCGGGCTCACATGGGCAAAGGGCACCGGCTCAACCGGACGGTGCGTCAGCGGCGACAGCAGCCACGGCGTCAGGGTCCACGCGGCCAGCATGGCGGTTCCGGAAAGAATTGTGTAAGCGGTCACGACCGGCGCGCTGTGCGTCTCCATCAGTTTCTTGCTGAGCATAATCCAGGCCAGGGCGATGATCAGCGAGGCAAACACCAACAAGTCTCCTGCCAGTGTGGGAACCTCGCGTCCCGCCGCGGTTCGGCTTGCGCCCAGAGTCACCAGCGCCGCGCCCACGGTGGAGCCGCAGAGGGCAATCCAGCCCAGCCGGTCGAGTCGTTCGCCGGCAAAGAGCGCGGCTGCGGCGGCAAGCAGCACCGGCATCGCGCCCACCATCAGCGAGGCATGACTAACGGTGGTCCGGGCTAGGCCGTGGAACTGGAGAAGGAACTGAATGGGCACGCCGAAGGAGGAGGCGATCAGCAGGATCCGCACCTCAGCACGGGTGAGGCGCACCCAGCCGCCGCGATAAAACAGCATGATGGGCAACATGCCCAGGGAGGCAAACAGAAAGCGGTAGAACACCATCCACTCGACGCTCATCTCATTGAGCGCCAGCCTGCCAAAGTAGAAGCCGGTTCCCCACAGGCATCCGGCCAGGGCGCAGGCGCCGTAACCTAAAAACCGCAGCCGCCCGCCGATCATTGTTTCTTCCGCCATCCCTTCTTTACTGTCGCACACGCGGGAGAGGCGGGTATCACTGGGCAAAACAGGGGCGGCTCAAGCAGGATTTAGCGGCTCGTAAATGCAGGGAAAGATTCTTGCTGCGCCGGCCCGTAACGCGCATGCGTAGCGCTAGGCTCCGTATTGCTCGTCGCTTACGTGCTCCATCCAATCGACGGTTTTGCCGTCCTGTTTTTCCTGGATGGCGATGTGCGTCATGGCCGTGGTGGGCGCGGCTCCGTGCCAGTGCTTCTCGCCCGGTGCAAACCAGATGACATCGCCGGGGCGGATCTCTTCGATGGGGCCGCCTTCACGCTGCGCGCGGCCGCAGCCGGACGTGACAAAGAGCGTTTGACCGAGCGGGTGCGTGTGCCATGCCGTGCGCGCGCCAGGCTCGAATGTGACGCACGCGCCTTGAACGAGGGCCGGATCGGGCGCTTGAAACAGCGGATCGATTCTTACTGTGCCGGTGAACCAATCCGCCGGGCCCTTTACGGAAGCCTGCGTGCCTGCTAGTTTAATCTCCATTCAAAAAGCTCCTTTGCGTGATTCGCTTTGCTATTGCGTTCGTCGATTCGTGCGGACCAGCGTGCATTTCTAAACCGTCTACAGCGCCTTCCCCATTTCGTAAGCCTGTTTCATGGCGCGACTCGACAAGATGTCGCCAACCTGCCAGGCGCCCGTTCCATACACAACGCCTTTTTCTTTCGCGCCGCGCAAACAGGAAGTGAAAGCCCGGAATCCTTCTATGGTCCGTTCCATCGCGGCCTTGCTGTTATCCGCCGCCGCAACGATGAAATAGAACTCCTTGTTGGTGATTTCCGTGTACCGGGCAACGGTGCGGTCAATCACGGTCTTCATTTGCGCGCACATCGTGTAGAAGTAAACCGGTGTTGCCATCACAATTACATCGGCCTTTATCATGCTATCGAGAAGAAGGGCCATGTCGTCTTTCTGTGCGCATTTCCCCTTGGCCGCGCAGGCATAACAGCCAGTGCAGTAGTTGATCTTCTTTTCCGCGAGCACAACTTTATCGACGTGGTGATTCGCTTCCGTCGCGCCCAGCATGAATTGATCGCACAATGTCTCCGAGTTCCCACCTTTTCTGGGACTAGCGGAAAGTATCAACACACTCTTGCTCATCGAATTACCGTTCCTTGTTCGTATTCTTGTTTATCGCTGCCGCGCGGCAACTTTGCCAAAGGCCCGCGGGCAGCGAGGCTGGGCGCTTGTATCGCCCAGCCCACTGCCTCGCATGCGTAATGCCACTGGTCGCTTAGCGGCCGGTCATCTTCTCCAGGGCCTCCGGATAGCGGGCGCCCTCGGCTGTAATTTTCGAAGATGCGCTATCAATCTCGCTCAAGTCGGCATGCGTGAGTTCGATGGCAACCGCTCCGATGTTTTCCTCCAGGCGAGACAGTTTGGTCGTGCCTGGGATGGGAACGATCCACGGCTTCTGTGCCAGCAGCCACGCCAAAGCAATCTGCGCAGGCGTTGCATTCTTCCGCTTTGCGATTGTGCCCAGCAGATCGACGAAGGCCTGGTTCACTTTCATGGCTTCTGGTGTGAAGCGCGGCAATTTGCTGCGGAAGTCGTCGCTGCCGAGCTTTGTGTTTTCATCCATTTTGCCGGTGAGGAATCCCTTGCCGAGCGGGCTGTAGGGAACCAAACCGATGCCGAGTTCTTCGAGCGTGGGGATCACTTCGGCCTCGGGCTTGCGCCACCACAGCGAGTATTCGCTTTGCAGTGCAGTTACCGGCTGCACGGCGTGGGCGCGGCGAATGGTCTGCACGCCTGCTTCAGAGAGTCCAAAGTGCTTTACCTTGCCAGCCTGGATGAGGTCCTTCACGGCTCCGGCCACGTCTTCGATCGGCACCTCGGGATCGACACGATGCTGATAGTAGAGATCGATGACATCGGTCTGGAGGCGCTTGAGCGAAGCCTCGACAACCTGCTTGATATGCTCAGGGCGGCTATCGAGGCCATGCGAACCAGGCCTGCCGTCGGCATTCATCCTGAAGCCGAACTTGGTGGCGATGACCACTTTATCGCGGATAGGCGCGAGCGCTTTGCCAAGAAGCGTCTCATTTGTGAACGGGCCATAGACCTCAGCGGTATCAAAGAACGTAATGCCGCGCTCCACGGCCGCGTGCATCAGCGAGATCATTTCCTGCACGTCGTGAGGCGCGCCATACGAAAAGCTCATTCCCATGCAGCCGAGGCCGAGAGCCGATACTTCAAGATTGCTGTTTCCCAATTTACGTTTCTGCATTTGTTCCTCCTGCGGACTTTTGGGGTTCTTTTAAACTGAGCCGCCCTGCATGGAAGGCTGGGCGGCTCGGTCTGGAGCTATTCGGATTTGAGCGAAGCCATGTCGATCGAGAAGCGGTACTTGACATCGGACTTGAGCAGACGCTCGTAGGCTTCGTTGATCTTCTGGATGGGGATGACCTCGACGTCTGAGGTAATGTTGTGCTGGCCGCAGAAATCGAGCATCTCCTGGGTTTCGGCGATGCCGCCGATGAGCGAGCCGGAGAAGCTGCGGCGCGCGAAGATAAGGCTGAAGACGGCTACGGGCAGCGGTTTCTCAGGTGCGCCCACCATGGTGAGGTTGCCGTCGCGGCGAAGCATGTTGATATAGGCGTTGATGTCGTGGTCGGCTGCAACGGCGTCGAGGATGAAGTCGAAGCTGCCGGCGTGCTGGGCCATCTCATTGGCGTTGCGCGAGAGGACGACTTCATCGGCGCCGAGGCGGAGTGCGTCTTCCTTCTTGCTCGCGGATGTGGTGAAGACGACGGTGTGGGCTCCGAGTGCGTGCGCGAACTTGACGCCCATGTGACCCAATCCGCCGAGGCCGACGACACCGACCTTCTTGCCCTTGGTTACGCCCCAGTGCCGCATGGGCGAGTAGGTGGTGATTCCGGCGCAGAGCAGGGGCGCTGTGCCGGCAAGATCGAGGTTCTTGGGCACGTTGAGCACAAAGTGCTCGGTGACGACAATGCTGTCGGAGTAGCCGCCGTAGGTGACGCCGCCGATGTGCTTGTCGGGGGCGTTGTACGTGAAGGTGGCGTTGCGGCAGAACTGTTCGAAGCCGGCCTTGCACTCGGGACAGGTGCCGTCCGAGTCGACAAGGCAGCCGACACCGGCCAGGTCGCCGGGCTTGAATTTGGTGACGGCAGAGCCGACCTTTGTAACGCGGCCGACGATCTCATGGCCGGGAACGCAGGGGTAGACGGTGGGCATGACGCCGCTCCACTCATTGCGGGCCTGGTGGAGATCGGAGTGGCAGATGCCGCAGAAGAGGATTTCGATCTGCACGTCGTGTTCGGTGAGATCGCGCCGTGCGATCGTGGTGGAAGCAAACGGCGATGTTGCGCTGGAAACGGAATAGGCTTTTGCTTTGTACATGAGTGACCTCATTATCTTCGGCAGATGGCGAGCATCTGTCCTGTGAATGAGACTACGAGAGAGGGTGCTTCGAGTGGTAGCCCGATTCTGCCAATCTATTGCCTATTTCTGCCTATGCATAGATTTTTGTGCACAGCATTGTGAATTCCGCGTTAACTTGGTCTTATGGGAGTCAAGCAGGTGAAAGCAGCGAAATACAAGGATGTGCGTGCGGAGCAGAGCGTGGTTGAGGCGCGGGCTGAGCTAGCCCGCAAGATTGCCGATCGTGTTGTTGCGGAAGGAGACATGCCCACGGAGATACCGGGCCTGCGCCTCTACCGCCGCAGCGAGCCGACCGCCTGCGCCTCGGCTGCCTACGAGCCCAGCCTGATCGTCTTTTTGCAGGGACAAAAGCAAATCGTTGTTGGCAAAACAACCTACCTGTGCGATGGCTCGAACTTTCTTCTGACCTCGGTCGATCTCCCTGTTGTGAGCCAGGTGACCGTGGCAACGGTGAAGGAACCAATCCTTGGCTTGATCCTGAAACTTGAAATGCCCGCAGTGCGGGAGATTCTTGCGCAGCAGGAGTTTCATTTGGAGGGTGAAGCCGCAGACGCGCGCGGCATGGCTGTCGGTGTCACATCTCTCGAACTGCTGGACGCATGTTCGCGGCTCGTGGACCTAATGAATGCGCCACAGGACATTCCCTTTCTCAGCAGCTTGATCCAGCGCGAGATTGTCTTTCGCTTGCTGCGCAGTCCGCAGGGCAAGCATCTGCGCGCCATCGCCACGCTGGGCGAGCAAAGCCACCGCACTGCCAAGGCGGTTGAGTGGTTGAGAACGAACTACGCCAAGCCGCTGCGCGTGGAGGAACTCGCGGCCATGGCGCGCATGGGCGTGTCGACGCTGCATCATCAATTTCGATCGCTGACGGCGATGAGCCCACTGCAATATCAGAAACAGCTTCGGCTTCATGTAGCACGGGAACGCATGATCAATGAGGGGCTGGATGCAGCAAGCGCCGCGTTTGAAGTCGGCTATGAAAGCGCAAGCCAATTCAATCGCGAGTACAGCCGGTTCTTTGGTCAGCCGCCGATGCGCGATGTGAAAGCGCGCCGGATAGTCGGCACCGCGACAGCGCGCGCTTGACGGGAATTCATTCGAACCGCGGCGCGCCTTACGCTATCCCCTGGTTGACCTTCTCCGCCGCGCGCAAGGCGAGGCCGTGGGCTACGGAGGTAAACTCATTGCCGCCGCGAATGCGGTCCTTGCCGAAACGGGTCTCGAAGATGCGGCGCACGGCGGGCACAAAGGAGCTTCCACCGGTAAGGAAGACGCGATCGACTGCGCGTGGATCGATGCCGGAATCCGTGAGGAGCTTGTCGACGGAATTCTCGATGGCCTCTAAATCTCTCTCGATCCATGATTCAAATTCGCGGCGCGTGACGGGGATGCGGAGATCCATACTGCTGTCGTGAAAACGGAACTCAGCTTTCTGGTTGCGTGACAGCTCGAACTTGACCTGCTGCACCGCCTGGTGAAGTTGGTAGCCGAGGTCTTCATCAATGATCGTAATCAGGGCCTGGATCTTTTCCGGCTCCAGCGCGCGAATCAGTGCGCTCTTCAGGATTTCGCGGACGTTGTTGGTGCGCAGGAAAGAGAGATAGTGCCAGCGTTCGAGGTTGGCGTAAATCCACGCAGGGACAGCGGGAAGCAGTTTATTGAGCGAGCGCGCCTCGGAGTCCGATCCCAGCGCGGGCGAAACGAGTTTGCGCACGATGCGGGCGTCGAAGGCGTCTCCGGCAAGCCCCACTCCGCTGTTGCCGAGCAAATCCTGTGGAGTTCGTCCACGCCGGCGCACGCCGGGGCCGACACGCAGCAGCGAGAAGTCGCTGGTGCCGCCGCCAAAGTCGCCGATCAGAATCAGTTCGTCGTGGTCAAGCGTTGCCTCGTAGGCGCAGGCGGCCGCGACCGGCTCCATCTCAAAATCCACGCGTTCGAAACCCGCGGCCGCAAATGCCTCCCGCAATCGCGCAACGGCGAAGTCATCATCCTCCACTGTTTCCGAGCCGACGAAGCGAACGGGGCGGCCCACCATGGCGTAGCGAATCGGCTTTTCGAACTGCGTGGCCGCGTGTTTGCGCAGATCGCCGATCATGCGGGCAATCAGGTCTTCCAGCTTGTAGCGGCGGCCAAAGACTTCCGTCCCGGTAAGCGAGCGGCTGGAGAGGTGCGACTTGAGCGACTGGACGAGGCGCCCCTTCTCCTCTGCCTGAAGATAATGCTCGATGGCGGCCGGGCCGGTGAGGGCGTGCGCCCTCCGGGAGCCGGCTGCTGTTTTGTACTGCTCAAGATAAAGAACCGAGCGGAAGGATTCGATCTCGGTTCCGAACGATGGGAACGAGGCAAACCGCACCTCGGAATTCTCATTCAAAAGCGCGACTGAACTGTTTGTGGTGCCGAAATCGAAACCGACGGCATCCGGGGAAGTTTTTGAAATTTGCATCGGCTCTATTATTTTCGCAGCTTGGCATGCCTTGTGCGCAGCGGGAAACAGAGGACAGGCCCTACGGTTGAGCCGGAATTCCCTGGGTGATGTGCAGATCGCCGCGGAAGACGTGGTACTGCTGGAATGAGACATCGTTCAATTGGGTCTGCAGCGCGGTGGCTTGATCTTGCTTTGCTCCGCGCGCGGCATGAAGCGGGACTTTGGAAAGCGCCACTCCGTGCACCGGACACGTGTAGAAGCGCTGGCCGATCTCGACACGGCCGTACTCGACCGCAATGTCCGCTTCCGCCAAGGCATCGTCTGATGCGGGGCTCGCGACCACCGAGAGCCGCACGATCGCTCCGTCGGAAGGACGAATGGCGATTCTTCCCCGGTAAGCGACGAACTGGCTTTGGAGTTTGGCTGCGCCTGGAGCCTTGAGGGAGTAGTGCGATTTTTGTTTTGCGGCATCGAAGCGGAAGACGGCGAGCGGGCCATCGGCGCTCGACTCCCATCCTGCCCAGACGAGTTTGTTTTGCACGGCATCCATCATCACGCCGTAGAGGATCGGCCCGAACTCTCCCGCGGTGGTGAAGCGCGAAGCGTAGAGAGTTGGGTCTTCGAATCCGCTGTATCTTGCGGCAACCTCGCGTCCTTCGACATAGGCGACCTGGAGCCTGGATGTGCCCACAACGTGCATGGGCCGGTTTCGCAGCGGGTCGGTGGCGGCCGGATCGGTGGCAAGAGCCAATTGCCGGGGCGGACGGTCTTCGAAGTAGGTTGTGAGACGCGTGGCGCGGAAATTGGGCAGTCCGGGAAGAGTTCCGCTGAGGAATTTTGCGAATGCCGTAATCATTCGCCGCTGCTCCGCGATGCTGGGTGCGGGAGCCGCGGGGATATCTTCGGCGGGAAGAGGAAGAAACGCTGATCCGCCGGCCAGAGCCAGCAAAGCCTGGCGGGTTTGCGCGCCTGGAGATTCGGAGTTCCAACGGGATAGTCGCGCAGCATTGGCGCGCTCAGTGAGGGTCAGCTTGGTGAGAATCGCCGCCAATTTTCCGTCTCCTGAGCGGCGGTTGTCGGCTAGCGTCTTTTCAACCTCCGCGATGGTAGCCGGTTTGGCATCCGGTTCCGGGGTGTTCATCCTCTCCTCGTCCATCAGCCGCTGCAGGCTGTTGTAGTCGACCGGCGGGCTTGGTACGGGGCTGGAAGTTGCGCCGCCGGAGGACCCTGACGTGGGCGTGGGCGTGGGCGTCGGAGTTTTCTGAGCCAGACAAACGGATCGCGCAGTGAGGACCATGAGGAGCATCGTCAACAGATGCGGTTTCATTGGTTTCCTCCCATTTTGGATTCGGTTGGACGAATCAGGTTCCCGGCGTGACGGACGATTGAAGTTGGATACCATATTACTTCTTCGCCTGCACGAACTCTCTGGATCGGGTCCGGGCTTGCCAGGCGCCGGAGCAATTCACGGACAGAGACAGCGGCTGTTCATCACTGCCCAAACCACGCCTCATCGGCGAGAATACAGAGCGATGGGGAATTGGATGTCAGTGAGACGGGTAGCGAGGGGCAAACTTTGGATGCGTACGGCCTGGTGGCTGGCTGCGGCCGGCCTGCTGGTCTGCGCAGGACGGTACGCGTACCCGCAGAGCGGCTCGGGGTTCGCCCCGGACCGGTCGCATCCGGTAAAAGAGCGCGCCCTGCCCGGCGGCTATCCGGACAAGCCTTCCGTGCCGCCCAAGTGGACCATTCCCGTGGAGCCGCTGGGTTTTTCGCCTCCCGGACCGCTCTACCTGGGGCAGCGCAACAGCGTGGTTTCACTGGACTTCATCGATGAAAACCGGGTGCTATTTACCTTCCGCGTGCCGGGGCTCATCCACCGGGATTTACATGCCGGCGAAAGCGCCGACAGCGACGAGCGGCGCATCCGGGCCGTAGTGCTCACGCTGCCTGCCGGGGCAGTCGAGTCCGAGGCCGTCTGGTCCGTGCACGATCGCGCACGCTACCTGTGGATGCTCAAAGACGGGCACTTTCTGTTCAGAGACAAGGAAAACCTGCAGCAGGGCGATGCTCACCTGGATTTGAAGCCATTGCTGCAGTTTCCGGGCCCGCTGCTGTGGCTGGAACTGGACCCGAGCGAGATGTTTCTGGTCTCGAACTCGCGTGAGCCGGCCGCGGCGCCAAGTAAACAGGGGACTGTCGGCAGTCCGGCGACCGCCGCGGCTACCATGACCGAGGACAGTGAGTCTTCCTCGAGCAATCCGGAGGGCGGTTCCGGAAGCGATGCCGGCGACGCTTCCGCACCTGCGCCGCCGCCCGATATGGTGGTGCGCATTCTGCACCGCGCCACCGGGCAGGTGATGTTGGTCAGCCGCGTGCGCTCACTGGTGCATCTGCCCATCAACTCCGAGGGGTATCTTGAGAGCCTGCGGAGCCGGGGGCTGCAGTGGGTGCTGAATCTGAACTACTTCACGGGCGGTAGCCGGGTAGTGGGCAGCGTGGACTCGACCTGCACGCCCAACAACATGTTTCTGTCGGAGCGGGAGGTGTTGGTGACCGCCTGCGGCGCCTCGGGAGGCCACCAACTGGCGGCAATGACCACCGAAGGAAAAACCCTGTGGGTGGACGTGAATCCGGATACGGCGATCTGGCCGCTGCTGGCGCGCTCGCCGGATGGGTTGCGCGTGGCGCAAACGACGCTCGCCGTCACGCGCGCTGTCAGTGCCTATGCACCGCTCAGCACCGACGACATCAAGGGGCAGTTGCTGAGGGTGTTCGACGCCGCTACCGGAGATGTGGCTTTCGAGTCGCCGCTGAACCCGGTGCTCGATGCCGGAGGCAACGCAGCCATTTCGCCCTCGGGCAGGCGGGTGGCGGTACTCAATGCGGGCGCCATCCAGGTCTTCGAGCTACCCGCACCGCCGCCGCTTCCCGAGGCAGGTGCAAAACCGCCGCCGCGGTAAACCGGGAATCGTAAGCCAATTGGGATGAAGGAGTGCAGGTGCGCCGCGTTCAGACGGCGATGCCGGATTTTTTGCGCCGGATACCGCCCACGACCGCTATGCCGAGAAGCAGAAGGATGCCGGGACCGGCCACTACGAACGCCCATCCCGCGGCGAAGGGAATATCGGAGGCCAATCCGACCCACGACTCCGCCGGGCCGACATCCAGCTTGGCATGGGCGCCGCCCTGGTTCACATCCGCATGGACGTTGAGGATGACTTGCTCGTGCTGCCCCGGATTTGGCTTGTAGCTGCCGAGCCTTATCGTATTGGCGCCGCGCAGCATATTGTTGAAGCTGCCCTGCTGGACCACGGATCCGTTGTCGGCGACGACCTTCCAGTCCAGGTCCACGGAGGTCTGCCGGGCCGGAAACAGGTCCCAGGTCAGATCGACCAGGTAGTCGCCACCACTGCCCGCCGTAAAGGCCGGCGACGTAAACTCACCCTGTTTGAGCGAGACGGGCACCGAGAGCGGCTTTTCGCTATGTGTGTTTCCTAACCGCACTAGAATGTAGGCCCCGGGCATGATGCCGACCACCAGCAGCAACCAGCCGGCACACACAAGAATGTTTTTCCACGGCCACTTTTTCAAGGTACTCACCTTCAGTGCTTAACATTGCTCCGATTCTACTCCGGGCCCAAAATCCGGCAAGTGAAACCGCGATGCGGCGCCCATGAAGAATAACGGGGGTCAAAGCTCCGATTTGTGAAAACCCGTGTACACTGAGCGATGGGAGTTTCGATTTGACCACGGCTGTCGTCCATTATTCGGCTGCGGCGGTCTCTGACAGGGGCCGCAAGCGCCAATCCAACGAAGATGCATTCGGATACTCCGTTGAGCATGGCGTGTATCTGGTCTGCGACGGAATGGGTGGAGCGGCAGCCGGGGAGATAGCCAGTTCGCTGGCCGTAGACGAGATGATGCGCCTGCTCACGGACCGCGACACCGAAACGCAGCTTCCGGAGTTGATCGACCAGGCCATTGCAGCCGCGAACCAAGCCATCTACTCCCGTGCCCAGGCCAACCAGAAACTCAACGGGATGGGCACCACGATGGTTGCCCTGGTTGTCGAGGAGCGCCACGTCCGGCTCATCAACATTGGCGACAGCCGCTGTTACCGGCTGCGCGCCGGGCATCTGGAGCAGATTTCACTGGATCACTCGCTGGTGGATGAGCAGGTGCGGCTGGGCCGCATGACTCCTGCCGAGGCACTGCGCTCGCCGCTCCGCAACGTGATTACCCGGGCTCTCGGCACCCAGAGCCGCGTCACGCCGGATATCTTCGACCTTGAAGCCGAACCCGGCGACCTGTTCCTGCTCTGCTCCGACGGCCTGACCCGCGAACTGGCCGACGCGAAGATCGAATCCTTGCTCGGCGCGGCTGTTCCGCTTGGCGGACTTTGCAGCAGCCTTGTCGATGCGGCAAACCATGCCGGCGGTGGCGACAACATTACCTGCCTGCTGGTGCGCGCCAAGGGGTAAGCGGGTTTACTTGTCGCCGGTCACGACCGTTTTCTCCGGCTTGTGCCGCAGTCGGGCAAACATCATCAGCAGTGGGATGCAGGCCAGCGAGAGATATGCAATCAAGCGGAAGTTATCCGCATAGGCAAGCAGAGACGCCTGTTGCTGGATGCTGCGGTAGAGCAAGCCCAAAGCATCCTGCTGCGCGTTGGCTGCGCTGGCGCCTTCGTGAAAGAACTTTGCCTGCAATCCCTGGAACGCTTCCATTGCGGTTGGATTTGTGGATGTAACATTGCCCGTCAAATAATTCTGATGAGTCTGGGCGCCGCGTACCAGGAATGTGGTCACCGTGGCAATGCCGATGGAGCCGCCGATATTGCGCATCAGGTTGTACACGCCGGCAGCATTGCCGATCTCCTGCTTGCGCAGCCGGCTCATGGTCATGGTGGTTAGCGGAACGAAGATAAAGCCGCCTGCAAAGCCGTTTATGAAGTTGGGTACAGCCACGGAACCCATCGAGATGCTGAGATTGATGTGGCTCAACAGAAAAGTCGAGTAGGCGAAGCCCGCTATGCCCGCTGCGAGCAGAATGCGGCCGTCCACATAGTTGACGAGGATACCCACCAGCATCATGGCAACCAGCGAGCCCAGGCCGCGCGGGCTCACTGCCAGCCCGCTATCCAGCGCCGAGTAGCCCATCACCGTCTGCAAAAACAGCGGCAGCAGCGCCGTGACGCCGTAGAGAGAAAAGCCGAAGATTGTGGTGATTGCCGTGCCCACGGCGAAGTTGCGATTCAGCAGAATGCGAAGCTGGACGATTGGCTCCGGGCTTGTGAGTTCACGCACGACGAAGCCCACGAACGCGGCTGCGCAAATCACGGTCACCACGCGAATCCAGTTGGCTTCGAACCAGTCCGCCTCCTGCCCTTTGTCCAGCACTAACTGCAGGGAGCCAAGCCACACAGCCATCAGCCCGAAGCCGAGATAGTCAATTGCCCCTTTGAACTTTTGCCGCAGATACGGTGGATCTTCGATGAAAAGATTGGCCATGTAGAGCGCCAGCAAGCCGACGGGGAGATTGATGTAGAAGATCCATCGCCACGAATAGCTGTCGGTAATCCAACCGCCCAGCGTGGGGCCGATGACCGGCGCCACCACGATGCCCATGCCGTAAACAGCCATCGCCGTGCCGTGCTTGCGGGGCGGAAAACTCTCCAGCAGAATCGACTGCGCCAGCGGCTGCATGCCGCCGCCACCAATGCCTTGCAGCACGCGCGCCACAATCAGCATAGGCATGTCAACGGCCACGCCGCACAGCAGCGACGCGCCGGTAAACACCAGGATCGAGATCATCAGCAGACGCTTGCGCCCGATGCGCCGCGCAATCCATCCCGCCGCCGGCAGCATGATCGCATTCGCCACCAGGTAGCTGGTCAGTACCCATGTCGATTCGTCGGTCGAGGCCGACAGGGTTCCCGCGATATGCGGTAGGGCCACATTGGCAACCGAAGAATCGAGTACCACCATGAAGGTGGCGATCATCACCGAAGTCGCAACCAGCCACGGGTTTACCGACGGGGCCCAGTCGGAGTGCCCGGCGTTTGTGTCTTCGGTTGTGCGACTGACCATACAGTCAGTTTAATATACTATGCAGTCAGAAGGCTTCTGAAAGGAGCCGGCAGGCGTCCAAATTCGGGATTACGATGAAAACCAAACAGCAGGTTGTGTCGGAGTTTCGCCGCGCGGAGATTGTCGATGCTGCGCGTACCGTCTTTGCACACCGTGGATTTGCGGACGGCATCATGGACGAGATCGCCAAAGAGGCAGGGGTAGCCAAGGGCACGCTCTATCTTTACTTTCAGTCGAAGACGGAAATCTACAAGGCTGTTCTCGATCACGATATGAAAGCCCTGAAGAAGAGCACACTCAGTCGCCTCGACGAGGCAAAAGGCCCGCGCGAGAAGATCCTTGCCTTCATCCTCGCCCGGCTTGAAAGGGCAGAGGCCAGCCGGGAGTTCTTCCGCATCATGGATTCGGAGTCGCGCGCGCTCAGCTATACGCGCAGTCAATACCGCGCCTGGCTCAGCGAGCCTGTGCTGCGCCTCGCATCGGCCATTGAGAAGGCTTCGAAGAAGGGCGAGATTCGCCGCGTCGATGCTGAAAAAACCGCATGGCTCATTGCCGACATGACCCGCGGGACCATTCAGCGCCGGCTGCTGGCGCAAAGCGACGCGCCCCTGGCCGCCGATGCCAAATTTCTGCTTGGCTTCATCTGGGCATCGCTCGCGGTAAAAGCCTGATTCACATCCGCAACGATGAAGCCCGCACCACCAGCTTCAGATCGATCAACTCAGCCTTTGGCCGCGGGGGCGTCTTCGTTGTGACCAACGCAAGCGCCAGTTTCGCGGCCAACCCTCCAATTGCGGAGCTATCCCGATCGACGGATGTGAGCGGCACGCGCAGAAAGTTGGAGTTCAGCACATTGCCGCGTCCCACCACCGCGATGTCTTCGGGAATGCGCATGCCGACATCCAGAATCGCGCATTGCCTTCAGAAACACTACTCCCACTCCTCCGTAATCGATAACTTTCATGGCTTGTGGGAAAGAACATTGTTGACTCTTTTCACCCCCGGCGCGTATTCTTCGCTGGTCGTAGTTATCGATTACTTTAAGGCGGTTAGACTGTATGAGCAAGACCGGCCAGGAAACGATCGACCCGGCGATCGTCCCGCAAAGAAAGCTGTATTCCGGCGCCCAGATGCCGGCTGTCGGCCTGGGCACCTTCGGCTCCGATCACGTTACGGCGGACCAGGTTGCCGAAGCGGTTCGTGGCGCGGCCGCGGTGGGCTACCGCCATTTCGATTGCGCCTCCGTCTACGGAAACGAGCCCGAAGTCGGCGCAGCGCTTGAGGCAATTCAGCGTGGCGGCGTCAAGCGCGAGGAACTCTGGATCACTTCGAAGCTGTGGAACGACAAACACAGTGAGGACGACGTGATTGCCTCCTGCCGCAAGTCGCTCGCCGACCTTCGACTCAAGTACCTCGACCTCTATCTCGTGCACTGGCCCTTCCCGAATTTTCATCCGCCAAACTGCGACGTTACCTCGCGCAGTCCCGATGCAAAGCCCTACATTCACGAGAGCTACATGAAGACCTGGCGCAAGATGGAAGAGCTGGTCGACATGGGTCTGGTGCGCCACATCGGCACCTCGAACATGACTGTTCCCAAACTCAAACTGGTCCTGCGCGACGCCTGCATCAAGCCCGCGGCCAACGAGATGGAACTGCATCCGCATTTTCAGCAGCCGGAGCTTTTCAAATTCGTTGTCGACAACGGCATGCAGCCCATTGGCTATTGCCCCATCGGCTCGCCCGGCCGCCCTGAGCGCGACCGCACGCCCGAAGACACAACGCCCACCGAAGATCCGGTGATTGTTGAGATTGCCCAACGCCACGGCATCAATCCCGCGGCGGTCTGCATCAAGTGGGCGGTCCAGCGTGGGCAAACGCCCATTCCGTTTTCTATTCATCACTATCGCGAAAACCTCTCATGCGTAACCGGCGATCCGCTGACGGCGGATGAGATGCTGGCAATCGCAGGAATCGACCACAACTGCCGGTTCATCAAAGGCCAGGTCTTTCTCTGGAAGGACGGGCAGACGTGGGAAGCGCTGTGGGATGTGGGCGGCGAGATCACGCCCCCGTAAGACACGGTAAGACTGCGGTAAGACACCGTTACAGCGGTTTCGATTCTGCTCTAATAAGAAACAAGTGCGTAAGTTGTTGAAAAACAAGTAAGCGCATGCAGGTCGATGCGAACCCATCCTAGGCGCAAAAACAAAGACGCGCCGAGGATGG
>Ga0181535_10001662_pt1 | contig 28662 bp, 26 predicted proteins | sample PEATcosm2014_Bin_44_FD_119774 | JGI IMG/M metagenome (GOLD analysis project Ga0181535, IMG submission 119774) | Peatland microbial communities from MTU Mesocosm Facility, Houghton, MI, USA - PEATcosm2014_Bin17_30_metaG | ecosystem: Environmental > Terrestrial > Soil > Wetlands > Peat | place... | reverse complement strand
TGGCCGAGTTCGAAGCCGGAAAGACCAAGCCGCTGGGCGAGTTGTGAATTCTCATTCCACCGAGCGTTTCCGCGAGGCCCTTGAACAGCTTCCCAAGGAGATCCGGCAGAGCGCGCAAGAAGCCTACCGCCTCTGGCTGGAAGACCCTCGGCATCCCAGTTTGCACTTCAAGCGCATCCACTCGACCAAAGCCGTCTACTCGGCCCGCGTCGGACTCGGGTGGCGAGCCGTCGGCCTACGTCGCGGCGGCACTATGATTTGGTACTGGATTGGCTCGCACGCGGATTACAAGAAACTGATATCCCGATTGTAGGCCGCCGCGCCTCACGCCAGCTCAGCCATGCTGGACATGTACTGGTTGATTCGTCTGTCGATGAGCTATTAAAGGATCTGAAATCGTAAGCCAGCGTGGGCTGTGCTGACGGATCTCAAACCAACAGTCACTAAAATCCAGCGTAGGAACTCACAATGCCAAATCACATCTCACGGCGCGCCTTTCTCGGAAAGACAGGAACGCTCGCCGCGCTGGCCGCGGCGAACCGCCCCTCCTTTGCCAAGCCGGACAATTCATCAGGCCGCTGCCTGCGCCTTGGCGGCCCTATTTTCCTCAAGTCGGAGGACCCCGCGGAGCTTGCCCAGGAGCATCGTCGCCTCGGGTACCGAGCCGCTTACGCTCCTCAAGTGGAAATCAAGGACACGGACAGAATCAAAGCCATCATCAAGGAATTTGCGGACCGCGACGTGGCGCTGGCGGAAGTGGGCGCGTGGCGCAACATGCTCGACGTGGACTTGGAGAAGCGGCGACAGAACCTCGCCTACGTGCAGGAGCGGCTGGCCCTGGCAGATTTGCTGGGCACGCGCTGCTGCGTGGATATTGCCGGGTCTTTCAATCCCCATTTTTGGTGCGGCCCTGATCCCAAAAACATGACGGAGGAGTTTATCGACGCTACCGTGGAGAATTGCCGCCGCGTCATCGATGCCGTCAAACCTACTCGTACTAAATTCTCAATTGAGATGATGCCCTTCAATTTCCCCACCGGGCCGGATGACTACCTGCAGTTGATCAAGAAGGTCGATCGTAAGGGGTTCGCGGTTCATCTGGACGCGTGCAACGTGATGAACAGCCCGGAGCGCATGTACAATAACGGCGCGGAGATCGACGAGTGCTTCCGTAAGCTGGGGCCATGGATTGTATCTTGCCATGCCAAAGACCTGAGCTGGGAGGACTACGTCCAAGTCTCCCTGCGCGAAGTCATTCCCGGCCGCGGCCAGCTTGATTACCGCGCCTATCTGCGAGGACTCTCGGGGCTTCCGGTGGATGCTCCCCTGATGCTGGAACATTTAAAGACTGCGGAGGAGTACGACGAAGGGCGGCACTACATTCAGAAAGTGGCGCGTGAGATGGGCCTTTCCTTCGGTGCTGAGGGAGAATAAACGCGCACATTCCTTAAATTCAGCGACGTTGGCATATTCGGCGGTGAATGCCCTGGCCTCCCGGTTTAAAGTGGATAAACCGAGGATCCCCGCGATTGTGCGGGAAATGGCGAGACCCCCCCCTGGGGGGCATTTTGTCCCTGGGACAATCTTTCCTCTTGACAAATCGAGCCAATAGATTTAGGCTAGAGGTGGAATGACGGCCAGACGCGTTGCGGCCACACCCCGAAAAGCTCTCCCATTTGACACCAGCACTCTGAAATTCACCCAACTTAAAGAGATGTTAAAAATGAAGGTTGCTCCCAATGAGTTCATGAAAATAAAGGAGTTAACGCGTTTTCTGGATGACTCTATGATTTATAAGGAGTTAGCGAAGATTTTGATCTACCCGCGCCTTCACGATTCGGAACGGCTATGTTACGATGGCACATTAGCTATTTTTCGGCGGCACGCGATCAATCAGCCACTTGGGTCTGGTGAAGCCTGCGAAGGGTTATCCTAAGCGAATGACCAATCACGAAACACCTCAACGCCGGCGCATTTTGAGCGGCATGCGTCCCACGGGCCGGCTTCACCTCGGCAACCTGGTGGGCGCTCTCCAGAATTGGGTGAAGTTGCAGAATGAGTATGACAGTTTTCACTTTGTCGCCGACTGGCACATGCTGACGACGGGCTACGAGAATACGCTCGACCTGCGGAAGGACACCTGGGACATGGTGGCAGACTGGCTGGCCTGCGGGCTCGACCCCTCGAAGGCCACGTTTTTCGTCCAGTCGCGCCTGCCCGAACACGCGGAGCTGCACCTGCTCTTTTCCATGGTGACGCCGCTCGGCTGGCTAGAACGTGTGCCGACGTACAAGGAACAGCTCGAAAACATTCGCGACCACGATATCAACACCTATGGTTTTCTCGGATATCCCTTGCTCCAGGCCGCGGACATCCTGATGTACAAGGCCGACGCGGTTCCCGTGGGCGAGGACCAGATTCCGCACGTGGAGCTGACCCGCGAAGTGGCGCGTAGGTTCAATCAAGCCTTCGGCAAGCTGCAACTGAAGAAGCGTTCCGACGCGGAATGGATTGCCTGGGGAACCGGCATCCACAATCTCGCTCGGCCGCCGGCTGGCAAGGTCGAGCAGTTCATCCGGGAGAGTTACCAGCGTGCCTCCCTGGATGTTCGGGCAGAGTACCTGAATCGCGATGTGGGAATTATCGAGCCCCTTTTCCCCGAGCCGGAAGTGCTGCTGACCTCCGCGCCGCGGCTGCCGGGCACCGATGGCCGCAAGATGTCGAAGAGCTACGGCAACGCCGTATTTCTGACCGACGCGCCGGAGGTGGTTTCGAAAAAGCTCGCCACGATGGTGACCGACCCGGCACGCAAGCGGCGCAGCGACCCCGGCGACCCGGACGTCTGCCCGGTGTTTGACTTGCACAAGATTTTCTCCGCCCCGGAGACCATCGATCGTGTGAATCGCGAGTGCCGGAAAGCGGAAATCGGATGCGTGGATTGCAAGAAACTCGTGGCCGGGCATCTGAATGGATTTCTCGCGCCCATTCAGGAACGCCGCAAGCCTTTCGAGCAGAATCCGCAGAAGGTGTGGGATATCCTCGAGGATGGAACCGAAAGAGCACGCGAGGTCGCGCAAAAGACGATGACGGAAGTTCGCCGGGCGGTGAATCTGGCGGCGTGATTAAAGCTGTCAGCTCTCAGCTTTCAGCTGTCAGCCCAAGCCACTCTCACACGCAATTCCGGACTGCCTGAGCAGAGAGCGGTCGACGCAAGTTGGCAGGTGAAGGTTTTCGAAAGCTGATCGCTGAAAGCTGATAGCTGAAAGCCCTTTTCGCATGATTGACGAATCTCGCGAGCCCAATCCGGAAACGCCCGTCGATCCCGGCGCAGTTTCTGTACCGGAGGTCAAGCGCGTGTCGCACTCCGCGGCGCCGCCTCCGCCGGTCAGTGTGGGCGTGTACGAGGGCCCGCTTGATCTGTTGCTCGATTTGATTCGCAAGCAGCAGATCAATATCTATGACATACCCATCGCCAAGATCACCCAGCAGTATCTCGACTACCTCCATCTGCTGAAGGAATTGAATATCGATGTCGCGGGTGAGTTCATCTTTATGGCGGCCACGCTGATTTACATCAAATCACGTATGCTGCTGCCGCCCGACCCGACGGCGCCGCCCGAGGAGCAGGAAGACCCCCGCACGGAACTGGTCCAGAAGCTCCTGGAGCACGAGCAATTCAAGAACGCCGCGGAGATGCTCAACTCGAAGCGCCTTTTGGAAGACGCCATGTGGTCGCAACCGGGCATTGGCGAGTTTGCCGAGGCCGAGGATGAGCCGGGGCTGGTGGTGTCCGTCTTCGACTTGATTTCCGTGTTCCGCGAAATCCTGGAGCGCGCCAAGAAGCGTCCGCAGCTTCAGATCCGGCGGGAAGAAGTCAGCGTCGCGCAGATGGTGGAGCACGTCAAACAGGTCTTGCGCACAAGGCCCGGGCCGGTCCCGCTCGAGGATTTGATTGGCGACTTTGTCTGGCGGCAGGCGTTGATCGCCATCTTCCTGGCGGTGCTGGAGATGGTCCGCTTGCGAGCGGTGGTGCTTCGGCAGAAGGATACGTTCGCCTCCATAACCGTCGCTCGAAGCAAGAGATTCGAAGAAGTTCTGGCGGCCAAAACCGCTGCGGACCTTGCCGCGGGACTGGACGAAAGTTTTTCGTAGGAAGATGTTGTCAGTTTTCTGTCATCAGTATTCAGTTGTCAGTCGGACGCAGGCTGAAGCGAGTTTATGTAGGGGCGGCTTCACACCGCCATACGGCGAGGTAAACTCGCCGCTACGGCATCAGTTGGCGTATTCGCAGCGACCGCCGACTGACAACCGGCGACTGACGACCGATAACTGATGACTGACGACTTCAATTATGTTGAATGACGACATTCTCAAGGCCCTCATCGAGGGCATTATTTACGTGGCGCCGGAACCCGTCACGCTTGACGCCGTCGTCAAGGTTCTGGAGGGCGAAGAGCGCGAGCGCGTGAAGGCCAAGCTCGATGAGTTGGTGGCCGAATATGAGCTGAACACCCATGGGATCCAAATCCGGCAGGTGGCGAACGGATACAAGTTTTCCACCAAGGCCGAGCACCACGAAGTTCTGCGGAAATACGTGAAGAGCCTCAAGCCCGCCGTGCGCCTTTCGAAACCGGCTTTGGAGACTCTGGCTGTGATCGCCTACCGCCAGCCTGTGACGGTGCCGGAAATTGAGGAGATTCGCGGCGTGGATTCGGGCGGAGTCATTCACACGCTAATGGAGAAGAAATTGGTGGTCACGTCGGGCCGAAAGAGTGTGGTTGGCCGCCCGATTCTCTACCGCACCTCGAAGGATTTCTTGGTGCACTTCGGTCTGAAGGATGTGGGAGAGCTGCCAAGCCTAAAGGAATTCGAGGAATTGGCGAAGCGCGCGCTGGGCTCAGAGTGGGCCGGCGGGGAAGCCGAAGGTGGGACGCCGTCCGCCAACGTGCCGGAGGGCGGGGCAGGGGCGGAGGGTGCAGCGGCAATCAGTTCGACACGGGCGTCCCTTCCGGTCGGCGAGGAGACCGCGCCGCCGAGTGGCCCTGCCGCTACCGACGCTGCGCCTGCCGAAACCGGGGATGCGTCCGCGGCGGAAGCTTCACCCGCGGCACTGGATGAAAGCGGGTTGCCGGAGGTTCCGCTCGCGGCGTCGGATGAAACCGGCACCCCGAGCGCCGAGGCGACGGCGCCCCCGGAAGACCCGGCCCAGGCTCCAACTCCGCCGCCCGAACCCGGGCCTCTTGCGGATGGCGATACGGCTGCGACTGAAGCTACACCTGCGGAAACCGGGAACACGCCCTCGGCAGAAGATTCACCGGCGATGGAGGCTTCGCACGCGGCTACGGATGAAAGCGGCGCGGCGAGCACCGAGAGGCCGTCCCTTCCTCCGCCGGAACCCGTGCCTCTCGCCGACGGAGATACGGCTGCGACTGAAGTTCCGACGAGAGAATCCCCGGCCACGGAGCCGTCAGCACCAAGCAAGAAGGCTTCCACCCCCGCAATTCCCGAAGAGCCCGCGGAAGGCGAATCGACGGCGGCCTCGGAAGATCATGATCGGAAGCCTTAGGTGGGTATGCGTGACGAACTTCACGAGAACCGTAGACCGAACCTGTTCTTTAGGTCCGCGGCTCGTCACCTAGGCGCGATGAACGACTTGGTTCGGACTCAGGACTGCGCACTCTCGCTAACGGAGCAAACCGCGAAGGTCAGGGAAAATCCGCGGACCTAAAAACAGGTCTGCTACGACCATTTCCGACTTCGGACCTCGGACTTTGACTATGGACCAGCGCCTTCAGAAGATCATCGCAGATGCCGGCATCACCTCACGCCGCAAGGCTGAGCAGATCATTTTGGAGGGCCGCGTCAGCGTCAACGGGAAAGCGGTCTCCAAGCTGGGATCGAAGGCTGATCCCGATCATGACCACATTCGGGTAGACGGCCGATTGCTCGCCCGCACGAGCGAATACGTCTACCTGCTGGTGAACAAGCCGGTGGGTTACGTCTCTACGGTCAGCGACCCGCAGGGCCGTCCGACGGTGGTCTCGTTGGTGCGAGGAATCAAGCAGAGGGTTTATCCGGTGGGCAGGCTGGATTATCACTCCTCGGGCTTGATGATTTTGACCAACGATGGCGAGCTGGCGAATTTCCTCATGTCGCGAGCCTCGGCGGTTCCCAGGACGTACCACGTCAAGTTAGAAGGCCGGCCCGACCCCGCGGACATCGCCAAGCTCCAGACGGGCATCGCGCTCGACGGCCGGCGCACGGAGCCCTGCCAGATTCGCGCCCTCGGTCAAGACCCCAAACCTTGGTACGAAATCACCCTGGTGGAGGGACGATACCATCAGGTCCGCCGGATGTTTGAGCGCATCGGAAAAGGAGTCGTCAAGCTAAAGCGCGTGCGCATCGCGTTCCTGACCGACAAAGGCCTGGAGTCCGGCCAAGTGCGCCACCTGAAAAACGCGGAAGTAGCAAAACTGAAAGCGTGGAAGCCAGAAGAAAAAAGGATGAAGGATGAAGGGTGAAGGCTGAATGCTGAATTCTGAATTATGAAAGCTGAAAGATCAACGGTGAAGGTGGATTGATAAAAGGGTAAAGTGTAAAGGCTAAACGACAAAAGGGTGAGTAGCGATATTCGGGCACTTCAGCCTTCATCCTTCACACTTCATCCTTCACCCTTCGTCTTACGTCCTTAGCTTTTCAGCCTTCGTGATTCAGAATTCACGATTTCCCCCTTTATCCTTTACCATTTACACTTTAGACTTTATCCTTCTCTTAGCGCTCGCGCAGCCGGGTGAACGTCCATGCCACGATCACCGATATACGACATCCTCCCTCCGTGGTCCAGCCGAATTCGCCCGTATCCTCCCGGCAAGCCGATTGAGGAAGTGGAGCGCGAGCTAGGTCACACGGCCATCAAGCTGGCGTCCAACGAGAATCCCCTAGGGCCTTCCCCCAAGGCGCAGGAAGCGATCCGCAACTACCTCAACAATATCCACATTTATCCAGATGGGAGCGGCTATTACCTGCGGCAGAAACTCGCGGAAATAAACGGACTTCCCGCCGAACAGATCATCCTGGGTGCGGGTTCCACCGACCTGATTGAGCTGGCGGCCAAGACGTTTCTTTCCGGCAGCGCCGATGTAGCGATCACCTCTGAGTCGGCGTTCTATATGTACCGGCTGGCCATTGAGGACATGGGCGCAGGGCTGGTGCAGACGCCGATGCGCGAGACGACCTTCGACCTGGCGGCGATTGCTCAGGCCGTCACGGCGCGCACCAAGGTGATTTACCTGGGCAATCCCAACAATCCGACGGGAACCATCTTCACCGCCGACGAGCTTGACCGCTTTCTTGCCGCCCTTCCGCCGCGCGTCCTAGTGGTGCTCGACGAGGCCTATTTCGAGTACGCACAGCGGCTGGATTATTCCCGCTCGGTCGACCTTGTGCGTGCGGGGAAGAACCTTTTGGTGCTGCGCACGTTTTCCAAGGTGCACGGCCTCGCGGGCATCCGGCTGGGGTACGGCATGGGGCATCCGGAACTGATCGAATGCCTGCAACGGATTCGCTCGCCGTTCAACGCTTCGAGCCTGGCGCAGGTGGCGGGTATGGCGGCGCTCGGCGATACCGAGCACGTCGCACGGTCGGTGGAGGGCAACCGCAGGGAGATGAAGTTCCTGACCGGCGAATTGACGCTCGCGGGGGTGCGCTACACACCCTCGCACGGAAATTTCCTGCTGATAGATACCAGCCGCGATTGCGAGGAAGACTTTATCCGCTTGCTGCACGAAGGCATCATCGTCCGGCCCGTGAAGCTTTACGGGTTCCCCACCAGCCTGCGCGTAACGGTGGGAAGACACGAGGAGAACGAGAAGTTCCTGGAAGCGCTGGAACGCGTGCTGGCAAAGACTGTAGACGGTGTACGGTAGACCGCATAAGGCAGGCGGGGGCAGAAAAACAGCAGACGGCCTACAGGATACTACCCGGTCTCGGTGCGGGTTTTCCCTCCGGTCTACCGTATGCAGTCTACCGTCTACTCCATGACCTATGTCTGATCCTATTCGAGAAATCCTCGAGCAAGGCAAGGCCCTGGCCGTGGTTGGCCTGTCCTCGAAGGTTATGCGTTCGAGCCATGGCGTGGCCGAATACATGCAGCGTCATGGGTATCGGATTATTCCCGTAAATCCGCACGAAGAATCGGTATTGGGTGAGAAGGGTTACGCTTCGCTCGACGCCGTGCCCGATGCGATCGATGTGGTGGTCGTGTTCCGCCGCTCGGAATTTGTGCCGGAAGTCGTGGAAGCCGCAATTCGTAAGGGCGCCAATGTGGTGTGGATGCAGGAAGGCGTGATCCACGAGCAGGCCGCTGAGCGCGCCCGCGCCGCCGGCCTTAAAGTCATAATGGACCGTTGCATCCTGAAGGAACACGCAAAGCGCTTTGTGGCCGAGAGGATTTAGTGGACACGATCGTCAGAAAAGCTCACCGCGAGAACTGCTCTTACCGGGGCCAGCGGCCAGTTTCCTTCTTTCAGAAAGGGCCCTTCCCGCAACGTGATGAGACACCCTAGTGCCACTTGGCTTGCGGCGCGATTGGACCTGCCAACATCGCTGGCTTTATGATGTTGTTAGTTTCAAAACGAAACATGGAGTGAGGCGCGATGGACAAGAACAACATCCTTATTAATCTGTCAGAGTCTGAAAAAATCAAATTTGGCAAGGAAGATTTTCACACGCAATCGGTGCCTCAAAAAGTCTTCTCAAGCATTTGGGCGGTTGAATCCGAGGTCAACAATGGTGGATTTTCCCAGTACTTTCAGAACAGCACCAGCGCAGAAACCGCGCCGTTCGTTGTGGAAGCGCTTAACACCATCGGTGCTCCTCGTACTGCCGATATCTGTAATCGTGCAATGGCGTGTGCGTTTCCTGCAGGGTTACCCGCAACACCCGAGGCTATTTGCTCGGCAGCCGAAAGCCTTGCCGATGACAAGTTAAACGAGCTTGAGGTATTGGACGCCGAATTCATGAAGTACCCTCATAACCTCACTGAGTTGCTGTTCGCTTACGTTTCCAAACACGTGGAGGAATTCGGGCCAGTTCCTAAGCCCGACTAATTCCGTCTCAAGACGGGTCATTTATGCGCCGCCGGTAAGCCGGGTTTAAGGCATCTGAAACACGGCACGCGGCATGCTGCCGGCGGCAGCCCAAACGCGTTCGACTTCGGAGAGTGGAAAGGTTTTGGTGGCGATTTCGAAGCCGCCGGGTACACTTGCCCGCAGTACTTCGCCAATTGCTTTCAACAGGCGGTCCATGGGAATGCTGCCGATGCCGCTTCCCATGAGCGTGATCGCAGAAGAACGAAGGGCCGAGCTGGGAAGCGTAATATTCGGCCCGCTCACCGAGCCGATATGGACGAACCGGATCGGTACCGCGTCTTTCCCTGCCTTGGCCGGGGCGATGGTGATGCGTTCGGCGCTTTGCCCCCAGAGGTAATCCAAAACGACATCGATTCCATCGCCGCCGAATTGCTCCTTTAAGGCATCCTCAAAGGCCTCGCCAACGTCACCGAGCGGGAAGGTCACATCCGCCCCCAAGCGCGACAGTGCTTTCATAGCTTCCGCATTTCTGCCTGTCGCCACCACCTTTCGTGCGCCCATGTATTTGGCGATCTGAACGGCCAGACGTCCCGCCGTGCCGGTTGCTCCATTGACCAGGACGGTTTCGCCTGCCGCGAGCTTGGCACGTTCCTTGAACGCCGCCCAAGACGACATGCCGGGATTGGCTATGGCGGCGGCAGTCACATCGTCCAGATCGTCCGGCAGCGAAACACATTGTGAAGGCCGAACGACCGTCTTCTCCGCCATGCTTTCATACGGCGCTTTCGGCAGCACAAAGTAGACGCGGCGGCCATCATCGGGGCGGCCCACGCCGTCAATCCCCACCACAAAAGGTAGTTGACCCGGCGAGCTATAGTGCGTGCCTGATGCCCGGCTTTTGACCACGTTACTGAGCGCAGCGGCGCTGACGGTGACCTGAACTTCTCCCTGCGCCGGAACCGGCTTTTGAAAATCTCCATAGATAGGCGATTTACCCGCTTCCACGACGATTGCGGCTTTCATGTTTTCCCTCCCGTCTATTGATATGTGTATTTTACACATTATGTATTATACACATATAAAATGGTAGGCTGTCAACGGAGGTTTCATCATGAAGAAAGAAATCCGCCAGCTTCACCACACGCTGGTTGATCTCGTGGGTCTTATGAACAGGCCGCAGCGTGACAGTGCGCTGCTTCACGAAGCGGGGGTTTCACTCGACCGGGCCCTGTTTCCGTTGCTCATTGGAATAGAGGGAAAGGGCCCGATTGGTGTCGTGGAATTGAGCGGATTAGTGGGCAGGGATTACACCACGGTAAGCCGGCAAATCGCCAAACTCGATGGCCTCGGCCTCATCAAGCGGCATCGCTCGAAAACGGATAACCGGGTCCGCGAAGCCGGGATCACTGCCAAGGGCAAAGAAATGACCAGCGCCATTGACGCCGCCCGAGAACGAATGGCGACCATACTGTTTGCGAAGTGGAGCAAACGCGACCTTCAAGACCTGGCGCGGCTGATGCGCAGGTTTGCAGATGATTTTCAGTCCCTGCCAATGCCCGAACAGCCGCAATTCGTCCGGTGACTGTTTTCATAATGGGTCGTTTGTGGAACCTCGGTTACGAGGACTGACCATTGGCAAGCATGTCCGAGCGAGCCGGTCGATGGAAGATGAATTCTTCAAATTGGTGCTGTATGCTTGAGTTGCTTAGCAGGTGGCGAGATGAATCACGAAGCAATCGTGGTTGTTGAAGGAGACATCACGGAGCAAGAAGTTGACGCCATCGTGAACGCGGCAAACACGTCGTTGCTCGGCGGCGGAGGGGTGGACGGGGCGATCCATCGAGCGGCGGGACCGGAACTGCTGGCGGAATGCCGCACTTTCCACGGCTGTCCAACCGGCGATGCCAAGATCACCCGCGGGTATCGCCTCCCGGCTCGGTGGGTGATTCACACGGTGGGGCCGGTTTGGCGCGGCGGCCATGATTTCGAAGATGAGATGCTGGCAAACTGCTATCGGCGCTCGCTTGAGGTCGCCCTGCAAATCGGTGTGCGCAGCGTGGCCTTTCCCGCCATCAGCACCGGAATCTATGGCTTCCCCTTGGAGCGAGCCACGCAAATTGCCGTCCGGGAAGTACGCGCATTTCTGGAAACAAGCCCTGGCATCGAGAAGGTTCTCTTCGTTTGTTTCGACCGCCATTCGCGCGACTGCTATCAACGAGTTCTGGCGGAAGGTTTGTAGGCGCGCCTAATCGAGGGCAACTTCTCGCGTCGGTGACTTTACGCCGCCCCCTGGCGAGATGAACTCGCCTCCACGTTACAGAGTTGAGCCAGTAACGCGCCTCCTCTCCTTGACTTCCTGGTATCGTTCGGATAGTTTTGCTCGGAAGAATCGCGGGATTGTTGTATGAAAAAAATTTCGGGGCGTTGGGTATGGCTCGGCGTTGGGGCCGTCATCATCGTCTTGATCTTTTACAATCTGAGCCGGAACCCCGAGTGGAGCAATTTCCGCTGGGACCGCCTTTGGCGCTCGATCATCGACGCCAGTCCCGGTTACCTGCTGCTGGCGATCGTTCTCGTTTACCTTTCGTTCTTCATGCGGGCAGTTCGCTGGGAGTTCTTCATGCGGCCCATCAAGGGTGCGTCCTTGTGGGTTTTGTTTGTGGGGCAGATCCTGGGTTTCAGTTCCATCTTCCTGGTGGGCCGCCCGGGCGAGCTGGTTCGTCCCGCCTACATCGCCAAAAAAGAGAACGTCCCGATGAGCGCCATGATCGCGATCTGGCTGCTCGAGCGGGTGTTTGACATCATCGCCATGGTCGTGCTGTTCGCCGCTGCCATTTACTTTGAACCGGTAAATCCGGACACGGCCAGGGGAGTTTCGGTGTTGCACGAGATGCACGCGTGGGGGCACGTGCTCTTTGGGTTTACCGGCTTGCTGATTCTGGGCCTGGTAATTTTTCGCCTGAAGGCGGCGCAGACGACCGCACTAGTTCTGAAGGTGTTTGCCTTCCTGCCGGAGCGCGCGCTGGCTTCCTTTGCCCGATTCCTGCGCTCCTTCAGCGAAGGCTTAAGCGTGATTCGCGACTGGAAAGGGTTGGCAGGCAGCCTGGTGACTACCGGCATCCTGTGGGCGATTAATGTCACCATGTTTTGGCTGACTTTCAAGAGCGTACGGCATCACATGGGCCACTTGCCCTGGCTGGCCGCCGGCTTGACGCTCTTCTGCGCCGCCTTGGGCCTCATGGTACAGCTCCCGGGAGTGGGAGGGGGCTACCAGGTCGGCATCATCCTGTCCTTGACCGAAATCTTTAATGTCAAGGTGGAGCCCGCCACAGCAGCTAGCATCCTGGTGTGGATCATCCAGTTGGTCCCCACCTTGGCCCTGGGCCTCGCTCTGCTGATCCACGAGGGGTTGTCAATCCGCAAGCTGGAAGCCATTACCGAAGAGGAAGAGAAGGCTGTGACTTTGGAAAAACCCTAGCACGAGTTCCTAATCGGGAGATTCGAGGATCGGGAGACCGGGTGAACAGAAACCAACTCGCTATGGATTGTCCTTCGTTCACCCGATCGCCGGATCACCCGATCTCCGGATCCCTTGATTCCCGAGGTAAACAACCAACGTGAGATGTCCATTTTGCGGGTTTGTTGAAGACAAAGTTGTGGATTCGCGCGAGGCGAAGATCGGCGATACAATCCGCCGCCGGCGTCAATGCGGGAAATGCCATCGTCGCTTCACCACCTACGAGCGCATCGACGAAATCCCCTACATGGTCGTTAAGAAAGACGGGCGGCGCGAAAAATTCGACCGGCAGAAATTGCTGGCGGGTTTGTTGAAGGCCTGCGAGAAGCGCCCCGTACCGATGGGCAAGCTGGAAGGGCTGGTCAATGAGATCGAAGCGCACGTGGCGGAATCGCCCGATCGTGAACGCCCGGCCACTGAACTTGGCGAAATGCTGATGACCCGCCTCAAGAAGCTCGACAAAGTTGCTTACGTGCGTTTTGCCTCGGTCTACATGGATTTTAAGGACGTCCGCGAGTTCATGGAGGAGTTGAAGGACCTGCTTAAGGCGAAGGGGAAGTGAAGAAAGGGTAAAGGGTGGAGGATAAATGATAAGGCGCGCGGAACTCCCGATTTACATTTTAAACTTTATCCTTCAACCTTCCCTGACCCCTAACCCCCAATTCCTAATCCCTGATCGTAGATGAAAGCGCCGAAGGTCTTGAAGGTTTCGAACCCCAGCCGCCGGTAGAGCCGCACGGCGCCGGCGTTGGAATCGGTTACGGTCAGGGTGACCTGCTCAAAGCCTTCCTCCGAGAGATCTCGAAACGCCGCCTCCATCAGCGCGGTTCCCACTCCCAAACCCTGAAATGAAGGACCCACGCCCACCTGGGGAATATGCGCGGTGCGAGGGCGCACCTCGGTCACGGTGAGGATTCCCGCCACTCGCTGTGTGGGGCGATGCACCGCCATGCGCGACACGTGAGTTAGGAAATCCCCGCACCCCTGATTGTGGAAGATGTTTTCAAGCAGCCGGGTTGCCCCCATTGCCGACGCGTATTGGTCGTTGATCATCGCATCCACGTGCTTTTGGTAGGATTGGTAGAGCAGATCCGCGGCATCGTCATGAAGGCGTTTGTCCCAAGGGATCAATTCGATCCCCTCCCGCGCCCAGGGTTTCTCCGCCACCGTCTCGAAACGCGCTTCGCCTGCCCTCGGTAGGTTCGAGTGCTCCCTGAAGGAAGAACTCATGAAGCGACGGAGGAAGCTCTTAAATTTCCGCGGTTGGAAACAAGCGGCCAGGTCCTCCAACTCATAGTGGGGAAGTTGAGCTTCAATGCGGCGCAAACCGGGCGTGCCCAGGAGCGTCTCCAGCGCGTGCTCCAGCAGGCTGCGCTCGTGGCCCTCCCGCGCGAGGTCCGGGTGTACGAAAAGGTCGCCGATAATCCCTTTTTCCCCATCGTAGAAGAAGAAACAGTAGCCGCGAATCCTCCCCATATCCAAAAGGGCATAACCGGAGAGGCGTTGGTCGCGCAAGCAATTGTTGATGATGCGGGCAGAGGAGGCGAAATCCCACCGTAACTTGTCATGCCACGCGCGCGCTTCGGCTTCCAGAAGGCTCGAGAATTCCTTGGCCTCAAACCTGCGTATATCAATGATTTCCAATTCCAAGCGGGGGTCCTCTCCTACACTGCGCTTCTGGGAGGCGTGGAATCACCCTCCCTTCGAACGCCAGAAAGGCAAGCGGTCCGATGCTGCTGGACAACACCACCGCCAGTATAACCCAAATCTGCATGGGCCACTTTGCCCAGTGTGGCTGAACCGCAACCCTCGAAGGAATTAACGATAGGCACCCTAGTGGAGCCCAGCACGTGGGTGAGGTGAGCTTGGCGGACCACTTTAGGCCTAAACCCGCAGATTTGCGGTCATTAAGTCGCAATTCGGGAGGACGGCAAACTTTTCTGTGACTTCGCGGCATAAATTGCATTCATTTGTGCGAGGTGAGGGAAATGCCTGCGCGAGCGGAGTAGCGCCGGCCAAGGCTGGACGGTGGTAATAACTATCAGGCCACCTGGCCAGGGGAAGAACCCCCGTACATCCCGCGCCTACGAAAAATGAGGTGAACCATGATTGAAGGTAAACTGTGTCTGACCACGGTGGAAGGGACGGGTCGTCAATTCGTAGCCCAGTCGGGAACGGGCCACACGTTCTTGATGGACGATGCCGACGGCCACAGCGGGCCGAAGCCGATCGAAGCAGCCCTGCTGGCGCTAGGCGGCTGCACGGCTTTCGATGTCATCAGTATTTTGCGCAAAAAGCGGCAGAAGGTGACAGCCTACAGCATCGAACTGCGCGCTGACCAAAACTCCGAGCCGCCCGCGTACTTTACGCGTGTGGAAATCAAACACCGCCTACGCGGCCAAATCGACCCCGAGGCGGTGAAGGCTGCCATCCATCTCTCAGAGACAAAATACTGCTCGGTTGGCGCCATGATTTCCAAGACCGCCAAGATCGAGACAACGTTTGAAATTCTCCCGGAAGAAACTCCGGAAACACTCTCAAACGCCGCTTAGTGGACCGCGAAACGTGCTTACGCCGCCGGTGGCTCTCCGGCTTGCTCCAGATCAATCTCGCCCACTCCACCCTCGACCTCGATTCGAAGCGAAACGGGCGACTTGCCGTATTGGTCGTTGACGTATGCGTCGCCTTGTTTCAAGAAGCCCTCCGCGTTGATCGATCCCAATCCGCCGTGCGCGACCACATGCACCCCCACGTCTCTGGGCAGCCGGATCGTCGCCTTGCCAACCCCGCCGTGAATTTGGGCGGAGAGATCGCTCTTCCAGTTGCCGGTTAAGTCCACCGTGGTTTCCCCGGCGCCCATATTGAGTTCCAGCCTCCCCAACGACAGCCCGGCGAGCGTCAACATAGCGCGGCCGGCGCCCATATCCACGGTCATATCCATCGGCGTCTTATCGGTCAGGTGCACGTTCCACTCGTTCTTGGTATTGCCCGTGGAAGAGCCTGGCCCGGGCTGTTCAACCTCCAGGTTCCCCACGCCGCCGTTCACCGCGTAATTCACTTGCGGCTTCCATTCCGCCACGTTGTAAGTGAAATCCGCATTCATCAGTTGGATGGCTCCGCCCTCGACGTGCATCTCGCCGGCTTTCATCTTCAGCGTCACCTGCACCGAATGCGCGGTGCCGAGCTCGACCGTCTTCGATTCCCGGCGCGTCTCCCCCGGGGACACTCGATCGCCCCCGATATTGCACCCGCAGGCGGCCAGCAGCACGGGCAGCAACAAACCACGACAAAGGTTGATCCAACGTTTGTTCATCTCCCTGCTCCTTCGCTTAAACGCTCGGCTGCCCACTCTAAACAACACTACGAAGTTGGACGAATTTTGGTTCCGCGGTCACCGGGAGACGTGACTACGAGTCCCCGGCGCGCTGCTTGGCCCTGTCCCCGGGAAGGGCCCCTACCACAGCAAGTGGTAACTGACGAAGGCCAGCCGCTTGCTGTCCGGCGACCACGATGGGACATTGATGGTACCTTGTCCGCCAAACAGTTTCGCCACGATGGTGATCTTCTTCTCGCCGTCGAGCGCCATCAGGCGCAGCATCACATCCTTGCCTCCCGGGTGGCCGGTGACATCTTTTGCGTAAGTCAAGAAGACCATCCACTTTCCGTCCGGCGAGATGTGCGCGAACCAATTATTAAAGTCGTCGGAAGTCACTTGTTCCTGACCGCTGCCGTCAGGCCGCATTCGCCAAATTTGCATAAGTCCCGTTCGCACGGAGTTAAAGTAGATGTAGCTCCCATCGGGCGAATATTCCGGCCCGTCATCGAGGCCCACGGCCGTAGTCAGGCGGGCTTCTTCGCCTCCCGCAGCGGGGATGGTGTAAACATCAAACTCGCCGTTCCGTTCGCCGCAGAAGGCAAGAGTTTTCCCGTCGGGCGACCATCCGTGCCAATAGGAGGGAGAATTCTGCGTGATGCGGTGGGGCGTGCCGCCGGCGAGCGGCACAATGTAGATCGTGGACTTATGGTCCCCTTGCGACCCGTCACTGATGGCTAGCAGAGTTCCATCCGGCGAAAGACCATGATCGTTGTTGCACCGCGTGGCGAAGCCGGTGTCAATGGTTTGCGGCTGGCCACCGTCCGCAGGCAGCCGTTCGATGCGCCCTTCACGATTGAAAATAAACCACTTGCCATCCTTGGTCCAGTTAGGCGCTTCGATGCGCCCGGGCGTGACATACATGGCCCGGCGGTCTCCCGACCCGATCGGCACGACCTCAAGCGAGCTATAAAGCGCCGACTTCTCAGGATCGGCAGCGCTCGAGGGTTCCAAGTCGACATTCGAGAACACGGCCCGCTCCACCACATCCTTGTCGTGGGAACAAACACCGATCCCCACGTAGAATTCGCCCTGGATGGGAATTCGCGGCGATCCGGCAGCCAATTGGAGGTCCTTCCCATCGCCAAGGAGGATGTGGAAATAGTCTCCGCGTTTTTCCACGCGCAGACGGTGAGGCGCGTTTGCGTTGGCCTGGACCTCGTGCGTGGTGGCGCCCTTCTCATCGCGAAACTGGAGTGAGGTCAACCCGCTTCCGTGCAGCGCCACATCGGCGTAAACCGAATCTGCATCGAGGCTCTGTCGGATCATCAGCACTGCCTTGTGATGCGCGTTCCCTCCCGCGCCCAGGAAAGCGATGTCCGCCGCGAGGGTGACGTCGCCCGACACTTTCTTCCACGCGAATTGGAAAGCGTCATTGCTAAACCACATGTTCTCGCCGCTGCCGGCGACCGTGTAGGTCTTCTGGGAAGCGTTGTATTCCACGGATCCCGCATGGAGAACAGTGCCGATGTCGCCGTGGTCGTCGAACAGCCCTTCCGGCGCGCCTACACCCTGCGCCCGAAGACTGACGAGAGCGGCACAAACGAACAGACCCACGGCCACTGATCTCAGCGGCAATATTTTTGCATTGAGCATGAAAGAATCCTCCGCGCATCCTGGTAGAGGCAACGAAAAAAATGAGCTGACCCAAGGGTCGGCGCATTTCATCGATGCGTGACTTCGCTGGAAGTCTAGGCCCGGCTTGCCCGGTAGTCAATCGGAAGCGTAGCGGCGAGTTTACCTCGCCACGAGGCGGCGAACCGCCGCTCAGAAATGGCGGGGTAAACCCGCCGCTACATCCGGTTGAATCTTCCTTCCTCACCTCCACATCAAACGATTTGGGGTAATCCACATTGAATCATTCGGAGGAGATCCTATGCGAGCTGCGGTAGTGACTGCTGTCAATGGGCCTTGGGAGATCAAAGACGTTCCTCAGCCCGAGCTTGGCACGAACCAGGTTTTGGTTAAAATGCATGCCAGTGGCATCTGTTATACCGACGTCCACGAAACCCTGGGACACATTCCCGGGGCTTTCCCGCGCATCTTGGGGCACGAGCCGGTGGGCGAGATCGTCGCCGTGGCGCCCGACGTGATCAGCCGAAAGGTCGGCGACCGCGTGGGAGTCCCGTGGATCCAAGCCACGTGTGGGCGCTGCGAATGGTGCGCGCGCGGACGCAAGAATTTCTGCGCCCAAGCGAAGAGCACGGGCATGAATCTTCAGGGCGGTCACGCTGAGTTCATGCCCATGTACGCGGACGCGACGTTCCTGATTCCCGATAGTGTTTCCTACGAGCAGGCTGCGCCGATTTTCTGCGCGGGTTACACCGTCTGGAGCGGCCTGCGCTGGGCGCGCCCTCAACCCCACGAGCGGGTTGCCGTGCTGGGTATTGGGGGGCTCGGGCATCTCGCCGTGCAATACGCCAAGGCCGCGGGCCTCATCACCATCGCGATTTCGCGCTCGCCCGATAAGGACAAGATGATCCGCGAACTCGGCGCTGACGAAATCGTTCGCGACGGCAAGGGGCTCGCGGCCGCCGGCGGTGCGGATATCGTCCTGAGCACCACGAACTCGACCCAATCAATGATGGACAGCATTCAAGGGCTCCGCCCGGATGGGCGGATCGTCACGATGGGCGCAGATAGCGAGCCGATTTCTCTTTCGATTTTTGATCTTCTGATGAAGCGGATTCAGGTGATCGGAAGCCAGCAGAATGGGCCGGAGTATCTTTACGAAGCGCTCGATTTCGTCGCCCAGGGAAAAGTGAAGACGATCGCCGAAACGTACCCCCTGGCCGAGGCGGCAATGGCGTATCAGCGCGTGGCCGAAGGAAAGGCCCGCTTCCGCGCCGTGTTGACCATGTAGAGCTGCCGCGACGAATCCGCTCCTAAGTTACTTTCTGCACGTCACGCGCCGACGTAGCGGCGAGTTTATCTCGCCACCGGGCGGCGAATCGCCGCCCCAAAATGGCGGGGTGAACCCGCCGCTACGAAACCGCGACCGCACCTCCCTTCTATTGAGTTGACCCCGCAAGGACTATCGAGGACAATCGTCCGTTTCCAAAATGGAAACCTTGGCTCACGACCCTGGCACGTCATCGGTCGGCGTCATGAAGATTGCCGTGGCGTTGGGAAGGGGGCGATATGTTCAATCGGAGAGATTTTCTCAAGTCTTAATCATTGGTGTGTGGCAGTCTGGGTTTGCTCGGCCGGCCTGCCTCCATTTTTACCGCCGAAACGAAACCGTCCGGATACTTCGGTGTCCATCCGTTTGTCGAGCAGCACCCGGAAGCGGTCTTCATCCTCCGGACGTATGTGGATTACAAGACGAATTCTCCCGCGTGCAAGCGGGTCGGACGCGATTTGGGACGGTCGTTATTCGTTCCCATGGATAACACCGGCGTTCCAACGAACTACGTCATCGCGGCCAAGCCAAATCTCACCGCTCACGAGGCAGTCGACAAAAAGAGAGGATTCACCCTCGAGGACACGATGGGAATTGCCACCGACGTGTTCTTCGTCGAGGGTCTATTCGAATCCTTGAAGGAGTTGGGAGTCGCGGGCAACAGGATTCATACCCGCGATGCCAATGGCGCGAGCGTGATTGAACCCCGCGGATACGTCGCGATGGGCCAGCGAGTCGGCGCGACGGTGGCCACGGTTAAGAACACCATTGCCGCGCGGGAAGATGCGAATGACGCCGAGGCCTTTGTCTGGAAGGAGGTTCCCGGCGGCGTTGTGAGTCAACAGCTCCCTTACCTGTGGCCCTTCAATGCGCCGGATTCTTGGAACCTGAATATCGCGAAATTCAAGGCTCACGAAATGGGTTTGACCCTCGCCTCGAAGAACTGGCAGGGGACCCACGCCGCTCCCTTTCAGCAATACTGCGGCAGTTGGCCCGATATTGGTGCGATACAAACGCTGGAGAAACAAATCAGCAAAGAATGCATCCACCCCAAAGTTCATGAGGTTATCGGAGCGAACTTCAAGCGGCACACTGGCACGATCCCCCGATGGGATACCCCGGATTTTCCTCGCAACGAGTCTAGCGATAATGAGCAGTATTATTACACTGCGCTGTGCATGGAATTGTGGGCGCACCGGACCATCGACAATCATGCCGCCTCGCCCATGGGGCTGCATATCATCGAGGGTATCTACGGGCGTGACGGCGACTTCAACTGGGGGCCGAATCCCTTCGGCAACAAGAACGACTACGACGGGCGAGCCTGGGACTACATGACGAACGTTGTCATCTTTGGCAAAAACCCTTACCTCGTCGACATCGTGGGCCATTGGCTCGGCGGACATGAACCCGGGAACTTCGGGTTGTTCCACATTGCCATGGAGCGTGGCAAGCTCGACGTGATGAATCCGATGCACATTCCTGTTTATGAGTGGCAGGATGGTGTCGCTGTCCGCCGTCCGCTTACGAGCTTCACCCGCACGCCGTTAAGGACGTTCTACCTTCAGCAGCGCGGGAAGGAGCCGCTGTGGCATCTCTGCAACGAGCCGTTTGACTACTTCAAGGTGAGCGAGAAGAAACTCAGCATTCCCTCCAAGCCAACCACACGTGTGCTCAACCGGCACTATCCCAACACGAACAATCCGCAATTGGCCATCGAGTTCAGCGTGCCGGAAAGGGGATGGGCGCTCGTTGAGATCCTCGATCAGAGCGCCAACAACCTGGAAGTGATTTCCAACGCCATCTGTGAAGCCGGATATCACATGGCGGCATGGAACACGGCGAAATACGCTTCCGGCAGCTATCAGTGCCGCCTGCGCTACCAGGGTTACAACGAGGTGCACAGCCTTGTCCTGAACAAAGCGTAAGGGTCAAGCGCCAGCGGGTTAAGTTGACTCATCCGATTCGGGTAGGGAGTTATCCGGCGACTGCACGTGAAGGGTAAACCACGGCGCAAGGCTTGGTTCTAACGTCCAACATGCAGGATTCGGCGGGAGAGGGCCGCCTTGGCGTCAAGTTGGGGTCACGCGGATGGTCTTACCCGCCTCTGTGGAAGCGGCGGCGTGACAGCGGTTAGCCGGGCTCAGACAGGCTCCATCCTCGGCGCGGGAGGATGGTTTTCGAGCACTCGGCCTAGCTCCGACACCGACAAGGGCTCGACCAAATAATCCACCGCCCCCAACTGCATCGCTTCCAAGTAGCAGCCCATGTCGAGAAATCGCGCCACGACCAGGACGGGCAGGCTGCGATTGATCTCCGCCGCGCGTTTCAGCACGCAACTCCCTTCGAATCGGGGAGTCCCCTGACTCACCATAACGAAGTGGTAGACTCTATCCGCCAGCGAGTTGACGCCTTCCTGATAAGAATTGCACATTCGGACGCGGTAACCGTGCCGCTCGAGAATGGAGCGGTAATGGCGAAGGGCGCCGGAGTCCTCACCCACTAAAAGTGCGGTTCCTTTATGAAAAGAGAGAGGGATTCTTGTTGCGTTTTGCGATGCTTCCCTAAGTCTCAAAGGTCACCTCCTAAGGGTCACGAAAGGTGTTCTCCCTTGTGTGGAAGAATCTCACCTTGCGGGCCGTTTCCTGGGCCTTTCGCCCTGCTGCCAATGACACAGTCTTCACTCACACACGTCGATCAATAGGTAAATCCAACGAGGGATGCCTATTCCCTCGCAAAATTGTTTGGACACAGGAAATATCGCCCAGCGTAGGGGCGGGCGCCGCTCGATCGGGAACATGGCAATGCGCTGGCACAAGTGGAAATAGTGAGACCTGGCTTGAGGTTTTGGTCGGTTGAGGGGAGTTAGTTCCGCTGAAGATGGGAAGGCCGCCCTTCCCCGAATCCAGGAAGGCCAACAATGGCACAAGAATGAATTCGTGACACATTGACGACCTCCAGATACACTTAGCTTACTCCTCAGAATCTCTAAGTCAAGATGAATAATCTCGAGCAGGGTGGCGACACATCGGGGAATGACCGTTTGTGGCGCGGGTGCAAGGCCGACCCATCTCGCCCGATGACGAGTCGCGCCAACGTACCTGATGACGAGTCGGACCAACGTAGCGGCGAGTTTACCTCGTCACGGGGCGGCGGATCGCCGCCCAGAAAATGGCGGGGTAAACCCGCCGCTACACCCCTAACTCGCCTGCTGGCGCTGCCACGCATCGGCGGGCGCCGGTTTGCGGAAGGTTAGCGCGTAGAATCGGCCGTTACCCAGCGTTTCCAGGTGGACGTCTTGCAGTTCCGGCGGTAGTAGGTCAGTAGGCGCGGCGACCGCTTGCTTGCGGTTCTTAAAATATCCGCTGGTAATCGGGATGTGCTCGTAGGCGCCCTTGACGTGCTCCTCGGTCTCGTCGGAGATCAAGATGCGGCTGCCCGGTTTGGCGACGCGAATCATCTCGCGGATGGCCTTTCCCCGATCGTTGAAGAAGTTGATTCCGCCCACGTGGAAGACCACGTCGAAACTGGCATCGGCGAAGGGGAGGCTTTCGGCATTCCCCAGAAACAGGTCGGCGTCCATTTGCCAGCGGCGCAGGTTGGCCTGGCAGTTCGTCAGCATCTCGGGGGAGAGGTCGAGACCGGACCGCTTGATGTCGCGCGGCAGGTACTTGAAGTTGAGGCCGGTGCCGACCTAAGTTTCGAGCACCGAGTCTCCCGGCTTGATTTCGAGCCGCCCGAGGTAGCTCATCACGTAGGCGTCCCGGTCCCAGCCCTGCAGATCGCACACCAGGCGCTGCGAGTCGTCGTAAAAACCTCCGATGGTTTCATACAGGTGATTGTATTTGCGGTTGAGGCCGGTAAGATCTTCCGGCTTGAGAATAACGGCAATTCCGTGGTGAATCGGGAACCGCTCGCCAGAGGGGCTGAGCAATGCTTCCCCACCGTGTTCGCGGACGACTTGCAACCGCTCGCCGGTGTAGGGGCTTTGCAGCCGCGCCACGGATTCCGGCTTGTCGGCCCACGTCTCGCGATGCCTGTCGGCACGGATTACCGCCCAGGCGCTCAGGGCGAAGACTCCCCCAAGGCAAGTCCAGGCGAAGGTTGCGCCGGCGGGCAAAATTTGCGGCAGCACCGCACCACTAAATTGCCGGAAGAGTCCGTATCCGGCCGCAAGCGCGTAGATCGCGGCCAAAACGCTTGCCCCCGTGGCGATCTTGGCGGCGCGGAACTCGTGGTTCCACATCCAGAGCAGCACCGCAGCGAACCAATCCATCAAAAAACCATCCCTGCGAGTCCAAGAACTGCTCCGATATGCAGCAGCGGTGCGTTGGCCTTCTGGCTTTGCGCGACATCATTGAGGTTGAAAACGTTGGCCGGAAGCCGCATCAGAACCAACGTTTGGAGCGCGACCGCCGCCAGCGGAAAGGGCAACGTCGACAGAAACCCGGGCAGACGCGGACTCGTGAGACGGTGGAAGGTGAAGGGCAGTACGCCGAGCACCGCCGCGAGGAGCAGACAGCCCAAATACCCGATCGCCTGCTGCGGGCCGGTGAGCGGGAAGTTTCGCCAACTTGCGATCGTATGGGGAACGAAGGCGAAGGCGCACATCCAGACGAATCCGAGCCAGGGCCTTTGCGTGCCCACGAACCAGACTCCCAGAATGACGCCCGTCCACGCTCCGATCAGCGGGAAGAAGAAACCGAGAATAAAAAGGGTGGTGACGGCCCACGCAAGGATCTGCGTGCCGCGGCGATTGATAAGTTTGGTGGACATCATGAGGTTTTCCTTTCCATAGGCCCGACGTGTTGCTACACACACGTTGCTGCGCCCACGCGAGGGTTTAGCCGGCAGCGTGGTGGTCGGGGGGCGGGTTGCCGGCGGCCGGCTGGGGGTTGGGGGCGGCTGTTCCGGTCGCCGCAGCAAGCACGGCCAGCGCGGATTCGCCCCATTCGAGCGCCGTGCGGGTTAACGCGATTCCCAAGCTCAGAGTGAGCATCCAGTAGGGCAGATGAGGGTTCTGTTCCGCGCTCTGGGTGCGCACGAACGAATCGAGTTTCAAAAGCGTGGCAAGCATGCTCCGGTTCTTTTCCTGAAGCTCGCGGATGTGCCCGGCCGAGACGCCTGGCGCCGCCTCCCGCCCAAAGAACAGCTTGAGCAGGAATTCGTTGCGCGGCGGATCGTTCTGAAAAGGAACGGCAAGCCACTCGCGAAGGCACGCGCGCCCGGCGTTGGTCAGGGAGTACTTCTGGCGGCGCCTTTTTCCCGCAGAAGGGGGCGCGCTGGGAACGATCAGGCTTTCCGCCGCCAGCCGCTTGAGCGTCGGGTAGATTTGCCCATAGCTCTCGCCCCAAAAGTAGCCAACACTGCCTTCGACCGCCTTCCGAATGTCATAACCCGATTTGTCTGACTCGATCGAAAGCAAACCGAGGATCACGTAGGCAGTCCGATTGAGCCTCATATATCTACAAGATATATCTATCAGATATTTGTGTCAAGACTCATCGGGCACTGTCGCCCTTTTGCGGGATATCCATCACGGGACACCTCGTTCATTGGTCCATGATTTACCACGAAAGAGATCTAAGGAGGCGCGTCATGATGGCCCGAATCCAGCCGCACGGGACCGGCTTCGATCCACCTGCCATCAGATTTGACAAAATCACATTCGGTGGGCCAGTATAAACCCATTCCCATGAGTTTGACCAAAAGGGGAGCACTGTCGATGCAAGCGAATACCTCTGGAAATCTTCGTCGGTGGGAGCGCCAACCGGCAACCATCCCCATCAATCTCGTTTTGAAGGCGGAGGACCTTAGGGTGGACAACTCAGCGACCATCATCGACTTTTCGCTGCGAGGAGTGGGTGTTCTGACCACCCTCGCGCTGGTTCCGGGAGAGCGGGTCAGGATTGTCGCTAAAGGGGAGTTCCCGGATGCCATCCCCACTCGCGTGGTTTGGGTGCGGGAGGATGGATCCAACCGTTGGACTTTCGCAGGACTTGAGTTCTTAGAGATCTCGGAAGCATAAAGGATATGCTTAACGTCCCACCTCGAATCCTGGAACTCGATCAACGGTCAGATACTGAGCAGAGGTTTTCACGAGTTGCCGGGGTTTGCTCCGACCCGCTGGTGGCCGCCCAAGGGGCGGGAAAACCGCGTAACTCATGATTTCGGTTTGACTTTGCTCGCAGCGCCCAATATATTGGTTTTTCTTGCCACGGCAAATGATGTAGGTGCAGCATCTGCAGTCCCGGTAACCACCTTGCTGCCGTAGTTATGGAACGAAGCACATGGGAAAACTCCGCGTGAGCGGACTCGCCTAACGCGGGGAGCCCGACAGATGCTACGATGGGTGGTGGCCGTTAAGCCCCGAATTGCGCTCCGATTCCTGCCAAGCAACCCATCCTCTGTTCGAAGTGGTTCCCGGACCTTGCGGATACACTCGCTGCCGCACCGAGCTTCTGTGCTGCTTTTCGAGCACGGGTTTGAATTATTTTGCATCCAATGACTTCAGCCGAGACGACCTACTGCCCTAGGCAAAGGAGCCTTTACGATGTGCAACCTCGCTAACCCCAACCTCGAGAAGGAAACACCAACTCGTGTCAGTGCCAATTCTCGTTCTCGGGCGTTGCCAGGAGGAGTTATGGGTCAGTTGGGCAAATCGGCTCGCCTGCGCTTGGTCTCTCGCCACGGATTTGCTTTGGCTGTGATTGGAGGATTTTTGCTGCTTGGTACATCACCGGCGGCCAGGGCCACTTCGGCGCTAACATCTGAGGGCGTTGTCTCAACCCCAGGCACTCTGAGCATTGTGGCAAGCCTGCCGATAGGCGCAGCCGGCGATGCATCCGCTAGTGCGTCATCATCTGACCCCAGCGCTCACCTGAATCCGCCATCTGCCGTAGCGTTTGGTCATGTGAAGCTGGGTGCCGTTTCGGGTGTGACCCAAACGTTGAGTTTTACCGTAGGAGTGGGCACAACGTTAGGGAACATCCAGGCTCTTACGCTGGGTATTCCAGACCTTGACTTCACGGTGGTCGACGGAACGACTTGCACGCCGGGGACAACGGGCACAGCTTGCACCGTAAACATACGGTTTCTGCCTCGTGCTCCCGGTTTGCGCAGGGGAGCGTTGGTGCTCTATAACAATGCGGCTCCTTCCCAGCCGCTGTTGACGGTCCCGCTTTACGCCATCGCCGATTCACCCTTGGCAGCTTTAGCCCCCACTACTTCGACTTTAGTCAATCCGGGCAGTGGCTCCACCGTGAGTCCTTTTCAGATCGCTCTGGATGGCGCGGGGAATCTCTACGTCGGGAACGGAACTGCTGGTGTGCTGAAGGTGGCTCCTGGTGGCGGTAGCGACTCGGTCGTGGGCACCGGTGGCATTGCCTTAGTGAGCGTCGCGGGAGTGGCGCTCGATGGCGCCGGCAATCTCTTCATTGCGGATCAAGGTGCTGGCCAAGTCGTTGTGGTGACGCCGACAGGCACTGCATCAGTGCTGAGCATCATCGGTCTAAGCGAGGGGTCATTCGAGCCCACGGCTTTGGCGGTCGATGCGGCGGGGGACTTGTTTATTGCCGATGCGAAGTACGGTCGGATCGTCAAAGCCTCCTCGGTCGAAATCGCCGAAGGCGTGTCAGAAGCTGAGGGATCCATAATCAGCGCCGGCAGCTATGCCCTCGGCCCTGGCGTATCCGGCGTGGCGGTGGATGCAGCGGGCACTGTCTACATCGCTGATCCGGCTAATAGCCGCGTCGTCCAGATTACAGCCGGCGGCGCCGCTACCTTATTATTGGTTCCTTCCGAAATCACTCCCGCTTTATCCGCTCCCCAAGGTGTCAGCGTAGATGGAATGGGGAACGTCTACATCGCCGACACTGGCAATGGGCGCGTGGTAGAAGTGACCACGGCGGGCGCTGCCTCGGTGGTGAGTACACGTGGCTTGAATCCTGTCCTGCCTTTTGGGGTGACAGTAGATCCGTCCGGAAACCTCTTTATTGCGGATCGGGACAATCATCGTGTTGTCGAGGTTCCCACTTCGGAAGCTTCCCTGGAGTTTCCGAGCACAAGAATCGGATTAACCAGCCCTGCCCAAACCGCCACTGTAACCAACATCGGCAATCAGCCCCTGGTTTTTGCGGCCCATCCAACTTATACCACTGACTTCCCCGAACATACCGGCGAGGCGAACCCGTGCACGTCGGCCACCACCCTTTCCGCCGGCACGGTCTGCGACGTCTCGGTGGAATTCACTCCCAAATCCATGGTCAGTCGAAGCGCCGCGATCACCTTGACCAATAATGCACTCAACACTTCCTCCAGCGCGCAGCAGGTTTCCGTAAGTGGGACACCCTTACAACCAGCGGACACAACGGCAACCGCGGTGTCGGCCATCCCCACCGCACTGATCATCGGGCAGACGGTGAACCTCACCGCCACGGTCACGGATACGACGACGGGCGATACTTCGGAGGTGCCCACTGGTGAGGTCAGTTTCACGGACAGCCTGGGCTCGACCCTCACGTCTCTAAACAACGGTGTAGGAGTGAACTTAAACTCTGCCGGACAAGCGACCCTCAGCGGCGTGTTGCTCCGGGGAATCGGAACTCACACCATCGCCGCAGTCTATGGTGGCGCGACCAATTTGTATTTGACCAGCACTGCCACCACTCCGATCAGCGTGAGCCAAGCTTCCGTGAGCTTGTTGGTGCAGCCGTCCAAGACGGTGCTCGGCCAAACTGGCTCGGTTGCTGTTACTGTCACCGGACCGTATACCACGATTGCGGCGCCCTCGGGGACGATTAGTTACAGCATCCTGAACGCTTCCGGCGGAAGTCTGGCGTCAGGAACAATTCCCCTCACCGTGGGCAGCACCAACTCAACTGCGACTTTCCCGATACCGAATACCCTCGGCCCAGGTAGTTACACCGTGAATGTCACTTATAGCGGCGACGCTAATTACTTGGCCGTTCCGACGGCCACGCCAGTGGTGTTTATCGTCAACAAGGCAAGTCCGACGGTTTCGCTTGTGTCTTCGCTCAATCCTGTCTTTTCGTTGAATCCGGTTACCTTTACCGCCACTGTCTCCTCGCCGGCGGGCACTCCGACGGGGTCAATAAACTTCACTGACGGACAGACGCTGTTGAGTTCAGTTTCGCTCACGCAGGGTGTGGCAACCTATACTACGCCCAGCCTCGCTATCGGGGTCCATTCTATCGTCGCCAGCTACAGCGGTGACGCGAACTTTGCCGGCGCAATCAGCACCACGCTTACTCAGGCGGTGGTGGACTTCACCTTAACTGTGTCGATGCCGGCGGGTGAGGCGGTTACGCCGACTGTTCTGCCGGGCGGCACACTGACCTATATCGTTAATGTGGGCCCATCCAACGGTAGGAATTTCCCCTCCGGTGTAGCGTTTAGCACCACCGGCTTGCCTGCGGGCGCTACGGCGACCTTTACGCCCTCGACCGTCGCTGCGGGATCGCCTAGCACGAACGTCAACCTGGCCATAAAGCTTGGCCAGCAGATTGTGAGAAACCACTCAGCCAACCCCCTGGGGCGAGGAGTGGCGTTGGCTATGGTGGGAGGAATGTTCCTCTTGCCGTTTGGCGGGAAGATGCGCAGGTCCAGGGGAAGGGCAGGTAGATTCATCTGCCTTCTGATTCTGGCGTTGACGGCAATTTGCGCCACCGTGGGCCTTACCGGCTGCGGGGGCACGCGAACCGGGTACTTCGGCCAGCAGCCAACCAATTTCACGGTGACACTAACCGCGACATCCGGCCCT
>Ga0181535_10001661_pt1 | contig 28673 bp, 24 predicted proteins | sample PEATcosm2014_Bin_44_FD_119774 | JGI IMG/M metagenome (GOLD analysis project Ga0181535, IMG submission 119774) | Peatland microbial communities from MTU Mesocosm Facility, Houghton, MI, USA - PEATcosm2014_Bin17_30_metaG | ecosystem: Environmental > Terrestrial > Soil > Wetlands > Peat | place... | reverse complement strand
TCCGCCACCAGCGCGATCCGCACCGGGAACCCCCAGGTGAGGAGGTGGCGCGCCGCCACCAGGCCGTCCCCACCGTTGTTGCCATGACCGGCAACAACGAGGACGCGGAGGGGGCGTCCGGCGGCGATGCCGAACAGCCAGCGGGCGACCTGCCACCCGGCGATCTCCATGAGCTGGAGCACGCTGACGCCGCAGGTGGTCGCGGCCCGGTCGAGGGCCGCCTGCTGCTCGGAGGTGAGGGCGCCGTAGTCGCGCCGGCCGGCCTCGGCCTCCGCGGTCATCGCAGCTCCACCACGATCGAGGTGCCGACCCGGACGCCGGTCCGCGCCGCCGCCGAGCTCTCGCGACCGGCCAGCTCGAGATGCCCGGAGCTGTTCCAGAGCATCGCCAGCCACGCATCCTGACCCCTCCCAGGCTCCGCGGCGCCGGGGGGCTCGATCTCCGCGTAGGTGGTCACCAACCGGCCGGTGCCGCCGCCGGGCCAGCGCAGCCCGGCCGGTTCGCGCCCGCCGAGGTCGGCGGTCCGTACCCCGGTGATGCAGTTGCCGAAATGGTCGACGGAGACCACCAGGGTGTGCAGGCGGTCGCCGTCGAGGACGGGGGAGAGCTCGTCGCGCAGCTGGGGCGCGGCGACCGGCCGGCCGCAGCCGGAGAGGGGGGTACCGCTGGCCAGCAGGGCGGCCAGGGGCGCGAAGAAGTCGCGTCCGTGGAAGGTGGGCGACACGCCGGCGGGGGTCGGAAGCAGCACCGCATACCGCTGGCGAGCCTCGGTCCAGAGGTAGGAGACCAGCCCGGTGTCGGGCGCCACGCAGCGCACCCCGTCGCACTCGACCGCGACCGCCTCGCGGTGCCCTCCGACCCCGGGGTCGACCACGGCGCAGATGACGCTGCCCGGCCCGAAGGCGCCGGCCAGCACCTTGCAGCGGTAGGCGCCGGTGATCACGTCCCCGGGCGGCACCAGGTGGGTGCCGTCCACGCAGCGCAGGCCGGGTGCGGCGGACCAGGCCGCGGCCCAGAGCTGCGCGGCGTAGCCGTCCGCCAGGCCGTAGTCGGTCACGAAGACCAGGGTTCCCGACACCGGTCAGGAACGTTACCAGCGCCGGCGGCCGCCGGTGCCCATGAGGGCGTCCCTCGATGGATGGGGGGGGCGGAGCGCCAGGAGAAGGGTGTGGCGAGAGCGCCGGGGGTGAGGGGGCGCCAAGCGCCAGACGATGAGGGTGGCGAGCGCCAGGGGGAGGGGGGTGGCGCCGGCGAGGAACGCGTGGACATGCGGAAGGGGCGGCCAGGCCGCGGGCCCGGCCACCCCTTCTCGGGTGGGACTCGATCGGTGTCTAGTAGTCCGGCATGGGCGGCGCGGCCTGCCCCTTGTTCTTCTCCGGGATGTCGGTGATCAGCGCCTCGGTGGTCAGCAGCAGCCCGGCGATCGACGCCGCGTTCTGCACCGCCGACCGGGTGACCTTGGTGGGGTCGATGATCCCGGCGGCGACCATGGTCACGTACTCGCCGGTGGCCGCGTCCAGGCCCTGTCCCTTGGGCAGGCCCTTGACCTTCTCGACCACCACCGAGCCCTCGAGCCCGGCGTTGACGGCGATCTGGCGGAGGGGCTCCTCGAGCGCGCGGCGCAGGATGTTGACCCCGGCCAGCTCGTCACCCTCGGCCTTGACCTTGTCGAGTGCGGCGATGGAGTTGAGCAGGACGACCCCACCCCCGGGGACGATCCCCTCCTCGACCGCGGCCCGGGTGGCCGACACGGCGTCCTCCATCCGGTGCTTCTTCTCCTTGAGCTCGGTCTCGGTGGCGGCGCCGACCTTGATGACGGCCACTCCACCGGAGAGCTTGGCGAGACGCTCCTGGAGCTTCTCCTTGTCCCAGTCGGAGGTCGACTTCTCGATCTCCGCCTTGATCTGCTCGATCCGTCCCTTGATGGCGTCCTGGCTGCCCGCACCCTCGACGACCGTGGTGTCGTCCTTGGTGATGGTCACCCGCCGGGCGCGACCGAGCTGGTTGAGGGTCGCGGAGTCCAGCTTGATGCCGATCTCCTCGCTGACCACGGTGCCGTCGGTGAGGATGGCGATGTCCTGAAGCATCGCCTTGCGCCGGTCACCGAAGCCGGGGGCCTTCACGGCCACGGCGTTGAAGGTGCCGCGCAGCTTGTTGACGATGACCGTCGCCAGCGCCTCGCCCTCGACGTCCTCGGCGATGATCAGCAGCGGCTTGCTCATCTGGACGACCTTCTCGAGGATGGGCAGGAGGTCGGCGACCGCCGAGATCTTGCGATCGGTGATGAGGATGTAGGGCTCCTCGAGCACCGCCTCCATCCGCTGGGCGTTGGTGACCATGTAGGCCGAGATGTAGCCCTTGTCGAACTGCATCCCCTCGACCAGCTCCAGCTCGGTCTCCAAGCCCTTCGACTCCTCGACCGTGATGACCCCGTCCTTGCCCACCTTCTCCATGGCGTTGGCCACGGTCTCGCCGACCGCGGGGTCGGCGGCGGAGATGGAGGCGACCTGGGCGATCTTCTCCCGCTCGGTGACGGGCAGCGACTGCGCCTTGATGGCCTCGACGACAGCGGCCACCCCCTTGTCGATGCCCCGCTTGAGGAGGATCGGGTTGGCGCCGGTACCGACCTGGCGGAGGCCGGCCTCGATCAGGGCCTGGGCGAGCACGGTGGCGGTGGTGGTGCCGTCGCCGGCGATGTCGTTGGTCTTGGAGGCGACCTCCTTGACCAGCTGGGCGCCCATGTTCTCGAACGGCTGCTCGAGCTCGATCTCCTTGGCGATGGTCACGCCATCGTTGGTGATCGTCGGGGAGCCGAACTTCTTGTCGAGGACGACGTTGCGGCCCTTGGGACCGAGGGTGATCCGCACCGCGTTGGCGACGGCGTCGACACCGCGCTTGAGCGCGGTACGAGCGTCCACGTCATAGATCAGCTGTTTGGCCATGAACCTCCTCCACCGCCTGCCCGGTGGGCAGGGCTCCTGGAACGGTCGGGATGAAGCGTCGGCGGTCATCTTAGCACTCGGGGTTGGCGAGTGCTAGCGGCCCCGGGCTCCGAGTGCCAGCCCCGGGGGGCCGGGCGGCTCGCGGCCGGTCCCGGGCCTGGCCCCGAGGGGGAGCGAATATGATCGCGGCGTGCCGGCCAAACGCCCGCTGCTCCGCCGCGCCGCCGCGCTCTCCGCCGCCGGCGGGGCGGTTGCGCTCTCCGTGAGGGTGCTCTCCCGCCCGCGACCCGCGACCGACCACCCGCTGATCGACTGGGCCGCGGTGCGTCGCGCCGCCGGCGCCCGCTCCGGGGAGCGGGTCCGGCTGCGGCCCGAGAGGGCGGCACGCCTCGCCGCCGGCTACGACGTGATCGCCGCCGAGCTGGTGCCGCTGCTGGCCGAGGTCTGCGGCTCCCCGCCCGCCGAGGTGCCCCGGATCACCGTCCTCGACCGCCACGGGTTCATCGACGCCAACCTGCTGATCGTGCGGCGTCTCCTCGACCCCGTCGAGGGACGGCGCGGCGCGGCCCCGGAGACCGCGCTCACCGCCCTCGGCCGGAGGCTGACCAGCCGCTATGTCGGCGAGGTCTTCGGCTTCATGTCGCAGCGGGTCCTGGGGCAGTACGACCCGGTGCTGATGCTCCCCGGTCCCACCCTCACCCCCGGGACGCCCGGCCCCGGCGACGCGGCCGAGCGGCCGGAGAGCGCCCTCTTCCTGGTCGAGCCCAACGTCGAGCTCCTCCAGCGTGGCCAGGACGCTCCGGCCGACGCCCTGCGGAGGTGGCTGATCCTCCACGAGGCGACCCACGCCTGGCAGTTCGGAGCCCACCCCTGGCTCGGCCCGTACATCGGCGGCCTGATGAACGAGCTGCTCGCGGCGCGGTTCATCGAAACCCCAACGGGGGCCCGGCCCGCGAGGCTGAGCCCGGAGCTGCTCCACCGCCTGGGCGTGAGCGTCGCGGGGCAGCTCCGGGGGGTGGGCCGGCTCCAGGCGGTGATGAGCGTCCTGGAGGGGTACAGCAACCTGGTGATGCACCGGGTGGGGAGGGGTCACATCGAGGAGTTCGACGAGCTGGAGGCCGCCTTCCACAGGCGCCAGACCCAGCGGACCCTGATCGAGCGGCTCGTCCTCGGGCTCACCGGCATCTCGCTCAAGCTGCGCCAGTACGACCTCGGGGAGCGGTTCGCCGAAGCTCTCATCGCCGAGGGCGGGTACCCCCTGCTCAACCGGGTCTGGGAGGGTCCCGCGCTGATGCCGACGATGGCGGAGCTGCGCGCACCGGCGCGGTGGATCGCGCGGGTCGGTCGGGCTGACTGAGACCGCGGCGGCGCCGGATTGACACCCACCGCAGCCGCCTGAGAGTCTCCCCGCGTGACCCCCGCACCCCGCGACGCCGCCCGCTCCGCCGCCCTCTCCCGCGACGCCGAGGGGTACGACCTGGTCTACGTCCGGTCGATGCAGTGGGACGCCGCCCGCACCCGGACCGCCTCGCTGCTGCAGCTCGACTTCGAGTTCGAGGGGTCCTCCCTCACCCTGGAGGCGGCGCGGGCTCGGCGCCGCGCGGTCGACCGCCACGGGACCACCGCCCTGATCGTGCCGGAGCGGTACCGCACCGCCGCGATCGCCCTGGCCGAGGCCGCCCGGCTGGCCGCCGCCGCCGCCCGGCAGATCGAGCCCGGGCTGCGACCGGAGCCTCCCCGCTTCCACGCCGACCACCCCATGTATTTCACCTTCGTGGTCCCGCTCGCGGGGGTGGAGAGGGGGCTGGCCGGACCGGACGCCGGGCTCCTGGTGAGCGTGGACAAGTGCGACGGGCATATCTGGACCGACGACGAGATGCGCGAGTACTTCGAGCTGATCGGCCCGCGGTGAGCGCGGATCGGCACGCCGCGGAGGTCGTGCTCGGGCCGGCCGGGCGCCGGCTGCGCGTCCTCTGCGCCCCCAACGCCTTCAAGGGGACGCTCAGCGCCCCGGCCGCCGCCGCCGCGCTCGCCGCCGGGGTCCGCGACGCCGGCGCGGAGCCGACCATGGTGCCGATGGCTGACGGGGGTGACGGCACCCTCGACACGCTGCTCGCCGGGTCGGGCTCGGCCCGCAGCGATCGATGGCCCGTCCACGGACCCCTGGGTGGCCGCCTGATGGCCCGGCTGGGCTGGCTCGACGCCACCACCGCCATCGTCGAGCTGGCCGAGGCGGCCGGCCTCCGGCGCCTGGGGGGCCGGCGCGAGCCTCTCCGCGCCTCCTCCCGGGGAGCCGGCGACCTGATCCGCCACGCCCTCGACGGCGGAGCCTCACGGATCCTGGTGGGGATCGGGGGATCGGCCTGCAGCGACGGCGGGGCCGGGCTGCTGAGCGCCCTCGGAGCCCGGCTGCTCGACGCGCGGGGCCGCCGGATCGCGGACGGCGGCGGCTCGCTGCCGGGTCTGGAGCGGGCCGAGCTCGGCGGCCTCGACCCCCGGCTGCCGGGGTGCAGCGTCGAGGTCGCCACCGACGTCAACAGCCCGCTGCTCGGCGAGCGCGGGGCGGCCGCCGTCTTCGGGCCGCAGAAGGGGGCGAGTCGGGCGCAGGTCGAGCTTCTGGAGGCGGGTCTGCGGCGGCTCGCCGAGGTGCTGGAGCGCGACGCCGGGGTCGCCACCGGGCTCCGCGACCTCCCCGGCGCGGGGGCCGCGGGGGGCACCGGCTACGCTCTCGCCGTCACCGGCGCGCGCCTGGTCCCCGGGGCCGCGCTGGTCGCCGAGGCGGTCGGCCTCGACGCCGCCATCGCCGCGGCCGACCTGGTGGTCACCGGCGAGGGCCGGCTGGACGGCCAGACCGCCGCCGGCAAGGGGCCGATCGAGGTGGCCCGGCGGTCGGCTCGACGGGGCGTCCCCTGCATCGCGGTGGCGGGGGTCGTGGAGTCGGTGCCCGCGGGATTCCACCACGCCATCGCGCTCACCGACGTCGCCGGGACCGGTGAGGACCCGGAGAGGGTCCCACGACGGCTGCTGCGCCGGGCGGGAGCCCGGATCGTCCGCGAGGCGGTCAGGGGCGGCTGAGCCGGCTCACTCCCGGATGGCCGGGGCGACAGGGCCCGGCGACCACGGTGAGCGGCGGCTGAGCCGGCTCACCAGATCGGGCGCAGCCACTCCGCGTACTTCGGGTTGGCCCCGGTGACGATGTGCTGGTAGAGATCCTGGATCCGCAGGGTGAGCGGTCCCGGCTCGCCGTCGCCGACGGTCCGGCGATCGATCTCGGTCACCGGGGCCACCTGGGCGCCGGTCCCGCACATGAAGACCTCGTCGGCCATGTACAGCTCGCTGCGCCCGATGGAGCGCTCGATCACGTCCAGCCCCAGCTCCTCGCGGAAGAGATGGATGATCCCCTTGCGGGTGATCCCCTCCAGGATGTTGTCGGAGGGGGCCGGTGTCGAGATCACCCCCTCCCGGACGATGAAGATGTTCTCGCCGGTCCCCTCGCAGACGTTGCCGGCGGCGGTGAGCATCACCGCCTCGTCGAACCCGGCCTGGAGCGCCTCGGACTTGGCGAGCGCGCTGTTGATGTAGATGCCGGTGCATTTGGTCCGTGGCGGAGCCATGTTGTCGTCGATGCGCCGCCACGACGAGACCATGCAGCGCATCCCGCCGGTGGGCACGTAGTCACCCATCGGCGCGGTGACGATGCCGAAGCTGTCCGGCATGTCGTGGAGCCGGAACCCGATCGCCTCGGCCGACTTGAAGACCAGCGGGCGGATGTAGGTGGTCTCCCGGGAGCCGTTGCGCCGGAGCAGCTCGTGGGTGATGTCGCAGAGCTCCGAGACGCTGTGCGGGACCTGCATCTGCAGGGTCCGGGCGTTCCGATGCAACCGCCGGTAGTGCTCGGGAAACCAGAGGCCATAGAGCTGTTCCCGCTGCTCGCTCCAGTAGGCGCGAATGCCCTCGAAGCATCCGGTTCCGTAGTTGAGCCCCTGGGTGAGCAGGCCGATCTTGGCGTCCCGGTAACGGCGGAACTCGCCGTCGAAGTAGACCCACGAGTCCTCGCGTCGGGTGGCCTCGTCGGTGGCGGTGGGGGTGGCGGTCTGGGTCATTCCCGCAGCGTACACCCGGCGCGGCGGGGCCGGCCGGGGCCCGCGCTCACCGCGCCAGCCGGGGCAGCAGGCTCGCCGACGCGGCGATCCCCACCGCCACCGCGAGCACCAGAACCCCGAGGTCCAGGAGCATCGCGGAGGGGGTGCCGAGGAGCAGGCCGCGGAGGGCGTCCACCTCGTAGCTCATCGGATTGCCCGCGCTCAGCGCCTGGAGCCAGCCCGGCATCACCCGCACCGGGTAGAGCGCGTTCGAGGCGAAGAAGAGGGGCATGGTGATCGCCTGCCCGACGCCCATCAGTCGCTCGCGGTGGAGCACGATCCCGGCGATGGTCATGGAGAGACAGGAGAAGAAGGCGGCTCCGAGCACCACGAAGAGCGCCACCCCGAGCAGGTTGAGCGGGTTCCAGTCGAAGCGGACCTGGAGCAGGACCGAGAGCACCAGGATGACCACCACCTGAGCCAGGGAGCGCACCCCGGCGGCGAAGGCCTTGCCGCTGATCAGGGCGAGGCGCGGGGTCGGCGTGGCCATCAGCTTGGTCAGGATCCCGGAGTCCCGCTCCCAGATGATCTGGATGCCGAAGAAGATGGCGATGAAGAGGGCCGACTGGGCCATGATCCCGGGCGAGAGGTAGGCGAGGTAGCCGATCCCCTTCGGGGTGGGGATGGCGTGGAGGTGGCTGAAGGTCTCACCGAAGATCAGCAGCCACAGCACCGGCTGGACCGCGCGAAGGTAGAGCTCGGAGCGGTCGTGGCGGATCTTGCGCAGCTCCACCAGCCAGAAGGTGACCACCCGGCTGGGATAGAGCCGCCACCAGGCCGGCAGCACCGCCGCGTCGACCCGGGCCTCAGCCGAGACGCTGCGCGGTGCGACGCGTGCTGCGGACATCGCGACCTCCTCCCGACAGCTCCTCGTCCTCGATGGCGGCGCCGACGTGGTGACGGAAGACGTCGTCGAGCGTGGCCCCCGGTCCGAGCGCGGACTTGAGGTCGGCGGGGGTCCCCTCGGCGCGAAAGCGCCCGTGATGCATGAGGGCGACCCGGTCGCTGAGCACGTCCGCCTCCTCCATGTAATGGGTGGTGAGCAGGACCGCCATGCCGGTCTCCTGGCGCAGCGTCCGCACCCGCTCCCAGACGTCCGCGCGAGCCAGCGGGTCGAGACCGATGGTGGGCTCGTCGAGCACCAGCAGGGCGGGCCGGTTGACCAGCGCCTGCGCCAGCTCGAGGCGGCGGATCATGCCTCCCGAGTAGGTGCGCACCAGGCGGTCGCGCACGTCGTCCAGACCCATCACCGCGAGCACCTCGCGCACCCGCGCCTCGCGTTCGCGACGGGGCAGGTCGAAGAGCCGGGCGAAGAGCCAGACGTTCTCGTATCCGGTCAGCTGAAAGTCGGCGGAGAGCTGCTGGGGCAGATAGCCGATCAGGTGGCGGACCAGCATCGCCTCCCGGCGCACGTCATGGCCGAAGACGGTCGCCCGGCCGGAGTCGGGGGCGATCAGGGTGGTGAGCACCCGGATGGTGGTGGTCTTGCCGGCGCCGTTGGGGCCGAGGAGGGCGAACACCTCCCCCGGCTCGATGTGGAAGGAGATGCCGTCGACCGCCCGCACCGTGCCGAAGCTGACCTGGAGCTCGGAGCAGTCGACCGGCAGGGCGGTCCGAGCGGGTCTCCCGCCGGCCACGGCCATCTCAGCGGCCACGCCGGACCCCCGCCGGGGCCGCGCCGTCGAGCGGCGATCCCGACCGGCTCGGGGAGGGGACGGCGGCCGTCCCCCGCTCGGGCGATCGAGCCTCCTCGAGCCAGACGGCCACCCGCTCCAGAACCGGGACGGCACGCTCCACCGCCGACCGGTCGGCGCCGTCGAGCTCGGCCAGCCGGGCGGCGAGGATCTCCTGGCGGCGGTCCCGCCAGCGCCGCAGCCGCTGCTCCGCGGCCGCGCTGAGCCGGAGGTGCGCGACCCTCCCGTCGGCCGGGTCGGCCATCCTCCGCACCAGCCCGGCGTCGACCAGCCGGTGCACCAGGGTGCTCACGGTGTTGGGGGCGAGCCGCAGCTCGGCGGCGGCGTCCTGGACCCGAAGCCCGGGCCGCCGGTCGACCAGCCGGAGGATCTCCAGCTGGGCCTCGGGCAGGGGCGGGAGGGCCGTCCCGGCGCGGACCTCGCGGTTGAGCGAGCGGCGGAGCCGGCCGACCGACCGGGCCAGGTCCGCGGCCAGGGTGTCGGTGCCGGTCGGAGCTGCGGGCACGGGGCTCACTCTATCAATTCTGTCTCAGACAGATATGAATGGCCGAGGGCGGAACGCCGGCGCGCGGGCTTCGCGGGGTCCCCGAACGGGGCCACCCGATCGGTCAGCCCGTGGTCATGGGGTGTCGCCACGGTGACGAGGTTGTGACTCCCCGTATGGCCGGGGGAGATCGGAGCCGACTACGCTGAATGGAAGCCATGGCGTCCCGCCCGCGTCAACGAGCACCCGCCACCGCGCCTCCGTCCGGGCGGCCGCAGGCACCCGCGTCCTCGATGCAGCAGAGCCTCCCCCTCGCCTCCGCCGACCGGTCCGTCGAGGAGCTGCACGCCTCCGAGCGGGAGATGAACGCGCTGGATGCCGAGCTGGCGGCGATCGCCCTCCGCGCCGCGGAGCGGGGCTTCGCGCTCAGCACGGCGGGGATGAGCGTCCGTGACCTGGACTCGTACCGGATGGAGGCGATCAACCTGAGCGCCGACCAGGACCGGGTGCTGGATCGGGTCGCACGCCGGGCGCGCAGGTTGAGTGGGGCGGACGGGGTGGTGGTCGAGGCGGCTGACAGCACGGGCTCGCTCCGCCGGGCGACCTCGGGGACCGCCGCACTGCCCGACCACGTCTGGCGATCGGGCGGGGCCGGGACGCTCAGGGTCTGCGCCGACACCGAATCCGACCCCCGGGTCGATCGGGAGGTCTGCCGCCGGCTCGGAATCAGGTCGCTGGTCAGCATCCCGGTGCGCCGTCGGAACCTGCGGGTGGGCACGGTGGCGGCCGCGTCGTCGCGGGCCGGAGCCTTCGACGAGCGGCGGCTCGCCCAGCTCAAGATCCTGGGCCGCCGAGCGGCCACGTCGCTCGTCAGGCTGCACATCATCGAGGCGATGCGCCGGTCCGACCTGGAGCACGTGACCGCACTGGTCAACCGCGAATCGCTCTTCCGCCGGCTCTTCTACGAGAACCCCCAGCCGATGTGGGTGCTGGACGCGGAGACACGGCGCTTCCTCGCCGTCAACGACGCCGCCATCGCCAGGTACGGGTACTCCGCCGAGGAGTTCGCGGCCCAGAGCGCCGACGCGCTCCGCCCCGACACCGAGAGGTTCCACGCCGACTTCGCCAGGGCGATGCGGGAGACCGCGACCATCCGCGCCAAGCACCGGCTGCGTGACGGCCGGATCATCGACGTGGAGATCACCGCCGGGCCCCAGGAGTTCAACGGCCGGCCCGCCATGCTCTCGATCATCAACGACGTGACCGAGCGGAACCGCCTCTACAAGCAGCTCCGCGACGGTGCCTTCCACGACACGCTGACCGGCGGGGCCAACCGGACCCTCTTCACCGAGCGGGTGGCCCATGCGCTGACCAGGATGCGCCGCCGCAGCGCCACCATCGCGGTGCTGGTCGCCGACATCGACCACTTCAAGCACGTCAACGACAGCATGGGCCACGCATCCGGCGACGCCCTCCTCCAGGCGGCCGCGGCGCGGATCCAGGCCACCCTGCGCCCCGGCGACACGGTCGCGCGGCTGAGCGCCGACGAGTTCGCCATCCTGCTCGAGGAGGTCGGGCACCCGGAGGGCGCCGTCGAGGCCGCCGAGCGCCTGGCCGAGGCCTTCGCCGACCCGCTCGACTTCGCCGACGGCAGCCTGGTCATGACCCTCAGCATCGGGGTGGCGACCTCGGCGAGCAGCCAGGCCACCGCCGAGGAGCTGCTCGGCGACGCCGAGCTGGCCATGTACGCGGCCAAGGCGGGGGGCCGGGGCCGAGTGACCCTCTTCGAGCCGGGGATGCAGGCGACGGCCGCGGAGCGGCTGAGCCTGGAGCAGGACCTCCGCCACGCCGTGGATCGCGGCGAGCTGCGCCTCTTCTACCAGCCCCTGGTCGTGGCCCAGAGCGGCGAGATCGTGGGCTGCGAGGCGCTGGTCCGCTGGCAGCACCCGCTCCGTGGCCTGGTCGCCCCCGACAGCTTCATCCCGCTCGCCGAGGAGACCGGGATGATCAGCGCCATCGACACCTGGGTGCTCCGCACCGCCTGCAACCAGGCCGCGGCCTGGCACCGGGCCGGCCACCGCGATCTCTTCGTCGCCGTCAACGTCTCCGGCCGCGAGCTGGGGCGCTCCGACCTGGTGGACCGGGTCGAGGCCGCCGTCTTCGAGAGCGGGCTCTCCCCCGCGTACCTGGAGATCGAGATCACCGAGAGCACCGCGGCGGTGCAGTCCGCCGAGGCCCTCGAGGAGCTGCGCCAGCTCCGCCGGGCGGGGATCACCGTCGCCATCGACGACTTCGGGACCGGCTACTCGAGCCTCAGCAAGCTGTCGACCTTCCCGGTCGACCGGCTCAAGATCGACCGCTCCTTCCTCACCATGATCAGGCGGGAGTCCGACGACGAGCCGCTGGTCGCCGCCATGATCGGCATGGCTCACCGTCTCGGCCTGGAGGTGACCGCCGAGGGGGTGGAGACGGAGGTCCAGCGCGGCTTCCTCCGCCGCAACGGCTGCGATCTGCTTCAGGGCTTCCTGTTCAGCCGGCCGGTTCCCGCCGAGGGCTTCGACGAGCTGCTGGGGGGCACCCCGCAGCAGGCCGGGACGGCTTGATAAAGTAGCCGGCCACCAGCCCTGGCCGCCCCGACCGGAACAGCCCGCCGGGTCGCGGTGGTCCTGATCGGTTCGGAGTGAACAGGAGACCGGTCATGACCCTCGACACCCCAGCCGGAAGGCTCGCAGAGGCACGTGGCATCCGCTGGAATCCGAGCCCGGCGGAGCTGCGGGAGCTGACCTCCCGGATGCCCAACGCCCGCCGGACCGTCTTCGACAACTACAACGTGCAGACCAGGGTGACCTCGCGCAGCAAGGCGAGCACCTACGTGGTCACCGACACCCCGGAGCGGCACAGCGATCAGACCATCACCCGGGCGGAGGGCGCCCGCCTGGCCCGGCTCCAGGACGACTACATCCGTGACCAGGAGATGCTGGTCGTCGACGGCTACATCGGCAACGACCCCTCCGACCGGGTGCCGACCCGGCTCTACATCGAGGCCGCCAACGCCAACGTCGCCGGCATGCAGCGCTGGCTCTACTTCGACGCCGATGACGCGGGCCCGGAGTTCGAGCCGCGGCTCACCGTCATCGACACCCCCAACCTCGCCGCTCCCGGCTACCCGTCGGACCGGATCATCGCCGTCGACCTCGACGCCGGCGTCACCCGGGTGCTGAACTCCGACTACTTCGGCGAGTCCAAGAAGGGTGGCCTGCGGATGTGGAACACCCTGGTGTACGACCGCGGCGGGCTGGCGCTCCACGCCGGCTGTAAGGTGATCCCCACCCCGCGCGGCGAGCAGACCATGCTCATCGTCGGGCTCTCCGGGACCGGGAAGACCACCACCACCTTCACCCGGCAGAACGACTCCAAGCCGGTGCAGGACGACTTCGTCGCCCTCTACCCCGGGGGCCGGGTGGCGGCCACCGAGAACGGCTGCTTCGCCAAGACCTTCAGCCTGGACCCGAAGTTCGAGCCGTCCATCCACGGCGCGGTCTGCCAGCGGGAGGCCTATCTGGAGAACGTCTCGCAGAATGACGCCGGGGAGCTGGACTTCTTCGACACCGCCTACACCCAGAACGGCCGGTCGGTCTTCCGGATGGCGGCGCTGGGCTGGCACCGCGACGCCCGCGAGCTCAAGAGCGTCGACCAGCTGCTGATCCTCAACCGCAACGAGAACATCATCCCCGGGGTCGCCCGCCTCAACCAGGCCCAGGCGGCCGCCTACTTCATGCTGGGCGAGACCAAGGGGACCAGCGCCGGCGGCAAGGACGAGGAGGGCAAGTTCCTGCGCGTGCCGGGGACCAACCCGTTCTTCCCGCTCCGCCACGAGCAGCAGGGCAACCGCTTCCTGGAGCTGCAGGCGAGCTGCGACTTCGAGGTCTTCCTGATGAACACCGGCTGGGTGGGCGGGCCCGACGGCGACGATCGCAGCAAGAAGGTGACCATCCCCCACTCCAGCGCCATCGTCAAGGCGATCGCCGAGGGGACCATCACCTGGGACCGGGACCCCGACTTCGGCTACGAGGTGGCCACCGCGGTGGCCGGTCTCGACGACCTGGAGATCCTTCAGCCGCGCCGCCTCTACGAGCGCCAGGGACGTCTCGACGAGTACCGGCGCCTGGTGGAGCAGCTCCGGCAGGACCGGCGCGCCTACCTGCTGAAGTGGGAGGGGCTGGACCCGGCGATCGTCGCCGCGGCTGGCTGAGCCGCCGCCGCGGGCGCCGCGGCCGGTTCACCGGCGGAGGCGCTCGATGGCTCCGATGATGTCGTCGGGGGCCGCTCCCTTCACCACGTAGCCCGAGGCACCGGCCCGGCGCATCAGGCGCATGGTCTCGCCGTCGTCCCAGGCCGAGAGGGCCACGATGCGGGTCTCGGGGGAGGCGGCGCGGATGCCCTCGGCGGCGCGGATGCCGCCGCCCCCAGGCATCTTGACGTCGAGGATGGCGACGTCGGGGCGGTGGATGCCGGCCAGGTCGATGGCGCTCTCGGGGTCGGCCGCCAGGCCCACGACCTCGTAGCCGGGCTCGCCGCCCAGCAGGTCGCCGAGGGCGCTGCGCATGGAGGCGTCGTCGTCGGCGATCAGCACCCGGACGGTCATCACGCCACCGACCCCGCCCTCGCCGCGCCGCAGCCGTCGCCGGCTCCGGGAGAGGAGATCGCGGCGTCGCGCAGCACGTGGCTGCCCACGCAGTACCGGAGGGTGGTCCCGACCCCGGGCTCGCTCTCGACCTTGAACCATCCCCCACTCTGCTCCGCCCGCTCCCGCATCACCAGCAGGCCGAGGTGCCCCGGCGCCTGCTGCGGCGCGCCCGTGTCGAAGCCGACGCCGTCGTCCCTGATCTCCACCACGACCCCCCCGTCACCGGCGGTGAGCGCGATGTCGACCCGGCCGGCCCGGGCGTGCTTGCAGATGTTGGCCACCGCCTCCTGGGCGATGCGGTAGACGACGGTCCGGGTCTCCGGCTCGGGCTCCACCGCCAGCCGGTCGTCCAGCGAGTAGGCGAGGCCGGCGTCCTCGGCGACCTGGGCCAGGAAGGAGTGGAGGGCCGCGCCGATGCCGTGCGCCTCGAGCGCCGGTGGCCGCAGCACGAACATGAGATGGCGGAGGCGGGTGATCGACTGCCGGACGTCGTGCTCGAGGTTGACGAGGAGCGGATCGAGGGCGCCGCCCCCGAGACGGCGGCGGAGGGTGGCGAGGCGCAGGGCGACCGCGGTCATCACCTGGACCGAGTCGTCGTGGATGTCGTCGGCGATCCGCTGGCGCTCCTCCTCCTGGGCCTGGACGACGTGGGTCAGCAGCCGGCTCCGGTCCTCGGCGCTCTTGCGCAGCTCCTCGACCGAGAGGCGGAGCTGGGCCTGGACTCGGGAGCGTTCGGTGGCCAGCGCGACCACGTTGGCGAGGCCGCGGACGAAGGCCACGTCGTCGTCCGAATGCGCCACCGGCCGCCGCGACATCACGAGCAGCACGCCCGCGACGCGGAGGCCGGTGCGGATCGGGACGATCAGCACGATGCCGGGCTGAGCCGGCTCGGCGTGAGCACCCTCACCGCGTGCAGGCCCGAGGTCCTCCTCCGGGTACCTGACCACCAGCGGCTCCCCCTGGCGCATGACCCGGGCGCAGAGCGGCTCCCAGCGGATCAGCTCGCCGGCGGGTATCTCGGCCGGGGAGCCGGTCCGCGCGATGGCGACCAGGCCGTCGCGGCCGCGTTCGAGGATGGCGGCGATATCCGCGTCGAGGTTGGCGGCGGCCGCCTCGCAGGTCGCGCGAGCGAGCTCCGCCAGGTCCTCTCCGCCGCCGAGCGCGCCCTGTCCGAGGGCGGCGACCGCGGCCTGCTGGCGGAGGCGCCGGGCCGCGAGCTCGGTCACCCGCCGGCGGCGCTCCACCGCCGCGAGGACCGCCGCAACCCCGACCACCGCCGCCCGGGCCGCGGCGTCGAAGGCGCCCCGCGGCCGGGCCACCACCAGGACCTGGTCCACCCCGTGGGGCTCCAGGCCGGCGGCGATGGCGGCGCGCTGGCCGTCGCCGTGGAGGAGAGCGGCGATCGCGCCCGCCTCGGGGGCAGCGCTGGGGCGCAGGTTTGCCGGCTCGGCGGTGCGCAGCTTGCGGTCGGCCGGGGTGGCGATCAGGGCGTCGGGCGCGTTGCGCAGCCCGACGTGGGCGAGCACCGATATCCAGGGGTCCGAGGCTCCGATCCCGAAGAGGCCGGCGGCGCCGGCTCCGACCCGCTCCGCGAGGATGGTGAGGATCCGGCGCTCGAGGCCATCCCCGCCCTCCCCGACGAGCGCGAGCACTGCGGCCTCGGCCGCGACCGGATCGCGGGGCTCGGGCGCCAACCCGACAGTCCGGGCGGTGCCGCCAGCCTGGCCGCCCGCCGATCCCGCGAGCACGTCAGGCGATGACATGCAGGTTCCAGACCACCGCCGCGAACCCGACCAGGACGGCGAGCAGCCCGAGGATCCGGGCTCCGCGGCCGCGCAGCCTGGCCATGTTGAAGACGACGACGGTGGCGATCGCGAGCTTCTCCGCGAGCAGCCCGCCCACGCCCCAGCGGGCGATCACCGCGGCGCTGACCGGGTTCTGCTCGGGCTGGCTGTTGGCCAGCGCGACCACGGTCGTGGACGCGTCGGCGAGCTGCGACACCGCGACGGCGACCGCCAGCCAGGCGGCCAGCGAATCGGCGGCGAGCGCCTGGAGGTCGCGGATCAGGCCATCCCGGTAGCCGGCCAGGTCGGCAGCGCAGCTGATCAGCAGGCGGCTCAGGAAGCCGGGTCTCTGGGAATGGAGGCTGACTGTGCTGATCACGTCCGGTCCTCGAGTGTGGAGTTGATCCGCCGTGACCATCGTCGCCTCGACCGATTGCGCTGCCCAGACATGGACTGCCGGACTTCTGGTGGTGCGACTGCACTACGCCGGGGTCGGGCGGGCCGGCCGGGTCACCGGGGCGAGGAGGGGTGCGGGGGGTGTGTGCGCCGCCGGTCACGACCCTGCAACGGCGGCCCTACTCCGACACGCCGCCGTGACAGTCCGAATAAAACCGCCCCCCAGATCGGGCATCGCCCAAACAATACCGGCGAGAGGCGGCATTCGAACCTTGAGGGAGACCCCGTGCCGGGAGCGACGTCTCGAACCATTCGGGTGTTCATCATCGATGACCACCGCATGTTCACCCAGGCGGTGGCGGCGGCCCTCACCGAGGAGCCCGACATGGAGGTGGTGGACACCGTCGAGAACCTCGCCTCGGCGCGCGAGCGCCTCGAGCACCTCGAGGTCGACGTGATCCTGCTCGACCAGCGCCTCCCCGACGGTCAGGGCACCCACGCCGCCGCCGAGCTGCGCGCCCTCTGCCCGGGCGCCAAGGTGGTGCTGGTCACCGCCGCGATGGAGCCGAGCGTCCTCAACGAGGCCCTGGCGGCCGGTTGCGCCGGCTTCGTCACCAAGGGAGACAGCATCGACGCGCTCGCGGCCGCCGTCCGCGCGGCGGACTCCGGGGCCACCCCGGTGTCGCCGGCGATGCTGAACCGGATCATGAGGGGTGACAGCAACAGCGCCAATCTGACCGAGCCACTCACCCCGCGCGAGACCGCGGTGCTCCTCTTCCTGGCCGACGGCATGAGCAACGATGAGATCGCCAAGCGCCTCTTCATCAGCATCCACACCCTCCGCAACCACATCCAGAGCATCATCAGCAAGCTCGGCGCCCACTCCAAGCTGGAGGCGGTCTCGATCGCCATCCGCGAGGGGGTCATCACCGCGCCGGGCAACGACTACTAGCCGTACGGAGTGAGGAGAGAGAGCCTTTGGCTTTCTCTCCGAGCGGAGGACCGGCTGGTACGCGAAGCGAATACTGACCGTACGGAGTGAGGAGAGAGAGCCTTTGGCTTTCTCTCCGAGCGGAGGAGCGTGTCAGTACCGAGTACTGAGCGCCTCCCCCGGCCAACCGGGGTGATCGCGGGGACCGGCTCTCCACCCCGCGCGCCGGCGCGCCGGAGCCGGACAGCGGCCTAACGCCTCAGTGGCAGCCTCATCACCACCCTGGTGCCGCGCCCGGGGGCGGAGCTGACCTCGAGCACCCCACCGGCATCCTCGACCCGCTGCTCGACGAGGAGCAGCCCCATGTGACCGCTGTGCTGGCGTTCCTGGACGGCGGCGGTGTCGAACCCCTGGCCGTCGTCCATCAGGCGCAGGCGGATCTCGGCGCGATCCTGGGTCAGGCTGAGCTCCACCTGGTGAGCGCACGCATGCTTGGCGACATTGCGCACCAGCTCCTGGGCGACCCGGTAGATGAGGCTCCGCACCCGCCCATCGCAGTCCAGCTCCCCCACCGAGATGTTCACCTGCACCCCGCCCTCGGCGAGCGGCACCAGCAGGGTGCTGAGCGCTCCGGTGAGCCCGCCGCTCTCGATCTCGTCCCCGGCCAGGGTCCCCATCAGACCGCGCAGGTCGGAGGTCACCGCCTGGAGATCGAGGGTGATCCGCTCCAGGCCCTCGATCGCCGCGCCGACCCGCTCGGGGGTCTGACCCCCATCCCGCCGCAGACCCCGGGAGAGGGTCGCGGTGCGCAGGGTGACCGCGCTGACCAGCTGGATGACCCCGTCGTGGAGGTCGGCGGCGAGCTGCCGCCGTTCGCGGTCCGCGGCGATCAGCGCCTCGTGGAGGAGCTGCTCGCGCTCGTCGGAGAGCTCGGCCTCCCGCACCGCGGAGCGCTCGGCCTCCTGCCACCAGTGGCCGGTCTCGCTCCGCGCCAGCCTGGCGATCCGGAGCTGCACCGGGACCACCACCAGGAGCACGGTGAGCAGCGAGGCGCCCAATCCCAGGCCGACCAGGTCGACCCAGGTGGTGGCGTGGAGCGCGGTCACGGCGGCCGCCACCAGCGGGACGGCCACCAGGCTGACGCCGAAGGCGACCGCCGGCACCACCCATCGGGCCGTCTTGGAGACCGCGTCCGCGGGCGGCGGTGGGACGACGGACCCGGCGGCACGGGCGGGGGCCTGCCCCGACGAGGGCGTGGCTGCACCAGCCCCCCGCTCAACCGTCAAATCCATTGGCATCCCCAGGCTACGGCGGCGCCGTAACGAACGGCATGGGAGCCGGTCGCAAACCTTGCTGGATGCGGCGACGGAGATGGCTCCGTCGAGGGCGGCGGCGCCCCGGGGCGGCCGCTCAGCGGGCCGGCGCGGCGCGGCCCGTGGCCGGTCAGCGGGGAGGCGAAGGCGCCGGTGCAGCCGGCCGCCGGGTGGCTGGAGCCGGCTCCGGCGCGGCCGGCGTCCGCCGCCCCCGGCTCCCGGTCAGCGGCCCGGCGGCCACCGGCATCCCGAGATCGGCGAGCATGGCCAGGTCGAGCTCGGCGCTCCGGCCCAGGGTGGTGAGGTAGTTGCCGACGATCAGCCCGTTGGCCCCGGCCAGCATGCCGTAGGCCTGGAGGTCGCGGAGCACCAGCTCCCGCCCGCCGGCGTAGCGGATCACCGCCCGGGGATTGATCAGCCGCATCAGCGCGGTGCAGCGCAGGGCGTCGAGGGGACGGAGGGGCGCCTCCCCCCCGAGCGGGGTCCCCGGCCGGGGGTCCAGGAAGTTGCAGGGGATCTCGCGAGCGCCGAGCTCCTGGAGGGCGAAGGCGAGGTCGAGGCGGTCGCCCCAGCTCTCCCCCATCCCGAAGATGCCACCGCTGCACAGCTCCATGCCGGCGGCGATCACCCGGCGGCAGGTGGCCTGGCGATCCTCGAAGGTGTGGGTGGAGCAGATGGTCGGGAAGAAGCGGGGACCGGCCTCCAGGTTGTGGTTGTAGCGGTGGATGCCGGCGGCGGCGAGCAGCTCCGCCTGACCGTCGGAGAGCAGCCCGAGGGAGGCGTCGACCTCGATGTCGACGGCGGCGTGGATGGCGCGGGCGGCCGCGCACACCTGGTCCAGCAGGTGGCGGTTGGGGCCGCGCACCGCGACCACGATGCAGAACTCGGTGCCCCCGATCTCGCGGGTGTGGCGGGCGAGGTCCACCAAGCGCTCGGTGCTGAGCAGCGCCTGACGGGTGACGTCGGTCTGGTAGCGGGCCGATTGGGAGCAGAAGGTGCAGTCCTCGGGGCAGCCGCCGGTCTTGGCCGAGATGATCGATTCGACCTCCACCGCCGGCCCCATCCAGTGGAGGCGCACCCGGTGGGCCAGCCCGATCAGCTCGGGCAGGTCGTCGTCGCCGACCTGGACCAGCCGCTCGGCGAGGTCGCGATCGATGGCCTCCCCCTGATCGATGAGCCGGGTGGCGGCCGCCTCCAGGGGCTCGGAGAGTGCGGGCATTGCCGCGAGGATACGAGAGCGCACGCCGGGAACGTCGGGACGGTCACAAAACGATTAAGCGCCGGAGCGTTCGTGGCAAACGAGCCTAAGCTCTCGATGAGAGAGGAGCCCCGGACGGCGGGGCGCGTGAGGATGAGTGGATGGTGGTGCTGAACCCGACGACGGAGTCGACCGTCGAGGAGCAGGCTCCCGCGCGGACGGGCGCGGTGGTGACGGCCTTCTGCCGGGAGCGCGGCTGCGAGGTCCCCGGGTTCATCGAGTGCGCCTACGTCGACGGCCGCGGGCGCTCCTGCGGTACCCGCTGGTGCTCCCACCACGCGCACAAGGTCGGGCCGAAGAGCTACTGCCGGCGCCACGCCAGCACCGTGGCCGCCCTCGGCGGCAAGGCGCACGACCCCAGGGCCCTCCCCTTCGTCGACTATCGCGGCGCGTCGCTGGTGAACTGGGTCTGCACCGAGGGGCACGAAGCCCTCCGCGGGGCGGTGGCCGCCGGGCTGCGGCGCGGAGAGGTCATCTTCGACGATCGCACCGTCAACGTCGTCCGTCTGGCCAACGGTTCCCGGCGCTGGGAGCAGGGCTGGCGCATCGGGGATCGCACCGGCCTGACCGGCCGGGTGCAGATCTGCGTCGACGAAGGAGACGACGCCCTGATCTCGGTCGAGGTCGGGACCAGCGTGGTGGCGGTCGCCGTGCCCCCCTGGATCACCCGGCGGCGGGCCAAGCAGGAGGTGAGCCCGCGCCTCGATGCCTCCGACCGCGCCCAGTTCTACGGGTTCCTGATCCGCCAGATCCGGCACGGGATGGCCGCCCGCCGCTGAGCCGAGGTGCTCGGCCGGTCGGGTTCAGATGCCGGACGGTGTCGTGACCCCCGGGGTGGCGCACGCGGCCAGCACCAGCGCCACCGCCTCGGCGGGAGTCAGGGTGGCGAACTCGAGGCGGCGGCCGCTGCTCAGCCATCCCCGCTCCGCCGCGCTGAGCTCGTCATCGAGCCCGGCGGGCAGCCGCGCCGGGGCACCCTCGATGACCTGGAGACCGGTGTCGGACTCCGGAGGCCGGAGCCCGGCGTCGACGATGCTGGCCGCGCCCGCCCGGCGCAGCGCCGGCGTCACCGCGCATCCCGCCGGGCCGGCGTCATGGACGGCGACCAGGAGCCGGTCGCGCATCCCGGAGGCCAGCTCGCCGCTCTCGCCGAGCAGCGCGCCCAGCTCGGTCACCTCCGCCCCCGCCGGCAGCCGTCCGGCATTGGCGGAGAGGAGATCCGCGGTCTCCTCGCGGTCGCAGACCACCACCGGTCCGGGGGCGGCGGCACCGCCCGGCTCGGGGGTGGCACTGCGGGTGGGCGCCGGGCGTGAGCGGGCGGGCTCCTCGGAGGGGGCTTCCGCCGCGCGCGGGGGTGCCGGCCCGGCCGCGGGCCGGCCGCGGGTGGTGACCAGGGCGGCGAAGGCGTCCGGCTGGCTGCGCAGCGCGGTGGCCAGCGCGCCGGTCACGAACTCGTCGTACCCGGCGGCGAGCGGCCGGCTCGCCAGCGCCCTCCGGCGCTCCCGGCCATGCTCGAGCCGGGCGTTGAGCGGCGCCGCGAGGAGGGTCGCGACGCCGAGCGCGGCGAGCACCGGGGAGATGGGGACCGAGTGGATGAAGAGAAGTGCCCCGGCGAGCAGGACCAGGATCGACCCGAGCCCGATCAGGCCCCCGGTGATCGACGCCGCCGGCCGCTCCACCGCGCGGCAGACCGCGTAGTAGAGCTGGCGGGAGGTGTAGCGGTGACCGTCCGCGCCGAGCCGCTCCGCCTCCTCCACCAGGACCTCGGGCGTGATCGGGAGGAGCACCGGCCGAGTTTGCCATGAGTTGCCCCCGATCGAAGGCCCTCGCGTCACGCGGCCCGCCGTCCTAAGCGAGGAGAGCTCGGACGGCAACCCGCCGGTGCTCTCAGTGCTGACCTCACGGCGCCACGGCGGCGCGGCCGCGTGACCGCGGGGACCGCCAGACCGCGGTCTACGCCGGCGGCGATGCCGTCCGGGCGCGGACGTGCTCGTCGAAGAAGTCCAGCACCCGCCTCCAGGCGTCGGCCGAGGCGGCGGGGTCGTAGGCGCGACCCTGGTCGTTGAAGAACGAATGCCGGGCCTCCGGGTAGACCTTGATGTCGTGGGCGATCCCGTTCTCGTCGAGACGGGCCTCGAGCGTGCGTCCGAAACGAGCGGTGAAATCGCGACCCGGGTAGCTGCCCACCACCGGGCAGAGCCGGCGCGCCGCGCTTGCCGGTCGCGGGTTGAAGCCGTAGAAGGGCGCGATCGCCCGGAGCCGCCGGTCCCGGGATCCCCAGGCGACGGCGAGGCCGCCGCCCATGCAGAAGCCGATCACCCCGATGCGGCTGCCGTCGACCTCGGCCTGGGCGCTCAGGAACTTCGCGCTCGCCCTCAGGTCGGTGATGGCGAAGCCGTCCCGGCCCGCCAGCGCCGCGCCCATGATGCGGGCCATGCAGATCGCCCGGTGACGACCGGTGAAGAGGTCCACCGCCAGGGATGCGTAGCCCTCGGCGGCGAGCCGGCCGGTGATGTCGCGGATGTTCTCGTTGAGACCGTAGACCTCGTGGATCACCACCACCCCCGGATGGGGTCCGGGGCCCTCCGGCAGGGCCAGGTGACCGCGGAGGGCGAGCCGGCGGGACGGGATGACGACGTCATGAGCGGGCATGCGCGACCACGGAAGTATGCTCTGGCGTCGACGCGGGGACCGGCAGGCCGGCCGCGAGCTGCCGAGCTCCACGACGGCCCCCGCGCCGTTCCTCAGGCTGGGTTGCGCGGGCGGCCGAGGGCTCGCGAGACCCGCCGCTTTGTGGTCTGATGCAGGCGGCTGATGAGGAGAGCGCACCACCACCACGGCGACGTCGAGCGCTTCGACCGGTGGGCGGCCACCTATGACCGCACCCCCGGGCAGTCCTTCTTCCGGAGGATCCACCGCCACGTCGTCGACGCGGTGGTGGCGGGCGGCAGTGCACCGCGCCGCATCCTCGACCTCGGCTGCGGGACCGGCCGGCTGCTGGAGGACCTGCGCCGCCGCCTGCCGGAGGCGGAGCTGGTCGGCGTCGATCCCTCGGAGGGGATGCTGGAGGTGGCCCGCCGGCGCCTGGCCGGCGAGCCGGGCGTCCGGCTCGAGGTGGCCACCGCGGCAGGGCTCCCGCTCCCCGACGCCAGCGTCGACGTGGCCACCACCACCATGTCCTTTCACCACTGGGAGGCGCAGGACGCCTCGCTCCGGGAGGTGGCCCGCGTGCTCGCCCCCGGCGGCAGTCTGCTGATCGCCGACGTGCTCGGCATCGGTGCCATCGGACGGCTGCTCCGGCCGCGGGGGCGCCGCCACGGAGCCGGCTACCGCGACCGCGCCGAGCTGACCGCGTTGCTGCGGGGCGCCGGTTTCAGCGCCTGGCGCCTGCGGCCGCTGTTCGCGCCCGGGATCCCGATCTTCCTGGCCGAGGCCCGTCGCGCACCCGATCGCTGATCAGGGGGAGGGCCGCCCGGCGCGGCGATGACATCAGAGGCGCGAGGGCTCCCCGCGCCGCTCGGGCGCGGGGAGCGCCGATGCCCGTCCCTTCCGGGTGGTCGAGGCCGAGGAGGGCTGTGGAGGACAGGGAAGGTCGGGGCTCACCCAGCATCCCACCCGCCCACGCGGCCGCCGCCACCGGGCAACCGCTTCGTTACCGGCTCCGGCGCCCGCGGCGTACCCTGCAACGGTGGGATCGCAGCGCGGAGGTTCCGGGGAGAAGCTCTTCGGCAGCTTCGAGGAGTACTTCCCCCACCACGTGAGCCAGCACAGCCGGCCGGCCACCCGCTGGCTCCACTTCGCGGGCGCCCACCTGGGAGCCGTGGTGGCCGTGGCGGCCCTGGTCAGGCGGCGGCCCGCCGGGATCCTCGCCCTCCCGTTGATCGGCTGCTGGGTGGCATGGGGCAGCCATCGCGCGGTCGAGAGGAACCGCCCGACCAGCTTCACGCACCCGCTCTGGAGCCTGCGCGGCGACCTCCGCATGATCGCGATGATGTGGCAGGGCCGGGACGACGAGCTGACCCGGATCGCGCGTGATCAGGCCACGATCGTGCTGGACGCGGGCGAGCCGGACACCGTCTGAGCCAGGCGCCGGCGCGGCGGCTCAGCGCTGCGCCGCCAGCTCCAGACGCGCCAGCAGACGGTCGGTGGCCGCCGAGATCTCATCCACGGCGGTCTCGAACGCCTCCCGGTTGCGCTGCGCGGGCTGACGGTAGCCGCTGATCTTGCGCACGTACTGGAGCGCCGCCGCCTGGACGTCCTCGGAGGTGGGCTCCGGAACTGCGCCGCGCAGGGTCTTGATGCTGCGACACATGCCACCAGCGTAGCGCGCGGCCCGCGCCGCCCAGGAACCGGAGGCGGGAGCTCCGGGCGGGCGGACGTCAGCCGCCCGCGAGCGGGATCACGCGGAGGTCGGTGTTGGGCGCCCGGCGGAGCAGCTCGCGGACGACGGTGCGATGCCCGCCCCCGGCCTTGCGGGGGCCCCCCAGGATGATCTCGGTGACCAGGTTGCGCCGCGCATGGTCCGCGATCTGGCCCGCCACCGACGAGCCGGTGAGCCTCACCAGCTCCGCGCCCAGCTCATGCCCGACCTCGGCGTAGTGGTCCAGCGCGGCGGCCTCACGACCGGTCGCCTCCCGGGCGCAGACGGTGGCCATCGAGAACTCGCCGTCGATCATGGTCGCGTGATGGGCGGCGGCGTGGAGGATGGCGTCCATCCCGGGGTGGGGCGGAACGCAGACCAGGACCCGGGGCCGGATCTCCAGGGGACGATCGGCTCGCTGCTCGTGCAGGTAGGCGCCGAGCTGGCGGTCCGCGTACTGGCTGACCAGGCGGAGAGCGCGCTCGCGCAGGCCGGTCAGGCGATCCGCGGCGAACTCGGTGTCGAGAAGGGCGCCGGCATCGCCGGCGGGGGCGATCAGGCCGCCCCGCACCCGCTCGATTAGCGCCGTGGGGGGGATGTCCACGAGCTCGATCTCGTCCGCGGCCGCGAGCACCTCCTCGTCCGGGGCCGGCTGGCCGGCGCGGATCCCCCCGGCGGTGGTTGCGCCGCCGGTCGCGTCGCCGCCGGCCGTCTCTCCACCGGTCGCCGCTCCACCGGTCGTCTCTCCACCGGTCGTCTCTCCACCGGTCGTCGCTCCACCGGCCGACTCTTCACCGGGCGATGCGGGGGGTTCGGCCACGTGCACGGTGCCGATCACCGCCAGCCCGGCGGCCACCAGCCGGCGAACCGCCGCCAGGCGTGACTCCCCCGAGGCGGTGGGCCCGGTCAGGTCGTCGACGCAGACGACCTGGGGTCGCCGGGCGAGCGCCGCATCGGCATCGAGGACCCTCCCCGCCGCGGAACCCGGGCCGGTCGCCAGGATCTCCAGGCCCTCGAGATCGCCCTCGACGGCGGGCCGGCCGTGGGTCTCCACCGCCGCGACCACCACATCCGCGCCGCGCGATGCCCGCCGGTGGGCCTCGTCGAGCATCGACGTGGTCGCCCCACAGCCGCGGGCGTAGCCGAGGTAGACGCGGAGCGACCCCCGGGGGGCGGTCGCCGGTGGAGCCGTCGCCGGCGCGGCGCCGGGCTGACTCGCTGCCCCGCCGGCCGCAGCGCCGGCACCCCCCGCCCCGGCGGCGGCCCCGTCGCCACCCCCGCCACCATCGAGGGCCCCGGCGGAGGCGGGGATGGCCGGGGTGGAGCGGGCCAGGATGTGGAGGTCGACGTCCGGGAGGGCCCGGAGCAGGCGGTCGACGAGGGTCGTCCTGCGGAACCGCCCGGCCCAGCCGGGGGCGGCGGGCATCCCCAGCACCAGATGGCCGACCACCAGCTCGCGGGCGACCTCCTCGATGACCCGGCTCGGGTCGTCGCCGGCGCGGGCGAGGAACCTCGCCCCGGTGAGCGCGGCGAGGTCGCCCAGGCGTCGCAGCCGCGGATCGGTGTCGGCATCGGTGCCGGGCGGCGTGACCGCCAATACCGTGCAGCTCCCCCCGGCGCGGCGGGCGAGCCGGCTGCCCCGTCCGATCAGGTGCTCTCCGCTGGGGAGGGCGGAGACCGCCACCAGGACGTCGTGGGCGGGCCCGCCGGCGGCCGGCTCCGGGTGAACCCGCGCGCTGACGAACTGCAGCGCGATCTCGCGCAGGGCCGCGAGTCGAGCCATGTCGAAGGTGCCACGCAGCGCCGGCTCGACCTGGCCGGCGGGATAGATGTTGCCGTGGCGCAGGCGCTTGCGGAGGGCGACCGGCGAGATGTCCACGAGCTGGATCTCGTCGGCGCCGGCCAGCACGCTCTCCGGGACCGCGGTCTCCGCAGGCGCCTCGACGACCTCGGCGATCAGGTCGCGGACGCTGCCGGCGCTCTGTACGTCGAGGGTCGTGATGACGTTGATCCCGGCGGCCCGGATGGTCTCGACGTCCTGGTAGCGGGGATGGCTCGTGTCCCCCGACACCCAGCCGTGCTCCAGGTCGTCGACCAGCGCGGTCTGGGGACGTCGCGCCAGCACGGCCGGCACGTCGATCTCCTCGCGGGCGCCGCCGTCCACCTCGACCATGAGCGGTGGCACCCGCTCGAGACCGTCGATGGCGGCCACGGTGTGCGGCCGTCCGCGGGCGTCGACGGCGGCGATGACCACGTCCTCCCCCTGGGCCCGCCGGGCCTGACCCTCGCGGAGCATGGCGAAGGTCTTGCCGGCTCCGGGTGCGGCTCCGAGATAGACGCGCAGGCTGCCTCGCCCGACCTCGCGCTCCTCCTCCTCCTCGAGCAGCGGGATCGTCTGATCCTCGCGGAGGATCACGTTGCGGGAGGCATCGAAGGCATACAGCTCGGCGTACCGGCCCCAGTTGATGGCGACGTGCAGCTGCGCGGTCGCCGCCTCCTCGCCGAAGCTCCGCTGCAGGATGTCCTCGAAGAAACCGGAGGGGAGATTGCCGTCGGAGCAGCCGCGCAGCGCGCTCGCGATGGTGCGCACCAGAGGCGCCCGCTCCAGGACGGCGCGCGCGAAGATCCGCTTGCTCTCCTGGATGTCGGCACCCGCGAAGACGTCGCCGGCGGTGGTCAGGCGCAGGTTGTCCTCGTCGAGAGCGGCGAACCCGAGGAGCACCAGGGCGTCGACCAGGGGCAGGAGGTCGTCGACCTCGAGCGAGAGGGTCTCCGCGAGGTCGGCGAGGTCGGCGGCACCGTCCCCACGGTTGTGCAGGATCTCGGTCAGCCCGGAGAGACCGTCCACGGTGGCGTGCGGGAGCGGGGTGTCGCCCGGTGTCCCCCGCAGCGCGCGGGTGGGCGCGCCCCCGTCGGCCGGCTCCGGGCGGTCGGTCATGATGCCGTAGAGCCGATCCACCAGCTCGTCGAAGCGCGGCGTGCGGCGCTTCCGTGGCCGCTCCAGCGGGTTGACGATCTCCGCATGGATGCGCCCGGGGTTGCTGCCCAGCACCAGGATCCGATCGGCGAGCAGCACCGCCTCCTCGATGTTGTGGGTCACCATGACGATGGACTTGGTGGGGAAGCGCTTGCCCTCCCAGAGCTCGAGCAGCTCACCGCGCAGGTTCTCGGCGGTGAGCACGTCCAGCGCGCTGAAGGGCTCGTCCATCAGCAGCACCTCGGGCTCCACCACCAGGGCTCGGGCGAAGCCGACGCGCTGGCGCATGCCGCCGGAGAGCTCCTTGGGGAAGGCCGACTCGTAGCCGTCCAGGCCGACGGTGTCGATCGCGCGCAGGGCTCTCGCGGTGCGGGCGGCCGGGGGGATGCCGCGGGCCTCCAAACCGAGCTCCACGTTCTGCTGCACGGTGAGCCAGGGCAGCAGGGCGAAGGTCTGGAACACCATCGCGGTCCCGCGGTTGCACCCGGTGACGCGCACACCATCGAAGAGGACCTCGCCGTCGGAGGGGGCGATCAACCCGGCGATGCAGCGGAGCAGGGTGGACTTCCCGCTCCCGCTCCGGCCCAGCAGGGCCACGAACTCCCCGCTCCTCACCTCCAGGTCGATGCCCTCCAGCACCTTGAGCAGCTTCCCGTCGGGGAGCGCGTACGCCTTGGTCAGGTCTGAGACGCGGACGATCGGGGGCGCCTCGACCGCGGGCGAGGGCGCAGCCTCGCCGGCGGTGGGTGGCGTGGTGATGGACGAGCTCACGGGGAGGTCTTCCTAACCCAGCGAGTACCGGGTCTCGGCCAGCCGGTAGAGCCGGCGCCAGAGCAGGGTGTTGACCCCGACAACGTAGAGGCACATGACCAGGATGCCGGCGAAGATCTCGTGGAAGTCACCGAGCCGAGTGGCCCCCGCGATGAACGCGCCCAGCCCGTGGGCGTTGATGACGGTGCCGTGGTACACGACTGTCTCAGCGACGATCGACGCGTTCCAGGCGCCCCCTGACGCGGTGATGGCCCCGGTCACGTAGGCGGGGAAGATCCCGGGCAGGATGAGGCGCTTCCATCGGGTCCAGCCCCGCACCCCCAGGTTGTCCATGGCCTCGCGCAGGTCCGAGGGCACAGAGCTCGCGCCGGCGATCACGTTGAAGAGGATGTACCACTGGGTGCCGAGCGCCATCAGGAGGATGCCGCCGAAGTCGAGGCTGATGCCGAGGTCGATGAACACCAGGATCACGAAGGGGAAGAGGAAGTTGGCCGGGAAGCTGGCCAGCAGCTGGATGACCGGCTGCATGAAGCGGGCGACCTTGGGGTTGAACCCGATCCAGACCCCGACGGGCACCCAGATGAGGGAGGCGACCACCACCAGGATGGCGACTCGCGCAAACGTGAGGAAGCCGAACCACACGGTCTCGGGGAGGAGGCCGAGGCCGGCGGGCCCCGAGGCGATGTAGGTCAGCATGCTGAAGAGGCCGAATCCGACCGCCCCGACCACCGCGATTGTGAAGCCGACGTCCGCGGCGCGGCGGCGCCCCTCATGGACGGTGAGCGAGCGGTCGTCGGTCCCGGTCAGCACGCCCATGGCGCGATTCACCGGCCGCGCCACCGAATGGCGGGCCCGGCCGAGCAGCGCCGGCCAGTGCGAGTGGCGCAGCGCATTCAGCACCAGTGACTGCTGCTTGTCGGTCGCCTCCGACTGC